>OUNM010598146.1_pt1 | contig 12342 bp, 13 predicted proteins | sample 1769961 | NCBI WGS metagenome assembly OUNM01 (sample SAMEA3914820, study PRJEB12502) | metagenome | biome: forest; material: soil | place: USA | collected 2012-03-12 | depth 0.3 m
CAGCCGCGCGGTCGAGCGTAAGAAGTACGGCAAGGCGAAGGCCCGCCGCAGCTTCCAGTTCTCGAAGCGCTAAGCTTCCCGGAACTGCTGCACGCGAAAAAGGGGCGGTCCGGCGATGGTCGGGCCGCCCTTTTTGTTTATTCGCCATCGAGGGCATCATGACGAGCGACACGATCACCATTCGCCCCGCCACGCCGGCCGATCTCGCCCCGCTCCATGCGCTGGTGCAGCGCGCCTATCGCGGTGACAGCGCGCGCGCCGGCTGGACGCATGAGGCCGATCTCGTCGAGGGGCAGCGGATCGAGGCCGACGCGCTCGCTGCAATCCTCGACCGGGCGGAAGAGCGCCTGCTGGTGGGCGAGCGCGCGGGTGAGCTGCTCGGCTGTGTGCAGATCACGAACCGGGGGAATGGGGTCGGCTATCTCGGCCTGCTCGGGGTCGATCCCGAGCGCCAGGCCGGCGGCCTCGGCAAGGCGCTGATCGCGGCAGCCGAACGCGAGGCGGCGACGTTGTTCGGCGCGCGCACGATGGAGATGTCAGTGATCGAACCGCGCGTCGAGCTCATCGCCTATTATGAGCGCCGCGGCTACGCGCGGACGGGCGAGTTCCTTCCCTTCCCGATCCCGACGACTCCTCCTCTGCGACTGATGGTGCTGGCGAAGCCGCTCGACTGACCTATCGGGTGCGCTCGAAAGCGTCCTTCCCCCGGCCCGGCGCGAGGGGGCATCATTGGCCTCTCCTCCGGGGTGCCACCGATGCCGGGATCGTTGCTTGCGCTGGCCGTCGCTGCCGCCCTGTCGGGATCACACCCGGCCGCGCTCGCCGGCCTCTACGACGGCAACCAGATGGAGATGGCCGCCGGGCTCGAGCTCAAGCCCGATGGGCGCTTCCGCTACGGCCTGGCCTATGGCGCGCTCGACGAGGAGGCGGAGGGCACATGGACCGCGCAGGGCGGCCATGTCGTGCTGACAAGCGATCCGCTAACGCCTCCGCGCCTCCGCTTCCTCGGACAGCAGCCGGCGGCGCCCGGCACGCTGCGCATCGCGCTGGAGGCGCCGCAGGGGCTGACGCTCCAGCTGTTCGTGGCCTATATCGGCTTCACGAAGGGCGAGACAGCCCGCGAGCAACTGGCCGATGACGGGCTGCTGCGCCCGCTCGACCCGCAGAATCCGCCGACGACCGTCCGCCTGACGCTGCCGCTGTTCGAACTCACCGGCGATCCGGTCGCGATCGACGCGGCCAAGGGCTATGGGCTCCACTTCCGCTTCGAGCCCAATGATCTCGGCAAGGTCGATTTCCGCGGAACCGTACTCCCGATCGACCAGGGCGACCTACTGCTCGACCGCCACGACCGGACGATCCGCTTCCATCGCGTGCACAAGCCTTGAGACGATTGATTTCGCCTGCCAACCTGAGCGCTCCGGCGGTATCCCGCCTCTTTTTCCACGCTGGTCGACACTTCTCTCCCGCACCGGCAGCGGGACACTATGCGCGAAGCGGTATATTCTCGAAAAGCCAAGCGATAACAACAGGCTGAGCACCTCGTACCGCTGCGATTCCGAGGAGTTCGGCTGTCATCTCTGTTTCCTTCAGGCGGACGCCCGCTCGCGTGTCGCGCTGAACCGTACCTTGGGCGCGCGTTCGGCGACATAGTTCACCTCCCACGCATCGCGCGCCAGGAAAACGGGGGCGCCGTCGCGGTCCTCGGCCATCGCCGCGCTGCGGCCCTCCATGAAGGCCTTGAGCTCGGCCGGGTCTTCCGCCGAGATCCAGCGCGCGGTCTCGAACGGCGCGGGCTCGAACTCTGCGGCGACGTTATATTCCGCCTGCAGACGCGAGATCAGCACCTCGAGCTGGAGCTGCCCGACCACGCCGACGATCCACTGCGAGCCGACGATCGGTTTGAACAGCTGGGTCACGCCCTCCTCGGCCATGTCGACGAGCGCGGTGCGGAGCTGCTTCGTCTTGGTCGGATCGAGCAGCCGGATACGGCGCAGGATTTCGGGCGCGAAATTGGGAATGCCGGTGAAGGTCAGCGTCTCGCCCTCGGTCAGGGTGTCGCCGACGCGCAGCACACCGTGGTTGGGGATGCCGATGATGTCACCGGGGAAGGCCGTCTCGGCGAGCTCGCGGTCCTGCGCGAAGAAGAAGATCGGCGAGTTGATCGCGATCGTCTTGCCGGTCTGCACCTGCTTCAGCTTCATGCCGCGCTTGAACTTGCCCGAGCAGACGCGGAGGAACGCGATGCGGTCCCGGTGCTGCGGGTTCATGTTCGCCTGCACCTTGAACACGAAGCCAGAGACCGCCGGCTCGTCGGGCACGACCGGGCGCGGATTCGCAGGCTGGGTGCGCGGCGGAGGCGCATGCTCGCCGATCGCCTCGATCAGCGCCTCGACCCCATATTCGCGCAGCGCCGAACCAAAGAACACCGGCGTCTGGTCGCCATGGCGATAGGCCTTGAGGTCGAAATGGCCGTAGCCGCCGAGCGCCAGCTCCGCCTCCTCGCGAAGCCGGGCGGCGCCCTCGGGCGAGACCAGCGTGTCGAGGCGCGGATCGTCGAGGCCGGTCAGCTGCTCGTCGGGCTTTTCGGGACGCGACAGGGTGTTGGAGCGCAGGTCGTAGAGGCCTTCGTAAAGCCCGCCCATGCCCACCGGCCAGTTCATCGGCGTGACGTCGAGCGCCAGCTTGTCGGCCACCTCGTCGAGCAGCACGAAGGGATCGAGGCCCTCGCGATCCACCTTGTTGATGAAGGTGACGATTGGCACAGAGCGCAGGCGGCATACCTCGAACAGTTTGCGGGTCTGCGCCTCGATGCCGCGCGCGGCGTCGATCACCATGATGGCCGAATCGACTGCGGTCAGTGTGCGGTAGGTGTCCTCGGAAAAATCCTCGTGGCCCGGCGTGTCGAGCAGGTTGAAGGTGAGGCCCGCCCGCTCGAACGTCATCACCGAGGAAGTGACCGAGATGCCGCGTTGCTGCTCGATCTTCATCCAGTCCGATCGGGCGCGGCGGTTGGCGCCGCGAGCGCGGACCTCACCGGCGAGGTGGATCGCGCCGCCGGCGAGCAGCAGCTTTTCCGTCAGCGTGGTCTTGCCCGCGTCGGGATGTGAGATGATCGCGAAGGTGCGGCGGCTGGCAGAGAGACTCATGGTCGCGCATGTAGCGTCTCGGCCCGAGAAAGCGAGAGGGGCCTCACCAGCCGCAGCGCAGCCGCTAGCACCGGATCGCGTCCGGCGGCCATGTCTGCGGGCGTGGTGCGCACGATGTGGGCTGGCGTGTACCCCACGCCCTCGATGCGCTTGCCGCCGGGCGTGCGCACGTCGAAGTCGGCGAGGCTGAGCTGGCCGCCATCGGCCAAGGGTTCCAGCGAGGCCCCGGTGAGCGCCCCCGCCGTCCGCTCACCGACACTGGTGGCGCGGCCCGATTCATCCAGCAGCGCGGCCAGCGCCTCGGCCGCGCTCGCGCTGCGCGGCCCGACCAGCACGGCGAGCGGCCCCGTGAAGCTTCGCTCGCCGGCACCCTCGATCGGCACCTTGTCCTCATGGTGACGGTCGATGCGGCGGAGCAAGGTATGTTTCTCGGCGAAGAACAGGCCGGCGACGCGGGCGGCCGCTTCCTCCTCGCCGCCGTCATTGTCGCGCAGGTCGAGGATGACGGCGGCGGGCTCGGGGCCGTCACGGAGCGCGGCCGCTATCTGGCGGTCGTCGCGCCCGACAAAGCCGTCGAGCGTCACCAGCAGCACGTCGCCGGGCAGCCTGCGGGTGCGGACCTGCGGCTGGGGAGTGACGGTCGTCGCCGCCAGGTCGAGGGCGCGCGGCTGGCCGGCGACATCACGGAACACCAGCCGGGAGCGCTGCCCCTCGACCGGGTGGCGATCGACATCGACCGGCCGCCCGTCGATCGAGACCAACTTCCAGCCGGGGCGGACGCCCGCGCGCGCCGCCGGGCTATTGGTCGTCACGGCATAGACCAGCCAGGTGCCCCCTTGCTCATAAGAGGCGAAGCCGAAGCTCGCCTGTGCTTCGCCGGCATCGCGCGACGCCTCGTAGCGCACCTCGGCGGGCGGAATGGCGAAGACGTGGCTGTCGTGGAGCAGCCCCAACATCCGGTTGAGAACGGCATAGAGCGCGGCACTGTCCGGTGCGGCCAGCGCCCGCGGGCGATAGAGTTCCCGCGCCGCGTCCCAGTCGACCCCATGCAGCGAAGCATCCCAGTAATGGCGCTCGACCGCGCCCCACACCTGATCGAACACGCGCGCGGGCTCGGACGGCGGCGGGGCGGCGGCGGCAAGCCCGAGCGCTACGAGCGCGATCCACGCCCTCATGCCGGGTCGCATACGAGGCCGATCAGGGCCTCGTCCCGATAGACGCTGATCACCGGGCAGTGCCCGAGCAGGTCGCGGCCGATAGTGATCGCAGCCCAGCCATGCTGCGGCGCCTGCGGCGCGTGGCGGACGAGGATACCCTCGCCTTGCTTATCCTGCGGCAGCTTGCCGCTGCCCTCGAAGTCCGCCAGCCGCACTGCGATCCTCTCCAACCGGAAGCCCAGCAGCTGTGCCGGGCGATCGAGCCTCATGTCGCGCACCTCGCGCGTGACTCCGAAGGCGAGCGACGCCTGCCGCGCCGCCCCCTCGAAGCGGCCGCCATAGGCCTTGGCGAGCATCGCCGCGGCGGACGCAGTGGCAACCGTCTCCGGCAGATCGGGCGACAGCACGACGTGGATGGTGCCGCTCCCCATCCGCCAGGGAATGTTGAGACCGCTCTGGTCATCGCTCTCGGCGGGGAAGCGCTGCTCGGAGCTGGTTCCGCCGTGGCCGATCCTCACCACGGACCAGGGCAGGTCGGCGGCGCCGATCGCGCCGTCATGCCCCGCGCAGCAAGTGCCCTCATGCACCGTGATCCGCATTGGCCGCGCGACTCCGGCAACGGCTACCTCGCCGGCCGCATCGCGGTAGGCGACACGGACGCGCCCCACCTCCTCATAGCCAGCCTTCTCCCAGGCGAGCGGCACGCGCTCGGCGAAAGCGGGGGCGAGATAGGCGCCGTCGTCGAGCGCCACCGCCAGACGCGCGGGGACGCCAGCGACCTGCGCTTCCACCACCGGATCGGCGCGATCGAGCGTCACCGTGCCGAGGTCCGGCGGAGGCGGCGGCCGACGCGCTCCTGCAGCCGACGCGAGCAGTAGGGCGGCAAGGATGAGCAGACGAGCAGACCGAACCATGCACCCCCAACGCACGAACCTCGTTTCGGAGGCAGCGGCACAGCTGACTGCTGCACAATGCCTCTCGCCCCCGGCAGTCAGGACCTTGCCTCGATCCGGTTGTTGCTGCGATCGCGATCGGGCAGCTTGTGGTCGGGATCGACGGTCGCGGCGACCACGCGCTTGCCGGCCGGGATCGGCACCTCGGTGGTGGTTTTGCGGATCCAGCTCTCTGCGGGCAGGCGGATGTCCTCGTGGCCGCCGCCGGCATAGTCGATGCGCAGCGTCACCGGCATCACCAGCGGGTCACGATTCTCCACCGTCACCAGCGTGCCGCCCTCCTTTGCCGGGGCGATCCGCGTTACCGCGACGTCGTAGGTGGAGTTGGTTAAATACCAGCCGCGCCACCACCAGCTGAGATCCTCGCCCGTCTCGCTCTCCATGAAGCGGAAGAAGTCCGACGGCTTGGGATGCTTGAACGCCCAAGTGGCGATGAAACGGCGGAAGGCGGGATCGAAGCGCTCCGGTCCGAGAATCTGCTCGCGCAGCAGCACGAGCCCCAGCGCCGATTTGAAGTAGGTGACGGGGTGGCGATATTTCTCGATCACCGTGTCGGCACGACTGAGTATCGGCGGCGCGGCGGGATCGGCCAGCACCGGCAGGATCTCGTCGACCGGATTGCCGCCGCCCGGCGCATATTCGCTGTCGCGCTTGGGAGCAAACTCACCTTTGTTGAAATCCTCGGATTCGAAGATGTCGATGAAGGTGTTGAAGCCCTCATCCATCCACGCATCGCGCCGCTCGTCGAAGCCGACCATCATCGGGAACCAGTCGTGCCCGATCTCGTGGGCGGTGATCCAGAACAGCGGGCCGTCCTTGTCGTCGATTCCGTCGAAGACGATGCCCGGATATTCCATGCCCGACGCTGGCCCCGCGACATTGATCGCTGCCGGCCAGGGGTAGGGATGCCAGCGCTTCGACATATTCTCGACCGTGTCCTTGACGTAGAGGGTCGAGCGATCCCACGCTTTCGCGCCGACGCTCTCCGCCGGATAATAGGACATGGCAAGCGAGGTCTTGCCGCCAGGCAGGTTGATCCGCGCTGCATCCCAGGCGAAGGCGTCGGAGGCGGAGAAGGCAACGTCGCGAGTGTTCTCCATGCGATAATGCCAGGTCTTCGTGCCGGCCTTCGGTCGTTCCCGGCCGATCTCGGCGGGCGCCACTATCTTGATTGTGGCATCGCTGGCGGCGGCCTTGGCGAGGCGGCCGCGCTCGGTGGGGGTCAGCACCTCGTCCGGGTTCTGGAGTGCGCCCGATCCGGCGACGATCACCGACGAAGGCGCCGTCACCCAATAATCGAAGTCGCCATATTCGAGGTAGAATTCCTGCGCGAGGTAGGGGAGCGTGTCCCACCCGCGCACGTCGTCATAGACGGCCATGCGGGGATACCATTGGGCGAGGTCGTAAATTTCCCCACCCTTCACCTTGCCCCACGCCATGCGCCCACCAAACGCGCCGGGAATGACGAAGCGGTAGCGCAGGTGGACGGTAAGCTTGCCGCCATGCCCGGCGAGCGGCGCCGGCAGCACGATCTGGAGGCGGGTGTCGCTCTCCACGGTACTGGCGGCGACGCGCCGGCCACCCTGCTCCACCTCGACCGCTTCGATCGCATATCCGTCGGTCGTACCGTGCGGGACGCCGCCAGCCGCCGCGTAGGAGCGCGAATGCGGCCGGTACATGTTCTGGTCGAGCTGGAGCCAGAGCACGTCGAGCGTGTCCGGGCTGTTATTGGTGTAATCGATTGCCTGCTCGGCCGAGAGGCTGTGGGTCGCCGGATCGAGCGTCGCGTGGATGCGGTAGTCGGCGCGGTTCTGCCAGAAGGACGGCCCCGGCTTGCCACTGCCCGATCGATAGGCGTTCACCGGACCCGGCAGCGTCAGCGGCGCAAAGGCCGCCTGCGGATCATACCCGGCCGCCGAAGCCGCGCCCCCAACCGGCACCAGTGCCAGCACCAACAAAGCCCCGAACCGCAAACCCCGCATCGCCAAGCTCCCGCTACGAACCGCGCGCTCGTGCAACAAGTTCGTGATGGAAGCGAGGAAAATCCGCCGGTTAGCCGAGGCAGTAGATGATCGCCTCGATCGCCCGCTTGGTCTCGGCGATCGAGCCGACCGCGATGGTTTCGACCTTGGCCTTGTCGGGTACCGGCCAGTCATTGCCGCCGGGATAAACGGCGTCGCCCATGAAGATCATCTCGGCGGTCGACACTCCCGAGGTCTCGACAAGCCTGCCGATTCCATAGGCTTTGTCGACGCCCTTGCGCGTCACGTCGATCGAGGTCGAGCCGCCGATATTGACCGAGAGATCGGGCAGCTCCTTCTGCGCGGCCTCCTGCATCGCCTCGCGCTTGCGGCGATCCGGATCCCACTCCTTCTTGGCGTCGAGCGGCGCCTCCTGGCCGAGCCCGGAGAAAGTGATCTGGCTGCCACGATCCTCGATCTGCTCACCCCAGGTCCGCTCGCCCTTAAATCCGGCGGTCTCTACCGCCTTGTCGAGCGCGGCGAGAATGCGCTGGCGTTCCTCGGGCGAGAAATTTTCCTCATAGATCGACTTCCAGCCGAGATTGACGAAGCGATAGAGCTTCGTGCCGGAGGTGGGCATGATCCACAGCCGCTCCAGCCGCGCGCCGGCGGGCAGGCGCGCCACCACCTGCTTGTCGAACTGCGGCCAGTCGCCGCCTGAGATGACGCAGACTTCCGCGACCTGCGTCAGCCGGGCGAGCAGGGCGGCCATCTCCTTGTCGACCGGTTGCTTGCTCTCGGCTAGCGTGCCGTCGAGATCGAACGCGACAAGGCGCTTCATGCGCTGCCCTCTCCCGGGCGTCGCGTCACTGGCGGAAGCCGGGGTCGATCCGATCGAGCTTGCGCAACAGCGCGGGCCAGGCGAGCATGTCGGCGCCCATCCGCACCATCTGCGGGCTGGTCTGCGTCGCCACCTTCTCGGGCGTGCCCTGCGGCGGGTTGCACAGCCCGTCCCGTCCCGCGGCGAGCATGTGGACCTGCGCCTGGCACGCACGCTCCAGGAAATGCATCCGCACGAACGCCTCGCCAACCGTCTCGCCCACGGTCAGCGTGCCGTGGTTGCGCAGGATCATGGCGCGCTTGGCGCCGAGATCGGCCACCAATCGCTCGCGCTCGTCGAGGTCGGTCGCGATGCCCTCATAGTCGTGATAGGCGAGATCGTGGGCGGCGATCATCGCGGTCTGGGTGTGGGGCAGCAGCCCCTCCGCCATCGCCGAGACTGCCTGCCCATAGGGCGTGTGGAGGTGCAGCACCGCCTTGGCATCCTCGCGCGCCATATGGATCGCCGAGTGGATCACGAAGCCCGCCGCGTTGACCATCACCGGCTGGCCGACCGGCTTCCCCTCCTGATCGATCTTCACCAGCGAGGAGGCGGTGATCTCCTCGAACATCAGATGATAGGGGTTGATGAGGAAATGATGCTCGGGCCCCGGCACGCGGGCAGAGAGATGGGTGAAGATCAGGTCGTCCCACCCGTATAGCGCCACCAGTCGGTAAGCGGCGGCGAGGTCGACACGGATCGCCCATTCCTCGGGCGAGACTTGATCCTTGATGTTGTGCTGAACCGCCGCCGTTGCCATGTGACACTCCGCAGGTACCGCCGATCTTAGCCAGCGTGTCGTCAGGATAGGACGACCACGCCTCCTAGCAAAGCCCGACGATCTTGCGCCCCGGTCTCCAACCTGATTGGAATCGGATGCACGCTGTTTCGCAGGAGAAAATCGATACGCCAGGTTGCCGCCCTTCCCTATCGCCCGGATACCGACGGAAGTATGCGGGTGATGTTGATCACCTCGCGCGAGACGCAGCGGTGGGTGCTTCCCAAGGGAAATCCGATCAAGGGGCTCAGCGCCCATGAGGCTGCGGCGCAGGAAGCCTATGAGGAAGCGGGCGTCGAGGGCATCGCCTGCCCCACGCTGATCGGCACCTATAATTATGCCAAGCGGCGCAAGACGGGGCTGCTGCGCAGCGTGGCGGTCGATGTTTTCCCTTTTGCGGTGACGGGGCAGCTCGACGAGTGGCCTGAACAGGATGAGCGCACCACCGCCTGGTTCACGCTCCCCAACGCAGCGGCGGCTGTGGAAGAGCCCGAGTTGAAGGCGATCATCGCCTCCTTCCGCGAACCGCCCCCCGTCCCCTCGCTCGCCGACCGGGTGCCGATGATGCGTGAGGAGATCGGGCGGAAGATCCCGCTGCTGCGCTGGTTCCAGTCGCTGATGCCGCGCCAGGGCAGCTTCTTCGAGCTGTTCGAGGCGCATTCGATCACGCTGCTGGCCGGCGCCGACGCGCTCGCCCGCCTGATGCAGGGTGGCCCCGACATGGAAGCGCATATCCGCGAGATCGTGATCCAGGAGCAGCGCGCCGACGACGTCGCCCGTGACGTGCTGCAGGACGTGCGCCGGACGTTCCTGACGCCTTTCGACCGCTCCGCAATCACCGGCCTGATCCGCGTGATGGATGATGCCATCGACCAGATGAACCATACCGCAAGGGCGGTCGCGCTCTACGAGGTGCGCGAGTTCGCGCCGCACATGCGCGACATGTCCGGCATTATCGTCGAGGCCGCGCGGGTGACGGCGGAGGCGATCCCGCTTCTGCGATCGCTGGCGCCCAATGCAGGGCGGCTGCACACGCTGACCGGTCGGCTGATCGAGCTCGAGGGCCATGCCGACGAGTTGCACGACGCCGGCCTGAGGGCGCTTTTCCGCGCCTGCCAGGATCGCCCGATGGATTTCGTCGTAGGCCGCGAGATCTACGCTCATCTCGAAAAGACCATCGATCGCTTCGAGGATGTTGCCAACGAGATCCAGGGTCTCGTCATCGATCACGCCTGATCGATGCACATCGCTCTATCTCTCCCGCTGCTCGTCGGGCTGATCGTGGTGGCGCTCGCCTTCGATCTGCTGAACGGCCTGCACGACGCCGCCAACTCGATCGCTACGGTGATTTCCACCCGCGCGCTTAAGCCCCATCACGCGGTGGCGGGCGCCGCCTTCTTCAACTTCATCGCCTTCCTGTTCTTCGGCACCCACGTCGCCCACACGATCGGTACGGGCATCATCGGCGCAAACGCAATCGATGCGCAGGTGATCTTCGGCGCGCTAATGGGCGGCATCGTCTGGAACCTCCTGACCTGGTTCATGGGCATACCCTCCTCCTCCAGCCACGCGCTGATCGGTGGGCTGATCGGCGCCGGTGTCGCAAAGGCCGGCCTCTCCGCGATCGTCTGGGCGGGCGTAATCAAGACCGCGCTCGCAATCTTGCTGTCGCCTGCACTGGGGCTCGCGTTGGGGCTGGTGTTGATGCTGGCCGTTGCCTGGAGCTCGATCCGCTCGACGGCACGGCAGGTCGACCGCCGTTTCAGCAAGCTCCAGCTGGTCTCGGCGGCGCTCTATTCGCTCGGCCACGGCAGCAACGACGCGCAGAAGACGATGGGGATCATCGCGGTGCTGCTCTACTCGCAGGGAATGCTGGGCGGGAGCTTCTATGTGCCTCTCTGGGTGGTGCTGGCCTGCCAGACGGCGATGGCACTCGGTACACTGATGGGCGGATGGCGGATCGTGCACACGATGGGCGCCCGGATCACACGCTTGGCCCCACCGCAGGGCTTCTCGGCCGAAGCGGGCGGCGCGCTGACGCTGTTCATGGCGACCTATTTCGGCATTCCCGTCTCCACCACGCACACGATCACAGGCGCGGTCGTTGGCGTGGGCGTCTCGCGGCGCGCATCGGCGGTTCGCTGGAACGTCGCCTCCCGCATCATGGTCGCGTGGGTGGTGACGATCCCGGCCGCGGCGCTAATCGGCGCGGCCTTCTACGGCCTCGTCAGCTTGTTTTGACGATGGCGCCACCGCCCTTTTCTTTCGACGCGGATGGCGTCACGCTCGCGATACGGATCACCCCGAAGGCGACGCGCGATGCGTTTGGCGAGCTGCTGGCGCTCGCCGACGGGCGAAGCGCGCTGGCGGTCCGGGTCGCGGCGCCGCCCGTCGAAGGCGCGGCCAATGCGGCGCTCATCGCCTTCCTCGCTAAGGCGCTGGGTGTGCGCAAGGTCGATGTTGCGATTCGGTCGGGTGAGAGTTCCCGCCTCAAGATCGTGCGGATCAGCGGTGACGGCCCGGCGATCGGGCAGCGCCTCGAGGCACTTTGCGGCTGAGCACCGTGCAGGCGAGCGCGACCAGCATCGCCTCCAGCCCGACCAGCCCGATCCATCCCACTATGGTGCGCGCCCGATCGCCCTCCTTCAGCGCGGCGCCGAGCGAGAAGGCCAGCAACACGAACCCCGCGAGCCGCACCGCCTTGCGCGGTGCGCGACCGAAACCGGCGCCGAACAACGCTTCCGCCTGCCGTGGCGTGGCCGCCGCGATCAGCGCGATCGCCGGCAGGGCGAGCAGGGCGTCGGTCGTCATTCCACGATCTCCTTAATGTGGTGCCGGCCGCGTGCCGGCGCATCGCAGTCGGGTAGAACGCAGGATGCCGCGACTGCAAAGGCGAGCGTCAGGGCGATGGCTGCGCCATTGTCACCCCTTGGAATCGTCATCGCCCGCATCCTTAGAGTTATTGCGACCTACTCTCAATATCGATTTGACGAGCGCTCGCCAATTGCCCTCCGCTCTGGCAGAGGCGACGGCAGGAGGAACGAGAATGACGCGCGTCGCCTATATGAATGGAGAGTTCGTGCCGCTGGCGGATGCGCGGATATCGGTGCTCGATCGTGGCTTCCTGTTCGCCGACGGGATCTATGAGGTCACGGCGGTGATCGACGGCCGGCTCGTCGACAATGCCTCCCACCTCGTCCGGCTGGAGCGCTCTGCCGCCGCGATCGGCCTCGTGCTACCCGAGGCGATCGAGCGGATCGCCGCGCATCAGAAAGAGCTGATCGAGCACAACGGGCTGCACGAGGGTGTCGTCTATCTCCAGATCACGCGGGGCGCGGCCGAACGCGACTTCCTGCCGGCCGCCGACACGCCTCCGACGCTGGTGATGTTCACGCAGGCGAAGAGCATCGTCGACGCGCCGGCTGCGGCGCGCGGCATCGCGGTCAAGTCGCTGCCTGATATCC
>OUNM010247254.1_pt1 | contig 12336 bp, 10 predicted proteins | sample 1769961 | NCBI WGS metagenome assembly OUNM01 (sample SAMEA3914820, study PRJEB12502) | metagenome | biome: forest; material: soil | place: USA | collected 2012-03-12 | depth 0.3 m
ACCCGGTGATGCCATGACCGGCCCGTGGTACCTCTTTCTCGTCATGTACTTCCAGGAGCTGATCCTCGCGCTTCAGGACTTTTGGGTGAAGAAGGGCTGCCTCCTCGTGCAGCCCTACAACTCGGAGGTCGGCGCCGGTACGTACAACCCCGCTACCTTCCTGCGCGCCATCGGGCCCGAGCCGTGGAACGTCGCGTTCGTGGAGCCCTCGCGCCGTCCCACCGACGGTCGCTACGGCGACAACCCGAACCGCATGCAGCAGTTCCACCAGTTCCAGGTCATCCTCAAGCCGTCGCCGCTCGAGATCCAGGACATGTACCTCGAGTCGCTCGTCGCGATCGGAACGCATCCGCTCAAGCACGATGTGCGCTTCCTCGAGGACGACTGGGAGTCGCCGACGCTCGGCGCATGGGGACTCGGCTGGCAGGTCTGGATCGACGGCCAGGAGATCAGCCAGTTCACGTATTTCCAGCAGATCGGCGGCCTCGACTGTCGCCCCGTCTCCGGTGAGCTCACGTACGGGCTCGAGCGCATCGCGATGTACCTGCAAGACGTCGCGTCGATCTACGACGTCGCGTTCGCGCCCGGCATCTCCTACGGCGAGATGTACAAGCGCGCCGAGTGGGAGTGGAGCACGTACAACTTCGAGCAGGCCGACGTCGCCGCGCACTTCGCGTCGTTCGATCACTACGAGAAGGAAGCGAAGCGCCTCCTCGCGCTGGGTGGCGAAGGCGAGAAGCGCGATCCGCTCAAGGTGCTCGTGCTCCCCGCCTACGACTTCGTCGCGAAGGCCGCGCACCAGTTCAACGTGCTCGACGCACGCGGCGCGATCGGCGTGACCGAACGCGCGCGCTTCATCGGTCGCGTACGCGGCCTCGCCAAGGGCGTCGCCGAGTCATACCTCGCGCAGCGTGAAGCGCTCGGCTTCCCGCTCCTCAAGAAGGACGCGAGCGCCGCAGCGCAGTAGCCAGCGCGAGCGCCCTCAGAGCTGAGACTGGGCGGCGAGCGATGCTGCCTCGCTCTTGAGCGTGCTCCACTCCGGCGTGAGCGCGGGGAGCGGCGCGCCCGGAACGAAGTGCTGCGCGCGCCCCTCGCGCCACATGTTGTAGAGGCGATAGCAGCTCGTGTGGTGCGGCTCGTCGAGCTGGCCCATGTTCACCGAGACGCGCGCGCCGTCCTTCATGAAGTCGGCCGCCATCAGGGCCGCGCACGAATCCGCATCGAGCTCCGCGCTCTGCTGACGCCACGTCGCGAGCTGTTCGGGTGTGAACGACGCCGCGTAGACCTTGTCGATGGCGCGCATGAAGTCGACCCAGCCCGCGAGGATCTGATCGGTCGTGAACCCCATCTTCGACGCCATCTGCATGGCGAATTCGTCGGCGGCCTGCTCGGTCGTGTAGAGCCCGATCCGGTTGTCCTGCAGCCTCTTGACGAGCTTCTGCGCCTTCGCGTCGAGCGCCTTGGCCTGGACATCGACACGGTCCAGGAACGCGCCGAGGTTGTCGCCGAGCGTCAGCGAGATCTTCGCCTTCGGTCCGGGACGATACTGGCGACCCGCGAAGAGCGTCGCGCCCGCAGAGATCGAGTGCGCGCTCGGATCCCCGGTGAGGGCGAGCTGCGGCGCGCACTTGACGAGCTTCGTCTCGAAGCCGACGAACGACTTCTGAGCGTCCTGCGAAGGAGCCTCGGTCTGGACGATCTCCTGCACCCACGGGCCGAGCGCGTCGCGAGCGGCAGCGCACACGAAGTCCGGCTCTTGCCGCTCGACGAGAATCGGCGCGATGCCCGACAGGAGCAGCGGCCGCAAGCGCGCGCTGAAGTGAGACGCGAAGCTCGGTCCGCCGAGCGGGCGCCCCGCCTGGATGACTTCCTTGTACGCGGCCTCGAGCTCGGCGGAGTTCGCCGCGCGCACCGGCGTCGTCTTTCGGTTGTCGTCGCGCGTGTACCAGAAGCCGTACTGCGCTGCGCCGCGCTCGGTCGTGTGACCGAGGTAGTAGTGACCGAGCTCGTGCGCGGCGACGACGGCGACGGTGTTCTCGTCGACGGCGGCGAGCAGATCGGTCGTGAACTGCACGTAATTGCCGGTCGACGAGATCATGAGGTCGGCCGCGGTCGTTGCGTTGGGATCGATCGCGCAACCGGCGCCGCCGGCCTTCAGCGCGCCGTCGGCGAGCGAGACGGAGCACGCGGGCTTGCCGTCGTCCCAGAACTTCACGGCGCCCTCGGCGTTCCATCCCGGCGGCCTGAGGCACGTGATCCCGGCCCCGGTGGTGGGCTGGATGGCCGTCATGTCGAGATACGCGGACGTCCCGGGCGCGGCGGCGCCGAGCGGCGCGCCGAGGCAGACCGGCACGCCGCTGACCCACGCGTTGAACGTCGAGCGCGACTGCAGGATGCGCGCGAGCGGCTTCGGCGCGACGAGCGGCGCGCCGAGCTTCGCCTCGATGGCCGGCCGGACGACGGCATCGACGCGATCGAGCCACGCTTGCAGGCGAACAGTGAGCGGATCGTCCTCGGCGAGCGCAGGCAGGACCGGGCTCTGCGGCGAGAGGCTCGCGGTCGCCGCGCGGAACTCGTCGAAGGAGGACGGCGCCCAGTAGTACGGGCTGTTGTCCTGGATGAACGCGCCCTCCGTGAGCGCGGCCTCCGAGCCCGTCGCGGCGGCGTCGTCGGGCGGCGCACCGCAGGCAACGACGAGAGCGGAGCCGACCGCCAGACCAAGGCCACCGAGAAAGCGATGCTTGCGCATGCCCAATGTAAGGCACTGTATGCGCCACGCCCACAACGGCAAATTCCACCGCGATTGCGCGCTGGTGCGTGTCAAGCCCAGGGATCCGTCGTGGCGCGCCACAGGATCGGTAGCGATCCATCGCGGCGTCAGGTGAGCGACGCGTTCGCTATGGTTCGAGCGCGATGTGCACCGTCGTCCTCGCCGCGCACGTCTTCGAAGGGCATCCGCTCGTCGTGCTCGCGAATCGCGACGAGGACCTCGACCGTGCTTCGTCGCCGCCGCGCGTGTGGAGCGCGAGCAACGCGGCGAACGGCGGCCGATCGTTCATCGCGCCGCGTGACGACGTCGCCGGCGGCACGTGGCTCGGCGTCAACGACGCCGGCGTGTTCGTCGGGATCACCAATCGCTATCTCGGACCGAGGGATCCCGCGCGCGCGTCGCGCGGAACGATCGTCACCGAAGCGCTCGCGCTCGGCTCGGCTCGCGCCATCCACGAGGCGATGGCGACGGTGCCCGCGTCACGTCACAACGGCTTTCACCTCGTCTACGCCGACGCGACCGACGTCCTGGCGACCGCATCGAACGGCACGCACCTCGCGCAGCTCACGCTCGGCCGCGGCATCCACACGATCACCGAGCGCAGCTTCGGCGCCGGCAACGACGGACCTCGCCGCGCGCGTATCCACGCGGCATGGACGAGACGCGCGCCGTCCGACGAGCTCGATCTCCCGCGCCTCTCGCAGCTCCTCACCGAGCACGACGACGCCGACCTCCTCGCGGCGACGTGCATCCACGTCCCCGGAATGCGCTACGGCACGCGCAGCGGCGCCGCGATCGCCATCGCCGCCGACCGCGACCGCAGCCGCATGCTGTGGGCCGAGGGCCCGCCGTGCACGACGCCGTTCGTGCCCGTCGACCTCTCGTTGCTCGGCGTTCCCGGCGTTCCCGGGCCTGCGAAAACCGTATAGAATCGCTTCGTGCGTTCCGCCCTCGCTCTCGTCTCGCTCGCCGCCCTCGCCCTCGTCGCCTGCGGCGCTCCCGAGAAGGAGGGCCGCTATCCGAAGCGCCCCGAAGGCTGCGCCGTCCAGGTCTTCAACGAGTCGCCGTCGATGCCCACCGACAACATCGGCTCGGTCGACGCGATCTGCGGCGAGGACATCAGCAACGACGCCTGTCTCCAGACGCTGAAGGATCAGGTCTGCAAGCTCGGCGGCGACGTCGTGTGGGGCGTCGCGGACGCGCCGTCGATCTCCCTCGGCAAGAAGAAGCTCTCCGGACGCGCCGCGCACACCAAGACCGCAGGGCCGGCGAAGTGACGACGACCGCGCAGGCCCCCACGTGAACAACGGCGATCGACCGAGCGGACCGCCCAGGTTCGACGAGACGGCAGACGTCGAGTCGATCCGCGAGAGCGCGCGCGAAGCGTGGCTCGTCATCAGCTCCGCCGCCGGCGTCCGCACCATCCCGCTGCCGCGTCAGCCGCGCATCGTCATCGGACGCATGCACACGTGCGACATCGTCATCGAGGACGAGTCCGTCTCACGCCAGCACGCTGCGCTCATCAACCCCGGCAACGGCCTCTCCATCGAGGACCTCGGCAGCCGCAACAAGACCAAGATCATGGGCCGCTCGCTCGGTCGCGGCGAGGCCGCGCCGCTCTCGGTCGGAAGCGTCGTCGAGATCGGCTACGCCACCATGTTCGTGCAGATGGGTCGGCCCTCCACCGCTCGTCCCGGCTCGCCGAGCTCGCCACCGCCGGGCAGCGCGCCCGCACGCAGCGGAGCAGCCGGTGACGGCGCAAGCCGCGCGATCATCCTCGACCCGACGATGCAGCGCCTCTACGCGATGCTCGCCATCATCGCTCCGAGCCCGCTCAACGTGCTCGTGCTCGGCGAGACCGGCACCGGCAAGGAGGTCTTCGCGGAGGCCATCCACGAGGGCTCGCTGCGTGCGCGCGCGCCGTTTCTCCGGATCAACTGCGCCGCGCTCAGCGGCTCGCTCCTCGAGAGCGAGCTGTTCGGCCACGAAAAAGGCGCGTTCACGGGCGCGCTCGGCGCGAAGGCCGGCCTCTTCGAATCGGCGCACGGCGGCACCGTCTTCCTCGACGAGGTCGGCGAGCTCCCGCTCGACACGCAAGCCAAGCTCCTGCGCGTCATCGAACGAGGCGAGGTCATGCGCCTCGGCAGCGTCGCGCCGCGTCGCGTCGACGTGCGCTACGTCGCAGCCACCAACCGCGATCTCCAGCAGCTCATCGCGGAGAAGACGTTCCGCTCCGATCTGTTCTTCCGATTGAACGGCTTCTCGGTGACGTTGCCGCCGCTCCGCAAGCGGCGCTCCGAGGTCGTCCCTCTCGCGCGACTCTTCCTCGATCGCGCCGCGCAGGGTCGTCCCTACACGCTCACGACGCACGCCGAGACGGCGCTCGAGGGCTATCCGTGGCCGGGCAACGTGCGCGAGCTGAAGAACGTGGTCGAGCGCGCGATCGTCCTCGCAGGCGCGACCGGCCGCATCGAGCCGATGCATCTGCAGCTCCCTGATTCGCAGGGTCACGACGCGTCCGACGCGTACGGCATCATCGAGACGCTCGGGCCGAACGACACGATCCCGCCGACGCCCTACGGCGGCATCCCGCATCTCGGGGCGCAACAGCCGCAGCAGCCGCCGCACATGATGGGGCCCACGCCCGGCTTCGGCGTCCCCGCCGTCAACCCGAACGACCTCCGCGCGCAGCGCGAGTCGTGGGAGCGTCAGCAGATCATCACGGCGCTCGAGAAGACGAGCGGCAACCAGAAGGAGGCCGCCATCCTCCTCGGCGTCTCGCGTCGCACGCTGATCAACAAGATCGAGGCGTACGGGATCGCCAGGCCCCGGAAGCGCTGATGCGTGCGCCGAGGCCGACGCGAGCGGCGTCGTTTGTCCAGCCCGTACCGCTCCTCTCGCTCGCCCTCGCGCTCGCCGTCGCTGCGAGCACCGGCTGCGCGACCGCGCCACGACGACCGCCTCCGCCCCCGACCACCGCACCGACGGCGCCGCTCCCCGAGCCGGCGCCCGATCTCGCGGCATGGATCGACGCGTATGCCGCCGGCTTCGGCAAGGAGTGGGGCACGGCCTTCGCGCCCACCGGCTATCTCATGGTCGCGAAGGACGGCGTGCCGATCGTCGCGCGCGCCTACGGCAAGGCCAATCCGAAGACCGGCGCCGCCATCGGCCCCTCGACGCAGTTCCAGCTCGGGTCGGTCACGAAGCAGTTCACTGCCGTCGCGATCCTCCAGCTCGCCGAGAAGAAGCGTGTAAACCTCACGGATTCCGTCCGCTCGTACGTCGCGGCGCTGCCGCCCGAATTCGAAGCGGTGACCTTGCATCACCTCCTCACGCACACGTCGGGCATCGCCAACTACACGGCCGATCGCGAGCTCGTGACGAGCCACGACGAGCACCTACCGCGAGCGCGCGTGGTCGAGAGCTTCGCCAGCAAGCCGCTCGCGTTCCGCCCCGGCGAGAAGTTCGATTACTCCAATTCGAACTACTTCCTCCTCGGCCTCGTGATCGAGCGCGTCAGCGGGAAGACCTACGAGGAATATCTCCAGGCGAACGTCGTCGGGCCGGCGTACATGCCGCGCACGACGACCGCATTCGACGCGCACACGTTCGACGCCGCCGTCGGCAGCTCGGTCGACGACCACGAGAAGCTCGTTCCCGTGCCCGTCTGGAACACGCCGCTGCCCTTCGCCGCCGGCGCGCTCCGCTCGAGCGCCATCGACATGATCGCCTGGGATCGCGCGCTCACATCGGGAAAGCTGCTGAACGCCGAGTCGGAGCGCATTCGAACCACGCCCGACAAGGACGATTACGCGTCTGGCGTCGACGTGCACATGCGGAGCGGCTACCGCGTCGAGTCCCACGGCGGACGCATCGACGGCTTCCGCTCCTTCTTCGCACGCGTGCCGGCGATCGGCGTGGCGGTCGTGTTCCTCTCGAGCTCGGAGGACTTCGATGCGAGCGCGTTCGGCGGCGCGGTCACGAAGATGATCGTCGAAGCCAAGCCGCCGGCGCCTCACGTCGAGAGGCCGATCGGCACGCTCGATCCCGCGCTCGCCGCGGAGCTGGCCGGCACCTACGAGCTCGTGCCGGCGAGCCGCGAGAAGATGGCGACGAAGCTCCCGCCGGCCATCCTCGACAGCGTGTCGAAGATGACGGTGAGCATCGAAGGCACGAGCCTGCGCATCGTCGTGAAGCCCAACGGGCAATCGGCGTTCTTCGCGTACCCGGCGCGCGGAGCAGCGCTCTTCTTCACGAAGACGTCGGGCATCGAGCTCACGCCCACCATCCCGCCGGGCTGGCCCGCGGAAGGGCACGTCACGGCGCTCCGGCTACAGCAAGCCGGGCTCGTGCTCGACTACGCGCGCGCTACTCCAGGCACTTGATCAGCGCCTCGGACGAGGCGGCCTTCATCGCGCACGCGTGCTCGTCGACCTGGACCTCGGAGGTGCAGTTCTTGAACGCGTCGTCGCCCTTCGCCTCGCTCCGCTCGCGGACGCGCTCGGCGGCGAGCGCTTCGGCGCCGGCGTCCGGCATGCGCTCCTTCACGACCAGCTCCGAGAAGCGGTCGAGGAGCTCATCGCACTGCTTCTGGGAGACCTTCTTCCGACACGACACCGTGCTGCCGAGCGTCGCGAGGATCGCGAGCAGCAGGAGAATGGTCCGAGCTCTCATCGAAGGCACTTGTCGATTTTTTCCGTTGTCTCTGCGTTCTTCACGCAGGCGATCATTCCGTCGGTCACGCGCTTGCCGACGCACTTGTCGATGTCGTCCTTCATGGACGCCCGCATCTCCTCGCGACGCTTGTTGACGGTGGCGGGGTCGACCACGCCGAGCGCCTTCAGCTGGAGCTCGACGTTCTTGTCGACCACGACCTCGCAGTCCTCGCGCGTCGCTTTTCTCCCACATCCAGCAAGGACGAGCGCCGCGCCCATGAGGGCGAGGGCGGCTGCTCGAGCGCGTGATGCGCGTGATGAACCGACAACGCGTTGCAGCATCGGGGTGCGAAACGCGTAGCACGACCCGACCCGCGCGCGAAGGCGTGCGATGGGTCACGCCGGAGGCGTGCTCTGGGTCGCGATGCAAGCGCGACGTATGGCAACGCGGCCTTTTGGCCGGAAAAAAACGTGAGTGCTACACTTTGTTCGTGCCAGCCAAGCAGGCGGCGAGTGACCCGGAAGACTATCTTCGCAAGGCGATGGCCGCGCGAAGCGCGCGTTCCCGCGCGATGTACGCACGGCGTGGGCTCGCGGCGCGTTCGACGCTCGACCGCACCACGCACGCGATGTTGCTGCGGCAGCTCTACCTCTCGCTCTACGAAGGTCGTCACTTCCGCAAGGCGCACACCGTTGCGCTGCAGGCCCTCGAGCTCGACGTCCTTCCCGACGTGCTGAACCAGGACGCGGCGCGGGCCGCGCTCGCGAGCGGCGATCTCGATGCCGCGCTCGCGCACCTTCGCGCCGCCGCACGAAGAGGCCCGGCCTCGCGCCGTCCGTTTCACCTCTGGACGCTCGGAAGCACGCTTTTTCTGGCCCAACGTTACGGTGAGGCGATGGCTGCGCTCCGTCGCGCGGCACGTTGGGGCACGAAGGATCGCCCTCTCTACCGCGCCCATCTCGCGCTCTCGCGGATCGCTGCGGGCGAGAAGGTCGGCGATCTCCAGGACACGATCAACGCGCTCGCCGAGGCGCCGTGCGGTCAGGGCTACGGCCGCTTCGTCCTCGGTCATCTCGCCTATGCCGCCGGAGAGTGGAACGCCGCGCGTCGTTATCTCGACGCATTCGTGAAGCGCACCGGCGCATCGCGTCCCGCGCTCGGCATCGCCCTCGAGGGCGAGGTGCGGATGGCGCGCGCCACACTTTCGAAGATGACCGCCAACTGAGGCGAGCTGAGGCGACCTGACGTCTCCGAGGACCGGACGATCCATCGGTTCAAGTGTGGGAGACGGCCGATGACCGATCTCATCCGGAATAAACAGGGCTCCTCGTACGGTAGGAAAATGTGCGCCGCGCCCCGGGGTGGATCTCCGGGACCCCTCGCGGCGCAGGTCTCGTGCTTGCTAGGATCGTTGTTCGACGTGCAACGCGCACGTGCATCGGCATCGAATCCCGTAGGAGGAATCGTGAATCGTCGTCGCTTGACGCAGGTCCTGTCGTTCTGTGCCTTGATGCTCATCCCTGTCCTCGCGTTCGCATCAGGCGGCAGCGACGGCGGCTCGGAGAGCGGCGGGTTCCAGGACATCTACGCCAAGCATGGCGCCATCGTCGCCGTGCTCGCATCGTTCGGCTTCGGGTTCATCGCGAGCCTGACCCCGTGCGTGTACCCCATGGTGCCGATCACCGTGTCGATCTTCGGCGCGACCGAAGCGAAGTCGCGCCTCCGCGGCGCCGCGCTCTCGGCCACGTTCGTGCTCGGCATCGCGGCGCTCTTCACGCCGATGGGCATCATCTCGGCGCTCAGCGGCAAGCTGATGGGCTCGGCGCTCTCGAACGCGTTCGTCGTCACCGGCCTCGCGATCCTGTTCACCGCGCTCGCGGCGTCGATGTTCGGCGCCTTCGAGCTCGCGCTTCCCTCCGGGCTCAACAACAAGCTCTCCACGGTCGGCGGCGTCGGCTTCAAGGGCGCGTTCGTCATGGGCCTCGTCATGGGCCTCATCGCGGCGCCCTGCACCGGTCCGTTCCTCACCGGCATGATCACGGTCATCGCGACGTCGAAGAACGTGTGGCTCGGTAGCGCGTCGCTCTTCTCGTTCGCGCTCGGTCTCGGCGTCCTCTTCTTCGTCGCCGGCGCATTCGCGGTGAACCTGCCCAAGGGCGGCGCCTGGATGATGGGCATCAAGTGGGTCAGCGGCGTCGGCCTCGCATACATGGCGTTCGCGTACCTCCGCGATCGCTTCGAGACGTTCCACAAGCTCATCGATCACCCCGGCTACACGTTCGGCATCGTCGCCGGCCTCGTCTTCCTCGTCGGCATCGTGCTCGGCGTCGTGCACATGGTGGCGGAGCGGCGGAAGAGTCCCATCGCGCACCTGTCGAAGCCCATGAAGCTCGCGTCGATCGTCCCCGCGGTCGTCGGCTGCGCGCTCTTCATCAGCTGGGTTCCGCAGCCGCACGACGTCGATCCCAACGCTCCCGCGATCACGTGGGTCGACAACGAGCAGACCGGTCGCGCGAAGGCGACCGCCGAGAACAAGCCGGTCCTCATCGACTTCGGCGCGACGTGGTGCACGGCCTGCAAGGAGCTCGAGCACAACACGTTCCCCAACCCGGGCGTCCGCAGCGAGGCGCAGCGCTTCGTCGCCATCCACGTCGACGCCACGGACGACGAGGCGCCCGACACGAAGCGCCTCCAGGAGAAGTACAAGGTCGTCGGTCTGCCGACCGTCATCATGCTCGACGCCGCCGGCAACGAGGTCACGCGCTTCAACGAGTTCGTCGGCCCCGACAAGTTCGTCGCAGCGATGAAGAAGGTGCCGAACAGCTCGGCCGCCGTCGGAATGAAGTGACCTAGCCAGAGCGTGCCAAGCGGCACGACAGGCCTGTCAGGCGGGCAGCGGCTACGGGAGGGTCCCGAAGCGCTGCCCGCGCTGCTTTTGTCGGCAAATGTGCCGTTGCACGCGCCTTGCTAAGGACGCATTCCGGAGTCTCTTCGCCGTCATGGTCGTTCGCTTCCTTCACCGCCTCGCGTCCGCCTCCTTCCTGGCGTTGCCTGCGCTCCTCGCGGCATGTCCGGGCGGCGGCGGCGATACGCCGGCCGCGCAGGGAACGCTCGTCGTCGGCGTGCAGTCGGAGGACTTCGGCGGGCTCGTGCAGGCGGTGCACATCGTCGCGACCGTCGACGGCAAGGTGGCGGACGACGAGACGCTCACCATCGCGCACGGTACGAGCGGAGGTCTGCCGAAGGAGATCGTGCTCGAGGGCGCGCCCGGCGCACGCGCCGAGGTGGTCGTCGAGGCGCTCAGCTCGCAAGACCCCACGCGCGCGACGTTCGGCACGACGGTCGCCGTGCGTCGTGCCGCGGCGCACCTCGTACCCGACGTGAAGAAGCTCCTTCGCGTTCAGCTCGAGACGCGATGCGTGATGCTCGCGGCGCCCGGCAGCATGATCGCGCCAGCGCCCACGTGCATTGCGCCGCAGACCTGCTCCGCCGGCGCGTGCACGAGCGAGGAGGTCTCGTTCGATCAGCTCGAGGACTACGAGCCCACGTGGGCCTCGTCGCCGCCCGACATCTGTCGCCCGGCCAATCACGGCGCGCCGGAGGTCATCCTCGGGACCGGGCAGACCGACTTCACGACCCTCGCCGACGGACAGACGCTGATGATGGAGCAGGGGCCGCAGGGCGGCCATCACATCTGGATGGCGGTGCGGATGCGGAACCTGCGCCAGTCCGGATCGCCGACCACGCTCACCGCGAAGCTCGTCGACGATCCCACGCCGCCGATCGCACCTGCCGCGTACGTCTTCACGTTCGATCGCGACGAGGGCAACTACTGCAAGCTGTTCGGGCTGCGTTTCCAGCTCGACAGCGGGGCCAGCGATCTCGGTGCAGACTACAAGCGTTTCCTCGGCAAGCAGCTCGCGGTCACCGTCCAGGTCACGGACACGACGAAGGCGACGGCAACGGCGACGCGCACGATTCAAATCGCCGACAAGCTGCTCTGCTCGGACGGCACGACGACCAGCTGCAACTGATCAGGGCCTCGATCAGGGCCACGTCAGGGCCAACTCAGGGATTGAAGACTTCGTCGGGCTGCGCAGCGGGCTTGGCGGCCGGCTTCTCCGCAGGCGCAGGCTTCTCTGCGGGCGCAGGCTTCTCGGCCGGCGGCGGCGCGGCGGCCTTCGGCTTTCCGCTTCCCGACGACGGCTTCGAAGGCTTCGCGCTCGCCTTCGGCTCCTCGGGCTTCTTCTCCTCGGGCTTCGGCGCTTCGGCCTTGGGCGGCGGAGGCGGCGGGAGCGGCCTGGACTCGTTGCGATCGTGCGGCTTGTGCGGGCCGCTGCTCGCTTCGACCGCGTCGGTGAGGTCGTCGAGGAACTGCTGCGCGTACTTCGACTGGCGCAGCGCCTGCTGCGAAAGCGTGCGCGTGGCGTCGATGGCGCCATAGAGCTCGCGCCGGATCTCGCGCTGCTTCTCGGCCTTCTTCTCGTCGGCCTTCTCGGCGCCCTTGTTGAAGAGCTCCGCGTCGGCGGTCTTCTTCAGCTCCTCGCCGTGCTTCGACATCTCGTCGAGCTTCTCGCTCTTGTCCTTCATCTTGCGCGCGCGATCGAGCTCGAGACGCACGGTCTCCTCGACGGCCGCGTAGAGCGCCGCGTCGCCCGCGCCGTTCGACGGCGTCACGTGCGCGCTCGCGAGATCGAGCTTTCCGCCGCCGGCCCTGCGCGAGCGCGTCTCGGTGGCGTCGAGGATGATCGCGTCCGACGAGTCCGGCGTGAGCGAGAGAGCGTTGATGAGCGGCTTACGTGTCGCCTTCTTCTCGTCCGGCCACGCCGCTGCCGCGACCTGCGCCTGGTGGACGCTGTCGAAGTACGGATCGTAGCGCTGGTCGTCGGACTGGTAGCGCTGTCCCTGCG
>OUNM010329370.1_pt1 | contig 12333 bp, 10 predicted proteins | sample 1769961 | NCBI WGS metagenome assembly OUNM01 (sample SAMEA3914820, study PRJEB12502) | metagenome | biome: forest; material: soil | place: USA | collected 2012-03-12 | depth 0.3 m
CTCAAGATGTTCGACATATTGCGCGATGCCGCAGTCGCGATGGTAACTCGAAATAATCGCAAGCTTCACGGGATAATTTCCTTTGAGACAGCTTTACCGCAGGTAACCATTGTACTTCACTGTGAATGAGGGCCGCATGTCTGGCGCCAATACCCTAAAACGTCAGCGATTGTTTGCTCAAACGGCACCAAAGGCGTCCAGCCAAGTTCTTCGCGCGCTTTTGATGCATCGCCGCAGGCGACGGGAATCTCGTTCGGACGGAACTTCTCCGGGTCTGTGCGCACTTCGATGTCGGTGCCCGACTGTGAGATGAGTGCGTCCAGGATATCTCGAATCCTGCGAGGCCGTCCGGACGCGATGTTGTAGACACAATCAGGCCCGGTCTCAGAGTCCTGGACCGCGGCGATCATATAGGCGCGCACGACATCACGGACGTCGAGGAAATCACGCTCGGCTTCGAGATTCCCGACATGGATGACTGGCTCGCTCTTGCCCGACAAGATATTGGCGACTTGGCGTGCGAAGTCCGACACCACATAAGTGTCGGATTGGCCTGGGCCAGTGTGATTGAACGGGCGAAAGCGAATGGCGCGCAGGCCGTCATAGGACATCTGTCCGATCATCAGGTCGGCGGCAGCTTTGGTAGCTCCATAGACGTTCACGGGTCGGAGCGGCGCATTTTCAGTTACAGGTCCAACTATGCCCCGGAAAGACTCTCCATACGCTTCTGAACTGCCAACATAGACGAACCTGGCTTCGGGCGCATGCCGCATCGCGGATTCCGCCAAGTTCATCGTACCCATCACATTGACATCCCAGGCATGGCGAGGCGCGTCACGTGCATCGGAAGGCGCAGCGACCGCCGCCAAATGGATAAGTGCCGTTGGCCGGATTTCGGAAACAGCGCCATCGACCGCCTCCCGATCCCGTAGGTCGATTGGGTTCCGCCGCCCCGGGCCTTGCCCGAGCAGGAAAACCTCGCTTCCAGCGCGCTCGCGCTCCAGCAATTGCAGTAGCGCCGTGCCGACAAATCCGCTGGCGCCAGTCACAAGGATGCGATGAGTCAACAGATCGGCCATATCAACAAAAACGCTTTTCTGATCACTCAATATCTCGATCGATGCGAGTGTCGCTCAAGATCCGCATCCACCATTTCGCAAATCATCTCTTCCAGCGAGATCGTCGCCTCCCATCCGAGTTTATCTTTTGCCTTGGCGGGATTGCCGAGCAGGATTTCGACTTCCGCCGGCCTGAACAGGTCGGGATCGATGACCAGGTGATCGTCTATCTTCAGCCCGACATGCTCGAACGCGATCCGGCACATGTCGCGCACCGTCGTCGTCCGGCCCGTGGCGACGACATAGTCGTCGGGCCGATCCTGCTGCAGCATCAGCCACATGGCACGGACATAGTCTTTCGAATGGCCCCAGTCGCGCTTGGCATCGATGTTGCCGAGGCGCAGTTCCTTTGCCAGGCCCTTCTTGATGCGCGCGACCGCGTCGGTGACCTTACGGGTCACGAACTCGATGCCGCGAAGTGGCGATTCGTGATTGAACAAGATGCCGCTCGAAGCGTGCAGGCCGAAGCTTTCGCGATAGTTGACGGTGATCCAGTGACCGTAGAGCTTCGCCACAGCGTAAGGCGAGCGGGGGTAGAAAGGCGTGGTCTCCGACTGCATCGGCTCCTGGATGAGGCCGTACATCTCCGACGACGAGGCCTGGTAGAAACGCGCCGTGGGGATTTCGAGCCGCAGCGCCTCGAGCACATTGGTGACGCCGATCCCGGTGACGTTGCCGGTGAGGATCGGCTGCTGCCAGGAGGATTTGACGAAAGACTGTGCGGCAAGGTTGTAGACCTCGTCCGGCCTTACGTCGCGCATGGTGCGCGCCAGGCCCGACAGATCGGTCAGGTTGCCGTCGACGATGCGGACGTCTTTTTCGATGCCGAGCCACTTCAGGCGTGTGGTGTTGACGTCGGCCGTACTCGAGCGCCGCGCAAGTCCATGGACCTCGTAACCTTTCGAGAGCAGGAGCTCCGCCAGATAGGCGCCGTCCTGCCCTGTAATGCCGGTTATCAATGCTGTCTTTGTCATCAACGCTCTCAATAAATTCCGATAATTACGCCCCCCAAGCCCTTTATCCGTAGGTTTGCCCGCCCCAGCCCTGCGGGTCGCTGAATCGTTATGCGCGACCGTATACGTCGTCGAAGCGCACTATGTCATCCTCGCCGAGATAATCGCCGCTTTGAACTTCGATGATCACCAGATCGATCTTACCCGGATTTTCCAGCCGATGCTTGTGGCCGCACGGGATGTAGGTCGATTCATTCGTCGCCAGAAACAGTTCCTGGTCGCCATTGACGATCCTCGCCGAGCCGCTGACCACCACCCAGTGTTCGGAACGATGATGGTGCATCTGCAGGCTGAGCCGCCGCCCGGGCTTCACCTCGATGCGCTTGATCTTGAAGCGCTCGCCTTCCTCCAGCACCGTATAGGTTCCCCATGGCCGGTGCACGGTGCTGTGCAGCAAATGCGCCTCATGCCCCGATGCCTTGAGGCCTTCGAACAGCTTCTTGACATCCTGGACGCGGTCGCGCGAGGCCACCAGCAGCGCATCCGGCGAGTCCACGATCACCAGATCGCTGACGCCGACAGTGCCGATAACGCGCTTGTCCGAGGTGATATAGCTGCCGGCCGTGTCCACCGTGTGCACATCGCCGCGGATCCTGTTGCCGTTGCCGTCGGCCGGGATCAGTTCCGCCATGGCGTTCCACGAGCCGATGTCGTTCCACCCCATCTCGCACGGTACCACGGCAAGGTTGCGCGCCTTCTCCATCACGGCATGATCGAGCGAGATGCGCGGGGCGAGCGCGAAATGCTCGGCCGAAAGCTCGATCTTGCCGGTGTCGCCGCCATTCTCGACGCGGCCATGCTCATAGCTTGCGGCAACCGCCTCGAGAACGGCCGGGCAATGCGCGGCCATCGCCTCGAGCATGGTTTGCGCCTTGAAGCAGAAGATGCCGGCATTCCAGAAGAAGCGGCCTGACGCCACATATTCCTCGGCCGTGGCAAGGCTCGGCTTTTCGACGAAACGGATCACCTTCTCGCCATCGGCCTCGATGTAGCCGAAGGCGGTGTCGGGACGGCTGGGCTTTATGCCGAGCGTGGCGATCAGTCCCTGCCGCGCATGCTCGATGGCCCGCCCCATCACATCCGTGAAGGCGGAAAGATCGCCAATCATGTGGTCGGCCGGGAAAACGCACAAGATTGCGTCGGGACCCTGGGTTGCGTTGGCATGGATGGCGGCCGCGGCCACCGCGGCGGCGGTATCGCGCCCCTCTGGCTCCAGCAGGAAGGTATGCGGCGGAACCGCCGGCGAGAGTTCGTCGAAATCGTCCTTCGTCAGGAAGAGATGATCCCTTGAGATCACCGCGACAAGCTCCGCGACATCCTTCAACGAAATGGCGCGCAGCACCGTGTGCTGGATCAACGAGCGGCCGTCCGCGAGCTTAAGGAAGGGTTTTGGATGCGATTGCCTGGACGCCGGCCACAGCCGCGCCCCGGCGCCGCCGCTGATGATGACGGGAACCACTTTCATTGAACGGCCTCTGATCCATCTGCCAGTCCGGTGTCCCGCGCCCGTTCCAGCGCTATTGCCACAATTGCCGCTGCCCTGTCACTGTTTGCGGCTTCGGCATAGCAACGAAACTCCGGGGCGTTGCCGGAAGGCCGCAGATGGACGATCTCGCCGCTCGTCATCCGCGCCCTCAGACCATCGGTTTCATCGACGTCGGCGACCGTTCCGAAAGGAGCGAGAAACGCCTGCAAGGCATCGCGATCGCTCAGCTGACGCATCAGGCCGCGCGATTTTTCGACCGGGAAATTCTCCAGCCGCTCGCTGGCGCAGACCGGGAGCTTCCACAGTTCGCGCAAGGCCGACAAGGATTTTCCCGTCGACGCCACGGTGCCCAGCACGGCCAGGATCGGCAAAAATGAGTCGCGCGTCGGCAGCGCGGACAATGTCTTGCCGTTCAAAATACAGTCCGATCCGAGCAGCACCCCGCCATTGGCCTCGAAGCCGACAATGGTGCCGCCGGCCGGCCGCGCCGCTTCCATGCCCGCTATGACGAAGGGGGAGCCTACCCTGGTTCTCACCACCTTGAAGCCGAACGCGTCGGAAATGCCCGAATTGGACGTCACCGGCGTCACCACGGTGTCGGCCTTCAGGAACAATGCCGTGGCCAGACCGATCAGGTCGCCGCGGAACAGCCCGCCTGTCTCGTCGATGATGAGAGGGCGGTCGGCATCGGCGTCCGCCGACAGCACGGCGTCGAAATTGAAGTCGCGCACCCAGCCTTTCGCCTTGGCCATCGTTTCCGGGCTGACGGCCTCGGTGTCGACCGGCACGAAAACCTCGGATTTTCCGACGGCCACGACATCGGCGCCGTAGGATCGCAGCACCTCGACCAGCAGCTCCGCCGCCACGGAACTGTGCTGATAGACACCGAGCCTAAGCCCGGAAAGGGCGCGAGCGGGAAGGATAGCGTCGACGCGGCCTCGAAAGGCCGCGACCGCCTGTTCATGGCCGGTTTGCCACGTCGCTCTGGCCGGCGGCCATGGATAGTGGTCCGCCAGCTCGGCGACATAACCGGTGATCGCGGCTTCGTCCGCTTTGTCTATCTCGCCCTTCGGCCCATAGAACTTGATGCCGTTGCGGTCGGCGGGAATATGCGATCCGGTCACCATAAGTGCGGCGCCGCCGTGCTCGCGGGCGTAGAAGGCAAGCGCCGGCGTGGGGATCGCGCCGCAGTCGACCGGCTCAAAGCCGGCTGAGGTGAGCGCAGCCATGCAATCCTCGGCGATTGCCGGGCTGCTGTCACGCGTATCGCGCCCGACGAAGACCTTGCCCCGTTCAAATCCGGTGGCGCGCAGGCGCCGGGCAAAACCTTCCGTGTAGAGTCCGCTTGCCCTTCCGGCCAAATCGGAAGCCAAACCCCGGACACCGCTTGAACCGAATTTCATCCAGCCTGCTTTTGTTGTTGGAAGGGTGGGCTGCTACTTATTGGAGCAGGACTGCCTGTCAACTGCAAAAATCGACTCGAAATCTGCGTCTTTTCTAATGTCCCCACACCGCCAGCTCGTTGCCGGCCGGATCGATGAAGTGAAAACGCCGGCCGCCGGGAAAGGCAAAGATCGGCTTGATGACGGTGCCGCCGGCATTCTCGACAGCGTCCAGCGTTTCCTCGAGGTTCTCCGAGTAAAGCACGGGCAGCGGCTTGGCGGGCGCCTCTCCTGCGTCGGCCTGGAAGCCGCCCTCCAGCCCTTCGCCGAAGGCGGAGTAGGTCGGGCCGTAATCGGTGAACGACCAGGAAAAGGCCGCACTGTAGAAGGATTTGACGCTGTCCAGCGTGCCGCCCGTCGCCGGCAGCTCCAGATAGTCGAGTTTTCCGTTGAGTTTCATAACGCTACTCCAATATGTTCCCTTTATGTTCTATATCGCACGACCTTATCCGGCAAGTCTTTTTGACGCAGCTTTTGCTTAATCGATTGTAGGCGGCGAACCGGCTTCGCCCATGCCTTGCCTTTCGCACTGCAGCATCATATCGCTCGAACCGGAAGGCGGGGAACCGGGCTTCAGTCCGGCTGTTGTCTATCTTCCAAGACTGGAGGGCGAGCATGACCAAGTGGGTTTACACCTTCGGCGACGGCGCGGCTGAGGGCCGTGCCGGCGACCGCAATCTTCTCGGCGGCAAGGGCGCCAACCTCGCCGAGATGTGCAGCCTCGGGCTGCCGGTGCCGCCTGGTTTCACCATCACCACCGAGGTCTGCAACGCCTACTATGCTGACGGCCGCACCTATCCGGCCGCACTCGAGCCCAATGTGCTGTCGGCTCTCGACCATATCGGCAAGATCACCGGCCGCCGTTTCGGCGATCCGTCGAAATTGCTCCTCGTTTCGGTCCGTTCAGGCGCCCGCGCGTCGATGCCCGGCATGATGGACACCGTGCTCAATCTCGGCCTCAACGACGAGACGGTCGAGGCTCTGGCCGCCGATTCCGGCGACGCGCGCTTCGCCTATGACAGCTACCGCCGTTTCATCCAGATGTATTCCGATGTCGTCATGGGCCTCGACCACGAGGTTTTCGAGGAAATCCTCGAGGATCAGAAGGCAAGCCTCGGCCATGAGCTCGACACCGAGCTCAGCGCCGAAGAATGGCAGGGCGTGATTTCGCTCTACAAGGCCAAGGTCGAGGAAGAACTCGGCAAGCCTTTCCCGCAGGATCCGCATGAGCAGCTCTGGGGCGCGATCGGCGCCGTGTTTTCGAGCTGGATGAACAGTCGCGCCATCACCTATCGCCGCCTGCACGATATCCCGGAAAGCTGGGGCACGGCGGTCAATGTCCAGGCCATGGTGTTCGGCAACATGGGCGACACTTCCGCCACCGGCGTCGCTTTCACCCGCAACCCCTCGACCGGCGAAAGGCAGCTCTATGGCGAGTTCCTGGTCAATGCCCAGGGCGAGGACGTGGTCGCCGGCATCCGCACGCCGCAGAACATCACCGAGGCGGCGCGCATTGCCGCCGGCTCCGACAAGCCGTCGCTGCAGAAGCTGATGCCGGACGCCTTCCAGGCCTTCGTCGACATCTCCGACCGGCTGGAAAAGCACTACCGCGACATGCAGGACCTCGAATTCACCATCGAGCGCGGCAAATTGTGGATGTTGCAGACCCGTTCCGGCAAGCGCACCGCCAAGGCGGCGCTGAAGATTGCCGTCGAGATGGCGAGGGACGGGCTGATCACCAAGGAGGAGGCGGTCGCCCGCATCGATCCGGCCTCACTCGACCAGCTCCTGCACCCGACCATCGATCCGAAAGCCGCGCGCGACGTCATCGGCATGGGCCTGCCGGCCTCGCCCGGTGCCGCGACCGGGGAGATCGTCTTTTCCTCCGGCGATGCCGAGGATGCCAGGGCGCAAGGACGCAAGGTCATCCTGGTGCGCATCGAGACCAGTCCGGAGGACATCCACGGCATGCATGCCGCCGAAGGCATCCTGACGACGCGCGGCGGCATGACCAGCCATGCCGCGGTGGTCGCGCGCGGCATGGGCAAGCCCTGCGTGTCGGGCGCCGGCTCGCTGCGCGTCGACTACAAGGCCGGCACGCTGCTCTCGATGGGCCAGACCTTCCGCAAGGGCGACATCATCACCATCGACGGCGGCAACGGCCAGGTGCTCAAGGGGGCCGTCGCCATGCTGCAGCCGGAGCTCTCCGGCGACTTTGCCGCCATCATGGAATGGGCCGATGCCGTGCGCCGCATGAAGGTGCGCACCAATGCAGAGACGCCGCTCGACGCGCGCATGGCGCGCTCCTTCGGCGCCGAAGGCATCGGGCTTTGCCGTACCGAGCACATGTTCTTCGATGGCGACCGCATCGTCGCCATGCGCGAGATGATCCTCGCCGACACCGAGAAGGACCGCCGCGCGGCGCTGGCCAAGCTTTTGCCGATGCAGCGCTCGGACTTCCTCGAATTGTTCCAGATCATGGCCGGCCTGCCGGTGACGATCCGCCTGCTCGACCCGCCGCTGCATGAATTCCTGCCCAAGACCGAGGCGGAAGTGGCGGAAGTCGCCGCTGCCATGAATGTCTCTCCCGACAAGCTCAGGCAGCGCACCGAGGCCTTGCACGAGTTCAACCCGATGCTCGGCCATCGCGGCTGCCGGCTCGCCGTCTCCTACCCCGAGATCGCCGAGATGCAGGCGCGCGCCATTTTCGAGGCCGCCATCGAGGCCGACCGCAAGGCCGGCGCGCTGGTCGTGCCGGAAATCATGGTGCCGCTGGTCGGCCTCGTGAAGGAGCTGGAATACGTCAAGGCGCGCATCGATGCGGTGGCGCAAAGCGTCATGCAGGAGACGGGCGTCAAGATCGACTACCTCACCGGCACGATGATCGAATTGCCGCGCGCGGCAATCCGCGCCCATGTCATCGCCGAAGCGGCCGAATTCTTCTCCTTCGGCACCAACGACCTGACGCAGACCACCTTCGGCATCTCGCGCGACGATGCGGCCTCGTTTCTCGAAACCTATCGGCAGAAGGGCATCATCGAGCAGGATCCGTTCGTGTCGCTCGACGTCGAGGGCGTCGGCGAACTGGTGCGGATGGCCGCCGAAAAGGGCAAGGCGACGCGACCCGGCATCAAGCTCGGCATTTGCGGCGAGCATGGCGGCGATCCGGCCTCGATCCGCTTCTGCGAGGAGGTCGGCCTCGACTACGTATCATGCTCGCCCTACCGTGTGCCGATCGCCAGGCTGGCCGCGGCGCAAGCCGCGGTGGCGGCAGCGAAGGGCGCTGCAAAACGCGCCTGAGGGGCATCCGGATAGCTTACGATTTTGTATGGAATGTCACGCGAACGTGCGTCTTTCCGCCCTGAATCCCGACACGGTTTGAAACCAGTTTCTGGCTCCGAATTTATTGGTGTCAGAAACCCATGTTGCAGATTTCCTCCACCACGCTCAGGTCGATCCTGATCCTGCAGACCAAGTTCATCGGCGACCTTGTGCTCAGCTCGGCGTTGGCCAAGAACCTGCAGCTTCAATATCCGGGCGTCAGGATCGTGTTCCTTTGCGAGGCGCGTTTCGCCAGCTTTCTGACGGCGCACGGGATCGCCTCCGAGGTCGTCCCCTTCAGCCGCGCCAAAATGCGCGGCACCCCGCTCGAGCGTGGGCGCGAGCTCTTCCGGATGGTGCGCGCATTGCGACAGCACCGCTTCGACATGACCATCGACATCACCGACTCCAAAACCTCGCGGGTCGTCTCCGAACTGGTCAACGCTCCGATCCGGGTCGGCTATCTTCCGACGGAAAGGCCGCTGCGTTGGTATGAACGCCAGCCCGCCAATGTCAGGATGAAGCCTTTCGGATTTGGCAAAAGACACTTTCTCTACCGTTATCTGTCGCCATTGGAGGCGCTTGGCATCGCTCTGCGCGTCAGGGTGCCGGCCATCCGGCCGCAGCCCTTCGAGACGACGCGCGCGCTTGCCTTGCTGGCCAGGCACCGTGTCAAGCCGAATGGTTTTGTCGCGGTGCATGCCGGGGCCAGCTTTCCCGGGCGCCGCTGGCAGCCGGAGCGCTTCGCGGCGGCGATCGACAGGATAGCCGGGCAAACCGGCCTCGGCATTGTTCTGGTCGGCGGTCCTGACGAGGCTGAAGCGACCGGCAAGATCATGGCGCTGGCAAAGACGCCCGTCGTCAATCTGGCGGGCGCGCTGCGGTTGGAAACGCTGCTTGCGCTGCTCAAGGAGGCGCGGCTGTTCCTCGGCAATGAAAGCGGTCCGATGCACATGGCGGCCGCGGCCGGCGTACCGGTGGTGGGATTGTTCGGCCTGACCAGCCCTATCCTTTGGGCGCCGGTCGGTGTCCCGAGCATTTCGTTGCGGCCCACAATGCCTTGCGACTGCGTCGGCGGCGAATTGTGCCACCGGACGGACCCAAGCAAGGCGTGCTGCGTCCGGCGCCTGGAAGTCGATCCGGTGGTCGACGCGGCGCTCGAGCTCCTGGCGCGCACCGAATTCGCCCTGGAAGCGGCCATCTGAGGCAAGCAAATTTTCGCGATTGGGCCGTTTTGCGCTGTCTGCCGTCCCGATTTTCGCCTAGATGCCGGTTTTGTTGCTCCTGCTGGGGCAAGTGCTTGAACATGTCGGCGTGGAACGGGTGATGGGTCTACTGGGAAAGTCTCTCTGCGCGATTGCGCTGTCGGCATCGGTCGTCTCGGCGGCCAATGCGGCGACGCTGGTCGAGCCGACGCTGCATCTGAAGTCGCAAGGGGCTGAGGCTGGCAGCGGTCGCGTCGCGCTGACGCTCGATGCCTGCGGCGGAAAAACCGACACACGGATCCTTTCCGCGCTGGTCGACAACAATATCCCGGCGACCATTTTCGTCACCGGCATCTGGCTGAAGCGCAACGCCGCCGCTGTCGAGATCATGCGCGCGCATCCCGATCTGTTCGAACTGGAAAACCATGGCGGCCGCCATATCCCGGCGGTCGACACGCCGCAAAAGATCTATGGCATCCGCACCGCCGGCAGTCCGGGCGCCGTGCAGACCGAGGTTCAATCGGGCGCCGCCGCTCTGGTCGGCGCTGGCGGGTCGGCGCCGAAATGGTTCCGCGGCGCCACCGCCGAATACAGCCCCTCGGCGATCGCCATGATCCGCAAGCTCGGCTTCAAGATCGCCGGCTTCTCGATCAATGGCGACGGCGGCTCGCTGCTCGGCGCCAGGGAAACCGCGCGCCGCATCGCCGCCGCCAAGGATGGCGACGTCATCATCGCCCACATCAACCAGCCGACCCACGCCGCCGGCGAAGGCGTCGTCCAGGGCCTGCTCGCTCTGAAGCAGAAGGGCATGACCTTCGTGCGCCTCGACGATGCCGAGGGGGTCGGCAATGACGGCACCACGGATTAGCCCGGCTCACTGGTAATCAGATGAGCTCGGTCCGCCAAATGGCGGACGCTCAATCCGGTTCGGCTTCGACCGTCACCTTGCTCGTGTAGAACGCGCCGTGATTGCGGATTTCGGTCATTTCGTCGAACGGATGCTCATAGGCCCACATCGCGTTCGTGCCGGTCTCGCCTGCGGGCTCGACGCTCCAGTAGCTGGCATCACCCTTGTAGGGACAATGCGTCGAGTGCTCCGTGCTGGCGAGCTTGCCGAAATCGATGTCGTCGAACGGAATGTAGAAGGCCGCCGGATAGGGCGGCTCCGACAGCACCTTGGCGCGGTTCGACCGGGCGATGACGGTGTCGCCGGCGCGCACTGTGACGCTGCCGCGATAGGGTTCGACGGTAATCACCTTGTCCGGGTTGCGCTGGAATCCGGGGGCTGGGTTGGCGAGCTTGTCCATGGCGGGTTCTCCTTGCGGGAGATTTTAGATGTGTCGGGACCACGCCTCGCGCAAGCTCGCGCCAAAGGATAGGCGATCACCATTCATTGAACGTCTGTCCTGCAGGCGTCAGGCGGCCGTCTTGAAGGCGTCCATCAGGCCGGCATAGGCGGCTGCGATGCCCGCGACCGGATTGGCGCTCCTTGCCGCGGTCTCGACCTTGAGCGCACCGCCGGCGGTCGGCAGCGTGAGCAGCAGGAACTGGCGATTGCTGGCCTCGCCGATGCAGGCGGCCGCGACATGCTCGCTGTCGGCTCCGTTCGCGACGCACATCTTGAACAGCAGCGTTCCGCCGACAGCCTCCAGCGCGCCGCCGACCACTTCGGCGAATTCGTCATCGGAAACAGCTTTGCTGTCCGGCGCCAGATTGTCCAGACTTTCGGCAAGCGTGCTTTCAAGGGTCTTGTCGTCGAGCTGCGCGTTCATGCGAACCACTCCATTCGCCATCACACACCCAGCCCGTTAATGGACATTAACGCCGAGAATGGCCGGATTATGGCGGGTTTCCCGCGCTTTTCGGTTCCTCCACCGTCCTTGCATGCATGATCACTGGACAATCAGCCGGATCGTTTCACAATGCGTGAAACAACGACGCCGAAGCGCGACAAGGGGAGGAATGTGAATGCTCGGACTGATGCAGCCATGGCCGTTGCTCTGCCACAAGCTGATCGACCACGCCGAACGCCAGCACGGCAGCCGGGAGATCGTGTCGCGCTCGGTGGAAGGGCCGATCGTGCGCACCACCTATGCCGAAATCCATCATCGCGCGCTCAAGGTGGCGCAACGGCTGGAGCGTGACGGCTTCGGGCTCGGCGACCGCATCGCCACCCTCGCCTGGAATACGGCCCGCCATATCGAGGCCTGGTACGGCATCATGGGCATCGGCGCGATCTATCACACGCTCAATCCGCGGCTGTTCCCCGAACAGATCGCCTGGATCATGAACAATGCCGAGGACAAGGCGATCTTCGTCGACCTGACCTTCGTGCCGCTGCTGGAAAAGATTGCCGCCGCCGTCCCCTCGCTGCGGCAGGTGATCGTACTGACCGACCAAGCGCACATGCCGCAAACCACGCTGCCCAATGTCGTCGCCTACGAGGAATGGCTGGCCGAGGCCGACGGCGACTTCGCCTGGAAAACCTTCGACGAGAACACCGCCGCCGGCATGTGCTACACCTCCGGCACCACGGGCGACCCGAAAGGCGTGCTTTACAGCCATCGCTCGAATGTCCTGCACGCCATGATGGCCGCCATGCCGGACGCCATGGGCCTGTCGACGCGCGATGTGGCCCTGCCTGTGGTACCGATGTTTCACGCCAATGCCTGGGGGCTCGGCCAGAGCGGGCCGATGATCGGCGCCAAGCTGGTGATGCCGGGCTGCAGGATGGACGGCGCCTCGATC
>OUNM010130606.1_pt1 | contig 12329 bp, 9 predicted proteins | sample 1769961 | NCBI WGS metagenome assembly OUNM01 (sample SAMEA3914820, study PRJEB12502) | metagenome | biome: forest; material: soil | place: USA | collected 2012-03-12 | depth 0.3 m
CATCACGCCACCGGACATCACGCCGCTCACCAATCTCAGCCTGCCGCACAACCTGGTCGCCACCCTGACCGAGGCCACCAGCGGCTTCATCGTCATCACGGGGCCAACCGGCTCGGGCAAGAGCGAGACGGCGATGTCCATCCTCGATTGGCACAACACGCAACATTCGGGGCATATCCTCACCATCGAAGATCCGGTGGAGAAAAAGATCCCGCCGCGAAAATCCATCATCACGCAACGCGAAGTCGGCTACGACGTATTGAGCTTTGCGGACGGCATGCGCGAGGCGCTGCGCATGACGCCAGACGTGCTGCTCACCTCCGAGATCCGCGACGCCGAGACGGCCGAACAGGCGATCCAGGGCGGCGAGTCCGGCTCGCTGATGATCGCCACGACCCACGGCAAGTCCGTCACCGGCACCATGCGCAAGATCCTCTCGTACACCGGCACGAGCGCCGACGTGATGCGCTCGGTGCTCGCCGGCAACCTGATCGCCGTGGTGCGCCAGGCCCTGGTGCCGTCCCGCGACGGCAAGCGCTACCTCATGGCCGCCGACGTGCTGTTCAACACCGGCAAGGTGACCCAGTACATCGAACGCGGCGACTGGATCGGCCTGGAGAGCGCCATCCGCGAGGACAACCGCCTGGGCGCCAGCGAATGGGTGCCGATGAACAACCGCCTGGTCGAACTCGTGCGCCGCGGCGAGATCGAGGCCAGCGAGGCCATGCGCGAGACGTCCGACATCCCGACGCTCAAGCGCAAGCTGGCCGCGGCGGGGCCATCGACGCTGGCGCGCTGAAGCCCTGAAGGCTCGCTCTCGGTAGTTTCCAGAGGTTGGCGCCTTTCGCGGCTTTCGTGTCGCGTCGAGACAAGACAGCGTCCGCTCGCAGCGCGAAAGATCCGCCCCACGGCCGCGCCACCCCGCGCGCTTGTCGATGCCGCGCGCGCCACGCCGCGCGATCGTCAAGCCGACGGCCGTCCCGCCGCAGCTCGCGTGGCTCGAAGCGGCAGACCCTCCCAGGCCTTCAACAACATCACTCGAGACACCATGACCATCGCGCCCCTTTCCCGCAGACTCCTCATGCTGGCCGCCACCGTGGCGGGTTTCGCAGCCGCGCCCGCGCACGCCTTCACCCAGGAAACCCACCGCCGTATCGTGCTCGACGCCGTGGCCTACATGGCCGCGCACCCGACGACAACCAACTATGCCAAGCTGGTCGCGGGCGCCCAGCGCGCCGGCTACAGCATCGACCAGTTCGCAGCGGCCATGGGACAAGGCGCCTACGACGTCGACGGCTTCGCCGATACCTACATCTGCGGCGCCATCACGGGCGAATGCGAGAAGGCGCCGCTGTGGGGCCTGGGCACCTCGATCGCCAAGTACTCGTCGTTCTGGCACTTCGAGGATCACGCCCACGGCAAGGATGTCCACGGCAATCCCTATGGCGGCTACAACTACGCCCGCGTCCCGGTGATGGGCGATGTCGACGTGCTGGCCGCCGGCTGGCTGTGGAACGACTATCTGGACGACGGCCGCAACGGTTCGCGCGGGATCCTCGGCGACGGCACGAAGTACGACAGCTACCACCTGACCGAGGCCAACTACCGCCAGGGCAGCTCGTCGACGATCTCGATGTACACCGATTACCAGACCTTCCCGTTCCAGCCGGTCAGCAACCTCGGCGCCTACTGGTTCAGCCAGTTCCTCGCGAGGCCGACGGCGCAGACACTCGGCTTCGTCTGCCACACGGCCGACCTGCTGGTCCCGCAGCACACCTGGAACACCCTGGGCAACAACCATTCGGGCTTCGAAGGCTGGGTGCAGGACTATTGGGATGCCGCCCAGCTCGATTCCTTCGACCTGATCGACCTGGCGCTCAAGGACCTGGCGACACCGTCGCCGACCGCGACCGATCTGCGGCCGCTGTGGCACCAGGCGGGCGCCTACTCCTATGCGAACGGCGCCCTGGTGCTGTCCTCGACCGACCAGGACGATCGTGTCGCGGTCGCCCGCAAGATCGTCCCTCATGCGACCGCCCTCGTCGTCCTGCTGCTGAACCGGGGGGCCGAGCGGCTCGTTCAATGAGGCGTGCACCCCTGCTGTTGACGCTCCTGCTCGTCGCGGCCATGCCGGCCGATGCCGCGCTGCGCGCCGCGATCTCGGATCGCCACACCGCCATGCGCATCGGCCACTGGTCGCTGTCCCAGCCGGCCTTTGCGCTGCTCGAGCGCGTCGCGCGGAGGCGCCAGCCCGAGGCCTCCGCCGCGGCCATCGCCGCGGCGGCGCTCGAGGATCACGTCATCGGCGAACATGCTCGCGCGGCGGTGGGCGACGACGCCCTGTTCGACAACCGCCTCGTCGCCCTGACGCCCAAGGCGTCGGCCGAGGCTTCGCTCTACGCATCGTTCGAGGCCGCCTGGGGCGCGGAGCTCGCCGCTGCGATGGGGCCGGACGGCGGCAAGCACTTCATCATCGATCGCCAGCCTCTGACGCGGCAGCGCTTGCGCGACCTCCTGGGCGTGGGCAAGCAGGCGCGTCTGGATGACCGCCTGCCGCCCGAACGCGAAGCGTCGCTCGAAGGGGTCACGCTCCTGACGTGGCGCATCGACGCTCGCGACCGTGGCCGCGTGACGCTCGCCGATGTCTGGCGCCGACTCACGTTGCAGGAGCGTGCCGTGCTGTATGGCGGCGACGAGGGCTATGCGATGCACCAGGCCGAGCTGCAGGTTCGCCATGCCGTGATGCGCCACTGGGTCCTGACCCAGGGGGGCCTGGACGCGGCCGACCTGGCCACCTTGCAGGACCTGGTAGGCGACCACGACCGGCGAGTCGCCTTCCTGCAATGGTCCGGCGTCGTCGATGAAGACCACGCGCAAAGCGCCGAACTGGCGCGGCTGCGTGCCCAGGTCTCCGACGCAGACATCCGTCGCTGGTACGACGACCATCCCGACAAGTTCAAGCGCACGTTGCGCGTGCGCGCCCGCCATGTGCGCTGCGCAGACGAGGCGTCGTGCATCGCGGCGCGTGCGGCGTTGGCGCGCGGCATGCCGTTCGCCGAGGCGGCGCACCGATGGTCGGTCGCGCCGGACGCGGCGCAAGGCGGCGACATGGGCTGGGTGACCGCGGCCCGCGCACGCGACGATTGGCTCGTCCAGCTGGCGTTCGCCCAGCCGGTCGGCCCTCCCACCGAGCCGCTCCACGAGCCGTCCGCCACGCCCGAGACCGGCGACTGGCAGATCGTCGAGGTCCTCGAGCGCGAACAAGGCCGGCACACGGCAGGCAGCGAGGCCGTGCGATACGAGGCCGGGCAGGCCATTGCCCGCGAACGAGCCATCGCGAACTTCGGCGCGCTGCGCAGACGCCTGCTGGGCGATGCCGACATCGAGCTCAATCCGGCTTTGCTGGGCTTCGGACCGGCCCAGTTGAGCGGGGCGGGGTTGCAATGAAGGGCGCCCGGATCATTGCTGGCGCGTCGCTGGTGGCGGCGACGCTCACGGGCATCGCCTTGCGAAGCGGCCCGCAAGAACGCACGTCGGATCGGAGCGCCACGGCGGTTCCGGCAAGCGCGCCTTTCGCATCCGCGGTAGCCCCCTCCCCCGCGCGGCTTGCGGCGTCTGTCGCAACGGCCTCCCGGACCACGCCGACGAGGCTCGATGCGACCTCTGCCGCCACCGCCATCGCGGACCCGCGAGTCCCGCCGATCGACCCGCCCGCCTCCGAACCTTCGTCGGCGCAGCCCTGGGAGATCGCTGATCCGGCGCTGTACAAGGCGCGCGAGAAGCGGCTCGCGCAGGAAACGAACGAACGCTTCATGCAGGCGGCCAATGCGCGCCTGCCGCGCTTGCAGGCCGCGCTGGCCGACATGAAGGCACAAGACGCCGCGCCCGCCGACATCCAGCGCGCAGAAGACAAGATTCGCCACCTCCAGGCCGTCCGCGACGCACTGATGCGCGGGGAAGCACTCGGCGACGGCCACCGCAGCGGTTCGGCACCGGTCGACATCGCGCATTGATTCAGGGATAGAGGCAATACAGCTCCGCCACGACGTTGCTGGTGGTCGGGGCACCCGCACCGTCGGTCAACGCGATCGTCCACCCGGCGCCCGTCCACGTGGCATTGCGGTTCAGCACGGGATTGCCTGGCGTCTCGGAATCGGTCTGGGGCAGCAGGAAGATCGTGGCCTGCGGCGCGACCGGACTGGCAGTGGCGGGACACCCGCTCGGCAAGGCCAGGCCCGCCGGGATGTAGTCGCCGTGATGGACGGCGAAGCCGGCCATGTAGACCCGGGACGACGTCAGCCCCGACTGGCTGGCGTAGTAGCCGCCGCGACAGACGAGAGCGTCGGAACTGCCGCTGTCGACGGCCTGCAGGCCAGGCGCCGCGCACGCCTGTCCCAGGCGCGCGTAACGCGCGGTCGCGCGAAACTGGGCCCCCTGGCAGGTGGCCAGGCCGCCCGACGCCATCAGCGCGACCTGGCCGGCACTGCATGCATCGCCCTCGTTGACGGTCGCCGACAGCGTCAGGCGCTGGGCGCTGACGGCGCCTGTGGCAACGAGGTCGTTGCCGGCCGTCACGTCACCGCTGGCGGCAACCCGCAGCAGCGCGGTGCCGGCCGGATTGCGGACGAACAGGTCGCCGGCCTTGACCACCACCGCGTGCGGATCGTCCGCCCCGAAGACCGTCATCGCGCTCGCCGAGAGTCCGCCGTCCGCCGCCACGTTGCCGCTCGTCACGAGCCCGGTGGCCGCGATCGTCGTCGTACGGCCGGAGGCGTCCTTGAAGACGCCGGTCGTCGCCGACAGGGAACCCGTGCACAGGATGTCGACCACGCCGTCCGGTCGCAACGACACGCACGCGGCGCCGCTGGCGTCGCGCAGGTCGACCGGCTGGGCATCGACCTGCAGCGCCGAACGAAACTCGCTGCGCGTCGTGCCGTCGCCGAACAGCGTGTTGCCGGCGACGGTGAGGTTGCCCAGCAGGCTGGGGTCGCGCGTGTCGCCGATGCGCACGAAGCGCCCGAACGCGGACGACGCCGTGCCCACGCGGATCGCGACGACGCCTGCGGGCCGGCCAGGCACCGGGTTGTCCAGGCTCCATGTCCGGCCGAAGCCTTCGATGTGCGTCGGATCCATGGGCAACGAGACGCCCGCGTCGGCGCCGATGCGCGCCAGGATGGGACCGATCACCGCGCCGTCGCTGTCGCTGCCGCCGCTGCGGATCGGCCCTTCCAGCACCACGTGTCCCTCGATGTTGCAAGCCGCGGCGACGCAGCCGACCGGCACGCGGCTGAAGGCGATCGTGTACGGCGCGTCGTTCAAGGTGGACGTGGTCGCCGACCACCCCACCGGCAGGTAGCCCATCGCCACCAGCTGCGGCACCGTCGGCCGCCAGACGAGCTCGCCGCCCACATCGACGGGCGAGACCGTCACGCCGCCCTTGCTGATGGCCGCGCCGCCCTGGATCAGCCCCATGCCTTCGAAGATGGCGTTGTTGGCAGCGGTCCGGAGGTTGTCGAGGATCGTCGCCTCGCCATTGCCGGCCTCGTGCTTGGCCTGCAGCCGGCTGCCCTGGATCACGCCCACGGCCCCGAGCGCCGAGATCAGCAGCCCCAGCAGCGCGAAGACCACGGCATTGCCGCGCTGACGACGGCGCGCGGGCGCTGCACGCGACGGGATGCGACGCGACGCCATGATCTCAGGTGCGGCCGAACACGAAGTCGATCCCGACACTGGCCGCCGACGTGCACTGCGCATTGACGCGGGCCACGTCGATCACGCCGTCCAGGGGCTTGACATCGGTCGAGCCGATGGTGATGCGGCGCGCCAGGCTTTGCGCGCCGTTGATCAGCTGCGTGCACTGCGAAGCGGGCACGTTGGCATAGCTCAGCTTGGCCGTGCTGGGCGTGGTGGCCGAGTTGTCGATCAGCGTGATCGCCCCGGAATAGCTGTTCGTGGCCGTGGCGCCGCCGACGTCGGCCCGGGTGTCGGGAATGACGCGTGAGCCGACGGCCACCGCCGTCGTCAATCCGCTGTAGCCGTACTGGCCGTAATTCTGTTGGGCACCGCCGATGATGGCGCTGATCTCGCTGATCGTGCCCTGGACCTGTGCGTTCGCCTGCGAGCTCTGGTAGTAGCTGATGCCGAGCGCCAGCACGATGCCGCCGATCACGAGGCCCAGCATGCTGAACACGAGCGCGTTCCCGCGTTGGCGGCGGCTGGGAAGGGCCGCCGCTGCGGCACGTCGATGGGAGTGGATCATCTTCATTTCTCCTCTGGCTTGTGGAAATGGACGCTGCCGTCCGGGGGATGCCCGCGCGCGGGGGATCCGTGCGCGGGCGCTGGAAGGCGCGCGGCGGCGCGCGACGCCGACGTTTCAGTGCACGGCATGCTCCGCGTCGTACATCGCGCGCAGTGTCATCAGGTTGGACGGCTCCATCAGCGTGGCGAACTTGCCGGGCACCGTCATCGACGCGATGCCCATGAACGTCGCGACCGAGGCGAACAAGCCGACGAGCGCGAAGTTCGCGATGACCGCGGCATTGCGCACGCGAGCCAGCACGCGTTCGCCCTCCGACGTCCCGAGCTGGATCAGGACGTCCGAGAACGACGTGCTGGACCGGTTGAGCGTGGCCGCGCGCGAAAGCAGGTGCGACGACAGCAAGCCGCGGCGGAACGCGTCGAGCGTGGCGGTCGGGTTCTCGTCGAGGGCGTCGACCACGCGTCCCAGGTGCCAGCGCATCCAAGGCGATGCGCGCCGGGTGAGATCGTCGATGCTGCCTTGCAGCGTCTCGCCGGTCCGGAGCATCATGGCCATCGAGCTGAACAGCATGCCGGCCTGGAAGTCTCGATAGAGGCTGTAGATCGGCCAGGTCTCCATGCGCAGGCGGACGGGCCCTCGCCAGCGCGGGAGCGACCACAACATCGCCGCGAGCATGGCGCCCAGCGCGAGCAAGGTCTGGGTGCCCCAGGCCTGCGCAAAGATCGCGACGGCCTTCGCCCAGCCGTTCATGCCATCCCACAGCGCGTCCTGCGCATAGACCGGCGTGGCGTCGTCGATGACCAGGATCACCTTGCCCAGCACGGCGATCAACGCGTAGCAGATCGGAATCGTCATCGCGGGCAGCGCGGAATAGGACAGTATCAGCCGCAGCATCTGTTGTTGCTTGTCGATGGCGTCGGCGAGCGCGCGCAAGGCCTGCGGCTTGTCCGCGGCGCGGTCGACGGCGGTCAGCAACATCGCGTCGGAGCGCGGCACGACGCCTTCCAGAAGGTGCGAGACCCTGCTGGCATGATCGCCGTCCTGGTGCCGATGCAGCACGACGCGCAAGGCCCGCGCCCGGCTGTGCTCGCCGGTCAGGTTGGCGTTGGCGATCTCGCCCTCGAGAAAGCTCACCATCGCCTCGTTGCGCTGGTACATCTCGGCAAAGTCGCGATAGAACTCGGCGCGCCGGAGCCGGAACTCCATCAGCGCCAACCAGCGGGCGATCGCACGCATCGAGTTCATGGCCGCCCCCCCGTCAGGATCTCGAAGCGCTCGAAGCCATCGAACTCCTCGCAGTTGCGCACGTCGATCTCGCCTTGCAGCGCCTTGTACAGCGCGTGCTCGAACACCGTCTTGCCGGTCATGTCGGGACTCTCGAACTGGCGGTTGCTGGCCGAACGGAAATGCTGGAGAGCCGCGTCGTCGTCGTTGTTGCGGACGTGGCGCAGCCAGAGGCGATCGGGTTGCAGCATCTCGGCGACGATCGTCTTGCCGTGCGTGCCTCGCCCCTGGCAGGCCGCGCAGCCTTCGGGGCGCGCCCAGCGCAACCGCGCGGTGGCGAGCCCGAAGCGGCGGCGCAGCACCTCTTCGATCTCGCGCGCGTCCGGGTCGACGCGCAGCGCCAGCGCCGTCGGCAGTGCGCAGCATCGGCACAGCTTGGGCACCAGGGCCTGATAGACGAGCAGGTTGAGGATGTTGGGGCCGGTGAGCGCCTGGCGGCTGACCCCGATCTGGTCGTTGGTCAGGCGCGGGATGATGTTGGAGATCAGGTGCGCGTGCACCGTTCCCATCGCCAGGTGGCCCGTCTCGGCGATCTGCAGGGCAAACAACGCGGTGAGCTTGTCGCGGATCTCGCCCAGCATGACGCCGTCCGGGTCGGAGCGCATCAGCGCGCGCATGACCTCCGCGTAGCGGCGGCGTGTCTCGTCGTCGTTGGCGATGTCGCGCAGCACCTCGATCTGGTGGGCCCCGGCGATCTCGTACTCGATCGGGTCTTCCACCGTGTAGATGGCCTTCTGCTCGAGCCCGGGCAGCGTCTCGATGAAGCTTTTCAGGCTGGTCGACTTGCCGGAGCTCGTGACGCCCGAGAGCAGCACGATACCCTTGCCCGCGCGCCCGGCCAGGCGCAGCAGGCGCAGGTGGCTGGGCGCGTAGCCGGCGGTGTCGAAGCGAATCAGGTTCTCGTCGCCCGTGCGCAGGATGCGCACCACCGTCTTCGGTCCCAGCCGCCCCTTGACGTTCTGGTATCGCAACTGCCCGGCCGTGCCGGGCAGATCGAGGTCGATCATGCAGTCGACGAACTGGTCTGCGTTGTACTGCGAGACGTTGTTGCCCTTGCGCGTGCTGTTGTAGCCCGCGGCGATCGCGTCGACCACCTCCTTGCGGCTGTAGCGGCCACCCTGGCCGTCCGGCAGGGGCTCGATGCGGCCGTCGATGCGGATGCGGACGACGGCGGTGTTGCGGCGAACCTCGATGTGCAGGTCGGTGGCGCCCGTGGGCACCGCCAGCGCGATCCAGCGCTCGAAAAGTTGCATCGGACCGCCTTTGGCGCCGCCCTTGCCCGAGGCGCCCGCATTGCGCAGGATCTCCTTGAGCACGTGCGGCTCGGCCACCAGTTCTCCGACGACGCCGTACCCGCGCGCCCGCAATGCCCCCTTGACCGCCTTGGCCGTGCCGTCGAGCGCCAGCTTGTCGGCGGCCGGCATCGTCGCCCGCACCAGCCGCGCCTGCCTCGCGCCGCAGTCGAGCGCGACCAGCTTCTCGTGCAGGAGCGCCGGCAGCTGGTAGACGGCTTCCGGGCCCACCGTCAGCAGCGCCTGGTAGGGCGGCAACTGGTGAAAGTGAGCCAGGGCCTCCGGACGAACCTCGGTGTCGCGAAACTCGGTCGGCGGCTCGGAAGCCAGCTGATCCGGCACGGCGTCGAGAAGCGGCACCGGCAGCCGCAGGTCGCCCATGCGCGCGAGGCGCCGATCGAGGCGCGCCGCCGGCGATCTCGCGGAGGACGGCTCCGGCGCGGCAGCCAGGCGTGGCTCGAGCGCCGCAACCAGCGACCTCGCCTCGAGCGCCGCCGACACGGCCAACCCGGGCGCCTGCCGATGGGGCGCGGGCACCTGTGCGGCCACCGATTCGGCTTGTTCGCGACGACGCAACATTTCGAACAGTCCCATGGGGTCGCTCAGTACAACGCCGGCAGCGCGAAGACCTTGCGGGTGCCCGCCAGGTCCGACGGCATGGCGATGCCCGCGCGCCCCAGCACCACCTTGTCGATGGCGACGGTCTCCACGCGCCACGCCGTGCCCGGCACGCCTTGCCCGGCCACCAGCAAATAAGCTGTGGCGTCGACCATCACCTCCGCGATCGCGCCCGCTCGCGACGCGAAGACGCCGCTCACGTGGACGGCCGGCGCCGGGACCGGCATCGCCATGCGCGACGCGGGCGCCGACACCACGAGACCGCTCGGCGCCGCCACCGTCGGTGCGGAGGCGGCCAAACCCGCCGATCGCGCGGCGGCCTGGCTCATCGTGCTCTCGAGCCACGCACTCTGTGCGCGGCTGTAGTCCGCGATCGTCTGCGCGCCGGCAAGCCGGACGGCCAGCGGGACGACGAGCATCACGACGCACGGGATTGCTCGTCTGGACAAGGCAAGCGTCTGCCTAGCGTGCCGCAACATAGAAGACTCCTGTAGCCGAGAACTTGAGCAGGGCGCGTGCATCGGAGCCCTCGCCGAGGTCGACGCGCACCGACTCCCAACTCACGAAGTCGGGCGCGGAATTCAGGGCCTCGACGATGAACGGCCCCGGCACGTCGTGCATGTCGACATCGCCCGCCAGCACGGCGGCCGGGTGCTGGAATTGCCCGGGCACGTCGGCGACATGGGGCCAGAGCGCCGGCTTCTTCAGTTCCACCACCACATCGGCCGTGCGCCACCGCTGCAGCTGGGGACCGGCATCGGAGAATGCGGTCTGCAACGGGCGCAGCGGGCGACGCGGGTCGAGCACGCTGTGGCGCGTGACCGCGAACGGATGCCTGGTGCGTGCGATATCCAGTGCGGGGACGCTGCTGCCCTGCGGCACCAGCATCTCGAGCGCGTCGCCGGGCAGCGCCCGGCGCAGGTCGTCGAAGCTGCCGCCATGACGGACCCAGTCGCGCGTGCAGAAGCGGGTGCGTGCGCTGCATTCGGCGGATGCCAGCCTCCAGCCGGGGATCCACGTGCGGTAGCCGAAGAACTCGTGCGAGGCCGCCACGAAGATCGAACGGTCGGTGGCCATGGACGCCTGCTGGCCCGCCAAGGCCGCCAGGTAGCGCGGCGCGGGATCGGCGGCGCGCGCGGCGGCGGTGGCCTTGCGGTCGGCGTCGACGCGATGCAGATGCTGCATGAGCAACCAGGCCGCGATGGACGCCGTCGCTGCCAGGCCGGTGCCGACGATCGGCCACGGGTTGACGGGCATCGGCTGCAGCCGTGCCAGCCGATCGCCGCCCGACGCGAGCCAGGCGAAGTCCGCGATCTCGCAGTTGGGGTAGGCGACCGGGTTGTCGCTCCAGATGGGCCGGTCCTCGCCGCCCAGCGCGTTGCGGGCGTCGATCTCGTTGCTCAGGACGTCGATCACCGGCACGCCGTCCTCGAGGCAGACGACGAAGTACTTGTCTTCCTTGCGTTGCGCGGACGCGGGGACGGCCAGCACCAGGGCAGCGTTGGGCGCCTGCGCGCCTACCAGGCGGGAGAAGCACGCCGCCGCCGCCAGGGCACCCTTGGGCAGGCGCACGCCTTCCTCGGAGGCGCGCGGCTGGAACAGGCCGTAGCGCACGTGCGGGCCGACCTGGGCCTGGGCCCAATGTGTGGCATCGCTGGTGAGCGCGCGGGCCTCGAGCAGCGCCCGATTGCGCCCCTGGCCCGCGGTCGGCGCACGCCAGAACAGGCCACCGAGCAGGTCGCCCTGCGCGGTGCTCGCGATCATTCGGTCGATGACGGCCATCGTCGCTGCCTCATTCAGAGAATCGTCGGCCGCACGAAGATGACGAAGTCTTCGCGCAGGCGCGATTGCGTCTTGCTGCCGCCCAGGCCGATCGGGGCGTCGTCGGTCAGTGTTCGACGGTCGTCGCTGGAGACCAGGCGGCTCAGGCCCGTGATCACGAGGATCTGGCCCGCCTTGAGCGCCACCGTGGATTGGTCGTTGATGGCGGTGGTCTCGGGCGTCTGCACGGTCTGCTGCGAGGTGCCGGTGCCCGAAGTGAAATTCACGAGGTTGACCAGCGAGGACAGCCCGATGCCGAACTTCAGGACCACGGTGTTGTTGTCGAGGATGAACGGCTGTGCGAGATAGCGGTCGCCGGTGGTCACCGTGGACGTGACCAGGCCGGGCGCCCCCACGCCGGTGGTGCTGGCCGCCCCCGGGATCGTGGCGCTGACGTAGGCTCGGCCCCCGAGGCTGGACTTGCGGTCCCACGTGCGGTTCAACGCCAGCAGGCTGACCTCGCGATGCTGCGTGGACACGCCGTATTCGCTGAGCAGCTTGAGGATGGCATTGCTGCCGCCGAAGTGCGACGTGGTGTAGTTGGTGATGCCAGACTGCGCCGGCGTGAGGATCGAGAAGCCGATGTTGGCAGCCGTGGCGCTGGCCAGCGTCGTGGGGGAGCCGAAGGTGCCCGTGTACGCGCCGCCGAGCGCGGACAGCACCGCGTTCCATTCGATGCCTCGCTCGTCGGATTCGTTGCGCGTGACGCTGTAGACGTCGAACTGCACCTGCGCCTGACGCAGCAGGCTCTCGTTTTCGGAGCGCATGAAGTCGCGCACCTTGGACAGCGTCTCCTTGCTGGTGGTGACCGCGATGCGACCCGAGCCGTCAGAGCGCACGACCGACGAGCCCGGCACGTCCTTGATGATCTGCGCGATGGCCGCCAGGACGGAGCCGACGACATTGGACTTGCCGTGCTCGTTGACCTCGTTGCTGGAACTGGCCGTGCTGTTCGTGCCGCCGCCGCCGCCCGAGCTCGTGGCGTTGGCCTGGTCGGCACCGCTGAGGCCCAGGTGGTAGTCCGTCTCGCTTTCGAGCGCGGCGATCTCGAAGAA
>OUNM010363793.1_pt1 | contig 12326 bp, 10 predicted proteins | sample 1769961 | NCBI WGS metagenome assembly OUNM01 (sample SAMEA3914820, study PRJEB12502) | metagenome | biome: forest; material: soil | place: USA | collected 2012-03-12 | depth 0.3 m
TCGGTTCGAAAAGCTTGGCCATGCGGGTCCTTCCGGTCATGTCGTCGCAGTTGGGGGGAGAGAGTGCGCCGAACGGCGCCTGCGACGGCAGGCTAGTTGGGGTGCCTTGGCCAAATGAAAAGGGCTCCGACCTTGCGGTGGAGCCCTTCGATGCAAAGAATATGTTGCAGCTGCGATAGCGTCAGGCCGCCAGACGCATTTCCAACCGTTCCCAGATCTCAACGAGCGCGTCGGTCAGGTCGCGCATCATCGCTTCGGTATGCGTCGGCCCGGGCGTGAAGCGCAGGCGTTCGGTGCCGCGCGGCACGGTGGGGAAGTTGATCGGCTGCACATAGGCGCCGTATTCGGCCAGCAGGATGTCGCTGATCTTCTTGGCCTTGACCGGATCGCCCACCATCAGCGGCACGATGTGTGTGGTGGAATCCATCACTGGCAGCCCGGCATCGCGGAACATCTGCTTCAGTGTCGCGGCAGAGCGCTGCTGCGCCTCCCGCTCTACGCTGGAGCTCTTGAGGTGCTTTACCGAAGCCAGCACGCCCGCCACCAGCACCGGCGAGAGCGAGGTGGTGAAGATGAAGCCGGGGGCATAGCTGCGGATGCAGTCAATCACGCGCTGGTCGGCCGCGATATAGCCGCCCATCACGCCGAATGCTTTGCCCAGCGTGCCTTCGATGATGTTGATGCGGTGCGCCGCCTCATCCCGATCGGTAATGCCGCCGCCGCGCGGGCCGTACATGCCCACCGCATGGACTTCGTCGATGTAGGTGAGGGCGTTGTACTTCTCTGCCAGATCGCAGATCGCGTGAATCGGCGCGATATCGCCGTCCATCGAATAGACCGACTCGAAGGCCACCAGCTTGGGCAGGTTCGGATCGGTGGCGGCCAGCAGTTCCTCAAGATGCTCAAGGTCGTTGTGGCGCCACACCTTCTTTTCGCAGCCCGAATTGCGGATGCCGGCGATCATGGAGGCGTGGTTCAATTCGTCCGAGAAGATCACGCAGCCCGGTAGCAGCTTGGCCAGCGTGGAGAGCGTCGCGTCGTTCGAGACATAGCCCGAGGTGAACAGCAGCGCGCCTTCCTTGCCGTGAAGGTCCGCCAGTTCCTGCTCAAGCTCGATATGGTAATGCGTGTTGCCGCCGATGTTGCGGGTGCCGCCGGAGCCGGCGCCCACGTCGTGCAGCGCCTCTTCCATGGCCTCAATCACCTTGGGGTGCTGGCCCATCGAGAGGTAGTCGTTCGAACACCACACGGTAATCGGCTTCGGCCCGTTATGGCCGGCGAAGCAGCGTGCGTTCGGGTAAGCGCCCTTGTTGCGCAGGATATCGATGAAGACGCGATAGCGACCTTCGGAATGCAGGCGTTCGATAGCCTGTTCGAAAATGTGCTCGTAGTTCACCTGGGCTCTATCCTGCACTGGCCGTAAGAGGCTTCTACCTGTTGTTGCGCGCCAATACCGCATCGCTGGAAGCCTGACCAGCCGCTTGTATCAGTTACTGTGATCGATATCGCCCCGGGACCGGATTGAAATAAATCGTCGCGCAGGCGAATTTTTCGCATGTGGGAATTGCTTTCAGGAATGGATGAAACCCCGCGGGATGCCAGGGGGAGAAGCCGGATCGTGCCCGGCCACGATCAGCATCTTCGGCGCGGCGCGGCGCAAGGCATTGATCGTCATCAACCATGAGGCGATTTCCGTGCGTTTTTCGGGGTGCCCGATGTCTGCCAGCGAACGCGCGCCCGGGCGGATCGAAAGCCAGCTCTCGGTGACTTGCGCCACATCGCCGGTGAAAAGAAATTCGCGGCCGTCAGCCAGTTGCACGAAGACCATCCTGGCATCGTCAGGCAAACCCGGTTGCGGGATCAGGACGACGCCGGGCGCCACTGCATGTGGCCGGCCATCGCTGAGATCGGGCAGCGGTTGGGCGTAGGGAGAGCGGATGGCCGGATTGCCGCGATGAACGGGATGATCGAGCAGGCGCAGCCGTAGACCGGCTTCCGCAACCGCATGATCGATCCGCTGCTGTGCGGGCTCGTCAAAGTCTGAAATGCCGTTTTCAGCGGCGGTTTCCCGCGTTGCACCCGCGTCGATGACGATCGGGCGCGATTGAGGGACCGGCAATTCGAAGGCGCGTATGCCGATGCGGATCGGGCGTAAACCCATTCCCGCGGCGAGCTGGTTGTGGAGCGAGATGCGCGTGCCGATCAGTTCGTGCCGGATTTCCACTGGACGCGGTCCCTTGCCCGCATTGGCGAGGCTGCGCAATTCTTCGATCGTGATCGGCTTGGCACGGGCTTCGGGTGCGCTGGCGTCGAACTGGAACCAGTACAAGGGCAGCCCGACGAGCAAGAGCACGACGAGCAGGAAAACGTTCAGCCTTGGCGTCAAAACAGCCCGCCCCCCTCCAGTCCGTATCGTGCCAGGGCATCGGCGTAGGATGCGGACAAGTCTCTTGTCCCGGTAAATAGCGCCCGGTCCGGGCGCTGGCGAGTATATTCCTGTCCATCGGTCAGGCGCGCGATCTGGCGGGCGATGCCCTGCGCACCATGGACGAAGGAGACGCCGGGGCCGAACGCTTCGGCTAGTTCCTCTTCCAGCAGAGGGAAGTGTGTGCAGGCGAGGACGACCGTGTCGATATCCTTGCCACCGGGCATAGATCGCAACGCATCGGCGGCACGGCGGATTACGGCAGGATCGACAGGCTCGCCGCGCAGTTTGGCCTCTGCTGCTTCCACCAGTTCGGGCGCGCCGTGGCGCAGCAGGCGTTTGTCGGCCGCAAATTCGTGCTCCAGCCGGTCGACATAAGCCTGGCGGATCGTCGCTTGCGTGCCCAGCAGGCCGATCGTGCCGCTGCGCGTCATTGCGGCGGCGGGCTTGATGGCGGGAACGGTGCCGACGATCGGCACTTCCAGCACGTCCCGAACCATGCCCAGTGCGATGGTAGAGGCGGTGTTGCAGGCGATGCAGACAAGGCGCGGCGCGAACCGCTCGGTCATGCGGCCCAGCAGGCCCGCCACGCGCGCGGCGATCTGCGCCTCGGTCTTGGTGCCATAGGGTAGTCCGGCGGTATCGGCGGCATAGATCACGGGCGCTTGCGGAAGAACGTTGCGCAGTTCGGCAAGCACGGTGAGGCCGCCCACACCCGAATCGAAAACGAGGATCGGCGCGGCGGGATCGACCTGACTTACGGTCGACACGGCGGAATTTTCGGAAGGCATCGTTTTTCCCTGTACCTTGCACACTGTTAACCGCGCCGGGGCGGCAAGGGCAATGTCGAATGCTGCAAGTCCCTTCGCCTTGCGCGCTTGAATCGCTAAGAGGCCGGGCATGATTTGGATTCTCCCTCTCGCTCTCGGCTACGCCCTCGGCTCGATTCCCTTCGGCCTGCTCATCACCCGCATCGCCGGTGCCGGCGATCTACGCTCGATCGGATCGGGCAATATCGGCGCGACCAACGTGCTGCGCACCGGCCGCAAGGGCCTTGCCGCGGCAACGCTGCTGCTGGATTTGCTGAAGGGCCTGGCCGCCGTGCTGATCGCCGCGCACTTCTGGCCGGGGTTTGCCTGGCTGGGTGCGCTGGGCGCGTTTCTGGGCCACTGCTTCCCGGTATGGCTGGGGTTCAAGGGCGGTAAGGGCGTTGCGACGATGGCGGGCCTGTCGTTCGGCCTCGCCTGGCCGGTCGGCCTGGCTTACGCGCTGACCTGGATTGGCCTGCTGCTGATCGTGCGGATCAGCTCGGTTGCAGGCATGACGGCGGCGGTGATCGCGCCGGTCGCGGCCTTGCTGCTGGGTGAGACGCAGGCCGCGGGTGTGCTTGCAGTTATCGCCGCAATCGTCCTCTTCCAGCATCGTGAGAACATCGGCCGCCTTCGCGCCGGCACTGAGCCGCGCGTCGGGAGCGGCAAGAAACCGTGAGCGGAGAGGGGGGCGACAGCACCGGCAGACTCTCGCAGGAAGAGGCGTTCGCACGCATCCGCCTGCTGCGTTCGCCGAATGTCGGACCCGTCACCTATCGCCAGCTTCTGGCTCGCTGCGGGAGTGCCACGGCAGCGATTGAGGCTCTGCCGGATATCGCGGGCCGTGCCGGCCGCGCCTATCGGCCGGCGCCGGAGGAACTTGTTGAGGCCGAAGTGGCCCGCATCCGCAAGGCCGGTGCCAGTTACCTTTTCCACGATTCTCCGGATTATCCGCGCTTGTTGACGCAAAGCGATGGTGCGCCCCCGATCCTTACATTGCGCGGCGATCTTGCCCTGCTGGGTAAGCCGTGTGTCGCCATGGTCGGCGCCCGAAATGCCTCTGCGGGGGCGGTTCGGTTGGCGAGGGAACTGTCGCAAGGGCTGGCCGAGGCCGGCTACACTGTCGTTTCAGGTCTGGCGCGCGGGATCGATGGCGCGGCCCATCGCGGCGCGCTGGCCGGGGGCGCCACCATTGGCGTAATCGCCTGTGGGATCGACGTGACTTACCCGCCGGAGCACCGCGATCTTCAGGAGCAGATCGCCGCGCAAGGGTTGTTGCTGGCCGAGCAGCCTCCGGGAACAGAGCCGCTCGCCCGTCATTTCCCCACTCGCAACCGCATCATCGCGGGGCTTTCGGCCGGCACGGTGGTGGTGGAGGCGGCGCCCAAGTCCGGCTCCCTGATTACCGCGCGATTGGCCGGAGAAATGGGGCGCGAGGTTATGGCAGTGCCCGGCTCTCCACTCGATCCGCGTTCGCATGGCTGCAATCAGCTTATCCGCGATGGTGCGGTGCTGGTTCAGTCGGTGGAGGACGTGATCGAATTGATCACCCATTTCGATGGCGTGCCTCGCTCCACTTTTCGGGAAGAGCCACAAGACTGGGGAATAGCTGCCCGATCAACGGTGGAGGAGGCCGACCGCGGCGCGCCCTCGGGCATTGCCGAAATGCTCTCTACTGCGCCGGTGGCGGTTGACGAATTGATCCGCCAATCGGGCGCGAGTCCCTCGGCGGTGCAGATGGAACTGATGGAACTGGAGATCGCGGGCCGGCTTCAGCGTCATGCCGGGGGCAGGGTGAGTCTGGGGTGAGGGGTGGTTACAAATTGGTAGCCACCTTGCTCTAGCGACGATCCTTCAGCAGGCTGCCGGCCTGAATGCCTGGGGGGAATAATGGCTGAAATCAGACTTGGGATCGGTGATCTCGCGCTGGAATGTGGGCAGGTTGTTCGGGAGAATGCCAAGCTGCTTGCGGGGCTGCTTGTCGGCATTTCGCTTGCCTACACGGTAGCGGATCGTGTTTCTGCGGTGCTTGCCAATCCTGTGAGCGTCGCGGTTTCGGTGGTTGTGCAATATATTTTTCTTGAAGTTGCGCTGGGAGTGAGCGGCGAGCGGCGTCGGTTCGGGTCGCTGTTCGGTGCGAACCTCATATCCGGCCTATGCGTCGTGCTTGCGACAATGCTTCTGGTGCTGCCCGGTCTTTTCCTGGCCGCGCGCTGGGCATTGGCGCCAGCTTTTGTCGTGGCGAATGGCGAACGTGCATCGCCGGCGCTGTCGTCAAGTTGGGAGGCAACCCGTGGCTGCTGGATGCCGATTGCGTTTGGCTATCTGATCGTTGGCATATTCATCATCGTGCCGATCATAAGCGCCGTTGTAATGGGCAGCGACGATATGGCGAAAGTGGTATGGTGGCAAAACGCGATGCTCAACATTGCAATAACCGGCGGCACGTTGGCGGGCTGGGTCCTAGCGGTTGCCTCCTACCGCGCCGTGGGTGAGGCGCGTCATGGACTGGAAACGGTCTTCGCCTGACTTGCCTTTGTCGCATTCGGGTGCTTGACGAAGCGCCCCAAAGCTTCTCACCCTATGCGTGTACACACATGCGCCCGCGTGAGAGCGCGCGCGTAGGGGCTATAAGAGTAACGAATGCAGCTAGTCATCGTAGAATCGCCGGCCAAGGCCAAGACCATCGAGAAGTACCTGGGCAAGGACTACAAGGTCCTCGCCAGCTACGGCCACGTTCGCGACCTGCCGCCGAAAGACGGCTCGGTCCGCCCGGACGAGGGTTTCGAGATGGACTGGGAACTCTATGGCGACAAGCAGCGCCAGGTGAAGGCCATCACCGACGCGGCCAAGGAAGCCGACCGTCTGATCCTGGCGACTGACCCTGATCGCGAGGGTGAGGCGATTTCGTGGCACGTGAAGGAACTGCTGGCCAAGCGCCGGGCGCTGCCCAAGGACGTGCAGCGCGTCACCTTCAACGCCATCACCAAGGAAACCGTCACCAAGGCGATGACCCAGCCGCGTGAGCTGGATCAGGACCTGATTGACGCCTACCTCGCCCGCCGCGCGTTGGACTATCTGTTCGGCTTCACGCTGTCGCCGGTGCTCTGGCGCAAGCTGCCGGGCGCCAAGTCGGCCGGCCGTGTGCAGTCCGTGGCGCTGCGCCTGATCGTCGACCGCGAGCGTGAGATCGAGGCGTTTACGCCGCAGGAATACTGGTCGGTCGCTGCGCAGATGGCGCATGACGGCACCGACTTCACCACCCGTCTGGTGACGTTCGAGGGCAAGAAGCTCGATCGCCTGAGCATTGGCGACGAAGGCACCGCGTTGCGTGCCAAGGCTGCTGTCGAGGCCGGTGCTTTCCGCGTCGAATCGGTGGAAACCAAGCCGCACAAGCGCAACCCGCAGCCGCCGTTCACCACGTCGACCCTGCAGCAGGAAGCCGCGCGCAAGCTGGGCTTCTCGGCCAGCCAGACGATGCGCGTGGCGCAGACGCTCTACGAAGCGGGCGCGATCACCTACATGCGTACCGACGGCGTGCAGATGGACCCGAGCGCGATCTCGGCCGCTCGTGCGGCGATTTCGGACCGCTTCTCGGGCCATTACCTGCCCGAAAAGCCCCGTCACTACGAAACCAAGGCGAAGAACGCGCAGGAAGCGCACGAGGCGATCCGCCCGACCGACTTCACCAAGGACCGCTATGGTTCGGGTGACGAGGGCCGCCTCTACGACCTGATCTTCAAGCGCGCGATGGCCAGCCAGATGGCATCCGCCGCGCTGGAGCGTACCACCGTTACCCTGCGTGACGGCACCGGCCAGAACGAACTGCGCGCCACCGGACAGGTCGTGAAGTTCCCCGGCTTCCTCGCGGTCTACGAAGAGGGCCAGGATAACAAGTCGGACGACGACGATTCGGGCCTGCTGCCGTTCATGAAGGCTGGCGACATGCCGGCGAAGAAGGACGTCACTGCCGAACAGCACTTCACCCAGCCGCCGCCGCGCTATTCGGAAGCGAGCCTGGTCAAGCGTCTGGAAGAACTCGGCATCGGCCGCCCGTCCACCTACGCTGCGACGATCCAGGTCATCAAGGACCGCAACTACGTCCGTACCGAGAAGAACCGCTTCTTCGCGGAGGAATCGGGCCGTCTGCTGACTTCGTTCCTTGAGCGCTTCTTCCAGCGCTATGTCGCCTACGAATTCACGGCGGGCATGGAAGACGAGCTGGATGACGTTTCCGGCGGCCGCCAGGAATGGAAGGCGCTGCTCGAAGCCTTCTGGCGCGACTTCAAGCCGAAGTCGGACGAAGTGATGGAGAAGAAGCCCTCGGAAGTGACCGAGGCGCTGGACGAGTTCCTGTCCGACTATCTGTTTCCGCCGAAGGCCGATGGCACTGATCCGCGCCTCTGCCCCAAGTGCGGCGAGGGTCGCCTGTCGCTGCGCGGCGGCCGCTATGGCGCCTTCGTCGCTTGCTCGAACTATCCGGAGTGCAAGTACACGCGCAAGTTCGCGCAGCCCGGCGGCAGTGCCGATGGCGGCGGCGAGGACGAAGCGCTGGGCAAGGATCCGGAAACGGGTCTGGAGATCGTGCGCCGCACTGGCCGGTTCGGTCCCTACATCCAGCTGGGCGAGGGCAAGGAAGCCAAGCGTGCGTCGATCCCCAAGGACATCGACGAATTGACGCTGGAATGGGGCATCAAGCTGCTCAGCCTGCCGCGCACGGTCGGTCCGCACCCGGAATCGGGCAAGGACATCACTGCCAGCATCGGCCGCTATGGTCCCTACCTTGCGCATGACGGCAAGTACGCGCGCCTGCGCAACACCGCCGAAGTTTTCGAGACCGGCATGAACGCCGCCGTTTCCATGCTGGCCGATGCTGCCAACCGTGGCGGTGCCGGCGCGCGCGCCAAGGCGGAGCCGATCAAGGTACTGGGCGCTCATCCGACGACGGCGGGCGAGATCAAGGTCATGGCCGGCCGCTATGGCCCCTATGTCACTGACGGCACTACCAACGCCACGCTTCCGCGCGACCAGAAGCCCGAAGACCTCACGGCCGAGCAGGCAATTGCGCTGATCGACGCGAAGGCTGCCAAGGGCCCTGCGAAGGGCAAGAAGAAGGCACCTGCCAAGAAGGCCGCGCCGAAGAAGGCCGCCGCGAAGAAGGATGGCGATGCCAAGACGGCCGCCAAGAAACCCGCAGCCAAGAAGGCTCCGGCCAAGAAGGCCGCGAAGAAGGAGGCGGCCGAATGAGCGACAAGCAGGCCAAGCACAAGCAGCCCTGGAAGCCCGAAGAGCTTCAGAAGCTCCAGACCCTTGCCGGAAAGGGCAAGGGTCTGAAGGAGATCGCCAAGGCGCTCAACCGCACGGAGGAATCAACCAAGGACGCCGCGCGCCAGCACGGCTTCTCGATCGCCAAGGCGCGCTGATCAGGCCGCGCTGATTAAAGCTTGAGGCGGTAAAGCCCGTATTTTCGGGTGCCGAGGGTTACGCCGGCATAACGCTCGTAACTCTCGGCCAAGTGCTTTTCGACCAGCGCGCGTGTCGTCAGGTTGGGCAGGTTGGGGCGGCCGGATTCGGCTTTCACGATCACGCCCGGTCGGCTGTCGAACACGCGCGAGACTTCGGCCGCCGCGTCCACGCCCAGCGCCGCCGCCTCGTTCATGGCGTTGAGGTGGCTGGGATAGGCAAAGCGCGTGGGGATACAGGCGTTGGTCGTGCGGTAGAGCGCGCTGTCCCCTTCGTAGACGTAGAGGCAACGGCCGTGCAGTTCGCGGGCGATCATGTCAGTCGCTGCGGCGAAATCCTCGGCATCGCCTTTTTCACGCACCTGGAACGCCGGGACGAGTACGGCACCGACCAGGCCCAGGCCGATCAGCAATTGGCCGTACCAGCGCTCCCCCTTGCGCACGCGGGCTAGGGCTGGGGCCGCCAAAATCGACAGCGGCACCAGCACCGGGCCGAGGTAGTGATCGTACCACGTCCCGAATGCCAGGAATCCCGCAATCGCGAAGATCGCCCATATACGCAGGGCGGGCAGCGTTGCCGGACGATCGCCGCGTATGGGCGAAAGGCGATGCGGCGCCAGCAGGATGGCCAGTGCGAATGGCGTCAACGCCAGCACTTCCTTGGCAAGCTGGGCATAGGCGTCGGCATGGTCGGTCGCCCGGCCGAAGATCGACAGGAAGTTGCTCTGGATGAAGGCGTCGAGATGGCCGAGCAGGGCATATCCTGCAATTACGGCCATGGTCGGCAGCAGCGCGGCCAGCAGCCATAGCGCGGCAGTCCCGGCAAGGCGGGGCGCCCCCCAGCCGTCGGAACGCCCACGTGCAAGCAGCAGCAGGCCGAAACCGATCCCCTCGAACATCACGGTGTATTTGATCTGCATCGCCAGACCGAGCAGCAGCATCGGCATAAGCGCTCGCCGCCACAGCGTGGGATCGTCGCGCCGCTGGCAGGCTTCGATGATCAACAGCGCTGCGACGGCCACCGGCAGGTTGTAGAACACCGGCGCCTGCCCCAGCGCCGCGTTGAACACCACTTGCCACAGAAGATAGACCAGCCCGGCGGCCTGCGCGGCGCGCGGCGGGGCGATCCAGCGGGCCATCCGCTCTATCACCAGTGCCGTCAGCACCGAGCAGGCGAGGCCGAGTATCTGATAGGTCAGTACCGGGTCGAACGGCAGCAGGTAGACGCCGCGATAGATCGCGAAAAGGCCCCAGGGCTTGCGATCCCAGATGTCCACGAAGGGCAGGGCGCCTTGGGCCATGCGCTGGCCGACAAGGAGGTAGAATTGCTCGTCCGACTGGAAAGCCGGCTTGCCCAGCATCATCAATCGCAGCACGAAACCGACGACGAGATAGAGCGTGGGCGATCCGATGGCGGTTCCGCCACGGGGGCGCACAGCCTGTCCCGTTCGGGCAAGGAGGCGCCCGGCTGCTGCGATCATGCTCGACCCTTCTCGTTCTTCAAGCCCGCATGGATGGGGCGGTTTTGTCGCCTGCGCGTCATGCAAGTCGAACATGGCATTTTCGAGACGTTGCGGCGGCGTGGAATCAGCACCTTGCTTTCGTGAAACTGCCTGCGACAATTTCTTACCGTGCCGGACTTGCGACGAATCCGGTCTTGAGGCGTTGGTCAGATCATGTTGCAAGTGCGAGACGAAGAGGCGGTCACGGCTTCCACGATGGGGGGAGACGACATTCCGGACACGGGTCTCGCGATGCCGCGCAGGCTGTGGGCCATCGTTGCGATCTCGTTCGGCACATCGCTGTTCGTGCTGGACGGTACGATTGCCAATGTCGCCTTGCCAACGATCGCGCATGATCTTGGCGTCGAGCAGGGCGTGGTGGTGAATGTCGTCACCGTCTATCAACTGGTCATGGTGATGGCGCTGCTGCCTTTCGCCAATCTGGGAGAGCGGCTGGGTCTAAGGCGCGTCTATCAAGCCGGCCAGATCATCTTCATGGCAGCTTCCGCGCTGGCCTTTCTGGCGCATTCGCTGCCGGTTCTGCTGATCGTCAGGGCCGGGCAAGCGTTCGGCGCGGGCATGGCGATGAGCGTTTCGGCGGCGCTGATCCGGCAGATATACTCGAAGGCCAGCCTTGGCAGCGGACTGGGCATCAATTCCGTGATCGTCGCCAGTTCGAACGCGGTAGCCCCGGTTCTGGGCGGGCTGATCGTTGCCCATGCCGACTGGCGCTGGGTCTTCGTGGCAGCGGTGCCTCTGGCGCTGATCTCCCTACTGATCGGTCGCTTCCTGCCCGATCCGGTGCGGGGCTCTACCCCGTTCGACTGGCGATCGGGCCTGTGGAGCGCGGCCAGCTTCGCGATGTTGATCGGCGGTATCGAGATGGCCGCGCATGGCGGCAGGGTGGCCGTAGGCATAGCAATCGCCTTGGCCGGTCTGGGATCGGCGCTTTTGCTGGCATGCCGAGAGAAGAAGCAGGCCAATCCAGTGTTTCCGGTCGATCTCCTGGCGATGCCGGCGATCGGCCTCTCCACCTTAGCGGCTATCGCGGCCTTCGTCGGTTCTGCGGCGCTGATCGTGGCGCTGCCGTTCCGGCTGGAGCAGGGCATGGGCTATACGCCGCAAGAAGTGGGCCTGATGGTCTTGCCGTTCCCGCTAACGATGCTGGTGGTGGCGCCTTTTGCGGGCTGGCTGTCCGACCATGCCTCACCCTCGATCATGGGGCTGATCGGCATGATCATCGCCGTTGCCGGCCTTTGCTTCATGGCCTTCCTGCCCGACGATGCGGGTGTTGCCGGAGTGGCCTGGCGGCTGGTGGTTGCCGCGTTGGGTTTCTCGCTGTTCTTCTCACCCAACGCGCGCATGATCGTGGGCAATGCTCCGCGCGAACGAGCCGCCGCTGCGGGCGGATTGCTGGCCACGGGACGATTGTTCGGGCAGACCCTGGGCGCTGCGCTGGTCGGCGTGACGCTGTCGCTTGGCCTTGGACAAGGCCCAGTGCCGATGCTGGCTTGCGCGGTGCTGGCTGGCGTAGCCGCTCTCGCCAGCCTCGCGCGGTGGAGGCTGGCGGAACGTGTTTAGCGGCGGTTGCGCGTGCCTGAGGCGCTCGTCGTAGAGGATGACGGCGCGGTCTTGACCGGGGGAACCGGCGGCGGCGTGACCAGCGGGGCCGGTGCCGGAGCGATTTGGGGCAGCAAGTTCGGCTTCACCGGCTTCACGCCGGTACGCGTCAGCCACCAGGCGATGTCGTTCGCGGTGGCTTCCATCCCGGCGAAGTTCAGGTGCCATTGCAGGCCCAGGCGGCCGTCATAGCCTTCGGGCGAGCCGATCAGCCACGGCACCGTATCGCACGGCGTATGCAGGGCGGAAGACTGGTTCATCTCCACCAACAACGCACCATTCGCGGAGGCGACGCGCGTGGTGATGTCGGCCAGGCGCACGCCGATCTGGCGGATGATCGCGGCGTGCTCCTCGCTGACCGGCGTATCTGCGCAAAGCTTGCCGGGCGCGGGCAGCGGCGTCAGGTATTGAACGAAGACGATGCGTGCGCGCGGAGCTTGCGTGCGGACGCGGCGCGCAATCTCCATCAGCTGCATTTCATCGCGCGCGTAGTCGTACTCGGTCGGCA
>OUNM010052352.1_pt1 | contig 12324 bp, 9 predicted proteins | sample 1769961 | NCBI WGS metagenome assembly OUNM01 (sample SAMEA3914820, study PRJEB12502) | metagenome | biome: forest; material: soil | place: USA | collected 2012-03-12 | depth 0.3 m
CCGCCGTCGGTTTCGCGGGCGATGGTGCTGGCCACGTTGTTGACGATGCCCAGGCAGCGGATGCCCTTGCGCTTGGCTTCGCGCAGGGCGGCCAGGGTGTCGATGGTTTCACCGCTCTGGCTGACCACGAACTGCAGGGTGTTCTTGTCCGTGGGCACGTTGCGGTAGCGGAACTCGCTGGCGAACTCCACTTCCGTGGGAATGCGGGCCAGCGTTTCCATCAGGTACTCGCCGACCATGGCGGCGTGGTAGGCGGTGCCGCAGCCGCTGAAGATGATGCGCCCGATGTTGCGCAGCTCGGTCGGCGACATGTTCAGGCCGCCCATGATGGAGGTGGCCTCATCGCGTGAAAGACGACCACGCAGGGCGTTGCGGATGGACTGGGGCTGCTCGTAGATTTCCTTGAGCATGAAGTGCTCAAACTTGCCCTTCTCCGCGTCCTCCTCGGCGAAATCCACGCGGCTGATCTTGACGCTGGCAGTGCGGTTGGTGTCCAGCGAGTTCACCTCATAGCCGTGGCGGGTGAGGGTGACGACATCGTAGTCGTTCAGGTAAATGACGTCGCGGGTGTGGGCGACAATGGCGGCCACGTCGCTGGCGAGGAACTGCTCATCGGTGCCAAGACCGACCACCAGCGGGCTGCCGAGGCGGGAGCCAACAATGACGCCGGGGGCATCCAGATGAATGGTGGCGATGCCAAAGGTGCCTTTCACCCGCAGCAGGGCGGCCTGCAGGGCGCTGGCGAGGCGGAGCTTGGGATCGGTTTCCTCGGATTCGTCGTAGCACTTGCCGACGAGGTGGGCCAGCACTTCGGTGTCGGTTTCGGACTGGAAGACATGCCCTTCGGCCACCAGCGCCTTCTTGAGCGACTGGTAGTTTTCGATCACGCCATTGTGCACCAGGGCCAGATTGCCGGACTGATCCTTGTGCGGATGGGCGTTTTCATCCGTGGGCGCGCCGTGGGTAGCCCAGCGGGTGTGGCTGATGCCCAGGTCGCCCGGGGGATTCGCCTCGCTTACGACCTGACGGAGGTTCTCGATGCGGCCGGCCTTGCGATACACATCAATGCCGCCATCGGTCCATAGAGCGATGCCGGCCGAGTCGTAACCCCGATATTCCAAGCGACGCAGGCCATCCAGCAGGATGGGACTGGCCTGACGCTTCCCGATATAACCAACGATTCCACACATGATCTAGAAATTGGGAGAATTTGAAGCTCAATGTACGCCGGAACCTTGCCACCCGCCACCCGGAATTCGGTTTTGAACACTTGCCGCCCTGAAAAACGATGGAATCTTCAAATCACCATTGTTTTTCATATTTATATAATATTACCAGAGGATCGGCTGACAAATCCACTCTGGACTTGGAATGGCACCAAAAAAGGCACATGCTAGACATCAGCCATGCAAGTCCTTGAGCATCTTGGTTTCGCCCTGGGGCTGGCCTCCATCTCGGGGGTCAACCTGTACCTGACAGTGCTGATCACCGGCCTGATGGTGCGTTTCAACCTTCTGCACTTGGCGGAGATGCACCAGGACCTGGAAGTGCTGGGCCACCCCTGGGTGATCGGCGTCGCCGCAGTGATGTACGTCATCGAATTTGTCGCCGACAAGGTGCCCTGGCTGGATTCGGTTTGGGATGCGATCCACACCTTCATCCGGCCGGTGGGCGGCGCGCTGCTGGCCATCCAAGCGCTGGGCGACATGCCTCCACACATGCAGGTGATCGCTGCCATGCTGGGCGGCGGCGCGGCGCTGACAACGCACACGACCAAGGCCAGCACAAGGCTGATCGTCAACCATTCGCCGGAGCCGGCCTCCAACATCGCCGTAAGCGTGGGCGAGGATGTGGCCGTGGCCGGCTCTTCCATGCTGATCTTTGCCCACCCGGTGGTGGCGTTTGTGGTGTTTTCAGCGCTGCTGATCGTGCTGTGGATGCTGCTGCCAAGGCTGTTCCGGCTGCTGGGCCGCTCGCTCAAGTTCGTAAAGGGCAAGCTTCGGGCGCTGTGTGGACGACCGCCGCTGCCGGTGGGCGGGTGAAGGTGTGAGGCGCGCGGTATCCATCCATGAACTGGCCGCTCCTCCTCTGGCTGATAGTCGCCTATGTGGCATTGCACGTCCTTCTTGTGCATTCGCTCTGGCCGTTGATATTCTACCTGCGCCGGCGTTTTCACACGGAATTTGGCCGTGAAATGAACCCCGAAAACATCGCTGCACTGGGTCCCGAAGAACTCGCCCGCTGGGAACAGATCCAAGACGGCGAGAGCCGCCGCCCCGTCTATCGCTTTGCTCAGGCGCTGGTGCTGCTTTTCCATTATCCGTCCATCGTCATGCTCGGCGCTGTGCTCCGTCGCAATCCCATCCCTGCGTGGCCGATGTTTTTTGTCACCGGCACCGCGTACGTGACCATTGCCTACTTCAGGTGGCGCTGAAGTAGAAGCCCGCGGGATGCTTATGGCCCTGGATGCCGCTTCTATGCCTCCGCCTTGGCAAATAATTTCGCCAGCCCCTCGGGCGTGTTATGCAGGGTCGTGTCCAGCAGCACCTTCGCCACGTCCATTCGCGAGACCTTCACGCCTTGCAATAGCGCGGTATCGGTGGCCGAGCGCAGCCTGGCGAGAGTCTTGACCGCGAGCAGCAGGGGCAGGGCCGTGGCGTAGCGCAGCTTGGCGTGGCGCAGGTTCTGAACATACAGCAGGCCCTCGTTCAGGTACGCCTGGCAGCGCGGCAGCCAGGCTTCCCACACCGGCCGAAGCACGGCAGGATTGGCTTGAATCTGTGCCAAAGACACTCCCAGCGGCCGCCACTCTTCCGCCGGCAGGTAGCAGCGGCCGAGGCGGGCATCCTTACCCAGGTCGCGCAGGATGTTCACCAGTTGCAGGCCTTTGCCAAAGCTCATGCCCCAGGCGCTGGCCTGGTCAAGGGTCACGCCCGGAGCGAAGGCGTGGGGCAGGTCGGTAAAACACAGCTTGGTCCAGAATTCGCCCACACACCCGGCCACCAGGTAGGTGTACTCGTCCAGTTCGGCGGCGGTGCCCAGGGATTGCAGGCCGCCATCGGCGGGAAAGCGGCGGATGTCGAGCTGCTGGCCGTGGATGATGGTTTTGAGCACCTCGCGGATGGCCGCAAGCTGAGAGCCAGACATGGTGTGCAGCCAGGCGATGGCGTCGCGGAAACGCTCCATCAGCGTGGCCTCCGCAGGATCGGACTGGAGCGGCCTGAAACGCTGCGCGAGCTCCTGTGCAAGGGAGTTTTCTGCTGCTTCATCGCGATCTGAGGCCTGCACCAGGGCGGCGAACTGATCCAGGCAGTCCAGCCGCACTGGGGCCGGGACTTCAGCCGTATCTGCGAGCGTGTCTGCCGTACGCGCCAGCAGGTAAGCCAGGGAAATGGGCTCGCGCAGTTCGCGCGGCAGGGCCTTCAGTGTGAGGTAAAAGGACCGCGACACCGACGACAGCAGCTTGCCGCCCAGTTCCTTTTCGTGATGCGACTCGTCGGACATTCAGGCTCGTTTTCCGTTTTCCGTTTTCCGTTTTCCGGTCCAGCATTCGCACCGGGCCGTATCATGGAAGTCCCTGCCACGGAAAACGGGGAACGGAAACGGAAAACGAACCACCAGTGATCGAGCACCTCTACATCCACATCCCCTTCTGCCACCGCATCTGCCCCTACTGTGCCTTCTACAAGCACACACATGGCAGCACGGACCTCGCGGCATTTGTGGAAACGGTGATCTCCGAGGCAGGGATGCAGCGGCAGCGCGTGCCCATGGCGCTGAAGACCGTGTACTTCGGCGGGGGCACGCCTACAGCCTTGAGCGAGACGCATCTGGAGCGCCTGCTGGCAGGCCTGCGTGAAACCCTCGATCTCAGTGAGCTTGAAGAGTTCTCCATGGAGGCCAATCCCATGACGGTGACATCCGGCAAGGCCGCGATGATGCGCCGCCAGGGGCTCACCCGAGTGAGCTTGGGCGTGCAGGCCTGGGATGATGCGACGCTGAAAACGCTGGGCCGCGACCACTCCGCCGCCGAAGCGGAGGCTACCTTCCACACGCTGCGCGACGCGGGCTTCCCCAATCTGAACATCGACCTGATGTTCTCCGTGCCTGGCCAGACGCAGGCGGCCTGGCAGCACACCATCGAGCGCACCCTCGCGCTGAACCCGGACCACATCTCGGCCTACAACCTCAACTACGAAGAGGACACCGCGTTCTTCGAAAAGCTGGCGCGCGGCGAGTACCGGGAGAATCCGGAGCGCGATGCCGAGTACTTTTTCCATGCCCTCGACACACTGGGGAACGCGGGCTTTCAGCACTACGAGATCAGCAACTACGCCAGGCCCGGCCACCAGTCGCAGCACAACGCCGCCTACTGGGCTGGCAAGGATTATCTGGGCCTGGGCCCCGGCGCCTTCTCCACCCAGGGGCTGGACCGCTGGCGCAACATGCCCGACACCCAGCGCTACATGCTGGCCGTGAAAGAAGGCATCCTGCCCCGGCACGATGCGGAACGATTGAGCCCTGCCGACCTGCACATCGAACGCGTGGCGCTGGAACTGCGCACGGCGCGCGGCCTTTCCCTGCAACGGCTTGTTAACGTGCCGGCGCGCACCCTGGACACGCTGCGGGAGGAATCACTGATCACCATTGAGGATGGCTTTGTGAGGCTCACGCGTACAGGGAAGACGCTGGCGGATTCTGTTGCCGGGGAGTTGCTGGGATAGCGGGGCACGGGGCCGGTGGCAGTCTTGGGCGCAACGTTTCCGGCTGCGCCGGACGATGGCGGGACGCCCTCGCTCCTGGATCGTGGGCTCTTCCCCGCGGTGGATTTTGATGTGCCCACGATCCAAGGAGTGATGGCGTCCCTCCATCAGCTCAGGGAGGCTTGGAATCCCGATGAACCCCCTCCCAACAAAGAGCCCCCTCTCCGCCAGCGGCAGAGAGAGGGCTCGTGAGTCAGCAGGTGCTGAAGAGTGCGAGGCTTACAAGCTGGCGATCAGTTCGCGGGCGCGACCTTCGCCGACCTTGCCCCGCAGAATCGCTCCAGCGCTCACCGGGCCGCCGTAGTAGCGGGCGTTCGCCTTGTCGTTGCTGTCCACCGCGGTGCCTTCGAGTGACGCACCGGCGAAGAGGCCTTTGCTCAAGCTGTAGCTGTACACTGCAGCCTTGGGCATCACACCAGCTTCCGCCGTACGGCCCAGGGGACCGGCCGCCACGCTCAGCGCGCCGCCCAGTTCCACATTGGTTCCTTGTTCAAAGGCGCGCACGGCTTCATTGGTGTTCAGCACCAGCACGATCTGGCTGACTTCGCCGCCGATCTGGGCGCCAAAGCCAATGCCTCCGGTGCGAATGAAGGCCGGGCCTGACCAGCCATGGCGGTTGCGGGCGACAACGACGCCTTCACCGACCTTGCCGGACCAGATGAAGCCGCCTTTGACGACTTTGAGAATGGCGAGGCCCTTCGCATCGCGAAGCACCTCACGCGGGATTTCCTTTTCGGGCATCGAGTGGAAGCGGCGCATGATCATGGCGGCTTCGTGAACTTGTTCCTGTTCTTCAGTAGCAGCCGCCTTCAGGGACGGCCCCCCCACCGCGAAAACAGCGGCGAGGAGGGCAATGGTAAGCTTTTTCATGGCAGTGGATTTGAGGGTTCGGGGTTTTCATTCCTGTGAACCCGCTTCAGCCGCACCTGTGAAGCCGCAGCCATCGGCAAGTTCCGGCGCCGCATGCCGTCAAAACAAGCGGTTAAGCCTGCTGACGGAACGCAGCGTCATAGAAAGTTCGCCGCTCTCCCCTGCCCCGGCCGGGCTCACAGGGGTAGGTGTTTGCCCCAGCGCCGTTTGGCACGGAACTGCACCCAGTGCCAATGGCACGAGACGTTAAAGCCCACGATCCCGCAGCCCCAAAAAGTAGAACGAGCATCTTGCTCGTACACTGGTCGTACGACCTTCCAGGTCGTTTCGGGGCCTGGCATTCCAAGGGAAATTTGGCGGTACGCTGGCGCGTGGGTGCTAGCAATCCGCACGGCGGACTGGCAGCCCGCCGTGCGTACCAGCGTACAAGCGAGACGCTCGTACGATTACAGGATCGCTCCCGGCGCGTACTGCGCGGCTTCAGGATTCTTTGCCGCCAGTTCGGCCACGCGGCCCGCAAAGAAATCCACCTGGGCACCGGCATCGCCGGAATTGGCGCGGCCATGGGCCAGCACGTTGTCCAGCTCGGCCTTGCTCAATCCAAGACGCGGGTCGGCGGCGAGGCGGCTGAGCAGGTCGTTCTGCGCAATCCGGCCGGCGCGCAAGTCGTGGATCGCGGCCACGGCGTGCTCCTTGATCGCCTCGTGCGCGGCCTCGCGGCCGGCGCCGTGTTTGACAGCTTCCATCAGCACCGTGGTGGTGAGCAGGAAGGGCAGGTAGCGCAGCAGCTCTTGTTCGACCACGGCCTCAAACACCTCCATCTGGTCAAGCACCGTCAACAGGGTTTCCATCAGGCCATCCATGGCCAGGAAGGCATCCGGCAGCATCACGCGGCGCACCACGGAGCAGGAGACATCGCCTTCGTTCCACTGGTCGCCCGCCATGCCGGCGGCCATGGCGAGGTAGCCCTTCAGCACCACGTGCAGGCCGTTGATGCGCTCGCAGGAACGGCTGTTCATCTTGTGCGGCATGGCGGAGGAGCCCACCTGGCCCTTGGCAAAGCCTTCGCTGGCCAGCTCATGGCCGGCCATGAGGCGCAGCGTCTTGGCAAAATTGCCGGGGCCGCTGGCGAGGTCACAGAGCACGCTCACCGCGCGGAAGTCCAGGCTGCGCGGGTACACCTGGCCGACAGAATCGAGCGAACGCGGCAGGCCCAGGTGAACGAGGATGCGCTCCTCCAGGGCGCGGGCCTTGGCGGCATCGCCATCGAACAAGGTGATCTGGTCAAGCCGCGTGCCGACAGCGCCCTTCAGTCCGCGCGCAGGGTAGGTGGCGAGCAGGGATTCCAGCGCCTCGTGGGCGATGAGCATCTCTTCGCCAAAGGCGGCGAGGCGCTTGCCCAGGGTGGTGACCTGCGCGGCGACGTTATGCGTGCGGGCGGTGAACGGGATGTCGCGATACTGCTGCGCGCGCTTGGCGAAACGGGCCAGCACGGCCACGCTCTTGCGCTGGATTTCCTGCAGCGCGCGGTACACCTGGAGCTGCTCCACGTTCTCCGTCAAGTCGCGGCTGGTCATGCCCTTGTGGATGTGCTCGTGGCCGGCCAGGCCGGTGAATTCCTCGATGCGTGCCTTCACATCGTGGCGGGTCACGCGCTCGCGCTTCATGATGGAGGCCAGGTCCACCTGGTGCTTCACCTTCTCATAGCTTTCGATCACGCCATCGGGCACGGGCATGCCCAGGTCGCGCTGGCCTTTGAGCACCGCAATCCAGTAATCCCGCTCCAGCCGCACTTTGCCCTCGCCGCTCCAGATGGCGCGCATGGAATGAGAGGCGTAGCGTTCGGCAAGGACGTTGGGGATGGAATCGGCGGACATGGTAAGGAATGGGAAAAACAGGGGCATCCACCATGCGCCATCACGCCCGCTTGGCAAATCGGGGGTGGGGATTTCTTGGGCGGGGTTGCCGGGCTCGCTGCCGTGTTTTCAGTTGCACTTTCCGGTCATCCAGCCCATGGCTAGGATGGTGTTAAAACTCCTTGCCACGCTGGTGCTCCTCGCCTGGACAACGTGCTATGCACGCTGCTCGGCCGAGCTTTATGGCGTTGGTGAAGGGACCATGGCCTGCTGCCAGCACGACCAGGGCGACGGTCATCACAGCCCGCTGGATGAGCATACCACGTGCGGCATGTGCCAGATGCTTGCCACCGGCGGCGTGCAACTGGCCGCGGCCTTGCTGCTGCTGTTTCTGGCCCTGCTGCCTGTGGTGCCAGGGCTGCTGACCTTCGTCTGGAAGCTGGTGCTGCGCAGGCAGTTCATTCCACGCTGGAGACAGCGTCCCTTTCAACGACCGCGGCCCCGGCTGGCGGAATTTCTGGCCAGCACGGCATGCCCCGTGCGCGGCCCGGCATGGCAGATGGCCTGAGGACCGGCGCGCCCTGATGCGCTGCCGGCAAGCCCTGCAACCCCTTTGAACCGGCGCGATTGGCGCCGCCTTCGTTGCGTCCCGCTTTGAATCGCGGGCGCCTGCCCTGCTTTTCACCTTCCCCTTTTCACCATGTCTTCTTTCCGCCCCTTGCTGCCGGCGGTGCTCCTGCTTGCCGTGCCTGCCATGGCAGGCGATCCTCCGGCCGCCACCGCCTCCCTGCCCGCGATCACTCTGCGCCAGGCCCTTGCCCGCTCCTTGGAGCGGAGTCCCGAGCTCAAGTCCAGTTCATGGGACATCCGCGCTGCGGAAGCCCGTGTCTTGCAGTCCGCCTTCAAACCTAACCCCGAGCTGAGCTTTGAAGTGCAGGACCCCACCGGCTCGGGAGAGCTGAGCAACGGCAGGCTCATGGAGCAGACCTTGCGGTTCAGCCAGCTCATCGAGCGCGGCGGCAAACGCCAGGCCCGCGTGGCCGAGGCGCGCGGCGAACGTGCCGTGGCGGCCTGGGACCGCGAAGTGAAGCGCATCGAGGTGATGAAAGACACCACGCTGGCGGTGATCGACGTCCTCGCCGCGCAGCAGATGCTCAAGCTGGCGCAGGAAACGGTGAAGCTGCTGGGCCAGGCGGTCGAGGTGGCCAGCAACCGGGTGCAGGCCGCCCGCGCCCAAGGCGTGGAGGCCGTGCGGGCCAGGGTGGCCCAGCAGTCGGCCATGATCGAGGTGGAGCATGCCGAGCATAACCTCGCGGCAGCCCGCGCCGGGCTCGCCTTGCAATGGGGCGGCACTCGCATTGACTTTGGCGAGGTGCGCGGCGACCTCACCATCCAGCCCGCAGTGCCGTCGATGGCAGAGCTGCGCGCGAGGCTGGCCCGCAACCCCGGCCTCGCCCGCTGGCAGGCCGTGCGCGAGGCACGTGAGGCCGGCGTGCGTCTCCAAAAGGCCCAGGCAGTGCCGGATGTGACCGTGTTTGGCGGCCCGCGCGCGCTGGGCACCTGGGATAACGTGGGCGGTGTGGCGGGCGTTTCGATTCCCCTGCCCTGGCATCATCGCAACGAAGGCAACATTGCCCAGGCCGAGGCCCTGGCAGCGAGGGCCCTCGATGAAAAGCGCGCCGCTGAGGCGCGGGCCACGGCCGCCCTGGCCACCGCCTATGAGGAACTGCTGCGCGGCAGCCACGAGGCCGCCATCCTGCAAGACCAGCTCCTGCCGCAGGCGGAAAGCGCCGTGGACCAGCTCACCGCCAGCTACAACACCGGGCGCGGCACACAGCTCGAAGTGCTCGACGCCCGCCGCACCCTCATCGCCGCCCGCCAGCAGCACCTGCTCGCGCTGACGGCCTGCCACAAGGCGCTCGCCACCATCGAAGCGCTCACCACCGGCCCCTCCCAAATCCCTTCCCCTGCTGCATCGAAATGAAAAGCACCACGTTTCAAACCCTCGTCATCATCCTCATCCTTGCCGCCGGCGGATTCGGCGCCAGGTACATCCTGCGCATCGAACCACGCATGCCAAAAACGGAGGCGTCTGCGGAGGCAGAGCCCAGCAAGGAAGGCCATGTTGAACTGACACCGGAGAAGGTGAAGGCCGCCGCGCTCGGCTTTGCCGAAGCCGGCCCCGCCACCATCGCCAGCGTGCTGCCAGTCTATGGCAGAATCGCGGCCAATGAAGAGACCATGGCCCATATCATGGCGCGCTTTCCCGGCGTGGTGTCCAAAGTTAACAAACGCCTGGGCGACAACGTCCGCAAGGGCGAGGTGCTGGCCGTGGTGGAAAGCAACGACAGCCTGCGCCCCTACGACGTGGCCGCCGCCGTAGCCGGCACCATCATTGCCAAAGATGCCACGCCTGGCGAGTTCGTGAAGGACGACATGGGCCTCTTTACCGTCGCCGACCTCAGCAGCGTGTGGGTGGACCTGGACATTCACGGCCGCGATTTCAAGAAGCTGCGCCTGGGCGCACCGGTGACCCTGCACGTCGCCGATGAAGAGGCGCCGCTGAAGGCGAAGGTGGACTACATCTCCCCTTTTGGCACTGAGGGCACGCAGACCATGCTGGCCCGCTGCGTGGTGCCCAATGCGGACGGCGGCCTGCGCCCCGGCCTTTACGTCACCGCTGAAATGACCACCGCCGAAACCCAGGTGCCGGTGGCCGTGCAAACCGGCGCCCTGCAAACGCTGCATGAAAAGACCGTGGTGTTTGTCCGCGATGAAACGGACAAGGATGGCAATGGCTACATGGCCAAAGAAGTGAAGCCCGGCCTCAGAGACGCTACGCATGTGGAAATCCTGGAGGGGTTGAAGGCCGGCGAGAAGTACGTGGCGGTGAACTCCTTCGTCCTGAAAGCGGAGGCGGTGGAGGACTGAACCCGATGATCGCCAACCTCATTCACTTCTCCATCAAGCACCGCTGGCTGGTGCTGCTGGCGGCCCTGGCCCTAGGCGCGCTCGGCGTGAGCAGCTATCAAAAGCTGCCCATCGACGCCGTGCCCGACATCACTAACATCCAGGTGCAGATCAACACCGCCGCGCCCGGGTATTCACCGCTGGAGGCAGAGCAGCGCATCACCTTCCCAATAGAAACGGCGATGAGCGGCATCCCCAGCCTGGATTACACGCGCTCCATCTCCCGTTACGGGCTCTCGCAGGTCACCGTGGTGTTCAAGGAGGGCGTGGACATCTACTGGGGCCGCCAGCAGATCGCTGAGCGCCTGGCGCAGGCCCGGGAATCCCTGCCGGCCGGGGTTACACCCCAGCTCGGCCCCATCTCCACCGGCCTGGGCGAGATCTTCATGTGGACGGTGGATGCCACGCCAGGAGCCAAAAAGCCGGACGGCAGCGCTTACACGCCCGCCGATTTGCGCGAGATCCAGGACTGGGTGGTGAAGCCCCAGCTGCGCAACGTGCCCGGCGTGGTGGAGGTCAACAGCATCGGCGGCTACGAGAAGCAGTACCACGTCACGCCCGATCCGCGCAAGCTGGTCTCCTATGGCCTGGGTCTGAGCGACATCGTGGAGGCGCTGGAGAAGAACAACGCTAATGTCGGTGCCGGTTACATCGAACGCAACGGCGAGCAGCAGCTCGTTCGCGTGCCCGGTCAGGTAAAGACCTTGGCGGAGGTGGGGAACATTGTCATAAGCACCCGGCAGGGCATGCCTGTGCGCCTGGGCGATGTGGCGGCCGTGGGCCTTGGCAACGAGCTGCGCACCGGCGCCGCAACCCACAACGGCGAGGAGGCCGTGCTCGGCACCACCTTCATGCTGGTGGGCGAGAACTCGCGCACCGTTTCACACCGCGTGGCGGAGAAGATGAAGGAGGTGAACCGCAGCCTGCCGGCAGGCATCGTGGCCCACACTGTCTATGACCGCACGACGCTGGTGGATGCCACCATCGAGACGATGCAGCGCAACTTGTTTGAAGGCGCGGTGCTGGTCATCGTGGTGCTTCTTGCCCTGCTGGGCAACATCCGCGCCGCCCTCATAGCCACCGCCATCATACCGCTGTCCATGCTCTTCACCATCACCGGCATGGTGCATGAAAAGGTCAGCGGCAATCTCATGAGCCTGGGGGCGCTGGATTTTGGCATCATCGTCGATGGCGCGGTCATCATTGTGGAAAACTGCATCCGCTGCCTGGCGGAGGCGCAGCACGATCATGGCCGCCTGCTCACCGCCAGGGAAAGGTTCCGCATTGTTCAGGCGGCGGCGCGGGAGGTGATCACGCCCAGCATCTTCGGCTCCATCATCATCATGGTGGTGTATCTGCCCATCCTCACGCTCACCGGCGTGGAGGGCAAGATGTTCATCCCCATGGCCTTCACCGTGCTGGTGGCGCTGGGCGGGGCGATGATCTTCTCGCTCACCTTCGTGCCCGCCAGCGTGGCCATCTTTCTCAGCGGCCGGGTCAGTGAAAAAGAGAACTTCATCATGCGCGCCGCCAGGGCTGTTTACACGCCTCTGCTGCATGCCGCCATTGCCGCCCGCTTTGCCGTGATGACCGCCGCGGCCGTGCTGGTGGTGCTCAGCGTGCTGCTGGCCTCGCGCATGGGCACGGAGTTTGTCCCCTCCCTGGACGAAGGCGATGTGGCGCTGCAGTCCCTGCGAATGCCCGGCACCGGCCTGGCACAGAGCGTGGCCATGCAGCAGCAGCTTGAGAAGGCCCTCCTGCAAATCCCCGAGGTGAAGGAAGTCTTTGCCCGCATCGGCACGGCGGAGGTGGCCAGCGATCCCATGCCGCCCAGCATTGCCGACGGCTACGTGATGTTGAAACCC
>OUNM010423477.1_pt1 | contig 12296 bp, 8 predicted proteins | sample 1769961 | NCBI WGS metagenome assembly OUNM01 (sample SAMEA3914820, study PRJEB12502) | metagenome | biome: forest; material: soil | place: USA | collected 2012-03-12 | depth 0.3 m
CAACAACCCCCAAACCCCCCGAAACAACCTCACCGTCCCAACAGCATTAACCTCAAAATCCCACCCCATCTCCTCCCACCCCGCCTCCGTCTCCAACACCCCCTTCACAACCGACGCGCCCCCCGCATTGGCAATCACCACGTCCAGCCTGGCGACGCCATGCTCTTCCCTGAGGCGTGCCGCCAGCGAGGCGGAGGTGATGGCCGGCTTTGCGTCGTCGAGGAGCACGGGGATGAGGCGGCTTGTCGGGTGGATGGGGCCGGCTTTGAAGGTTGTTAGGGAGGGGGAGGGGTGGCGGGTTGTGGCGAGGAGGGTTGTTTTTGGGCGGGCGACTGGTGGGGGGGTGTTAATTAGTGGTGTGTTACTTTTTCGTCGCAAGGTGTTTTGGGAGCAAAGGTTTGGAGCTTCGTTTTGGGGGCTGCTGGAGGGGAGCGTGGAGGGCTGGGATTGGATTGGACATACCGAGGTAGGCTGTTAGGGCGAGACCGATGCCTAGGAGGAGGGAAAGGGGTTAGCCGTTGGTTGGGAGCGAAGGGGGTGGAGAGCGACGACGCGGCGGCCGGAAATGATGGAGGTGGAGGGTTAGAAGATGGCGGTGCGGAAGGGCGAGAGAACGAAATTTGAGAGGAAAAGGGGAGAGGGAATTGGATGGGATGGGAGGCAATGATTGAGAGCGTCGACAGGGTGATGGTGAAGCAGAGTAGTGCTTGCCCCTATTCGCGCCGGTGATGAGGTAAACAGTGTTGTCCGACATGACGGCGACGAAACACGGTGTGGTTGACTAAAAGGGGCTGGATGGCCCAGAGAGCGACTAGATGATCGGGAAAGAGGTTCTGGAGGCAGCGACAAGTCTTGGACAGGGCGAAATCCAGGGCGCTCGAGTGAAAAAGGAGAGAAAAAGGAGGGAAGGGCAGGGAAATGCGGGAGGGCTTAAATACTGCAGACGGAGGGGCACGACTTACACTCGGGTGAACAATGAGCCCCGCTCGCCAGCTGTGCAATGGATTGTGTGCGCATCCTCTGGTTGCCCGGTGCCTTTGTTGGTTTAGCCCCTGAATCACCAAAACATACCAAGTCACACAACGCTCCGAGCAGGCTTGGTCAAAATCGCTGATCATAAATCATAAAACGCCCCGGTCCCTAATGGTATCCCGTTCCAAAGCCCCGTACGCCAAAATCCGACGCAGCCCGTCCCCAGCAGGAGCGCGTTCCCCAATGTGTACAAAACCGTCCTCCAATCAAGCCTTCACCACCCACCCCGCGTTAACCATGAAATCAAATATCCTCCCGCCCTTCTGCGAGTCCAAGCGGCAGATCTCCTTAGCCTGCTTCTTCTTAAGGCTACCGTTGGCCTTGACCGCCTCCTTGAGAATCTGCTCCTTGATCATCAGGTACGGCTTCGGCTGGAGGCGGAGCGTTTCGCAGAGCTTCGCTTCCTCGGTCGTAAGAAGATGCAGGTCTGGCGCGTTGTCCTGCGAAAGTGGCAGGGGCTGCACCCCAGCGAGTGGCTGTGGCACGTATGTCTGCTTCGAAGGCGTAGTGCCGTTGGCGACCACGACACTGCCGCCGTTGATGTGGTTCCCGTTGGTCTCCGCCTTGATGCCGTTTACTCCGTCGCCGTTCGTTGCGCCGTTGGTTGCCGCCGAACGGATCGGCAGCTCGGGCGCGACCAAAAGCGCCGCGCCACTGGGGGGTTCTGGAGGGGGTTGTTGCTTGTTACGCGGGTTGGTCGCCAGTCTCTCACGGTCCATAGATCCCAACGGTATCGCTTTCTGGATCCGCGTCGCCTTTTCCTGCTCGTACTTTTCGCCGCTCCGCAGGTCGCCGATCCTCAGTCCGCGCCAATCCTGAAGCTGCGAGATTGCCTGTCGGAGATTGAGTTCGTCGAGAAGGCCCTGGCAGAGCTGCTCAAAGTCGACCTGGTTCATCATCCGCGCAAAAGGTTTTGCCCTGCTGAGAAGGTCCTTCTCCTCCTTGGACCGCTTCTTCTCCATCTTGTTGATCTCCCTGTAGTCGAGCAAATTGTGCTCGAAGATAACTTTCTTCCGCTCGGCCCGCTGCGTCAACCTGCAGTTGTAGATCTCCATCACCGTAAGCTTGAGTTCCATCTCGGGCTCCAGCTCGCCCGTCCGCGGGTTGATTCCGTCGCCGGGGTCGAACTGCATGAGCTGCACGGCTTCCTCGGCATCGTTGGCGTACTCGGTCTCAAACTCCAAGCGACCGGGCATATAACCCTGAATCTCGTGGCAGGCCGGCACACTGGCTGTCGGCTTGGTCTTGGGTTGCAGGGCGGGCGCAGTCTTAGCGGCCTCTCTCCGCTCCTCGATCCTGCGCTTCTTACGGGCCTGAAACTCTTCTCGAGATATCTCGTTCGCCAGTTCCATATCGTGCGGGCTGCAGCGTTTCGGGAGCGGAAAGCTTGGCGACTCGATGTAAACTTTGAAAAAGTGGTCGCGGACCTCGTCCTTGTGCCGGTAACCGCCGATGTGGTCGGCGATGTCGGCCCAAGACCCCAGGCCGTAAATCTCGGCGCCCTCCAGGAGCAGGAGCTCCTCGTCGGCGCCCCATTCTCGGTCAAATATTGGGAACGAGTTCTGTTCGATGACTCGGTAGGGATGTGTTGCGGGCTGGTGCGCGTTGCTGGCTGAGCCGTTGGCGAAGCACTGCACGCAGAGGTCATATTCGTTGCAGGCACTGTGGGCGCATCGGATTCGGACCTGCGGACAGCATGTTAGCTTGAGTCGCGCATCGGGAGGTTGTCGCTGCAGTCTCCCAGGCGTGCGTCATGTGCGCCGGGAGCATCCGAGGGGTGGATAGGTAAGGCATGCCAGCTGTGCAGGTTACCACTTACAGTCGATGTGATGTCTGCGGAGCAAACGTCGCACACATATTTGACACCACCCTCGCCCCCCCTCGCCGCGATCTTTTTGCGAATGACGCCCATCCTGCGGGTTTCCGCGCCGGCGCAAGTGGAGAGACAGCGCGCGGACAGGGGTAGGTCGACGACAGCTCAGCGCGGCCTTATGCGGAGAGAACTACAGCCGGCCGGATGCCCATGAAGGGCCTCGTCAATTGCGCGCGCGTTCTGAGAGTAATGCGGCGCGTATTTTGATGATTTTCGCTGGCGGATGTCGCGCAATTCGATGGAATCCGGCTGCCTGATTGATGCGCTTGTTGACGATGGCGGTCGATGCTGGGCAGCCGCGATTCCACTTTGGCGACAGGGCGGGGTCCGAGATCCGGCACGTGAGTATGGAGCCTGAAGTCAACCCTAACCCTTCCTCTTGATCATCAAATGTCCCTCCCAAGTCGATCTGAGGTCAATGAAAGAAAACAACTCCAAAGCAAAGATTTCGGGGTCCGAGGCCAGGACGAGCCAATGGGTGGCTTTTGGTGTACGACCAGTTTTGATACGTGCACTTTTGGAGTCTATAGTACATGAAAACCACATTTTATTCCGTCCGAACTGTTTGAATGGATCAGACGCAGCATGTGAGAGTTGGTGAATGACTGCAGGCATGCCTCCTTCCCGCCTTTCTCAGTCTGTTGATGGGATGAAACACAAATTCACCATCGACATTGCACAGGCGGGAATTTCACGTTCGAGAAGGCCATCTCAGCTTTCGACCTGACATGCTATTGGATCTGCTGGATTAGTCCCCGACTTTCCAAACAATCCCTCCACCAGCTCCCCAGTTTCGCCGGGACAACACCGACCGAACCCGCCAACCCCACCTCGCTCTCTCAAAGGCGAAGTGCCCCGTTGAGGCGGCACAAGTGCGACCTCAATTACCGGATTACTTGCTGCGAATAGCTCTTGTCTTTTCTTTCAGGCGCATCTCGTTTCCGGTTCTTGAGTTTCATCAGTCAAAATGCCCGATCAGGTGCTCGACGACATCTCGCATCGCCGGTTCAATCCGCTGACCGGAACCTGGCTCTTGGTCTCGCCTCATCGCACCAAGCGACCTTGGCAGTGAGTCTCAACTTTTATTCCATCCTGCCGTTGCCATGTTACCGGCACTAATGCGAGATCAGAGGCCAGCAAGAGGCGCCGTCCAAGAATGTGCTTCCCGAATACGACCCCAAGGTACGCGCGCACGTTGTTGTGACCGGCAAGCTGGGCATCCTTTCATCGTTAACATCTACCGCAGTGCTACCTGTGCCCTGGAAATCAGCGCGCTCAAGGAGACAGCAACCCGCAGTACAAAAACACCTTCACCTTTGTCAACGACTACAGCGCCGTGAAGGAGCAGCAGCAAGAGTACACCCCCGAGGCCAACAAAGATGACATCGCCTCCCTCCTGCTCCAGGCCCAGCCCGTCACCGGCCGGTGCTACGTGCTCACCTTCTCCCCAAAGCACGACCTCACCCTAGCCGACATGGCCGCCACCGAGATCTTGCCGGTCATCCAGACCTGGACCCGCATCTACGCCAGCCACCTGTCGCCCTCGCACCCGCTCAAGGCACAGGCCGACAAGATCCTAGCTAGCCTGCCCGCCAACCCCGACGGCGAGGTCGACCCGCCCAAGAGCCAGCTGCGGTACATGCAGATCTTCGAGAACAAGGGCGCCGCCATGGGCTGCTCCAACCCGCACCCGCACTGCCAGGTCTGGACGACCAGCACGCTGCCCGAGGAGCCCGGCAAGGAGCTCGCGCAGATGACCAAGTACAAGGCGGAGAACGGCCGGCACCTGCTGGCGGACTACGCCAAGCTCGAGGCGGAGAAGGGCGAGCGCGTGGTCTGGCAGAACGACGGCTTCCTCGTCGTCTGTCCCTGGTGGGCCGTGTGGCCGTTCGAGGTGCTTGTCATCGCGAAGCGCCATGTTCGCGCGCTGGTCGATCTCACCGACGAGGAGCGGCTGCAGTTCGCCGAGGCCGTGCAGGAGGTTACCAGGCGCTACGACAACCTGTTTGAGACCAACTTTCCGTACAGTAAGTGCGCTCCATCTGTTGGTGTGTCTCGCGGTTGGCTGACAAGATCCAGGCTCCGGCATCCACCAAGCGCCGCTCGACTGCACCGAGGACGAGGCCGATACCAGCTGGTTCCACATGCACTTCTACCCGCCTCTGCTGCGGTCCGCGACCGTCCGCAAGTTCCTCGTCGGATACGAGCTCATGGCCGAGCCACAGCGGGACATCACCCCCGAGCAGGCGGCTGCGCGGCTGAGGGACTGTGGTGGGGAGCTGTATCGCAAGGGACTTAACTGAGCGGTATCACGATGCAACTGATCTATGTTATGTACGAGTATTATCATTACCTAAGTAGCCTTGGACCAATATCGGCCGAGGGAGGAATACAAATATTCGAGCCCTTCATCCCCTGCTCCCAGGTGACCGCCACTTATTGCACGTAGTGGTTGTACTGCAACAACATCCAGATCGCGCCGCCGTATCCGGCCAAGAACGGGAACACCTGCGGCCCGCTGAACCGGATCGTCTTGAAGACCAGCGTCTCGGACGTAAAGTGCACGGCGGCAATGACGTGCGTCCAGATGGCGAGCTGGTACAGGGCCGGGTTCTCGAGCTGGTAGCACGCGTAGAGGCGGATGATGCCGGCCACGAAGGTGTAGGTGCCAAACACGCGGGCCGCCAGCGGCGACACCTGGTCCTTGGCCTTCTCGGCGTCCTTGCCCGTCGACGAGGCCGGCTTGACGATGTTGGTGCTGTCCTCGGGGTTGTAGCCCTTGGAGGCCGGCCCGAGCGCGTGGTTGGGCACGAAGCGGCCGTTGTAGATGCGGCGCGTGTAGTGCAGGGTGGCGTAGTTTTGGAGGGCGTTGCCCATGGCCACGACGGAGACCTGGGGGGGGAGAGGGTCAGTTTGGAGTTCGGGAGTGGTTGAAGCGGTTGGAGGGCTGGGGAAGATCACATACCACAAACAGGTAGTAGGGCAAGTAGCCCTTCTCTCCGGACGGGAGATACGCCTGGATTTTGTCCATTGTCACGGTAAAGAGGGTGGCTTGATGTTGTGGATGGATGTCCAGTCTCTCGGGTGTCTTCCCAACAAAATGTCGAGAGCTCGCTCTTTCAGCTGCCAGCCATGCAGACTTGGCGTTCAGGGCTGCTAGCGCGACAAGGGGCCTTTCCCGGGCCTGGTTTGGAGCCTCGGCAGGAGTGGTCAAAGCTCCATCGTATGGATGGCTCCACAGCGGGCCCCCTTATCAAAATTTCCGGCTTTCGAGGACAGGGACAGGCGCGGTCCAGTGTCACTGTCAGCAAACACGGGCTCGGCAAGCTCAACTTTAAAAGGGCATCTTGACCCCCGCCACCGACCATTGCCCGGAATCGGGTTTCAACCACTACGGCATCATGGCGTTCAATTACAGCATCATTCACGAGACGGCGAACAAAGCCCTTGAGTACTGGACCGCGGTCCCTCAAGGTGCGCAGTGGGCGCTGGCTGGCGTCGGAGCTCTCTACGTTGCGCGGGGAGCGCTGTCGTTCCTCCAACTGCTGCTGAACTGCTTCATCCTTAGCGGCACCAACGTACGTCTCTTCTTCCGCTGGATTCCCGCATCTGCTTTCGCTCCAGGATACTGACAGTGTTCCGCCACAGCTCCGCAAGTATGGCGGGAAGGGCACCTGGGCCGTCGTCACCGGCGCATCCGACGGTCTCGGCAAGGAGTTTGCCCAGCAGCTCGCCGCCAAGGGCTTCAACCTGATCCTCGTCTCCCGCACCGCATCCAAGCTCGAAACCCTCGCCCGCGAGCTGAAGCTGCGATGGACCGGGCTGCAGGTCAAGATACTGGCGATGGACTACTCCCAGGACAAGGATGAAGACTACGAGCGCCTCGCCGCGCTGGTCGGGGGTCTGGACGTGGGCATCCTGATCAACAACGTTGGACAGTCGCACAGCATTCCCGTGCCGTTCCTCGAGACCGGCCGCGAGGAGCTCCAGAACATTGTCACGCTCAACTGCCTTGGCACTCTCAAGACCACGCAGGTGGTTGCCCCTGCTCTGGTGAGGCGCAAGCGGGGCCTCATCCTGACTATGGGCTCCTTCGCCGGCGTCATGCCCACCCCGTATCTCGCCACCTACAGCGGCAGCAAGGCCTTCCTGCAGCACTGGAGCAGCGCTCTGGCCTCGGAGCTGCAGCCCAAGGGCGTCGACGTCCAGCTCATTGTCAGCTACCTGGTGACCACCGCCATGAGCAAGGTCCGCCGCACCAGCCTGCTCATCCCGAGCCCGAAGCAGTTCGTCCGCGCCGCCCTCGGCAAGGTCGGCCTGGGCAGCACCGAGCCGTTCCCCAACACTTACACGCCGTGGTGGAGCCATGCGGCCTTCAAGTGGGTGATTGAGAACACGGTAGGCTCGGCTGGCACCCTGACCCTCTGGTTCAACCGGAAGATGCACGTCGACATCCGGAACCGTGCGCTGCGCAAGGCGGCTCGGGACGCGAAGAAGGAGTAAGGGGTGGGAGTCTGTATGTGTGCGTGTATGACCACAGAGAGCAGGGGCTGCTTGCTCGCTGAGAGCAGAGCAGGAGGATGGATGTGTAGACTATCTTTATGATTATTCGACGGCTCGAATAGTTGGTTAGGGCACAATTGAGAGGAAATCAGTCTTCCAACCAAATCTATGCTCGGCGAGGAGTTCATGGCATGGCATGCGACAACAAAAGCGGTGGCAGAATCTTGCCGAATACAGTCTAGCGCGCTCCGTGGTGCTTGCTGTGCCATTCAACCCCAGCGCGTTCGCGCGTCAGAGGGCCCGCTGCAGCTTGCATCCAAGCAAGGCGCCGCCAATGACCCCCGGTTCTCCAAAAATTGTTTACGGCCAGCCTCTTTCTCGCCCAATCGCCTTCAGCTTGGCCTGCGCCGACCACTGCAGAACATCCCACCGCACATTTCCGACGACATCCTATCTCAACAGCCTTGCCGACCCGATCGCTAGCTTCCCGACTGGATTTCCACGTCGCTTTGATGGTGCAATTGCCCTAGCAAACGAGCTGCAGGAAGAAGTCAGCTCTGGATGAACGAGGCGGGGAGGAGCATCTTCTGGTTTCCCAACCTCTGACTTCGCGGTTGTTGCGACCTCCGCCGACACACGAGACACCGCGAAACGCCACGAGACGGTTCTCCCTTGATCGTGCCGCGGGTTCACCAGGCCCAACATCACCGCCGTCATGAACCCCGTCACGCCCATGCGCCCGATTCCCGGCGCCTTCATCAGCACTCCCGCCCCAGGTCCAAACACAGTCCGCCGGCGGCTTAACTTCAACGAGCCTGCTGGTGCTGGCACAAGCGGCACAAATGGCACAATGGGGACGACGCCAGCGCCGATTGCGAGCACTTTGGGGTCAGGCCAGCCAGAAATTGCTACCGGCATGCTGCCGCCGCCCCTAGTCCGCGAAGACCTGCCGCCCGTCGCAAAGGCCGCGCAGGTGGTCAGCCAGACCCTGCAGCTCGACGAAAGCTACCCTGACATCGATTCCTACTGCAGACGTATGTACCCATTTCCCTACTTCTTCCTCCCTTCTTGGCCGCATTACCGCAGACTGACCGACCGGATCTCGAACAGCTGGCGCGTCTTCCGACTACGATATCCAGTACGCCGAATCCTCATGGGCTCCGTTTCATAAGGTGTCTACGTATTCCATCCCGGACCAGGTGTTCCAGCGCTTGAACCAAGGCGCAGTATCGACAAAGATTGGCTTGTTTGCGAGCATCAACTACGCCTGGGCCTCGATCGACGACTCCCTCTTCCTGTGGGACTACACACATCCCGACCCGGAGCTCATTGGCTACGAGGATGCCACCCACAACATCACTGCGGTCGCCCTGGTGCCGCCTAAGCCAGGGGTATTTGTCAACACCATCACGCATATATTGGTGGTGGCCACCACCACCGAAATTACCCTCCTCGGTGTCTCAGCTACTCCTACCCCTTCCGGCTTGAAAACGGTCACCCTGTACCAGACCAAGATGTCGGTACACGGCGGCGATGTCAGTCACATTGTCGGTACCGCGTCGGGCCGTATCTTTCTGGGCAGCGAGAACGACACGGACATCCACGAACTCGTCTACCAGCAGGAGGAGAGGTGGTTCTCGAGTCGGTGCGGCAAAATTAACCACACGCACCCTGGATGGTCCTCGGTGGTTCCCAGCTTGCCGCTGGCTGGTCTGCCCTTCGGCCAGCGCCAACAGGAAGGCCTGATTGCGCTTGTCGTCGACGATACCCGGAACCTCCTCTATTCGCTCTCGGATCGCTCGACCATCCGCACCTACCACATGGAGACCCCCGAGAAGCTCACGAGGGTGATCGAGAAGGACAAGACGAGCTGCCTGCGGGACTTTGCCCACATGGACAGCTCACCGCTGTTCAACGACCGCACAAATATCGTCTCAGTGAGCCCCATCCCCGCCACTGAAGCCTCCAAGCTGCACCTTATGGCTCTCACCGATACTGGCTGCCGCCTCTTCCTGAGCGCCACGAGCTCCGCGTCGTACACGATAGGAGGGTCAACCAGTCTCGCCCCGCAGAGCATGCAACTCCAGTTCGTCAAGTTCCCGCCCAAAGAACCAGGCACCCGTGCTCGGAGCGTGGTAGGCCAGACAGTCGAGGGCCAGCTGGACAAGTCCTCGCGAGCTCTCGAGCCGAGCGCATTTGGAGTCCGGTTTGCGCCTGGCTACTTTTTTGACGTCGTCCGCAAGCAACCCAATGCCGACATTCTCTTCGTTTCTACCCCCGACACCGGCAGGATCAAGGTGACCACGCCCGCGTCGGCGCTCAAGTATTTTGAGCAGGGAACTTGGATTGAGCTGGCAAATGGCAACCGCATCCTCGAGATTGGTTCGACAACGGCCCCTTTCTCCGCCGCCAAACAGCCCATGGGCTTTGGCAATGAGCTTGCCGTCCAGTTCGACAACACTCCGGGGGAGTTCGCGGTGCTCACTAATACTGGGGTGCATGTCATTCGCCGGAGGAGGCTGGTCGATGTCTTTGCCAGCGCGCTGAAGACCTGTGCCGGCGAGGAAGGGCTCGAGAGGGAGGTGCGCAGGTTCCTTAACCAGTACGGCCGCGTTGAAACCATCTCTGCCGCCCTAGCAGTTGCCTGTGGGCAGGGAAGTGACCTGCGAACCGGCACGGGCAGGGCGGCAGACCCGAAGACTGAAAACTTGGCACGCATGGCTTTCGTCGAGTACGGCGGCCAGCCGAGACTCGCCGAGTCTGACGGGAAGCAATCCATGTCGGAGTCGGTTAGGTTATCCTCCCGGCATGACGCCCTGGCTCTGTACCTGACCCGTCTCATCCGGCTGCTATGGAAGTCGAAGGTCATTGGGACGAAGGTTGAGGCTAAGGGCTCCTTGGCCGTCTCTTCGACCGTTGCCACAACGAAGCTCGTCATGATCCAGGAAAATGTCGAGCGGCTGCGGAACTTCCTCGAGGCGAACAAGAGCACGATCCAGGGTCTTTCCGGCCCGTCAGACCGGCTGTTCAGCAGGCAGGAAGAGATCGCGAACCAGAAAGAGCACCAGGCGCTGCATGGTCTCCGGAAGCTGATGGAGAACGTCTCAGAGGGCATCTCGTTCGTTCTGATGCTGTTTGACGAGCGGGTCTCGGACATCTACGCCCGCCTGGACCCCGCGTCCCAGCAGCAGCTCCGGGATCTGACATACGAGCAGCTGTTCTCTCAGAGCACTGGAAAGGAACTCGCTAAGGTGTTGGTCAAGGCAATTGTTAACCGCAACATTGCGAGCGGCGCCAACGTCGAGACCGTTGCCGATGCGTTGAGGAGGCGGTGTGGCAGCTTCTGCTCCCCCGACGACGTGGTCACATTCAAAGCACAGGAGCAGCTGCAGCGCGCCAGCGAGCAGGCCCAAAATCCCAACGTCCTCCGCACCCTCCTGGCCGAGAGCTTGCGTCTGTTTGAGCAGGTCGCCGGCAGCCTCAGCCCGGCTAACCTCCGGGTTGCTGTCGAGCAGTACGCCCAGCTCAACTACTACGCGGGCGCCGTCCAGCTGTGCTTGACGGTGGCGCAGCAGAAGGACCGCGGGAACACGGCGCTGTCGTGGGTCAATGACGGCAAGCCGGCCAACGATTCCCGGAAAAAGGCATTCGACGAGCGGAAGGGCTGCTATGTCCTGATCCACGAGGTCTTGGACAAGCTCGAGGTTGCATTTGCTGGGGAGCCCGAGATGGTGGACGGCCGGCCGACCCTCGCGACAACGAAGCGGATGGAGGCTTACACCGTCGTCAACGACTCGAGTGATGAAGTCTTCCACTTCGACCTTTACGAGTGGTACATTGAGAAGAACTGGACAGACCGGATCCTGTCCATCGACTCTCCGCACGTCATCACATACCTGCAGCGACTGGCCGAGACGGATTACCAGCATGCCGAGCTCCTCTGCCGCTTCTACACCCACCGCAGCCGCTTCTTCGAAGCTGCCCAAGTGCAGGCGACTCTGGCAAAATCGGATCTGAACATTGGCCTCAAGGACCGCATCACGCTGCTCAGCCGCGCCAAGGGCAACGCCAGTGTTAACACCATTGGTGTTAGCCGCCAGCAGCAGCAGCTCCTGAACCACGAGGTCACCGAGCTGCTCGAGATCGCACATATCCAGGACGACCTGCTCGAGCGGTTGAAGGCGGACCCGCGCATCTCGCAAGACAAGCTCCCCGACATCGAGCAGGCTCTCGACGGCCCAGTCAAGGGCGTAACCGAGGTAAGCATCCTCCCATCCCCCAATCGCCATCCCCTCACTAACCCACCCCGCCTTGGCAGCTCTACAACGAATACGCCGACCAGGCAGCCTACTTCGACCTCTGCCTCCTCATCTACCACGCAGCCGACTACCACAACCCCCGCGTCATCCTCGACACCTGGCTCCGCCTGATCGAGCAAACCGCCTACGAAACCGAGCAGCGCCAAGCCCACTGGCAACTCGCCCGCCAAGGCCGCCCCCTACCAGACGGCGTCCCGCCCCTGACAGGCGAACCGCCCCTCCCCTACGAGTCCGTCTCCCAGCAGATCCAGCTCATCGCGCACCGCACCTCGCTCGACAGCCTCGTCTTCCCCGTCGACGCGCTGCTGCCGGAAGTGTGCCGGTACGCGGTCAACGCGGGGCAGGACGCGTCCGTCGGCGCCGACCCGTGCTGGCCTGTCCGGCTGTTTGTCGGGCTCGGCGTGCCGCACGCGCTGGTCGTGCAGGTGCTGGAGGGGGTGCTGGACGCGCAGGAGGCGCCGTTCACGGGGCGCCGGCGGAAGGTGGTGGTGCAGTGGATTGCGGCGGCCGTGGAGGCGTGGGTGAGGGAGGTTGAGAGGCGGGCCGCGGGCGCCGTGGGGGGGTTGGGC
>OUNM010690505.1_pt1 | contig 12296 bp, 8 predicted proteins | sample 1769961 | NCBI WGS metagenome assembly OUNM01 (sample SAMEA3914820, study PRJEB12502) | metagenome | biome: forest; material: soil | place: USA | collected 2012-03-12 | depth 0.3 m
CGCCATCCGGAGCACACGCCGCGCCAACGACTCGTGTGCGCACTTTCGCGCGGTTACGGCTACGGCCCGCTACGCCGTGGCGGCGTCGGCAACACCGGATGTTGCCGATCCTGCAACGTTGCGAGATCGGCTCACCGCCTCACGTCCGCGCTCCCGACTCAGCGCTCCCGACCGTGACCGCGACCCGGTGGAACGGCGCCCGGCTCGGTATCGAGCGGGTCGCCGGAGATCGCAGCATGCGCGGGCACCACGATCATCGGATCGCTCGCGGGAAGCTGGTTCGTCACCGCGTTCTCTGCGCTCGCGACCGCGACGGCGCCCATCACGCGCGGCGAGCTCGCCGCCGGCAGCAACGGTCCGAGCACCTCCTTCATGAAGGCAGCGACCTCGCGCTGGGTCGCAATGCCGTCGTCGGCGCGTGCCGCGGTCTCCAGCTCCTCGGCGAATGCGACCGCCGTCGGGTAGCGTCGCGAGCGCGTCCGCTCCAGCGCCTTCAGGCAGATCCGCTCGAGCTCCGGCGATACTGCCGGCTCGACGCTGCGCGGCGACGGGATCGGATCGAAGCAGACGCGCTGGATCGTCGTCACCTGATTGGCGGCGGTGAACAGGCGCCGCGCGGTGAGCAGCTCCCACAAGACGATCCCCATCGCGAAGAGATCGGTCGTTCGATCGACCTCCTTGGACTCCACCTGCTCGGGCGCCATGTACTCGAGCTTGCCCTTGAGCGCTGCTCCGCGCGTCTCGAACACGCGGAGCGCCGACGCCCGCGCGATGCCGAAGTCTCCGAGACGAGCGAGCCCGTCGACCCCGATGAGGATGTTCTGCGGTGAAACGTCTCGATGCACGAGGTTCACCGCGGTCCCGTCGTCGTCCCTCACGTCGTGCGCTGCCTGGAGCCCGGAGAGCGCATCGAGCACGACGCGCAAGGCGACGGCGCGCGGGATCGGCCGATCGCCATGGTCCTTCGTCGCATGCCAGTGGAGCTGGCCGAGGTTCGAGCCCTCGACGTACTCCATGACCACGTAGTAACCGCCGTCGTCGTCGGTCCCGAGCTCCACGATGGAGACGACGTTCGCGTGATGGATTCGCGCGGCGAGCCTCGCTTCGTCGGTGAACATCGTGACGAAGCTCGCCGTGGCCGCGAACTGCGGATGAAGGCGCTTGATCGCGACGAGCCGCTGGAAGCCGGCCGGGCCCCGCCTGCGCGCGAGATACACGGTGCCCACGCCGCCCTCGGCGAGCTTCGCGACGACCTCGTAGTCGCCGATCTGCCGCGGCTGCTCGTCTGCGTTCACACCCGCAAGTATAGATGCGTCACATGTTGTGGCGGCGGAGGAGTCGATAGAGATACGTCCGGTCGACCTGGGCCTCGCGTGAGGCGAGCGAGCTCGATTTGTTCGTCCGGGCCATCAGGCGGCGCAGGTATTCACGCTCGCCGATGTCCGACCAGCGATCGCGGAACTCCTTGAATCCGCCGTCCAGCCAGCCCTCCGGCCCGCTCACGGTGACGCTGGAGGAGGACTCGGCCGACACCGTTGCGTCGATCGGGACGACGGGCGACGCGGCAGGCGGCGCGACAGGCGGCGGGCTGACCGACTCGGGCTCCGCGGCGCCGTCCGGCGACGTGGCCATGGCGAGCGCCCGTTCGACTCCCACCGCCAGGACGCGCTCGGCGAAGTTTCGCAGCTCGCGCACGTTGCCGGTCCACGGAAGCTTCATCAGGGTCCCGATCGCGGCGTTCGAGACCTCCTCTGCCTTCGCGCCGAGGAAGCTCTCGAGCAAGAGCGGCAGATCGGCGAGCCGATCGCGGAGCGCCGGCACGTGAAGCGGCAGGACCGCGAGCCGGAAGAACAGGTCTTCGCGGAAGGCGCCCTGATTGACCATCTTGCGGAGGTCGCGGTGCGTCGCCGAGAGCACACGCACGTCGATCTTCCGGTACGCGGTCTCGCCCACGCGACGAAGCGTCCGCGACTCGAGCACACGCAGCAGCTTCGGCTGCAGGGAGAGGGGGAGCTCGCCGACCTCGTCGAGGAAGATCGTTCCGCCGTCCGCCGCCTCGAACGCGCCTTCGTGTGCCGCGACCGCGCCGGTGAAGGCGCCGCGCGCATGACCGAAGAGCTCCGACTCGAGGAGGTTCGGGGGCAGCGCAGCGCAGTCGACGACGACGAATGGCGCCGCCGCGCGCGGTGAAGCGTCGTGCAGCGCACGCGCCAGGACCTCCTTGCCGGTGCCGGTCTCGCCGGTGATCAGGATCGAGGCGTTCGTCTGCGCCATCTTGCCCATCTGGGCGAAGAGCTCGCGCATGACGGCGGTCCGGCCGAGCAGCGTGCCGAAGCTCTTTTCGTTCCACAGCTCGGTCGGGGCGCGAGGTGCGCCGTAGCTCACCGTGATCTCGGTCGTGCCCATGCGGAGGACCGCGCCGTTGGGAACCCGCGCTTCGATGACCTTCACGCCCGCGACGTACGTGCTGTTCCGGCTTCCCACGTCGCGTACCCAGAGTCCGTCTTGCTTCGGCGTCAGCTCGGCATGGACGCGCGAGACGGAGCGATCCGCGATCACGAGCTGCGAGCCGGGGGCCGAGCCCGCCGTCACCGGCTCGTGGAGCTCGATGTCGTGGTCGCCGGCATTGTCCTTCCACGTGAGCCGCGGGCTGGGACGCGGCTGCGCCGGCTCGAGCGCGTACGACTCCACGCGCGTGGAAACGTTCGGCGCCTCTTCATCGGACATCGCGACGATAGTAGCGCCACCCTTTGGTGGGTGCAGGGCTGGTGCAGGGCTCGTGCAGGATCGGCAACATCGCGCTGTTGCAGGACTTGCAACGCGGGCGCCGTGGCGGGAGCTGCAACATCGGAAGCAGCACGAAAATAGGCGAATGACGCGATCCGCGAGCGGGCACTCCCTTTGCAAAACCGCTCTCCGTGCTGTTCCAATCCCTCCCTGTCCAGCTCCATTTCCTCCCCGACGACGTCCGCGTGGAGGATGTCGTCCGCCGCACGCGGCACGCCGCGCGCGTGTTCCGCAGCAGCGGCGCGAGCGGCTGGGGGCGGACGAAGCTCCGCAGCTGGCTCATCGTCGAGTACGCCATGGCGACCGAATGGACGCGCGAGGACGATGTGAGCCCGTGGTCGCATCGTGACACGCCGATGGATGACGAGCGCGTACGCGATCTCGTCGACGGCGCTCGGAGGCGCATCACGCGTCTGCTCGTCGAGGAGTCGAGCGGCTGGAACACGCCGGCGTTCGCCGCTGCGATGATCGAACGCGGTCTGGTCACCAGCGTGACCGACGCGACGGGCCGCGAGGCGTTCGCGCCTGCCGCGCGCGTGGATCTGTCGTTCCTCGAGCGCGTCGCGTCGATCGTCATCGCCGACTTCCTCGCGCACCCGCAGGACTACGCGGACCTCTCGTCATGCGAGTGCTGCGGCGAGCTCGAGATGAACGGTCATGTGCAGCACGTGAGCGCGTGCGTGAAGCTCTCCGTGATCCGTCCGCCGGCCGAGAGCGGCGTCAGCCTGCGCAGCGCGCCGACGACGACGCCGGCGCGAGCGGCGTTCGTGCAGCCTCTCCGGCGGATCGGTTGACGCGTCCATCGCGGTCGAGCTCGGTCAGTCGCGCATCGCTTCGACACCACCGGTCTCGGTCCACTTCTTCAGCATCGAAGGGATGGCGTTCTCGACCATCTGGCCGAGGCCGGCCTCGAACGTCGGGTACGAGTCGTTGCTCTCCGCGGTGCCCGCGAACGAGTACGCGTACTCTTTTCTCTCGCTCTTGCGCAGCGCGAAGCCCCAGGTCATCTGGATGATGGCGTAGCTGAGCGGCCCACGAACGAGCTCGTGGATGCGGATGTCGTCGACCTTCACGTCGGCGACCACGTGCGGCGTCGTCGGGAGGGGTTGCCCGGGAGCGACGATCTCGACGCGCGAGAAGAAATCGGAGAGCGACGCCTTCAGGTCGCGCCGGACGAACTCCTGCGCGTCCATCAGCTGGAAGTGCTCACACCCCGCGCTCCCGGTCGCGCATGCGCTCGTGTCGATCGTCCACTTGTCGCGCACCTTGGCGGGGTCGAGGACCACGTAGAGCGGCCGGTCGATCTTCTGCGCCACCATCAGGCTCACCGGCTTGGGCTTGGCGTTCTTCATGCTGTAGCCGCCCTGGGTGCCATAGACGCTGCGTCCATAGTTGGCGCCGCCGCAGCCCGAGGCGAACAGCGTGACCGCGAGAGCAAGAGCGGGAACGATACGAGAAAGATGCATGTTCGAGGTCCTGGAGGAGGAGCGGGGAGCCGCTCACCCCTCCAAGAGCCGCGAGGCCGACGCGAGTCGCAGAAAATCGCGCACGCCCTCGCACGAAGCCGGAGATCACGATCGGGCGGTGATGCTCACGCCCATTCTCTCCCTGAGCTCCCGCGCAGCGCGTGAGGCCGTGAACGCGAGCAGGTCGCCGCGCTTGGCGTCGATGGACAGCTCACCGATCGCGCGCGATTCGCTTTTGAGCAAGCGCATCGCGACGCGGAGGTCGCCTGCGAGCAAGACGCCCGCGCGTGCGGCCGTGAGCTCCACGTGGCGGATCCACGCCAGGAGATCCATCGTGCCGCCGCGCGCATCGAGCCGCCCGACGACCCGAGCAAGGCTCGCGCGCGCCTCCTTGCCGAGGCGTGCCACGAGCGCGACGTCCAGCGCTTGTCCGCGATCGGGACGCGGCAGCGCCGGGATGGCCGGGATGACCACGCGCATCGCCGCCAGCACGAGCGACGACAGCTCCGCGAGTGTCGGGAAGAACACGAGCGCGTAGTGCTCCGGCCGGTAGTACGTGAGATGCCGGCCCACGAGGAACGCGAGCTGCTGCACGCTCATCCCCGCCGTGACCTGCGGCCCGAGCGCCGTCGCGGGCGTCTTCGTCTGTAGCGCGGCGATGCCGGTCGGGACTGCGTCCATCACATAGAGATCGGGCGCCTCGATCCCGAGCGTCCGCGACGCCCAGTGGAACGTTCGCACCACCGAGACCGTCGTGCGCTCGTCTTGCTTCCTGGTCGCATCGAGCGCGGGAGACTTCATGGACTCGAGCCGGATCTGGATGGCCGCGTCGCCGACGATGCGGAGGATGTCGCAGACGATCGCGTCGGCGCCGGGCGCGCGCAGGAGCTCGTTCCACCATGCCGGATCCACCGCCGTCCTCGGCCGGATGGGCGCGTACGTGCGCGAGCGATCGATGTCGGCGTCGTCGGCGACCGTCGTCGCGCCGAGCTCTTCGAGGCACGTCGCGGCGAGCCATGCGGCGTCGGAACGGCCTCTCGACGCGTGCAGATCGTGGAGCCGCTGGTACGTCTCGACGCGCAGCGGCGCCCGCGCCGCGATCGTGTCGAGCTCGGCCTCGGCCGCCGCCTCGTCGCTCGCCACGAGCAGATCGGCGAGCGCCGCACGCGACTCGAGATCGTCGGGACGAAGCGCGATCGCGGTGCGGAATGCGCCGCGCGAGCCGGGCGCGTCGCCCAGGCGATCACGCCGCAGCACGGCGAGTCGCCTCACGACCTCCCATGCGCGCGCGGCGTCTTCGAGCCCCGCGAGGCGAGGGCCGAGTCGCTCGTGGACCAGCGCGAGCGCCTGCCACTCTTCACGTTGCGCGCGCAGCGTCGCGAGCGTGGAGAGGGCGAGATCGTGCTGCGGATCGTCGTCGAGCGCGAGCTCCAGGAACGCGAGCGCGCGCGGCTCGCTCCCTTGGCGCCGGAGGGCGACGTCGGCCTGCAAGAAGCGGTAATGGGCGCGCTGCCGGCCGCTGCCTTCGAGGCGGCAGAGCGCGTCGACCATCCCGTGGAAGCCGGGCCAGTCTTCGAGCTTCTCGTAGAGGTCTCGGAGGCGCGCGAGGATCCCCACGTCGCCGCGGCAGCACAGATTCGCGCTCTCGAGCGCGTCGGCGGCGCCCTGGAGATCGCCGAGCTTCTGTTCGAGCAGTGTCGCGACGGCGCGGAGCTCGTTCGCGCGCTCCGTCGGATCCTTCAGCGCGGCGACACGCGACCGCCGGAGCTGGGCGACGCGCTCCCAGTCCTCGACGTCCGTCGCGATCGCGACCAGGCCGTCGATCGATCGCAGGTGTCCGGGGCTTGCCGCGAGGGCTCTCTCGAACCACGAGGCGGCCTCGTCGAGCTTGCCCTGCGCGCGCTTCACCTCGCCGATGCTGGCGAACACGGACGCCTGCGCGGCGGCGTCGGCCGCGTCCTCGCCCCCGAGGACGGTCTCGTACGCCTCGATCGCGCCGTCCCAGTCGCCTGATTTGCGCAGCTCCGTGGCCTCGGCGAGCAGCGGCGCGGCCGCCGGCATCGGCGGGATCGACGGCGTGGACGGCTCTTCCCGCTCCGTCTCCGGTACCGCGTCCTCTTCGGCCGGCCGTTCGACGTCGAGCATGAAGTCGGGCAGCGTCGCCCACGGATCACGCGGCGGCGCGAGGTCCGGATCCGAAGGCGGACGATCGGTGGAAGACATCGCGCCCCGAGGTTAGCGCGCGCTCAGACGCTGTGCTTCTTCAGCAGCCGATACAAATACGTACGCTCGAGCCCTGCTTCGCGGCTCGCCGCGCCGCTCGAGCGATTCGTGCGCTTCATCAAGCGCCGCAGATACTCGCGCTCGCCGAGCTCGATCCAGCGCTCGCGGAACTCCTTGAAGCCCGTCTCGAACCACGGCTCGAGGCCCGCCGGCAGTCGCGGCGCATCGCCGGACGTGCCCGCCAGCGCCGCCGCTTGGTCCGCGTCCATCACGGGCGCTTCCATCGTCGCGCCGAGGTCGCTGTCGAACGTGGGGATCACGTCGTCGAACGGCTCGGCCGGCTCGGGGAAGTCGCGCGATTCGCCGCCGCTCCCGCGCAGACGCTCCGCGTAGTGCGACAGCTCCCGCACGTTGCCCGTCCACGGCACGCGCGACAGATCGCCGAGCAGCGCCGGCGTCGCCAGCGCCGCCTTGTCACCGAGGAAGTGCTCGAGGAGCACCGGCAGGTCGATCAGGCGATCACGCAGCGGCGGAACATTCACGGTCGCGCCCGCCGCGAGCCGGAAATACAGGCCTTCGCGGAACGCGCCCTGGTTCACGAGCGGCCTCAGATCCTGCGTCGAGGTAGCGACGATCCGGAACGCCTTCGCATCGAGCGGCGGAATGAGCTCGCGCTGGATCGAGATCGGCAGCTCCGCCGGCTCGTCGATGAGCAGCGTGCCACCTTCCGCGCTTCGCAGCGCCTCCTCGATGATCTCCGCCGCCTCGACCGGCCCCGGCAGCGCGCTGCAGTCGAGGATCACGAACGGAGAGCCCGATCGCGCCGACGCGTCGTGCATCGCGCGCGCGAGCGCATGCTTGCCCGTGCCCGCCTCGCCGACGAACAGCACCGCGGCATCGCCCTTCGCGAGCTCCGCGACGAGCGCGAACACCTCGCGCATCGACGTCGAGGCCGCGACGAGACCGCGGAAGCTCGGCTCGGACCACAGCACCTCGGGCGGCGCCGGCGGCTCGTAAGAGACCGCAATTTCCGTGGTCCCGAAGCGGATCGTCGCGCCGGAAGGGACGCGCGCCAGCACCACCTTCACGCCCGCGACGAACGTGCCGTTGCGGCTCCCGAGATCGCGGACCCACAGTCCGTCTTCACGCGGAGCGATCTCCGCGTGCAGCCGCGACACGGCGCGATCCATGAGCACCATCTCGCACCACGGGGCCGAGCCCACGGTGCGAACGTCTCGCAGATCGAGAGAGTGCGAGCCCGCTCCGTCCGTCCAGGTGAGGCGCGGACGACTTCTGAGTGAAGCAGGCTCCGGCTCGGTCACTTCACTCCAGCGTCCTTCGGCGGAACGAGGAAGAGCACGCTGCGCTTGTCGAGGTGCAGGTCGCCCTGAACGGCGATGACATCGATGAACGCATTGAAGAACTGCGGATCGCTCGTCGGCATGACGGTGTTGTTCGTGGCCGGAATGACCTCGAAGCAAACGGGCGTGCCGGCCTTCACAGCAAGGAACGTATCCTTGATTCCGTCGCCGTTGGAGTCCTTTGCGGGGGCGGCCGGGCAGCCCTGCGCCATGTCGCCCTCATCCATCGCGCGGAGGGCCTTGATGAACTTGGTGGCATCGACGCCGCCAGGGTTCTTCGGATCGTTCGACGGGGTCGCGGTCACGTCGAACGTGCTGCCGACGGCGATCGCCTGGATGGCCGTGACGACGCCGCTGCTGAGGCCGCTGCCGCTCGCCGAGAGGAAATTGAGTCGGCAGGTGCCGCCGGGACCGGTCGGCGCGCGGCCCGATCCGTTGAGGCCCGTGCAGCACTGGCCGGCGCTGCAGCCCGGGATGCTGCCGAACGCGCTCGGAGGAACGTTGCTGCCGGTCGCATCCGACAGGTCGTTCGGCTGCGTCTCGGGGGCCGTGCCGAAGCTGCTGTCCGCGACGTTGACGAACTTCGCCTTCGCATTGGTGAACGCGGTCTTGAGCGCCGCGATGCTCGCGTTGCCCGACGGGTCGTGCCAGCTCGCGTCGCTGATCTCGACGACCACCGGCACCGAGCCGGAGCGGAAGTCGACGCCGCCGAACGCGCCCGGCGTGGACGGCGTGTGGGCTGCGAGGGCCGGCGTTCCGTTGTTCGCCTGACCGGTGAGCGCGAAGTACATCGCGCCGACCTGCGCCTCGGGCTCGTCGCCGCCGCCACTCGCGCTCATCGCGTTGACGGCGCTCTGCGCGAGCGACAGCGTGGTCGTGATCGTCTGGCGGACGTTGACGCCCCACGGATCGCCCTGACCGAAGTCCTTGTGATCGACGATGGCCATGCCGACGTTCGGGATGGCGGCCTGGAGCTGCGCGAGGAGCGAGCCGGCGAGCGCGCTCTTCAGCGCGTTGATCGAGCTCGACATCGAGCCGGTGGTGTCCATGACGAACGCCACGTCGGCCTGCTTGATGTTGGTGCTGAACTTCAGGACGTCGCTCTTCGGCGAAGGATCCTCGCCGTACGGAACGATGAAGAAGAAGTCGCGCTGCGCGCCGGTCTTCCGGAGCTGGACGACGGTGAGCGTGCCGAGCGCCTGGCCCTCTTTGCTCTGGACCTGGACCGTCGTGCTCTTGCCGAGCACGCCCGCGGGGAGCGAGCCCACCGAGGTGAACGTGGGGCCGGCGAAGGAGCCGAGCGAGCCGTCCTTGAGCGTGAACGTCGACCCCGCGGTGACGTCGGCGCCGTTCTTCGACACCTTGAAGACGGCGGTGCCCGGCGTGGCCGGCGTCGTTGCGCTGTCGATGATGACGGTGACGTTCTTGGGATCGAGCGTCACGCTGGCCGTCGAGCCGCCGCCGAAGCCGCCGCTCGTGCTGTCGGTGCCGGGATCCATGGAAGCGCCGGGATCGGTGGCGGCATTCTCTTGGGTGTTGTCGAAGCCGGATCGCTTCTCGCCGCTTCCGCACGCGGCGAGAGCGCCGATCGCGATCGCGAATCCGAGACCCGTTCCAAACCTGCCGAGCTTCGTGACGGACGCTGAATGGGCGCTACGCATTTTTGCGACCCTCCTTCGGCTGACGCGCTGCTCGCGCGTTCGCCCGGAAAAATCTCCGGGCGATTCCCAACCGCGGCGGAAGGATGCAACCGGGCTGGAAACAAAACGCGTTTCAATTGCATTTCAGTTCGATTGCGGTCGCTTGATCGGCCACATGTGGGCACCTCGCCGAACCGCATGGGAAGCGTGCTAAACAGCGGCCCATGGGCGCCGAAATCGACCCTTCCAGCAACCCCAACGACCCGCCGAACGACGCGACGCAGGCCATCGACAAAGCCCTCGCCGACCTCCGCGAGGCCTTCCTGCCGCGCTTCCGTTCTGCGGCTTCCGAGCAGGCCCTCCGCGACGAGAACGCGAAGATCCTCGGCAAGAAGGGCGAGCTGACCGCCATCCTCAGCATGCTCGGCAAGGCGCCGCCGGCCGGACGCAAGGCGATCGGCGAGAAGGTCAACGGCCTCAAGCAAGAGGTCGAAGCCGGATTCGAGAGCTGCCTGCGCGAGCTCCGCAGCAAGAAGAGAGAGGCGGAGCTCTCCGCGCCTCCGTTCGATCTGACGTTGCCGGGCCGCGTTCCGGTCGCGGTCGGTCACAAGCATCCGATCGCGATCGTGCGCGAAGAGGTGGTGGCCGTCTTCCGTCAGCTCGGGTTCGCCGTGTTCGACGGTCCCGAGGTCGAGCACGAGGCGAACAACTTCACGCTGCTCGGCTTCCCGCCCGATCACCCGGCGACGGACATGCAGGACAGCTTCTGGACGCAGTCGAACCACCTGCTCCGCACGCACACGTCCAACATCCAGATCCGCGCGATGAAGTCGCTGAAGCCGCCCATGGCCTTCATCGCGCCGGGCACCGTGTATCGCCGCGACGACGACGCGACGCACTCGCCGATGTTCCACCAGATCGAGGCGTTCCTCATCGACCGACACGTCACGCTCGGGCACTTGAAGGGCGTCCTCGCCGAGTTCGCGGAGCGTCTCTACGGACCGAACACGCCGGTGCGTTTGCGACCGAGCTACTTCCCGTTCGTCGAGCCCGGCGCCGAGGTCGACATCGGATGTGTATTCTGCAAGCAATCCGACGGCACGCGGATCGGGTGCAGCCTCTGCAAGCACACCGGCTTCATCGAGGTGCTCGGCTGCGGGATGATCCATCCCGTCGTGCTCGAGAACTGCGGCATCGATCCCGACGCCTGGTCGGGATTCGCGCTCGGCATGGGGCTCGAGCGCATCGCGATGCTCCGTTACGGCATCCCCAACATCAAGCTGATGTTCGACAACGACCCGCGCTTCCTGGCGCAGTTCTGAGGATGACGAGGAAGACGCAATGAAGGCCTCGTACAACTGGCTTCGTGAGCTCGTTCCGCAGCTCGCTGCTTTGCCGAAGGACCTCGCCGCTCGTCTCACCGCCGTCGGCCTCGAGGTCGAAGGCATCGAGGAGTACGGCGCGGCTACCGACGCATGTCTCGTCGTCGCCGTCACCGGCGTGCGCCCGCATCCCACGAAGAGCGGGCTGCGCCTCGTCACCGTCGATCGCGGTGGCTCCCAGCAAGAGGTGGTGTGCGGCGCGCCGAACGTGCCGGAGCCGGGGCGCCTCGTCGTGCTCGCGCCGCTCGGCGCGCATCTGCCCGCGAAGAACGTGACCATCGCGAAGCGCGCCATCGCCGGCGTCGAGAGCGAAGGCATGCTCTGCAGCGAGGACGAGCTCGGGCTCGGTGACGATCACGACGGCATCATCGTGCTGCCCGCCGATTCGACGGCGAAGCCCGGCACGAAGCTGTCGGCGGCGATCCCCGCGATGCGCGACACGATCTTCGACATCAACCTCACGCCGAATCGTCCGGACGGCCTGGGCCACATCGGCCTCGCGCGCGAAGTCGCCGCGCTGTACGGGTTCCCGTTCCGCGTCCCGACCTCGTCCTCGTCCGCAGCCGCGTCCGCGTCCGCGTCCGCGTCCGCGAGCGCGTCCGCGCCGAAGGTCGAAAGCCTCGTCACGATCGAGGTGAAGGACGCCGAGCGCTGCCCGCACTATGGCGCCGCCGCGGTCGTCGACATCGCGATCGGCCCGTCGCCGGCCGCCACGCGCTATCGCCTGCAGTCGCTCGGCGTTCGCTCGATCTCGAACGTCGTCGACGTCACGAACGTCGTGATGCTCGCGTGGGGCCACCCCATGCACGCGTTCGATCTCGATCGCGTGAAGGACGGCAAGATCGTGGTCCGTCGCGCCAAGGACGGCGAGAAGCTCACCACGCTCGACGGCGTGGAGCGCACGCTCGTCGCGGACGACCTCCTCATCTGTGACGGCGCGAACGGCGAAGCGGCGGTCGCGCTCGCCGGCGTCATGGGCGGCGCGAACAGCGAGATCCAGCCGACCACGAAGCGTGTGCTCTTCGAGGTGGCCTGGTTCGACCCGCGCAGCGTGCGTCGCACCGGTCGCCGTCACGGCATGCACACCGAGTCGAGCCATCGCTTCGAGCGCGGCGTCGATCCCGGTGACGTGGCGCACGTCCTCGAAGACGCGGTCGCCATGACGCTCGCCCTGGCGGGCGGAAAACGCGCCGCCGGTCGGCTTCACGTGCAGGGTACACGCATCTCTGGAGAGCCCACGCCGCCCGAGCGCCGCGCGCTCTCGCTGCGGGCGCGCCGTCTCCCCGAGCTCCTCGGCGTCGACGTCCCGTGGGGCGAGGCGATCGGCATCCTCGAGCACCTCGGCTGCGAGATCGTCGCGAAGGACGACGCCAAGGTCGACGTCCTCGTCCCGACGCATCGCCCGGATCTCGGTCGCGAGGTCGATCTCGTCGAGGA
>OUNM010007512.1_pt1 | contig 12290 bp, 13 predicted proteins | sample 1769961 | NCBI WGS metagenome assembly OUNM01 (sample SAMEA3914820, study PRJEB12502) | metagenome | biome: forest; material: soil | place: USA | collected 2012-03-12 | depth 0.3 m
CGGCAGGTCGGCAGGTCGGCAGGTCGGCAGGTCGGAAGGTCGGCAGGTCGGCAGGTCGACAGGTCGACAGGTCGACAGGTCGACAGGTCGACAGGTCGACGGGTGGCGGGCGGCAGAAGTTCAGCGGACCGGCGAGCGCGGTGGCGGCCGCGCTTCTTGCGGTCGCGGCATCAAGGGCGCAGGGGCAGTGACGCGGCGGGCGCGGATGCCGTGGATGCCGCGGGTGGCATGAGTTGCATGAGTGGCCTGGCGCCGAGGCCGGCGTCCCGATCGCTTCGTCGCGAGATCGTCTCCGGCTCGACGCTTCAGCGCGCCGTGGCCGACGGCGGCGCCACGGTGTTGGCGTCGGTGCCGTTGCCCGGCGTGACCGCGTGGGCGGCGGGCGCGACCAGCGAGGGAACGCCCGGCACGCCGGCCACCGTGTCGAGCACCTGCAGCACATTGGGGTTGGCCTTGAACGCGGCCAGCAGCTGGGCACTGCGCGCGCGTTCGGCGGGCGTCATGCGGGCAGGGTCGAGCGTGGGCAGTTCCTCGGGGCTGGGCGGCGAGGCCTCGCGCGCCAGGCCTTGCAGCGCCACGCCCGCGGCGAGGTCGGCGCGCGGCACGCCGCCGAGGCCGTTGGCCACCATGTAGCCGAGGTTGTGGCGCGCGGGCGCCAGGCCTTGCGCGGAGGCGGCGCGAAAGCCGCCCAGCGCGGCGACGTCGTCGCGCGGAACGCCCTTGCCGCGCGCATACAGCAGCGCCAAGTGGTTGCGCGCGGGCGCGTTGCCGCGCGCCTCGGCCAGGCGATACCAGCGCTGCGCCTCGGCCACGTCCACCGGTTGGCCACGGCCTTCCTCGGCCATCCAGCCCAGGTTGTCCATGGCGAAGGCGTTGCTCTTGCGCGCGGCGAGCCGGAATTCCCGCAAGGCGGCGGCGTCGTCGCGCGCGATGCCCAGGCCGTTGGCGAGCATCCAGCCCAGGTTGTTCTGGCCCGACGCATTGCCTTGCGCCGCGGCCTTCTGGTACCACTCGACGGCCTGCTTCTCGTCGGCGATGACGGCGTCGCCGGCCGCATACATGAGGCCCAGGCTGACCTGCGCCGGCGCATAGCCCGACTCGGCCGACTTGCGGATCCAGCGTTCGGCCGACGCCGGATCGCGCGGCGTGCCGCGACCGTTGAGCAGCGCCATGCCGAGGTTGTGCTCCGCAGTGGCGTCGCCTTGCGCGGCCGACAATTGCAGCCAGCGCAGCGATGCGGCGGGATCGCGCGCCGCGCCACGGCCCTCGCTGTAGACCCAGCCGAGCGCGCTCTGCGCGCGCGCATCGCCCTGGTCGGCGGCCGCCTTGTACCAGCGCAGCGCGGTCGCGTCGTCGCGCTCGACGCCCTGCCCGTTGGTGTAGAACACGCCGAGCCGGTACTGCGCGACCGCGAGACCCTGCTGGGCGGCCAGCGTGGCCCAGTGCGCGGCCTGCATGTCGTCCTGCTGCATGCCGCGGCCGATCAGCGCCATGTACGACAGGTTGCTCTGCGCGGTGGGCTCGCCCTGGTCGGCGGCCTTGCGATACCACTTGGCGGCCTCCTCGAAGTCGCGCGCGACGCCCTTGCCCTGCTCGTACAGGAAGCCCAGGTTGGTCTGCGCCCGCGGATCGCCCTGCTCGGCCGCCTTGCGGAACCAGCGCGCGGCGACAGCGGGATCGGCCGTGACGCCATACCCACGCAGGTACATGTCGGCCAGCGCGAGCTGCGCGTCCTTGTCGCCCTTCTCAGCCGCTGGCTGGAACTCGCGCAGCGCGGTGGCGTAGTCGCCGCGCCGGCCGGCGTCATAGCCCTCGGCCGTGCCGGCGCGCGCGGCCGCGCAGGCCAGCGCGCATGCCAGCGCCAGCACGAGGCTGGACGTGATGCCAACGCGAAACACGGTGGCCTGCGCCTGCAACCTGCGCGCCTCGCCGCTGGCTCGCCGGTTCGAAAAGCGCGATGCGCGCACCGGGAAAGACGAGGCTGGGCTGGCTGGCAATGGATTCATTTCGGGCGGGAGTCCTTGGGGGATGTTAGCGCGAAGGATCCGGGGGCAGGCGCCGAAGCGGACGAGGAGCCGGACGCGGCGCGGGCGAAGCGGGAAGAAGCTTCGTGCCGGAGGCTCGTCGCGTGAAGGGCATCGCGGAAATTATGGGCTCGCGCTGCATGCGAGGAATCGGGGGATTGCCTTGGATCGTCGCAGGCATGCGACACGAGATGAGGGATGGCGCGGGTGATCCTTTCGCTCGGAGCGGCTGGTCGGGTGGGTCGGGTGCTGGTTGGCAGCGTTCATGCTCATCGGCGATCCTCCGTGGCTGTTCAGTGGGGGTTCGAAGCTGCTCAGTGGAAGTCGCGACTGCGAATGGCCAGCCCCTGCAGCAGGGCCGTGTGATCGACCAGCGTCTTGGCCACCAGGTGGCGCACCTCGCCCTGGCGCTGCCACACGCCGTAGACCGTCATCAGCGACGCGGCGAGCAAGGGCTTGCGCTGGACTGCGGCCACGGCGGGCCAAACGATCACGTTGACGGTGCCGGTCTCGTCCTCCAGCGTCACGAAAACCACGCCCTTGGCCGTGCCCGGCTGCTGGCGATGCGTGACCAGCCCACTGGCACGCGCGAGCTGGCCGGGCCGGTATTCGGCGTTGAGCAGCACGGCCTGCTGCACCTTGAACGGCGCCAGCGCAGGACGCAGCAATGCCATCGGGTGCCCCTTCAGCGACAGGCTCGTGGCCTGGTAGTCGGCCTGGATGGCGTCGCCGAGGCTGGTGGCTTCGAACGCCGCGACCTCGTCTTCGACGGTGCGCGTGGACTTGAGCAGGGCCGTGGCCCGGGTGTCGACGCCGGCCACCGCCCAGATGGCGTCGCGCCGCTCGCCGGCCAGCCCTGCCAACGCATCGGCGGCGGCCAGGCATTGCATGGCGTGGCCGTCGAGCTCGGCGCGCCGCGCGAGATCCTCGACGTTGACGAACGGCGCCTGCGCGCGCGCCGCCATGACGCGCAGCCCTTCGTCTTCGGAAAGCCCGTTGATGCGGCCGAGCCCCAGCCGCACCGCGCACTGGCCAGCAGGAATGGCGCGCTCCGGGCAGGCCGGCACGGCTTCGTGCGGCGCCTGCGGCTCCAGCGTGGAATCCCAGTCGCTGATGGTGATGTCCACGGGCCGCACCGCGACACCGTGCGCGCGCGCGTCGCGCACGAGCTGGGGCGCGGCGTAGAAGCCCATGGGCAGGCTGTTGAGCAGCGCGGCCAGGAAGGCATCGGGATGGTGGCGCTTGATCCAGGCACTCACGTAGACCAGCAGCGCGAAGCTGGCCGCGTGGCTCTCCGGAAACCCGTATTCGCCGAAGCCCTGGATCTGCCGGAAGATGGAATCGGCGTAGGTCTCTTCGTAGCCCTTGGCCACCATGCGGGTGACGAGCTTTTCCCGGAACGGCTCCAGGCCGCCCTTGCGCTTCCATGCGGCCATCCCACGCCGCAAGGCATCGGCTTCGCCTGGGGTGAAGTCGGCCGCCAGGATGGCCAGCTGCATCACCTGCTCCTGGAAGATGGGCACGCCCAGCGTGCGCTCCAATGCAGCCTTCGCCTCGTCGCTGGGGTAGCTGACTTCCTCCGTCTTCTCGCGCCGCTTCAGGTAGGGATGCACCATGCCCCCCTGGATCGGCCCGGGCCGCACGATGGCCACCTCCACCACCAGGTCGTAGAACTTCTCGGGCCTGAGCCGCGGCAGCATGCTCATCTGGGCCCGGCTCTCGACTTGGAACACGCCGATCGAATCGCCGGTGGACAGCATGTCGTAGACGGCCTTGTCCTCCGCCGGGATGTCCTCCAGGCTCGCAGCGCTCAGGCCGCCGGACCAGTCGGGCACGATGCCCATGGCCGCCGCGGCACCGGCGCTGGAGAAGGTGTTGGCGCTGAGCTTGAGGCGCGTGGCGCTGTTGCCCGCGTGCGCCGCGGCCGCCCCGCCGGCGGCGGCCACCCCAATCGACTCGTTGGCGGCCTGCTGGACGGCCTGCGCGTCGCGCTGCCGGGCTTCGACGAACCAGCGAGGTGGCGGCGGCCCGGGCATCAATTGCCGCATCTTGGCATCGACAAACAGCAGGCCGCGCCGCAGCGCGCTGAGCATGCCCAGCGCGAGGATGTCGACCTTGAGCAGCTTGAGGACATCGAGGTCGTCCTTGTCCCACTGGATGACCGTGCGCTTGTCCATGGCGGCGTTCTCCACCGGCACCAGCATCGCGACGTCCTCCTTGGCGATGACGAAGCCGCCTGGATGCTGGCTGAGGTGGCGCGGCTGGTTGCGCAGTTGCATGCTCAGCTTGATCCACTGGTAGCCCTGGCGCGACTCGGGATCGAAGCCCTGCTCCCGCAACGCGATGGCCAGCCGTTCCTCGGCACCGCCGGGGGCCGCGGAACCGCCCACGTGGTGCAGCGAGCGCGTGACGGCGTCGATGCGGTCGAGGTCGATGCCCAGCGCCCGGCCCACGTCGCGCACGGCCGACTTGGTGCGGTAGCGGATGATCACGCCGGTGAGCGCCGCGCGATGGCGGCCGTACTTCTTGTAGATGTACTGGATCACCTCTTCGCGGCGCTGGTGCTCGAAGTCGAGGTCGATGTCGGGTGGTTCGCCGCGCTCCTTGCTGATGAAGCGCTCGAACAGCACCTGGGCGCGATCGGGGTCGACCTCGGTGACGCCCAGGCAGTAGCAGACCGAGGAGTTGGCCGCACTGCCGCGTCCCTGGCACAGGATGCCCTGCCGGCGCGCCCAGTCGACGATGTCGGCCACCGTGAGGAAGTAGGCCTCGTAGCGCAGTTCCTCGATGAGCTTGAGCTCGTGCTCGATGAGGCCGCGCACCTTGTCGGGCAAGCCTGCGGGAAAGCGTCGCGCGGCGCCGGCCTCGGTGAGCGATCGCAGCCAGCGGGTGGGCGTCTGCCCGGCCGGCACGATCTCCTGCGGGTACTCGTACTTGAGCTCGCCCAGCGAGAACTTGCACCGGCCGGCGATGGCCACCGTCTCGGCCATCCAGTCGGCGTCGTACACGGCCTGCAGGCGCGCGCGTCCGCGCAGGTGCGCCTCGGCGTTGGGCGCCAGCGCGTGGCCGCATTCGGCCACGGTGCGTTGCAGGCGCGTGGCGGTGAGCATGTCCTGCAAGGGCTTGGCCGCGCGCGTGGCCATCAGCACGTCGCCCACCGCGGTGATGCTCAGGCCGGTGGCGGCGGCGACAGCACGCACGCGTTCGCGCACCTCGTCGTCGTCGCCTTGCATCAGCAGGGGGGCGGCGAGCCATGCACGGTCGAGGCCGAACCAGTTCTTGACCCATTGCGCCTGCGCGAACAGCGATTCGAACGACAACACCATGGACGGGCGCGGCGGCGGCGCCGGCCGGGCCGCGCGCCGGGCCGCGGCCTTGCTCGTAGCGGGCTTGGGCGGCGCCGGCGGCTCCAGCGGGCCATCGCCCGAAGGGCCGTCGCGCGCCTCGCGCACCTCGCGCCCGCGCGGGCGGCCCGCACCCGGCGTGGTGGACGCGATCGCCGCTGCGGCGCTCGCCCGCGCGGTGGCGATGACGTCCATGCCGGTCAGCTGCGCCTTCGCGGGCGCGGGCTCCGCGTCCACGCCGTCGCGCGTCGACACCGTGACGGCCGTGCTGCCTGCCACGCTGCCTGCGCCGGCGATCCCCAACGGGACCGGCCCGATGGTGGGCAGCAGCAGCGCCAGGCAATCGGGCAGGCCGGCCAGGTGGGGCAGCGTCGGCACCTTGCCCTCGAGGTCGCTCGTGCGCGCGTCGTAGCGGCCCTTCTCGGCGCGGCGGCGGGCCAGCGTGATCCACTGCGACAGGTTGCTGTAGCCGCGTCGCGTGGTGGCCAGCAGCACCAGGCGCATCGGCACGCCGCCCACGCCGGCCTCGAGCCGCATCTCGGCGCCGATGATCAGGTGCAGGCCGCGTTCGTTGGCCTGCTCGTAGGCGTGCACCACGCCCGACAGCGAGCACTCGTCGGTGACGGCGAGCGCGGCGTAGCGCAGTGCGGCGGCACGATCGACCAGTTCCTCGGGCGACGAGGCGCCGGTGAGGAAACTGAAGTTGCTGCGGCAGTGCAGTTCGGCGTAGGCGGGTAGCGTGGCCATGGCGGAGAGACGATGACGGCCCGGCCGGCGCGGCCGTGCGGGCGGGAGGCGGCAAGGAACGAAGGGCACGGCGTCGGCACGCCGCATGACGGGGAGCAGGACGCGGCGTCGATGCCGCGTGACGACGAGGCGCGCAAGGGAGCGCGCGAGGGGGTGCGCCCGGCAGGCGCTGACGCCCGGCGCGCCGGGCGTGGTGCGCATCGTGGCGGGGAGTGACGGCCCGCCATCGATACTGTGATTAAATACAGTCTAGGCCTCGCGGGCGGCCAATGCAAGCCCTGCGGACGGCGCCGGCCGAGCGACCGCGCACCGCCGCGCAAAAACCTCGAAAATGCAGCATTCCGCGCCTGCCGATCGATGCCTGAACCCGTCCTGCTCACGCCCTACCGCCCCGAGTTCCGCGAGACGCTCGTGCACCTGTGGCGCGCGAGCTTCGCGCACGGCGTGGGCCAGCCGGTGCCCAGCCCGCTCGACGACCACCTGGGCTATTTCGACACGCACGTGCTCCCCGAGACGCAGGTGATCCTCGCCCTGCGCGACGGCGCGCTCGCGGGCTTCGGCGCCTTCACGCCCGAGTCCGTCGTGCAGCTCTACGTGCAGGTCGACCATCTGGGCGGCGGCGTCGGCAGCCGCCTGCTCGATCACGCCAAGGCGGCGTCGCGGGGGCGGCTGTGGCTGTACACCTTCGTCACCAACACGGGCGCGCAGCGCTTCTACGAACGGCACGGGTTCGAGGTGACGGAACGCGGCTTCGAACCGGTGATGCAGCTGGGCGACCTGCGCTACGAATGGCGGCGCCCCGCGGCATGAGCGCGACCACGCGTCGCCGGGTGGCGGCACTCGGCGCGATGCTCGTCACGATCGCGCTGGGCCTGGCCTCGCGCCACTGGCCGGGCGCGCTGCCCGACGCCCTCGGCAAGTACCCCGGCGACGCGCTGTGGGCGACGATGGTGTTCTTCGGCACGTGCGCGCTGCGCCCGCACGCCGCCACGCGCGAGGTCGCGGCGATCGCGGCGTCCGTCTGCTTGGCCGTTGAAGTGGCCAAGCTGTGGCAGGCGCCCTGGCTGGTCGCGTTCCGCCACACCGTGGCCGGCCACCTGCTGCTGGGACACGTGTTCTCCTGGCAGAACCTGGCGGCCTACGGCGTCGGCGTGCAGGCCGGCGCCGCGCTCGCCGGCCTGCTGCCCGCCGCGAAGTCGCCTAGGATGGCGTCCCCGGGCGCGTGAACGCGCCGTTCCCGACATCCGCATGCCCACCCATCTCGACACCCACGTCCTCGGCATCGCTGCCCTCGTCGTCTTCATCGCCTGGCGCCAGGTTTCGCGCATCCGCCGCATGATCGGGCGCCAGCGCCTGACGCGGGCGCGGCCGTGGATCACGATCGTCGTGTTCCCGCTGCTGGCCGCGCTGGTGATCGCCGGCAGCCTGGCCAATCCGATGGTCGGCGTGGGCGTGCTGGCCGGGGCGGCGCTGGGCATCGTGCTGGGACTGGTCGGCATCCGGCTGACGAAGTTCGAGGCGACACCGGCGGGCCTGTTCTACACGCCCAACGCCCACCTGGGCATCGCGCTGTCGCTCGTGTTCGTCCTGCGCCTGGGCTATCGCTTCGCGGTCATCGGCATGAACGGCGGCCCTGCAGATCCGCAGTCCATGCAGATGGCCTCGAACCCGCTCACGATGGCGATCTTCGGCACGCTCGCGAGCTACTACGTGACCTACGCGATCGGCCTGCTGCGCTGGCGCGCGCGCGTGTCCACGCAGGCGCCCGCCGAACACTGATACGCTGCGGGCATGAACATCTCCTTTGCCTGCACGTTCGCCGCTACCTCGTTCGCGCTGACCCTCGCCGGTTGCGCCTCGCCGGACACCGCGCAGGGCGCGGCCAAGGAAGGCATCCAGATCCAGAAGGCCGTCGAGGCGCCGCTGGCCGACCTCAACCTGGTGCAGGAGAAGATCCCGGCGGTGCTGCAGGCTGCCGTCAAGGCGCCCTACGCCCTGCCCTCGCAACGCGCGTGCCCCGAGCTGGCCAACGAAGTGCGCGCACTCGATGGCGCGCTGGGCGCCGACCTCGACACCCCGCCCACCGCCGCCAACCCCGGCCTCGTGGAACGCGGCAGCAACATGGTCGGCGATGCCGCCAACGACGCGTTGCGCGGCGCCGCCGAGAGCGTCATCCCGTTCCGCGGCTGGATCCGCAAGCTCGATGGCGCCGAGCGCCACTCCAAGCAGGTGGCCGCCGCGATCGCCGCGGGCTCGGTGCGGCGCGCGTTCCTCAAGGGCGTGGGCCAGACGCTCGGCTGCGAGGCCCCAGCCGCCCCGCTGCAGGCCCTGGCGGCGTCGGCCGCCAATCCCTGAGGCTCCGCGCCGCCGACACGCGATGGATCAACCGATCGTCGGCTTCCACCTCGACGAACACGCCGACTGGGTGGCCGAGCTCGCCTGCGGCCATTTCCAGCACGTGCGCCACGATCCGCCCTGGATCAACCGGCCGTGGACGCAGAGCGCCGAGGGCCGCCAGGCCGTGCTCGGCCAGGTGCTCGCCTGCCGCAAGTGCGACCAGGGCGCGCCCCGCGACGCCGCCTGAGCCCCGGCGTCGCGTCGCGGCCACGCCGGGCCTCGCGCAGCGCGGCAATCCGCCGCGAAATGGGCCCGAATGCCGCGCGAAGCATCCCTTCACGGACGGCAAGGCCGCGAAGGAGTATCGTGGATGTCCAAGGAAAGGAACCAATGGCGAAACCCAACTACCAGTACGAGAAGCGCCAGCGCGAACTCGAGAAGAAGCGCAAGAAGGAAGAAAAGGCGCTGAAGAAGTCGTCGGGCGACAAGGACGGCGGCGACGACGCGGCGCCGTCGGTCGACGAGGATGCGCCTGACGCCGCGGGCGAGGACGGCGCGGCGGCCTGACGCGGGTTCATGGGGTCGTGCGCGAGCTCGCGCGCGCCTTCGCGCACGGGTTCGCGCCCGTGCTTGCGCGCCTGTATGCGGGCACGCGGGCACGCGCGCCGCGTGACGCGCGCGCGGGTGGGCGATGGGCGTCGCGGGCGGCCGTGCAGCGTCGTGCGTGCTTGTTTTCGGGCGCCGGCGCCGCGTGTCGCCTCCCGGCGCCGATCGCCGGTGTCGCGCCTTCGCGGCGCTGCGCTCGACGGCCTCAGCCGGCCACCGGCGGCGGCACGTTGCCGTCGCGCAGGTCGGCGATCGCGGCGGGGCTCAGCCACAGCAAGGTGTCCACGTAGGTCTCGATGCGCGAGACCAGCGACTCGCGCGGCCCCTGGCGCCAGGCGGCCGAGCCGTAGAACTCGTCCTCCTGCGCGGTGAGCTCGGCCAGGTTCGCGAACGAGCGAACCAGGAAGTAGCCGTCAGGATCGTTGGGCACGGGCCCGTGGGTCACCACGTCCATGCCGTAGGCACGCACCATCGGCAGGGCGCCGGTGGTGACGGCGGCGTGGAAGTCGGCGCGCGTGCCGGGCCGCAGGCGGTAGGCGCGGATCTCGACGAGTCGGCGGGAGTCGGTCATGTCGGGTTCCTCAGGCCGATTGCGGCCACAGGATCATCTGGGTGCAGCGGAACAGCGCGATCGTCTTGCCCGTCTCGCGGTGCGTGACCACGGCATCCCACACCTGCGTCGTGCGGCCGCGGTGCTGGGCGGTGGCCACGCAGGCCAGCGTGCCTTCGCGCGCGGTGCCGAGGAAGTTGGACTTCAGCTCGATCGTGGTGAATCCCGTGGCGCCGTCGGGCAGGTTGACCAGGCAGGCGTAGCCGCACGCAGTGTCGGCCAGCGTCACCACGCTGCCCGCGTGCAGGTAGCCGTTCGGCGCCATCAGCGTGCGCGTGACGGGCATCTCGGCGCGCACCTGCGTGGCGTCGGCGTGCAGGACGACGACGCCCAGGTGGCCGGGCAGGCAGTCGGTGCCCATGCGGTTGAGGTCGTTGACGGAAGGAGCGGTCATGGCCGGCGGCGATTGGAGCGATGCGCCATTCTGCGCGCCGCGACCGTGTTTGCATCGGACGACATCCTGGGCCAGGATGGCGGCGTGGCCGTCCCGACCGATGCTTCCGTCCTGCTCGCCCGCGTGACCGCGTTGTGCCTCGCGCTGCCCGAGGCACGCCACGAGGCCTGGGGACGGCATGCCGATTTCAGCGTGCGCAAGAAGTCGTTCGCGCGTTTCCACGACGACCACCACGGGGACGGGATCGTGGCTGTGCTGTGCCGCTCGGCACTCGGCGAGAACGTCGACCGCGCGCGCCGAGATCCGGCGCGTTTCTTCCTGCCCAGCTTCAATGCACATCACGGCTGGTTCGGCATCCGGCTGGACGTCCCCCTCGTCGACTGGAACGACGTCGCCGCCGCCCTCACGACGAGCTGGCGGCTGGCCGCGCCCAAGACGCTGGTGGCGCGATCCGGCGTCGCTCGGCGATAGCGCGCCGGGCCGGCGCATCCGCCCCGCCTGCAGCCTGTCGGCGATTCGCGCCGCTTCGTCGCCCGCCGATTGACGCCCGGAACGCGCCGGCGCATCGTCACGTCATCGGAGGCCCTGGCGGCCCCGGATCTCGAAAGCCTGCCATGTTCACGTTCCTTGTCTGGTGCCTGCTGTTCGTCTTGTGCTGGCCGCTGGCCCTGCTGGCGCTGGTGCTGTACCCGGTGGTCTGGCTGCTGACGCTGCCGTTCCGCCTCGTGGGCATCAGCGTGGGCGCCGTGTTCGCGTTGCTCACCGCGCTGCTGTTCCTGCCGGCGCGCGCGCTGGGCCATCGCCGTTGAGGCCCTGACCGGCTGGCGGCGCGCACGGTTTCGAGCCGCCGCACGCCGAATGGGCCTGAAACCCGCGCTTTGGCGGCCGGCGGTTTCCGCCATCCCCGCCCAGAATCGATCGGTGTGTTCTTCCGGTGACCTCGTCTCCGAACCATGCCGATCCATCACTTCCTCGTCCTGATCCTGCTGCTCGCACGCGCGCTCGCCGCGCGCGCCGACTGCATCGCCGACGCCGCGGCCCGTCACGGCGTCAACGGCGACGTGCTGCGCGCCATCGGCTGGCAGGAGAGCCGGCTGCAGGCGACGGCGCTGGGCCGCAACGCCAACGGCACCACCGACGTCGGCGCCTTCCAGATCAACAGCATCCACCTGCCCGAACTGGCGCGCCTGGGCATCGACCGCGGAGCGCTGGGCGACGGTTGCGTGTCGGCCGAGGTGGCCGCCTGGCACTACCGACGCCAGGTCGACCGACTGGGCGATACGTGGTCGGCGGTCGGCGCCTACCACTCCGGCACCCCATGGCGCGCCGCCGACTACGCCAACCGCATCGCGGCCATCCTCATGCATTGGGGCGTGATGCCGCCGGGACGACCGCCGTTCGCCGACGCCGACACGCGGCCGAGGGATCCGCCGCGTTCCGCGTTGCCGCCGGCGCGGCCGCCTGCCCAACCGTCTGCGTCGGCGTCCGTCGCCTATGACGCGCTCGCCTTCGCCCCTCCCGCGCGCTGACGCCGCGCGCCATCACGCCAGTCCCATGACCGACATTCCCACGCTCCAGACGCCGCTGCAGTTGCCTGCCGACAAGCAGCACGGCATCGGCGCCGCCGTCAAGCATGCGCTGATGTTCGCGCCTTCGATGACGGACATCATGATCCACGAGGGCCAGGTCATCCGCGCCAAGTCCGCGCGCGGCACCTTGCCGCTGCACCAGCTGTTCGCGGCGATCCCGCCGTTCGTGGTCACGCGCGAGCACATCGTCACCTACCTCGCCGGCTACGTGGACGGCGCCGCGCGCCAGCATCGCGACCACCACGGCAACCACCAATCGGTGCAGGAGTACTGGGACACGCGCATCAAGCCCGTGCTGTCGCGCCAGCGATCGGTCAACATCCGCCTGGACGGCCGCGGCGGCCACTCGCTGCGCTACAGCCTGTTCATGCACGGCACGGGCGAATTGGCACTGGTGATGCGCATCACGCCGCCCGACATCACGCCGCTCACCAACCTGAGCCTGCCGCACAACCTCGTGTCCACCCTCACGGAGGCCACCAGCGGCTTCATCGTCATCACGGGACCCACGGGGTCGGGCAAGAGCGAGACGGCGATGTCCATCCTCGACTGGCACAACGCGCAGCATTCGGGGCACATCCTCACCATCGAGGATCCGGTGGAAAAGAAGATCCCGCCGCGCAAGTCCATCGTCACGCA
>OUNM011343262.1_pt1 | contig 12289 bp, 4 predicted proteins | sample 1769961 | NCBI WGS metagenome assembly OUNM01 (sample SAMEA3914820, study PRJEB12502) | metagenome | biome: forest; material: soil | place: USA | collected 2012-03-12 | depth 0.3 m
CCTTCACGTGTTCCCGGAATTGATCGAAATTCTGGTGCTGCACCTCGGACTCGATGATTCGAAGGGTAAAATGTGTGGTCCAACGGCCGAAAAGCTTCTTCGTGTCGTAGGAAACGCGGAACGAGCCGCTCCGTTTGATGAAGTTCTCGGAGTTTCCGCGCGGAAGTCCGGGGGATTCCAAGTCAATGAAATGCTCGAGACGAACTCGCGGAGGAAGCTCGAGCGGCAACTTGCGCTTGGCGCTCTCCGGGTACGCGAGATAGGATTGAACCAGATAGCTGCGAAAGCGGAAAAAAAAGGCGTTTTGTGAGGGGACGGAAATCATGGCTCCCGGCAATTCATATGATTCCGCGATCAGCACTTCATTTTTGTTACGGTCGTCGCGCCATTCCAGCGCGTCGAGCCGCCGCACTTGTGGAAAGAGACGGCGGTAAAAACCTTCCCGAAAGCGCGACACCGCTTCTGCGCCGTCCAAGGCGATGGCAGCCCGAAACCGATCAGCCTCACTGCCGCTCGCGCTTACCGCGACTCGCAGCAGCGGGGGCCGGCCGGTGGTGTCGAGTCGAAAGGACTCGCGCAAGTGGTAGTAGTCCTTCGAAGGCGACGTCGGGACTGGTTCCAGTTCCTTTACGTTTGGACCGATCGGCAAAGCCAGACCAAAATCAGGTATGTAGCGCTCGAGCGCTCCGCCTCCCTGCTGGGTGATTGTCGCATCCGCCCAGCGACGCTGTCCGTTGATCGAGTATTCGACGATTACATGGTTAAACGCCGCAGGCATCGGCATCAGCTGTTGAATGCCGCGGTCTAAAGTTGCATTAACGAGTGCCGGACGAGCTGGAATCCCTAAAATGCGCAGCAAGTGAACGAGCAAAAAGGACTTGTCTTTGCAATCGCCAAACCGCCGGCAGATCGTCTCGGCGGGAGGCGAGGGCACGATGCCTCCCAGATCTATGTCGTTCCGCAGGTAGCGCAGTTCGTCCTGTACGAAGGTGATAGCTTTGTCCGCCCGAGCGCTGGGGGAGGTATTGGCAGCCGCGATTGCGCGCGCATGCTCAATGATGCCCGGACCGTCGAGTTGTTCGTTCCACGAGGCATGAATTTCGGCCGCCACTTCGGCCCAGGATTGATAACTCGAGATCTGGATCCAGGAACAGACGAAATGCCGCGCAGGCACTCGTCGCTCGAGCTCTCTTGGTCGAACTTTTTCCAGCATCCAACTCCATTTTGTTTCACCGTCGAGCGTCTCTACGGCCGGCACTCCAAATTCGACGCTTCCTTTCCACTGCATAGGGTGACTTTCCGGAAACTGGACGCTGAAATAATAAGCTCGAATCGCTGCCGCCGGATGCACCGTGAAGATTCCGCCATATTTTTCGGTGGGAAATCGCGGACTGCGCTGCAGCGTATAGGCGACGTCCAAGATATCGCCGACTCGTACGTCATCGAGTACGACCGCAATCGTGAGAACGCCGTCAAGGACAAAATTCTCAAGGTTCGCTTCCCGCTGCAGGAACCGCAGCCGTCGCGTCTGGGCCTGTTCGAAGCTCTTGCCGTCCCGGAAGACTGTGATGTGGTGAATCGTTAAACAATCGGTCGCGGGATCGAAGGATTCGTACTTCCACTGGGCGAGGTACTGCACGGCGCGGATGGTCTCCAGGCGCTGCGTATAGCGGTGATAATGGGCTTTGTTCTTCGTGTGAATTTGCGAATCGTCGAGTAGGGTGGTGACCCCCGTCGAGCAGTCCTCTCGATACTCACGATCAACGTCGTGCAACGTCACCCACGATTCAGGAGCAGCGATTGTGACTCGTTCTCGAACGGAGGCGGGAATGAGTTCGGTGATCGAAACCTCGGGTGTACGATCAATATTGGACTTTCGCGGATTGGTCAGCTCGGCAAATTCGAAAGCCGGTTCTGAAGCGATTTCCTGGGGCTCTGAGTCGAGCTGGGACATGGTAAAAGGGGCGAATGGAGCTGGGTTCGATCCTCTTACAGCCGGTCGCGAAGATATTCAGCCGCTTGCGCGACATCCTTGTCTCCGCGGCCGGAGAGATTGGCGATGATGATCTGGTCGCGCGACATCCTCGGGGCGACCTTGATGGCGTGAGCGATGGCGTGGGAAGATTCCAGCGCCGGAATGATGCCTTCGGTGCGGGCCAGGCGCAGGAAGGCGTCGAGCGCTTCGTCATCGGTGGCGTAGTCGTATGCGACCCGGCCGATGTCCTTGAGATAGCAGTGCTCGGGACCGACGGCGGCATAGTCGAGACCGGCGGAGACGGAGTGGGTGAGTTGAATCTGCCCGTCGTCGTCGGCCAGCAGCCAGGACTTCGCGCCCTGGAGGACGCCCAATTTGCCGCCTTGAAAGCGTGCCGCGTGATCGCCCGGTCCGAGACCGCGCCCACCCGCTTCGATGCCGACCATCTTCACGTCGACATCGCGGAGGAAAGGCCAAAAGAGGCCGATCGCATTGCTCCCGCCGCCGACGCAGGCGATGAGGAGATCGGGCAGACGGCCTTCGCGTTCGTGGATTTGTTTCCGCGCCTCGTTGCCGATCACGAGATGGAAATCCCGCACCATCATGGGATACGGATGCGAGCCGTAGGCTGTGCCCAGGATGTAGTGGGTCGTGCGGACATTCGCGACCCAGTCGCGCATGGCTTCGTTGATGGCTTCCTTCAGCGTCTGCTGGCCGGCCGTGACCTCGACGACCTTGGCCCCGAGCATCTTCATGCGCGTGACATTGAGCGCCTGGCGCTGCGCATCGACCGCGCCCATATAGATGACGCACTCCAGGCCGGCTCGGGCGGCGACGGTCGCCGTGGCGACGCCGTGCTGGCCGGCGCCAGTCTCGGCGATGATGCGGGTCTTGCCCATGCGCTTGGCCAGGATGATCTGCCCGAGCGCATTATTGATCTTGTGGGCGCCGGTGTGGAGGAGGTCCTCGCGCTTGAGGTAAATCTTCGCGCCGCCCAACTCCCGAGTGAGGCGCTCGGCAAAATACAGCGCCGTGGGACGACCGGCAAAATTGCGCAGCGAATCGGTGAGCTCGGCCTGAAAGGCGGGATCATTGCGGACTTTCAGATACTCGGCCGTGAGCTCATTCAGCGCCGTCATGAGCGTCTCCGGCACGAACATGCCCCCGTACGGGCCAAAGTGTCCGTGGACGTCGGGCAGAGAATCTAGGTCGAGCATAGGGGGGCGAAGCCTAGGCGCGGCGGGAAAGCGCTGCAAAGGGAAATTGGCGCCATCGGGGTGACGCCAAGGGGATGACGCGTTTGGACTCGCCCGCCGTCCGTTAGCGCGTCGGCGAATAGTCGGTCGCCTGCATGTAAACGGAGGAAACGCCGTCCGGCAGGATGGTGAGCGAGCCGCCGCCTTCTTTTTCCGAGGCATCCTTCGCGGCGATCCATTCCGGATCGGCGCGGAATTCCCGGAACTGCGCGTCGCCCGCATCCTTGCTCGGGTGCGCGATCATATACACGAGGGTGTTCTCGGAGCCGGTCTGCCCGGGAAGGAGCGTCCAGTAGTACAAATTCGTCATGCCATGCCGGGTAAAGAGGGTGAGGGTGTGCTCCCGGAAACGCTTGAGGAGGATGGGCAGATTGCCCGGTGTAGCGTGATAGGTGCGGAGCTCGAACACGCGGGGCGCGCCGGCAGTCGAGGGTTGGATCGCGGGCGAAAAATCGGTCGCCTGGAGAAAGGTGCTTTCGACTTTCGAGACGAGCTTGCCGTTGGCCTCGGATTCCGCCTGCGCCTTTTTCCAATCGGGATCGGCCGAAAATTCCTTCCACGCTTTCTCTCGCGCTTCACGGCTGGGGAAGGAGAGCACGTAGTAGAGCTTATTGTCCGGATTCTCCAACGGCGTCCAGTAGCCAAGGCTGGTGATGCCGTGCCGATTGAAGATCTCGATGGTGTGATCGCGGAAGCGCGCGTTGAGGGCGTCGAGCTTGCCGGGATTCGCGGTGTACACGCGCAATTCGAAGCAACGGGAGTCGGTGGGATCTGCAGCAACGGCGGCCATAGGTAAAAGTAGGGAAGCAGCGAGGAAGAGGAGGGAGGCGATACGCATGGGGGCGGATCTTGGGGCTGGCCGCGCGCATTTTCAAAACAAACCAACGATCAATCGGCCGGTGGGCGATGGGACCCTGCTGTGCGCCAGTGAAAACAGCAAGTCGCCACTATAATTTTGAGAATTTCGCTCGAAATGCCCTTTGAGAGGCGATAATCGAACCCTTGGAAGGTCACCCCACGAGCGCGCCCTTGCGGCGAGGTCGGTTCCGAAAGGCAGAAGAAGAAGAAAAACCTCGCAAATTTTCCGCATGAAACTGAATCCCATGTCCTCCATTGAAATCCTCGAGTCCCGCATCGCGCCCGCCGTGCTCTTTGTCGGCGCGGATGGAAAGCTGCGAAACTCCAGCGGCATGGTCGTGGATGGCGATACGACCGCGGCCGGCCTGGCCAAGGGTGCGGACAGCAATTCCGTGGCGGCCGTTGATTTGAGCGCCGGCGATTCGCTGGTCTTCGATGCGAACAGCAATGGACACATGGACAAGGGCGACATCACCTTGCTGAAGGTGTCGGCGGGCCATGCCATTGCCTTTTTCGCCGATACGAATGGCAACTCGAAATTTGAAATCCAGGAATTCACCGGGCTGGCCGTGAGCGATGCCTTTTCGGGCGCTCTGACCGGAGATGTGTACGGACCGGTGGGCACGGCGGTCTCCGTGTCGGGAACGACCTTTACCTTCAATCCGGCAAATATCAGCGGTTCCATTGCCAAGCTTTCGATCGCCGGCCATATCCATGGCGACCTGTTCGCGCAAGGATCCATTACAAATGTCACAGCGACGAATCCCGCCAAGTCCAACGGGAATCTTCTGAGCATCGGCGGGGGGATAGACACCGGTTCCGCGGTGCATCTCCATCAATCATTTAACGGCGGCGCGACCACCCTTTTACTGAACCTGACCGCGCCGGCCGGAGGAAATGGCGGAGATATTACAAATGTCACACTGGCTAATGGAACCTCCAGCATTCAGGCAGGACAAGGGCAGGACGGTGATAACACAACGCCGGCCGGCGGGAAGGGAGGGAGCGTGTCTAACATCAAAATCCTCAATGCCCTGCAAAACATTCTCATTTCGGCCGGCGACGGGGGCGAAGGCAGCTCGGGCGGTGTGGGCGGCGCGGGAGGCTCGATTGTAAATTGTTCACTCCACCAGTCGGGGATCAACGACGGCTCCATCGGTCTGGGTGCTGGCGACGGGGGCAATGGCGATGGCGCGGGGGTCGGCGGGGCGGGAGGCGCCGTGACGGGCATTGCCGTCTCGAGCTCGGGGCACTTGCACGGATTTAGCGTTTACAGCGGATTCGGCGGCGACGGCGACGCGACTGGCGATGGCGGGGCTGCGGGATCGATCAGCGGCGTGAAAGCAAAGCTTGGCTTTAACGATCAAGGCGTCGTGATCTCGGCCGGGAGCGGCGGGGTGGCTGGCGATACGCATGGGAACGGTGGCGCCGGCGGCGCGATCTCGGAGTGCGCGATTTCCTTATCGTTTACCGAGGGCGCCGTAAGCATCTCGGCGGGCAACGGACGCGAAGCCACGACTGGCGCCGGCGGCGCAGGTGGGGCGATTTCGGGTTTGACCCTGAGCTCATCGGAAACGCTCGCGGCGGCATTCACGATCGCTGCCGGCGACGGAGGAGATGTGCACACGCTGGGGGCTGGTGGAGCGGGTGGCAATCTACAGTCCATTTCTCTGGATTCACACACCGTGGGAACTTTGAACCTCAATGGTGGCGCCGGGGGAGCTGGCGCCTCGGCCGCCGGCGGGGCTGGTGGTTCGATCGTGGGGCTGAAGTCGACGCTGGTGTTGTCGACGCTTTCCACGGGATTTGCCGTCACCGCGGGAAGTGGAGGCGAGGCCGTAAATGGCGTCGGAGGCTTGGGAGATGGGGGCGCCGGAGGAAAAGTGAGCGGTTTGAATTTGAATGGCGCCGCTTCCTTCGGCATTGCCATTGCAGGCGGCGCTGGGGCTACGGGCGCCAAAGGCGGGAATGGCGGCGGGGTCGACCACATTTCGTTTTCCGCAGGCGCTGCCGGTGTGGTTGGAGAGGCGACGATCAAAGGCGGCGCCGGGGGAGCGGGCACTGGATCCGCCGGAGATGGCGGCGCCGGTGGTTCGATCTCCGATATCAAGGGAGCGTCTGCGAGCGCCCTGGCCATTTTTACCCTCACCACAGGCGCCGGCGGAGCGGCCGCAGGAACAGGCGCGGGCGGAGCCGGAGGCGATGCGACAAATGTCGTGGCTTCGGGTTCCACTCCGATCGAATCCGGATTGGAGATTGCCACGGGAGTCGGCGGTTCCTCGGTGAGCGGACCCGCCGGCAACAGCGGTTCGATCAGCCACATCAGCACGTCTGGCAAAGGCGCCGGCTTTTTCCTCCAGACCGGAGTGGGGGGCGACAGCACACTGAGTAGCGGTGGCTCCAGCGGCTCGATCTCGGATATCAAGATGAATGTCCAGATCGCGGAAGAGTCCTTGCTCAAGACGGGCGACGGCGGACTCAGCGCCGCTCACGGAAATGGCGGAGCTTCCGGCAGCATTTCCAATGTCCATGTGACCGGCGGCTTGGTTTTGGAGGTCGTTATAGGGGTCGGCGACGGCGGCAGCGCCGCTTCTGATTCCGGGAAAGGAGGGGCAGGCGGAGCGCTTTCGAATATTTCCGTTTCGATCGGCGCGAATTTCGAAGGGTTTTCGATTGCCTCCGGCAATGGAGGCGCCAGCGGAGGGACCGGGGGCGGCGGGGCCGGCGGCGATATTTCGCAGATAAAGCTCACAGGTGTCGGAGCCGAGCAGAGTGGTTTGGAAGTGGCTGCCGGGAATGGCGGCGACGGGACGGGAACGGGCTCTGCGGGCGGCGCTGGCGGCTCAATCACTGGTCTTGGAGTGAAAGCGAGCGGCGTTGCTGCGGAAGCGTTGACTGTGAAGGCGGGCGATGGCGGCAAGGCCAACGGCGCGGCCGGTGGCGCCGGCGGCTCCGTCTCCACCATCGCCCTGATCGCCGCGGACTATGTGGACACGGTCGCCGTTGGGGCTGGCGCCGGCGGGTCTGTCACCGCAGGAAATGGGGATGGAGGGCTGGGCGGCGCCTTGACCAAGGTCACGGCTTCGCTGCACAACACGGGTTCAATTTCCCAGGTTTTTGCCGGTGGTGGAGGCGATGGAGCCGGCGCAGGAAGCGGTGGAGCCGGCGGCAATGCTTCGGGCATCACAATCAAAATCTCCGACATTCAGGACGGCTTTTTCATTCGCTCCGGCAATGGGGGGAACTCGGGAGCCACCTTGGGCGCCGGTGGCGCGGGCGGCAATTTGTCCAGTGTGGTTTTTGCTGCGGCTCCAGGTTCGCCGCAACTGGTCGCCTTTGTCAGCGGCTACGGCGGCAACGGCGCCGGAGCGGCCAAGAATGGCGGCTCTGGCGGCGCTGTCACCGGCATAAACGTCACGGCGCTCGCAAATCCGGTGAGCGTCTTCTCCGGCGCTGGTGGGGACAGCGGGTCCGGCGCAACTGCCAAGGCCGGTGACGGCGGAAATGTCTCGGGCGTCACCGGCAAGGTGGGAGTTTTCGGCATCAACGGTGGCTTGGGCGGCGATTCGGCCGATGGCATCGGTGGCGCAGGCGCGAATATATCCTCAGTGACGCTTTCTGCCGTGAGCCAGTTTGTGCGCGAAATCGCCGCGGGTGATGGCGGAAGTGGTGGGGCGACCAGTGGAAAGGGTGGCTCGATCTCTGGGGTCAAGGTTGCTGGAGACATCGGCGATTTCACCAGCGCGTTCGGCACGAACTTCGATATCAATTCCGGGATGGGCGGATTGGTGGCGGGTCATGGTGGCGCGGCCAACGACTCGTTGAATGGCAGCGTTTCGAATGTTACCGCGACAAGGATCGCGACGATCATTGCGGGACGAGTTTCCGGCGCGGACGCGGCCAATACCAACGCTGTAAGCAAGATCTCCGGGATCGTCACGAGTGTGATCGGCGCCGACTTGAATCACAATGGCGTGGCCGATGATGAAATGGGCTCGCCGTGGACAGTGGGTGACAGTCACCCGCTCGTCGACGGCGTGGTGATCGTGGCTGCGGGCCAGTTCATGGTGACCAGCCCGACGCCGCTGGACCTGGTGACGGTGTAAGTTAGTTAGTTAGCTAATGCTAATGCGCAGAGAGTCTGGCCTTGATATTGTTGCGCGCGATGGATGGAAAGGTCTCCGGAACCTGGTTCCACCAGCGCGCCGCTTGGGGATCCAATTCGTCGTGCAAGGCGTCCAGTTGTTCGCGGCATTCCTCCCAGTGTTCGCTGTACTCGGCCAGGATGGCGTAGTTCGTGCGAATCATGCGGATGCGCGACTCACTGCCGGGTGTTTTCAGATACCCTTTGAACATCGCCGAAAGCTCGGCCCAGGGAAGCTTTTCAAAATAAACATCGAGGTTTCGCTCGTCACTCCATTGGTCGTGGATCGCCGAGAGATAGAGCAGCGGCACGTCGGTATCGAACCGCTCGGTCTTCGCGCATTTCAGACCGAAGGCCAGGAGCGCTTCCTTGCTTCCGAGCCAACGCGCCCGCAAGCCCCAGCGCATGCGTTGGTAGGCCTCAGGGTCGTCGAAACGCGCGGAAACTGCGTTCTCGAACCACTCCCGCATGTCGTCCAAATCGTTTTGCCCCATCGCCACGCGGATCATGGTACAGGCTGCCGAGGGATGTTTTGGATTTGCCTCCCAGGATTGCTGCAAGATCGCATTTGCCTGGCGCAGATGCTCTTCAAATCCCTTCCAACCCTTCCGGGTGACCTCACTGGCCGACCCGCTGCCGCGGGCCTTCCACGCCTCGTCCACTTCGATCTCGCCCTGGACCCGCAGTTTCAGCCATTCCGGGACATTTGGCGAGGCTTTGACGACGTCCAAAAACTGAGCGCTGCGGTTTTCCATGATGGCGAGGCGATCGGCGGTCAGCAGGCCTTCCCATACCCATTGGTCCGCTTCCGTCATGGGCGCGACGGCGAGAGCGGCGGCCAGCGTGTCGAGGCAGGTCCTGTCATCATCCGGTCGTGCGGCCGGCAGAATCGAAACCGATTTCCCGCGATGGTGCAGGTTGTATAACTCGGCGCTGGCGAGAAAGACCAATTGCGGAGAGTAATGTTGCGCCGGCAGGGCGCTTTCCGCGCGTTCGAATAGCGAAGCCGCCTTGACGGGATCATCCTGGCGTTCCCGGAAGGCCGCGAGCATGATGATGAGCGGATCGTCACATCCCTTGGCCAGGGCTTTGCGGCCGAGTTGCTGCAACTCGGTTTCCTGCGGCGCCGCGCTGCCGTGCGCCCAGTAACGGGCGGTTCCTTCGATGAGGGCGTGAGCCTCGGCATCCCAGCGTGGATCATGTTTCCCGGTCGAATCGTAGGGCTTTAACATCGTGCGTTCCGCCCACCCGAGGTGGTAGGCGGCGACATCTTTGCTGACGATCGCCTTATCGTCTTGCGGGATTTCTTCCGTTGCAGAAAGGCCGGACGCATTTTCCGCACGCTCTGCTTCCTGGGCCAGCGCCTGCCGATCCTGCAATTTCTGTGCGACGGTCTGGAAAGTCGAATGCAGGGAAGTGAGGAAACCAAAACCCAGCATGACAATGGCCGCCGTATGGATGCCGCAGGCCAGGCCCGGAAGGAGGCGCCGGCCGCGTTCGTTAGTGACGGCGATGCCGGCGAGGATCGCCCCGATCATGCCAATCACGAGGCCGAATACACAGACGAGCGCACGAAGGCCGGCTCCGAATTGCGGTGTCTCGATGGAGGTCGCCACGCACACGGCCGCCACCACGATGGCGAGCGCAACTGCAGTCGTGGTGAGGCCGGAGGGACGTGTCCTGGGCAGGAAAGGCGGGATGTCGTTCACGTGCGATCAATCGCAGTGCCCGGCGACGGATCAAGTGAAATCAGATTCCCGCCTTTCGCGTTCATATTCAAGGCTAACTTGCTCTAGATGTGGGTCGTCCCGATCTCGCTGAGCGTCACATCGCCGCCCGTCTGCTGGGAGAGAACCGTGCTGCTGTTTCCGGTGATGACAGCCGGTTGCACGATCGTTGTGCCGTAGCGGAATTTGCCGATGTCCTGCGCTTCGAAGCCGAAATGATCGGTGGTGTTGCCGGTCGTTCCGATGACGGTGCCGCCAATCCGGATGCTGGCGATTCGCGAGATCACTCCGGCAGGGCCGGCTCCGGCGATGACGGAATCCGTCGCGGAACCGAAATTCTTCGTGTCGCCAGTGGATGTCTTGATGCCGGCTACTAGGTTGCTGGCGATCCAATCGCCTTTAACGGTGACGTTGCCGATTTGAGCATGCCCGTTTACGGCGTGCAAGTCGGTGTCATAGCCGCCGAGAATGTTGGAATAGGCAATGCGCCCCCCGATGGCGATTTTGCCGAAGGCGCTGTCGGCCTTGTCCGTGGGCGACTTCGTTGCGGCCGCGGTGATCTCTACCGAGTGTCCGGCATCGCCGATGACATTTCCATGGACGCGCAGGGAGTGAATGTCGCCCGCCACCCGGATGGATCCGCTGTCCGTATTGGAGCCTGCCATCACGGAGCCGCGGATATTTACCGTGCCGATCCGGCCGTTGGCATCATCGATCGAAGCGGAAAAGAGCCCCGAATTGCCGACCAGGTCGCCGCGAACACTTACGTGTGAGGAATCTCCCTTCATCACGAGATCGCCGCTGCTGTTGCCTGAACCGCCGATGATAGATCCGCCTGCGCTGAAGTTAAATATGCGGCCATTGGTCACAATCGATCCGCTGTTCAGATTCAGACCGCCGAGGACATTCTTGCCAATGTGGAGATTGTGGATATCGCCTGTGGTGAAGATTTCCCCGCTATTGACACTGCTGCCGCCAATCAGAGAGCCGCCAATCTTGAGGGATTTGATGCCGCCGGCCACATTCACGAAAACGTTGCTCAGGTCGTAATTTACCACCAGTGAGCCGATGTTTCCATTGATGTTCGAGGCCAGGGCCAAGGACGCGTTCGTTCCGCCGGAGCCGCCGCCTCCACCGGACCCGCCGCTTCCACCGGAATTGACCTGCGTGCCTAACAAATTGATGATGTCGGTGAGGAGTGTGTTCAGAGTATCCGTCACCGTTGTGCCGAGCTGGGTGCCAACGTTGCCGAGGAGGCCGGCAATGTTCGATTCCAGCAACGACAAGTCGCGGAGTGTGCTCGCGGCCAAGGTCCCGCCCGAGGAGAGCGTAGAACTCAAGCTCGAGCCAATGCTCCCGAGCAGGCCCGTGACGTTGTTGAGGAGGCCGGAGGCTCCCTGGGGCAACGAAGGAAGAGTCGTCGTCAAGGTATGGAGCGCCGATTGGAGATCTCCATTCACCGCCGTGAGGAGGTAGGTCGGCTGGCTCAGAACCGACGTGACGGCCCCTTGCACCGTATTCAGGAGTCCCTGCACGGTTTGCGACAGAGAGCCAGTGAGCGCGGTATTTAAATTGACCTGCAGCGAAGCCAGGTCGCCGACGAGGACGTCGAGCGAAATACCGCCGGAGCCATTCAGCAAACTGCTCACGTCGGAGCTGACCTGCCCAACCAGCGTCTGAACGGCATTGTTATTGCCGCTGCCGGAACCCAGCAGCGAACCGAGCAGGTTGCCCAGACCTCCCTGGCCGCTCCCGCTCTGCGATACTGCGGAAATGGCATTGTTGAGCGTGGAAAGAAGATTGAGCGACGACGGCGTGAGAACGTTGTTCAAAAGGCCCAGTACGCCGCTGATGGTCGTATTCACGGTGCTGAGCGCGTCGGTTACCGTGCCTCCGAGGCCCTGTGGCGACACCAGACCGTGAACGATGCAGTTCACGTCGGTGATGACCGTGTTGAGCACCGAGCCGAGCGTGGGGCTTAATTGCTGCAACGTCGATCCAAATTGGTTGACCAGCGTGGTCACATCGCCGGCGACGTTGGATAGCAAAGTCGTCACGGCAGGGGAAAGTTGATTGATATCGGTGGAGCCCAGTCCGGCCAGGCTCGTGATATCCGAGGCGAGCGTGGAGAGCAGCCGGGAGAGGTCGGGATCGGATACGCCGTTTTTGAGGAGGGCATTGATATCGTCCAGCACGGTTCCCAGGATGCCCGTAGCGGTCTTGCCCGTCGTATCGATCAATTGAAGCAGCGTGCTGACGAGGCTGGTGGTGTCGATGCCTCCTCCGCCCGTTCCGCCGCCGCCCGTCCCACCGCCCCCAGATCCACCGC
>OUNM010264855.1_pt1 | contig 12286 bp, 11 predicted proteins | sample 1769961 | NCBI WGS metagenome assembly OUNM01 (sample SAMEA3914820, study PRJEB12502) | metagenome | biome: forest; material: soil | place: USA | collected 2012-03-12 | depth 0.3 m
CACCGCGCCGTACTTGGCGTAGGTGTAGTTGCGGAAGTCCGCGCCCTCGTCGACGAAGCGCACGCCGTTGGCGTTCACCATGATGCCGAGCGGATAGGAGTGCTTCTGGAAGTTGTCGCCGACCTCGAGGTCGCCGAACTCCGGCGCGTTCATGTCCCAGCCGACGGCATGGCCACCCGACCAGTTGCCGTGCGGCTTGGCGCCGATCGCCAGCGCCATGTTGATGCCGGCGCCGGTATTGAAGCGCGTGCCGCGCACCTTGGCGAGATCCCAGGTGGGGCCGAGATAGCGCGTGCGCATCTCGGCGTTGCTCTCGAAGCCGCCGCAGGCCAGCACGACGGCCTTGGCGCCGATCCTGATCTTGCGGCCCTTGTGTCGGGCGATGACGCCACGCACGACGCCGTCTTCCTCGATCAGCGACACCGCCGCCGTCTCGTAGTGGATCGGGATGCCGGCCTTCACGGCAGCCTTGTGCTCGAGATCGACCAGGCCCGGCCCGCCGCCCCAGGCCTCGACCGCGAGGCCGCCCCAGAACTTGTACTTGCCGTTCACCTTGAAGGCCTGCCGCCCGTAGCTCGGCTGGAAGCGCACGCCCTTCGAGCGCATCCACTTCAGCGTCTCGAAGCTCTTGTTGACCAGCATGTCGGTGAGGTCGGGGTCGCAGCGATAGTTGGTCACCCGGCCCATGTCGTCGAGATACTGGTCCTCGGTGTAGCTGCCGAAATCGACGTCGCGTTTCTCGTCCTCGGTGAGGTCGTAGAGCTGGGCGAGGTCGTCGACGCCATGGAACACCACCCGCATGGCGCCCGCGGTATAGGTGCTGTTGCCGCCGCGCTCCTCCTCGGGAGCCGCCTCCAGCATGGCGACCGATGCGCCGGTCTCCCGCGCCGCTAGCGCCGCACAAGCCGCGGCATTGCCCGCGCCCACCACCAACACATCGACCTGGAAATCGTCCACGCTCTGCTCCTCGATTTTGGCCCCCACTTTGCTTTACAATAGCGCAATGGGTGATCGTTTCGACCGTCTAGGGGTACGGCATGCCAATGTCGAGGCCCTCCTGCGCCGGCCGGGCATCGGGCACAACAATGGCCCGATCTTCGACGTGTCGTGGGGTGCTTGGGTATGGCGCCGCGCCGCCGCGAAAGCCTGGAAGACGCCGAGCCCGGAAGTCGCGAAAATGCGCCTCAAACGCGCCGATCGGCTGGGCATCACCTACAAGGAACTGACGTCCGCGCTGATGGACACCGGCGTCAACCTGGGCGCCGCCGTGATGCCGCTGTCGCTGGCCGCGCGGGTCCGCCGCGGTCCGAAAGGCGAAATCATCGTCGAGCCGCGCAATTCGATCGCGGCCCTCGTGGGCAAGTTCGGCGGCCGGCTGTTCCTGCTGGGCGACATCGACGCGGTGCCCGCGCTCACCGACGCCGAGCGGGCGGAGTTCCTCGCGACCGTCAACCGCGCCTTCGACGGCAAGGTGGAGGCGGTGGGCTGGGGCCACGACGGCACCGCCATCCGCCGGATGCTCAAGGCCAACGCGCTGCCGCATCAGGAGACGTTCCTGGTCGGCGCCGGCATGGGCCATCAGATCCTGGGCGAAACCGCCGGCCTGCCCCTCACGAAGGACATCGATAGCTGGTTTCAGCCCTGACCCGGTCCTGACCTGCCGAAACCGCGCACTCGGCGTGTGATTTGCGACTTTTGGGAAGGGTGGAATAGCGCTAGAATTACCGGGATTGCTAGCGTTCCCTCGTTGCGTTGCCTTGGCATGCAAACCTAGGGAGACCCGCAATGACAAACACCCAAGCTGATCCGAGACCAGGTTCGGTTCTGATGTCCGCGTTTCTCGGCGCTCTAGCCGAGAATTGGTGGCTCCTGCTTGTGCGCGGCCTCGCCGCGATCGCCTTTGGCGTCCTCACTTTCGTGTGGCCAGGCTTGACGCTGCTGACGCTGACATACTTTTTTGGCGCCTATGCGTTGATCGACGGCTGCATATCGTTGTGGGCGGCGATTACTGGCCCGGGCGAGAAGGCATCACGCTGGTGGCTGGCGCTCGTCGGCATCGTCGGTATTCTCGCCGGAATCGTCGCTTTCGTCATGCCGGTGATGATCGCCGAAGTTCTGCTGCTGTTGATCGCCGGATGGGCGATCGCCATTGGCGTCATGGAAGTCTGGGGCGCGATCCGGTTGCGCAAGGAAATGGCAGGTGAATGGATGTTGGGCCTGAGTGGCCTGCTTGCCATTGCCTTCGGGGTCGCGCTGGCCGTGCAGCCCATTGCCGGCGCGCTGGCGATGATCCTGTTGATCGGCTGTTTCGCGGTCGTGGTCGGCTTCGTCTATGCCGGACTGGCTTTCCAGCTCAGGAAGCACAAGCGTCTTGCCTAGACCTCGAGTCGGTCGAATGAGAGGCTGACGGAGATCATAGCTGGCTTGAACGTCGTGCCGAGCGAGGCGCGGCGGAGAAAGTGCATGCCTCGTCGAGGTGAGGTATTTGACTGGGCATGACCTCAAGCATCACTCCGCCCCTCAAAGGCGTCCGCGTCGTCGAACTCACCCACACCATCCTCGGTCCGTCCTGCGGCATGATCCTCGCCGATTTGGGCGCAGAGGTGATCAAGGTCGAGCCGGTCGACGGTGACCGCACGCGCAAGCTGCGCGGCTTCGGCGCGGGCTTCTTCGGCTACTTCAACCGCAACAAGAAGAGCCTGGCACTCGACGCCGATTCAGCCCCCGGCCGCAAGGTGCTGGTGAAGCTGCTCGAGAAGGCCGACGTGCTGATCGAGAACTTCGCGCCCGGTTCGATGGCCAAGCGCGGGCTGGGGCCGGAGCATCTCGAGAAGATCAATCCGCGCCTGGTCTACTGCGCGCTGAAGGGATTCCTGCCCGGGCCGTACGAGAAGCGTCCCGCGCTCGACGAGGTCGTGCAGATGATGGGCGGCCTGGCCTACATGACCGGCCCGTCAGGCCGGCCGCTGCGCGCCGGCACGTCGGTGGTCGACATCGTGGGCGGCATGTTCGGCGCCTTCGGCACGGTGTTGGCGCTGAAGCAGCGCGACAAGACGGGCAAGGGCGGCCTCGTGGAGAGCGCGCTCTTCGAATCGGTCGTCTTCCTGATGGGCCAGCATCTGGCCATCACCGCGATCAATGGCGCCGCGCCGCCGCCGATGCCCGAGCGCGTGAGCTCGTGGGCGGTCTATGAGATCTTCGATACCGCAGATGGCCTGCAGGCCTTCATCGGCATCACCAGCGACGGCCAGTGGAAGCGTTTCTGCGAGTTCTTCGGCCAGGCCGAGATGGCGGCCGACCCCCGGCTCGCGACCAACAACCTGCGCATCGAGGCGCGGCCGTGGCTGGTGCCGAAGGTCGCCGCGGTCTTCAAGCGCTACGACAAGGACGCGCTCGAGAAGATGTGCCTCGAGGCCGACATCTCCTATGCGCCGGTCAATCGACCGCAGGACCTGTTCGACAATCCGCACCTGCTGGCCAACGGTTCGCTGGCTCCTACCACCTTGCCGGGCGGCGTGAAGACGCGCCTGCCGCTGCTGCCGTTCCAGATGTTCGGCTGGCGGCCGCAGCTCCTCACCGATCCGCCGGAGATCGGCCAGCACAACGATGAAGTCCTGGCGGAGATCGGCTACAACAAGGCGGAAATCGAGGCACTCAAGGCGGCCGGAAGACTGGGACCGTCCTAAGGGCAAGCCTCACGGAGGAAGCCCATGAAGATTCGGCGCGTGGTCACGTCGCATGACGCCAACGGCAAGGCGATCGTGGCGATCGACGAAGTTTCCAAGGACGTCGTCTCGTTCCGGCCGGGAGCGACCATCGCCAATATCTGGTCGACGGAAGGATTTCCCGTCGACAATGCCGGCTCCGCCGACACGGCCAAGGAAATCACCGGCACGACGCGCGACAACGGCACCGTCTTTCGGCTGATCGAGTATGGGCCCGGCGTGACGCCGCGCAACCATCGCACCAACTCGATCGACTATGCGGTGGTGCTGTCCGGCGAGATCGACATGGAGCTGGACGACGGACTGGTCACGCTGCGGGCCGGGGACGTGCTGGTCCAGCGCGGCACGGTCCACAACTGGGTCAATCGCTACAAGGTGCCGTGCGTGATCGCCTTCGTCCTGATCGATGCACGCGCCGTCGAGCACGGCGGCAAGGCGCTCGCCGCCCACGGCTAGCGAAACAGAGGCATCAGTATGACCTCACCCTGAGGAGCGCCCGTAGGGCGCGTCTCGAAGGGTGGGCAACGCCAGGACTGTTGCCCATCCTTCGAGACGCCGCGCTTTGCGCGGCTCCTCAGGGTGAGGTGATTCTGCCGAGGCACAACGGGATCTAGTGCTTGGCCATGCCGTGCGTTGCCGGCGCGGCATCCTTGTCGTCGAACGCCGGATAGTCGGGATCGAGCAGGAAGGGATAGGGCCCCGGATAGCTGCCGATCGCCACCGTGTGGTTGATGATGCCGACGTTGGGCTGCCACAGATGCAGGTGATAGCCCGGCGGCTCCATGATGAAGGTCGCGTCGTCGTGCGGCATCAGGTCGAGCACGACCTGATGGGCGACGGAGGGCGCCACGCTGCCGATGGTGCCCGCCCAGCGCATGTTGATCGAGCGGTGATGGTGACCGCAGACGACGCGCTCGATGTTGCGGTAGCCGCCCAGCAGTTTTGCCAGTTCGTCGCCGCCACGGCAGTTGATCGAATCCATGTGCTGCAGCCCGGTCGGGAAGGGCGGGTGGTGCATGAAGATCATGGTCGGCCGCTCTGGCTGCTCGTCGAGCCGGGCCTTCAGCCACGCAAGGCGCGGCGCATCCATGTGGCCGTGGCCCTTGCCCGGCACGATCGAGTCGAGGCCGATCAGCCGCAGCGGCTGGTCCTCGACCGTGTAGTGCAGGTACTCGCCGTCGGTCGGCAGGTAGCCTTCGGGCCCGAACACCGCGAGCAGGTTCTCCCGCCGGTCGTGGTTGCCGGGGATGAGATAGACCGGCATGGGCAGCGGCTTCAGGATGTCGCGCAGCAACTCGTACTCCTCGACCAGCCCGCAGTCGGTGAGGTCGCCGGTGCCCAGTACCAGGTCCGGCTTCTTCGGCTGCGCCAGGATCGAGGACACCGCCGCGCGCAGCATCGCCTCGGTGTCGACCACCTGATAGGCCTTCTTGCCCGACGGCCGGATGTGCATGTCGGTGATCTGGGCGATGAGCGTCATGGCGATGTCCTCTTTTGTCCCGACTAAGGCAGCTTCAGGGCGGTCTGGTCGTCGTACGGCTTCAGCAGCGCGTCGGCCGCCTTCTGCGCGTCCTTGACCGCCTGGGCCGCCTTCTTCTTGCCGTTCATCACGGCCTGCATCTCGTCGTCGAGTGCCTTGCGCACGGCCACGGTCTGGAAGGTCGCGGTCCACGGCTTGGCATAGGGCAGCTGGTCGAGCGCCACCTTGGCGTCGGGGTTCTTGGCGATGAAGTCCTTCATCTCCGGCATATCATAAGAAGAGATGCGCGGCGCGAAGTAGCCGGTGAAACGGCTCCAGCCGCCCAGGGTCTCCGACGAGGTCAGCCACTTGATGAACTTCCAGCCGGCCTGCTTTTGCTCCTCGCTCAGTCCCTTGAACATGACCAGCGAGCCGCCGCCGATCGGCACGGCGTTGCGCACGTTCTTCGGCACGAAGCCGACGCCGTACGCGCTCTTCATGTTCTCGCGGATGAAGGAGAGGCTGCCGGTCGACAGCAACATCATCGAGATCTTGCCCGCGAGGAAGTTGGTCGAAACAGCGCCGCCGTCGAGCACGCCCTGCTGCATCACCTTGTGCTTGAACACGAGATCCTCGACGAGCTGGGCGGCGCCCAGGGTCGAGGCCGTGTCGTAATAGACCTCGCCGCCGTACTCCTCGTTGAAGAAGCGGCCACCGTTGGTCATCACCAGGGTCTGCATCAGCCAGCCGATGTAGTCGTAGCCGCCCGCGATCTGGAAGCCCCAGCGGCCTTCCTTGGTGAGCTTCTTGGCGTCCGTGACCAGTTCGGCCCAGGTCTGCGGCGGCTTCTCGGGATCGAGGCCCGCTTCCTTGAAGTGGTCCTTGTTGTAATAGAGCAGCGGCGTCGAGTTCTGGTACGGCACGCCGTAGAGCTCGCCGTCGACCGTGGCATTGGCGTGCAGCGCTGGCCAGAAGTCCGAGAGGAATTTCTCGCGCGTGCTGCCTTCGGCCTTCAGCATCGGCTCGAGCGAGATGATGTCGCCCGCAAGCTTGAGGTCGAGCAGATAGTTGGCGCTCATCAGCGCGACCGCGGGCGGCTTGCCGGCCGCCGCCGCGGCCTGCGCCTTGAGCTTGGCGTCGTCGTAGTTGCCGGCATAGACCGGCGTCACCGCGACGTCCTTCTGGCTGTCGTTGTAGACCTTGGTCAGACGCTGCAGCTCCTTCGCCAGCTTGCCGTCGACCGGCACGGGAAAGAAGAAGTCGATCTTGGTTTGCGCCATCGCCGTGGCCCCTGTGAAGGCCGACGTGAGCGCGACCGCCGAGGCGGCGAGCAAAGAAATCCAACGCATGAAGTATCTCCCCTTTAACCCTTGAGACCCGAAAACATGAAGCTGTTGATGAACTGCCGTTGAAAGACCGTGAACAGGGCAAGCAGCGGCAGCATCACGAGCAAGGTGCCGGCGGCCAGCAGTCCCCATTCCTTGCCGCCCTCGGTGCCGAGGGCGAAGGACGCGAGCCCGACGGTGAGCGTCTGCTTGCTGGGCTCGTTGAGCACCATCAGCGGCCACAGGAACTCGTTCCAGTGCGCCATCAGCGAGACCAGCGAGAAGGCGACCAGGCCGGGCTTGGCCATCGGCAGCAGCACGTGCCACAGTACCTGCCACCAGTGCGCGCCGTCGATGGTGGCTGCCTCCTCGAAGTCGCGCGGGATCTGGCGGAAGGTCTGGCGCATCAGGAAGGTGCCGAAGGCCGATGCGAAGTAGGGCAGCATCACGCCGAGCAGGGTGTTGTACAGCCCGAGATCCACGATCATGCGCAGGTTGGGCACGATCAGGATCGGCGGCACCAGCATCAGCTGCAGCAGGAAGACGTAGAAGATGATCTCGCGGCCGGGAAATTGGAGACGCGCGAAGGCATAGCCCGCCAGCGAGATCGTCACGATCTGCACGGCAAGAATCCCGAAGGCCACGATCGCGGTGTTGAGATAGTAGACCGCGAAGTCGCCGCTCTGGAATGCCTCGAGGAAGTTCGCGAAGGTCGGGGTGTAGTCCGGCACCAGCGAGGCCATGTGGATGCCGCCGGCGTTGTCGGGCCGGAACGAGGCCACGAGCGTCCACAGGAACGGCGTCGACCACAGGAAGACGGTGACCAGCATCAGGCCGGTGACGATGGAGCTGGTGCGTTTCATGTGGACCGCGCGCATCCTGCGCGCTCATGAGCGAGCTGGAAGCTCGCGGTCCAATGATCAAGACGCCGCATGCGCGCCCCGTTCCATGGTCTTCAGCGACACCAGCGAGACGGCGAGCAGGAACGACACCGAGATCACGCTGGCGGCCGCGGCCCGGCCATAGGCGAAATTCTCGTGCGCCTGTTCGAAGATGTAATAGAGCACCAGCTTGGTCGAGTTGCTGGGGCCGCCCTTGGTCAGCACGATCACGTGGTCGACCTGGGTCAGCACGTTGATCAGGGCGATCACCAGCACGAAGGACGTCGTCGGCGCGAGCAGCGGCACGATCACGTGGCGCAGGCGCTGCCAGCCGTTGGCGCCGTCGATGGTGGCGGCCTCCAGCACGTCGCCCGGCAGGGTCTGCAGGCCCGCGAGATAGAAGAGCATGTAGTAGCCGGCGTTCTTCCAGATCGTGATGCCGACCAGCGACCACAGCGCGACGTCGGGATCGCCCAGCCAGTTGGCACCGCGTATCCCGAGCTTGCCGAGGTAATAGTCGAACAGGCCGACGCCCGGCAGGAAGATGAAGAAGAACAGCGACGCCGCGGCGACCAGCGGCACCATCGAGGGGAAGAGCAGCAGCGCCCGCATCACCGCATTCACCCGGCCCGAGCGCTGCAACGCCAGCGCGAACAGGAGTGCCAGCGCCATGCTGGCCGGGACCGTGCCCACGGCATAGACGAGGTTGTTGATCACGGCCTGGACGAAGGCCTTGTCGGCGAACAGGTCGCTGTAGTTGCGCAGCCCGACGAACAGGCTGGTCGGTGCGCCATGCGCCTTGTCGTACAGCGACTCCCAGGCGACGCGGACGATCGGCAGATAAGTGAAGGCCGCGAGCAGGAGCAGGGACGGAGCCAGCAGCAGATAGGGCCACATACGGCGTGCCAATCGGGGCCGCACCGCGCGCCGCTTCTGCATGCCGGCAGAAAAGATTGGCGCTTGAGTGGCGATGCTCGTCATCCCCGACCGCTACCGGGCCCGCATGATGCGTTCGTTTCGGTATTGTTACGGCGACGTTACGCCCGCCTGGCGGCCGGGGACAAGCGCTCGGCGATTTGACGCGTCAGAAAAGCTGGCCGGCGTAGATCGCGCCCGCGATCAGCACGCCGAGCGCACCGGTGCTGAACAGCGCAGCAACGATCGAGCCCGCGATGTCCATGTCGACGGTCCGGTAGAAGAACAGGATGAGCAGGCCAACGACGAGCGCGCCGGCCGCGACAACAATAATCATAGCGTACGAATATTTTCTCAGTTCAGGTGCGAAATCTTATGGCGACAATGACTTGCAATCCAGTGGAGATGCATCCCCGCTACGCACAACCTAGCCTCTGGATAAATGAGAACAGACCTAGAACTTGTGTCAATAAGTTTAGTTTCTCCAGTGGGTTATTTCCCATCTTGTCGGTTGGAACAAAATGGGTACACTTATCCGCATTGCCGCTCCTGACAGGGGCATGGATTATCAAAGGAGGCAGCCAATGACGGCGGCACTGAAACTGGTCGAGAAGCAAGGCATGGAAAACAAGAACAAGGCCCTGGACGCGGCGCTGGCGCAGATCGAACGCGCTTTCGGCAAGGGATCCATCATGAAGCTCGGCCAGCGCGAGGCGCTGGAGATCGAGGCGATTTCGACGGGCTCGCTGGGCCTCGATATTGCGCTCGGCATCGGCGGCCTGCCCAAGGGCCGCATCGTCGAGATCTACGGTCCGGAAAGCTCGGGCAAGACGACGCTCGCATTGCATGTCGTGGCCGAGGCCCAGAAGAAGGGCGGCGCCTGCGCCTTCGTGGATGCCGAGCACGCGCTCGATCCGGCCTACGCCAAGAAGCTGGGCGTCGACATCAACAACCTCCTGATCTCCCAGCCCGACGCCGGCGAGCAGGCGCTCGAGATCGCCGACACCCTGGTCCGCTCCGGCGCGATCGACGTGCTGGTGATCGACTCGGTCGCCGCCCTCGTGCCGCGCGCCGAGCTCGAGGGCGAGATGGGCGACTCCCTTCCGGGCCTGCAAGCCAGGCTCATGAGCCAAGCCCTGCGCAAGCTCACCGCCTCGATCTCCAAGTCGAACACCCTGGTGATCTTCATCAACCAGATCCGCATGAAGATCGGCGTGATGTTCGGCAGCCCCGAGACGACGACGGGCGGCAACGCGCTCAAGTTCTACGCCTCGGTCCGTCTCGACATCCGCCGCATCGGCGCGCTCAAGAACGGCGACGACGTGGTCGGCAACGCCACCCGCGTGAAGGTCGTGAAGAACAAGGTCGCGCCGCCGTTCAAGGTCGTCGAATTCGACATCATGTACGGCGAGGGCGTGTCCAAGACCGGCGAGTTGATCGACCTCGGCGACAAGGCCGGCGTCGTCGAGAAATCGGGCTCCTGGTACTCCTACGACGGCCAGCGCATCGGCCAGGGCCGCGAGAACGCCAAGACCTTCCTCAAGGAACATCCCGAAATCGCCAACGCCATCGAGCAGAAAGTCCGCGAGAACGCCGGCATCCTGGCCGCCGTGCTCGACGGCTCGAAGGAAGAGGGCGACGAGGACGAAGAAGACTAGCCCACCGGATCCCCTGTCTCCGATGGCTACGGGCGGTGCTGTTTCCCCCACGCAACAGCACCGCCCATTTTATTTGCCTACGGCAAATAAAATGGGATTCAGAATAGATAAGGATGGGTTAGCGCAATTAGCGCTAGTGCGCTGCCCCCTCCGCCGTTTTTCTCGCGTTTGTTTAACGGCCGCTACCGAGATTTTTGAGGAAGCGCTGCACCCACTCGGGACCGGTCCGGCGCGTCTTGTTCTTGGGCCGGTTGCGACTCCAGGCCATCAGCAGGGCCAGGGGGAACCACTCGTCCTTGTCGTCCTGCAGCCGGCGCGCGGCGAGCGAGAATTTCGGCACCGGCACCGGCGTCACGCCTTCCTGGACCGGCCCCGCGCATAGCATGGCGGGAGAGGTCACGAGATACTCACGGCAGACCAGCGGCCGCTCGGCATGGATCGAGCAGCTTTCGTCCTCGAGGAACGGGCAGGGCACGCCCAGGGCGAAGTAGGACGTCGAAAGCTCTCTGTCCGTCTTGCCCTCGGGCCGGGCGAAGCCCGCGGGCTCGAGGATCGCCTCGGCCGCCGCGAAGCGTCGCTTGATCTCCCCGCGGCGTTCCCGGGGCATCGCCTCGACGAGATCGAGCAGGCGCTCGCCTTCGGTCCGCGAGATCGGGACCAGCTGGCGGCAGCAGGCGCCGCAGCCCTTGCGGCAGGAGATGGTCTTGCCGGCCCCGATCCCGACCTCGGCGGCGGCCACGACGGCGTTCACCAGTCCCTGAAGTGCCGGGACCACGTCGCCGGCCGGCACGGCGGCATTGGGCACGGTGATCGGGTGGGCGATCTGCAGCTCGCCGACAGTCAGTCTGAGGGTGGCCGTGGAAGAGCTTGAATCCGCCATGAACCGGGCGATTTCCCTATGTGGACTTGGCCGCCGGGCGCACGCTACAAGGATTGCATTATGGCAAGCGTCAGCGACATTCGTCGTACATTCCTAGAATATTTCCGCAAGAACGGCCACGCAGTCCTGCCGTCGAGCCCTCTTGTCCCGCGCAACGATCCGACCCTGATGTTCACGACTGCCGGCATGGTGCAGTTCAAGAACATCTTCACCGGCATGGAAAAGCCGGCCGTGCCGCGCGCCTCGACCTCGCAGAAGTGTGTCCGCGCCGGCGGCAAGCATAACGACCTCGAGAACGTCGGCTACACCGCGCGCCATCACACCTTCTTCGAGATGCTGGGCAATTTCTCGTTCGGCGACTACTTCAAGCAGGACGCCATCGAGCTCGCCTGGAACCTGATTACGAAGGAATACGGGCTGCCCAAGGACAAGCTGCTGGTCACGGTGTTCCACACCGATGACGAGGCGGCCGGCCACTGGAAGAAGATCGCGGGTCTCAGCGACGACAAGATCATCCGCATCCCGACCTCGGACAACTTCTGGGCGATGGGCGACACCGGCCCCTGCGGCCCGTGCTCGGAGATCTTCTACGACCACGGCGCGGACATCCCCGGCGGCCCGCCGGGCAGCCCCGACCAGGACGGCGACCGCTTCATCGAGATCTGGAACCTGGTCTTCATGCAGTTCGAGCAGCAGACCAAGGAGCTGCGCGTCCCGCTGCCCAAGCCCTCGATCGACACCGGCATGGGGCTGGAGCGGCTCGCCGCCGTCCTGCAGCACAAGCACAATAACTACGACATCGACCTGTTCCGCACGATCATCGAGGCGGTGGCGCACGAGACCGGCGTCAACCCGGACGGCCCGCAGGCGGCCTCGCACAAGGTGATTGCCGACCATCTGCGCGCGACCTCGTTCCTGATCGCCGACGGCGTGCTGCCCTCGAACGAGGGCCGCGGCTACGTCCTGCGCCGCATCATGCGCCGCGCGATGCGCCATGCGCACATCCTGGGGGCCCAGGATCCGATGGTCTACAAGCTGGTGCCTACGCTCGTGAAGGAGATGGGCGATGCGTATCCGGAGCTGGTGCGGGCGCAGCCGCTGATCGCCGAGACGCTGAAGCTCGAGGAGACTCGCTTCAAGCGGACGCTCGGCACCGGCCTCAAGCTGCTCGACGACGAGACCCGGGAGCTGTCAGCCGGCGGCACCCTGAAGGGCGACGTGGCCTTCAAGCTCTACGACACTTTCGGCTTCCCGCTCGACCTCACGCAGGACGTACTGCGCGCGCGCAATATCGCGGTCGACACGGCGGGCTTCGACAAGGCGATGGACGAGCAGCGCGCCAAGGCGCGCGCGGCGTGGGCGGGCTCGGGCGACACGGCCGACCAGGCGATCTGGTTCGACGTGCGCCAGAAGGTCGGCGCCACCGAGTTCCTGGGCTACGAC
>OUNM010467797.1_pt1 | contig 12286 bp, 10 predicted proteins | sample 1769961 | NCBI WGS metagenome assembly OUNM01 (sample SAMEA3914820, study PRJEB12502) | metagenome | biome: forest; material: soil | place: USA | collected 2012-03-12 | depth 0.3 m
GAATCAAGCTCGCCCCGGATGGGTCGCTTTCGCTTTTGTTTTCTCTGGCAAAGTAGAGAAAGGGTTTGCCGCGAACTCACCCGAGCAGCCCCCACCGCAAACTGTCCAGGCGCCGAGATTTGCAGGGCCGAAGGAAGACGGTTCGGTATTGACCATCTGTGGTAGTTAAACATCCTGGCGAGTTTAGGCGTTGCCGAAAACGAATCCGTCATGTTTGAGGTCCAGAACAGAAGAGGGCCAGGGCCCGAGAGGGACACCGGCAAGCAGGTAAACTCGGTACAGGACTGGACCTCGACGCAGGCATCATGAACGATCATCAGAAGCATCGCCTGCTGCATCTGACGTGCATCAGCAAAACGCCAAAACGCCAAAACCGCCACGGCGCGGGCTGAGGCTCCGTTCCCCCGGAGCGACGACCTGCTTTCGGGATCTCGCCGACGCAAGGCTTCGCGGGGGGGTTTCATGCAGACGTTGCGGGCAATTGAAGCGAGGGAAACCGTCCGGGGTGTGGGGTCCAAGCGAATGTCAAATTTGGAGAAAAGGTGTTGATGAAGGGTGATTGACAAGGCGAAGAACTGGTCCGTGTGCCCTGCTTCCCGCAGTGGAGCCGTGCTTGGTCGTTGGCGTAGGTGGTTCACGGGCATGTCAAAACAGAAAAGAAGGGTTTTTTTGTTCCTCGGCTCGAGACACGCCCGCCGCCCCGTCAATCTCCTTCCCCTTGCTCCGGCGACCCCCCTGGCCAGCGGAAGTGGATCTCGGCCGTCGTTGACGTTGCTGTCAATGGCCGGCTAACGTCAAGACCCCTGGACACCCACCTTCCCCCGATTCCTCCCAAGACCCCAACAAGGGACTGTGTGGGGGGCCACTGCTGTCACTCTGTCACTTTCGGTTTTGACACCCAACCAAGAGATCGCACTGTGTCGATCTGCCATCCCTCGCGTGCGCGGCGTCGTTCGGAAACCTGCCAATGGAGTGCGAGAGAACAGACAGCAGGTGTTTCCATTGTTTTGCCGTTGCAGTTGCCTGGCCGAGCCTGGGAAGCTACTGTGTCAGTTCGGAAGTCGATGCTGCAGAAACCGCACCACAGCAGCACAGCGCACCACACACCCACCGCACCGCACAGGACTCGAGTGTGTTGATTCGCTGTTCGTTCTCGGCCCTCGCTGCGGAACTGCTGCACGCAGAACTGCCAAGGCGGCGCATCCCGAGCCCTTCCAGACTTCAACTTCCGTAACCCGTTGTGTTTGAAGAACCCGAAGCCAGTCCCGTCTCGTCCTGACCCTCCCTTTCAGCTTGCCAGCCTGCACCGATCCCAAACGTTCCGATTATTTATGGCAACAGCTAAAACATCCAAAACATCCAGCGTCAGTGCCAGCGCGCCCACCCCTTGCCTTGGAGGACCCGGCCCTCCTTCGCGATGCGCCAGATCGACGGATCCACGGTACGTACTGTAGCTAGATGGAGAGAAAAGAAAAGCGTATGCCGCAGCGCTTTTCCTTTCTCTGTGACTATGTATGTGCGCAACCGTCGGGATGGCGGGCAGCCGAGACACGGTGAGCAGGAATTGCGTCTCCGACACGAAGTGAACTGACCTTCTACGACCCTAGTGTAGTATGTCAACATGGACGCAGGCCGATGCCGTTTCAAGAGGTACAGCACAGCTCGCAAGCATATATGTCACGGCCATTATGACCAAACCAGGACCAGGAAACGGGGAAAATCCACCGCCGTTGAGATGCAGCCAAGCTCGGCTCTCGATCCCGCATCGGCAGGTAGAATACAACCTTCAGGGAACCGTTATAGCCCCTCCCTCCTCATATCGTATCAGGCAGGGCCTCGTTGACGTGTCGACTTGACAATGCAGGAACTGGGCGCTACTGCACAGTCCCTTGGCTCCCCACAGGACCGCACACAACACCACCAGGCCCCGAAAATGATCAAAAAACCGGGTTGAGCCCGTGTGTCGGGTTCATCTACGGAATGCTTCGGGGACATCCCAGACCACCATTGCAGCCTTGTGCCCAATTCCTTCGGGCTTGACTGGTGGATAAACTCGACACCCGGTGCGTCTTAATACACAAAGAGACACATTCCCAAGTAGGCAATAAGACGCCCCTCTTATACAACAAAACAGTAATTCCCGTCCATTATACACGTCCCTCTGGTCGGAAACCGTCCACAACCACCCACCGAACCCCAAAAGCCGGAGAGGAGGTGACCGTCACAAAACAGAAAAAGAGTGCAGGACCCTTCCCGAACATCCCAGATCTGACCAACCCTGACGGCATCCCATATGCCACCCAGACCAAAAGACCCGCGATGCGAGATGCGAGGGTGATCCCCAGCCCAGCCAACCCATTTAGCCTGAGCGAGGCTGATATCCATCACTGATTGCCGGGCCACCACCACCACGGTCAACCAGCGTCATCCACCACCCACCACCCACCACCCAGCTCGCCACCAGACAAACCCCAACAACGGACCGGGTTCCCAGACCGATCACAGCACGGAACCACGGTTCGAGCGCGTCAGGTTGGGGAAGGTGGGAATTTTGGAATTTTGGAGTCTTGGACCCCGCGGCTGTGCGGCTGTGCGGGTGACGACTGAAACCCGCGACTAGTGAGGTGCGGACGGGCCGTTGTTTAGGAACTTGCCTCCCCCCACTCATCGGGACGGAATGTACCGAGCACATAGCAGAGATCTCGAAGCCCATCTCCACCTCTCACCCCATCTCATACCCTGCCGCGTCCGAGTTCATACCGAACACGCCTTTCCCGTGCCGCACCACAGCATAACACCCGACACACACCCAAGAGTGGGGGGGAAAAGGGAGAGAGAGAGGGAGGGTGGCATTGACGTTGACAGTGATATCGAACACGCGCCCCCAGTGCCGAACCTACTTTGTATCGTCCCAGTTCTGTCCGTCCGCCCTCGAATCCTTCGGCACCCTTATCCGTGCCCGCGTCAAAAAGAAACCGTTCAAGGCAAAACAGGAGGGTGGGTGGGTGGTCAGCGCGCCCGGTTATCTCCGTCGAGGATTATGCCATTGACTATGGATGAACGGAACGGGGCCGTCATCCCTTGCCGTCCGCCGCAAAGGGTGGTGGTGGTGGTGTCAGTGTGATGATTCGTTCTATTTTCCCTTCGATCCTTGTTCTAGAAGCCAAAGAGCCGCCGCCGCCGTCACGGCACACCCATGTTGTTGTGGGTGGTGGTGAGAATATCCGGCGGGTGGTGGGTGGTGCATGCCCCGCGGTTGTGAAGCAGCCGTGGCGCCTGGCGTCGCCCCTCCATGGGCTGTAGGTCCGAGTACGGAATACCCGAGCTCGGTTGGAGCCAGGGCACGGGATCCCGTGGGTTGTTGGTTGTTCCCGTGACGAGAGGGCACGCGGGCCCTTGTTTTCGGGTCGAGTTTGCGATGGATGGCAGCGTGGGACCGAGACGTTGCGTTCGCTTCAACATGGCCGCGTACGCCTCAGGTCCCGGGCGGCGGAATGGGGGCATCCCGGAATCGGAATTGGAACCCTACTATGGGCATGCTCATTGCCTTACTAAACCAGAAAAATGCCAAGGGTTCGCGATGCAACGCGCCTGGGGTATTCAAGAAGGAGAATGGTACAGTACATAATGAAGATGGGTGCCAAGATCCAAAACGCCGTCCGTGTTTCCAACATCACTTGCCGCTCCGCAACCTCTCCCAGATCTGCGGTCTCTTCTTTGCCTTTTTCGACGACTCCTCTCCTCCTCGTTCATATGTTTTCGGTGAAGGCGAAGGCGCGGGCAGCGACCCGGCACCACCTGGCACTCCAGCCCTCTGGAACCCCGGGTCATTCCTCAACCCCTCGCTCTTGGGATCAATCTCATCGTAGTCATGGTCGTAATCATCCGCGTACACGTCCATCTTGCCTTTCTCGGGGTAGTCCTCGTAGTGACCCTGGGGAGGGGTCCCGGGATGTGAACGCGGAAGATTGCCGGCCTCGCGCATCTTTTCCAGCCCACTGGCGAGTGGCCCAACCAACGGTGCCTTCCTCAAGCCGAAGTCCTCGTCGTCTTCCTTCTCCGCCGTGGTCCACGTGATGGCCTTGAAAGAGTCCCCTCGTCGCGGCTCACTGCGGAAAGGAGGCGGTGGTGATCGCGGCGGAGGGGAGGGGAGCTCCTCGAATGTTGGGACAGGGCGCATTGTCTGTGCCTTCTTGTACAGGGCGGGGAAGCGCGCCTCAAACTGCATCTCGAGCTCCTTTTGGTGCTGTTCTAGTGCCCGTCTCCTTTCGAGCTTCCTAGCTGGAATCAGGTCGGCCATGGGCGCGCGATGCTGGCTTGTAAAAGCATTGAGCCACTCCTGGTACCCTTCATCTCGTTGACTTGCTTCTCGCTGTGGACGGGGTCAGCTTCATATCGGATTGCGGGTTGGGCCACAAAATAGCTTACCTCGGTTGGGCTCGACTGCTGTCGGAGACTGTCGAGGTACTCCTTGGCTTCACTGGTCATCTTGGCTCCGCTGATGTACTTGTCGAACGAGGCCGAGAACTCCCGAAAGTGGCCCTTGAGGATGAAGCACTGGCCCTGCCAGCCCTTTCGTCGGAATTTGGCGTACAAGGCGTCGGCGACGGGGCATTCCCAGTCGAACTCGATGACCCTATCGTAAAAGACAACGCACTTGAATTGGGACCACTTGCTGAAACTCCGGCGGCTCTGGTCATCCATGAAGGTGTCTTCGATCATCTCGAGCGAGGTGCTCTCGACGAAGCTTGCCGGGGCGCGCAGGTTAATCGCGTCGTGGATGTGGGATCTCTCAAAGTCTGACGGCGACCGCAAGTCGACGAGGAGAATGCCCTTTGATGGATAGATCTCGAGGAGCGTGTTCAGGTGGCCAGGAAGGATCATACGGGAGACATCCTGGGCTGGGCGCTGGTGGCTTTCGATTCTAAGATTTTGAAGGTTGAAATTCATCCGCTCTTGCTCCCGGCGATGGTAGAACCAGACCTGCAATTGTCAGCAAACGTCTAGACGTGAGGATAGAACTAAAGATGGCAACTTACATGGACGTCCGATGTCTCGACCCCAAGATTGGAAGCGAGATGTTCAAAGACGGCGAGGCTCGGGTCCGAGTCTTTCTGGAAATAGTCCTCGAGGCGTCGGATGACATGCGGGGCCATCTGCTGCCCCTGAGGCACCTCCTGGTCTGAGTGGAACACCGATTTCTTGGAGCTCCGAGACCTGTTGAGAATGATTTGTCTCGAAATCCCTTCCGCAGGGGCCGACAGGTCGTTGCCGCCCGGCCCTGTCATGGCCAGAGGACTGAGCTGACGCATCGTGCGCAGTGAAGTGGTAGAAGGCACATTTCGAAGAGAGCCAACCATGCTGCTCGATGAGGTCTGAAGCCCCGGTCTTGAAATCGGGCCTGGATGAGGGAACAAGTCGGGCGAAGGGTGTTCTGGCCGCTTGCCGGCCGAGGTTAGAATGCGTGGAAGCAGCCTCGACTCGGCCTGCGGTTCTCGGTACGGAACGGAAATGGCAGAATGGCTGCGGACAAGGTTAGAGGGGGCGGGTGGGTGTCGTGCCGCATTCAGGCTTTCCGTCGGCCCGTAGGTCGTCCCCGAGAAGGTGGACTCGGCGTCATCGCGCACGAGAGTAGTGACCGGGGCTTCGTTGGAAACGGGGACACGAGAATCCGCTGGTTCCCGAGTGGGCTGCTGTGCGTGAAGGAGGTTGTTGGACCGGATAAAGGCAACGAAAGAGCATGCTTGGTCGTCGGGGAGGAAGTCCCAGACATTGACGGGGAGCGATAACAAGAGCAAGGTTGAGTGGCTCTTGAAAACACCTTGGACCTTGACAAACTTCGCAATGGAGGGGAAGGCGGCCAGCCAGGTTTCCCAGTCATTGAGGTCTAGCCGCTGATCATCCTCGAGTGCCAGGGAGATCAGGACATGAGGTTCGTCCTCGTTGGGTTCGGATGTGGCCGGAAGCCGGAAGTCGGGAGGGGTGAGGGCATATGAATCAACCTGGCTCCGTCCTTCGATCATCCTGGGATGAGAGGGGAGGTTCCAGTGTGCCAGCTCGCCTGGCGGCGACGGCGGCAATCGGGCTTTGCTCTTAGCAGGGACCAGCCTGCAAAGCTCGATACTTGGTGCCTTGTGGTTGGATGTCATCATGAAGTGCACCGGGGTGGACCGCGCCTCAAAGTGCTTCCCGTTGATCAGGATGGGCCGTGGGTGCTTCAAACGGGCGAGAATCTCGGCGTGGAGCATGGCGGCCGAGAAGGTGCGCTGGCGCCACTCTTCGAGCACCTCGATCAAAGCATTTGTGAAGGAATACCTGCCCGGGTCGGGAGCGATGGCATCCCAGCTCGACGCCGAGATGGTTTCGGTGATGCTCTGGCCGGTAGGGAAAGTGGCACTGGCGGCTCCGGCGCAGCAGTCGAGGAGAATCAGAATATCCGAGATGGATCTCTCGAGGAGGGTTTGGATGGCAGACCATCTGTTGGGTTTGGTCAACCACCGGCATTCTCAATAATAGGGGTGGAGGAGAGTGGAGCTTACTGTAGCCAGGGGGATCCGGGTCGTCGGTTTCTAGGAGGGGTCAGACGAGGAGCAAACAACAAAGGCGGTGAAAGTACTCACGCGCACCAGGTGCTCTGGCGTGACTCGTCTATCCGAGCATGGCCGGCATAGTAGACGACAAACAGAGTTTCCTCGGCCTCATACTGCTTGACCATATCGCCAATCTTGAGCATCAGCTCGAGGTGGGAGTTCTCGGAAGGGATGGAGAAGATGTCGGTCCCGAAGTTGTAGTGGTCACGGAAGCACTTCTCGAGATCCTCGAGCTCGGGTAGCACAAATAGGTCATCAGACTTCCAGTGAATCATGAGGGCGTGCACTTTGGTGTATCGCTGACCCGCGTTGCCGCGGTTGGGGAAGGCCCTGTTGGCCGACTTCAAGCAGGGAGCGACACGTCAGTAACGACGTCGGGAAAGGAAGGCGAGTCGCTTACATCCTGAAGAGCCTGGGCAAAACTCTCGATATGCTTCACATGGTAGCTCACACGACTGATGTCGTGGGTTGTAGGCGGGGAGGAACCTTCGGTGGCCGAGCCATACTAGAGACGGGCGATGTCAACGATGACGGATCCCAAGACAGGCAGGGACATAACCACGGAATACACGGAACACATACAGCAGAATCGACACTGCTCATGCTGCGCTCGTCGTTTGCAGGTCTCCTCGTGCGGAGCGTCATGAAGGGCGGCGGGTCTTCCATGGCGAAGGGAGTCAGGCCAGACCCAGGGCCCGGCGCGTCGCGTGGATGAAGTATCGATCCCAAGAGTCTGAATTCTCACGACCGAGGCGCCGCACAGGCACGGGCACAGGGCCTCCGGAGCGGCGTCGGACACAGGCTGGGGGTCGGGTTGTCCGCGATTGGCAGAGTGACGAGATCCGAGATCCGAGTCGTGCTATCGGTGTTGCATTCGTCGGATCATTGGAATTGTGCTTCTTTCTTTTCCAGTCGTCGGTGCGACGCTCGCAGGTTGGGTGGTTGTCGGGCAGGAAAAGGAAGGTTGCTGTCAGACATTCCGTGCCCCAACACCAGGGGAAACCCGACGCCCTCTTCGCAATGCCGCAAATGTCATCCACTCTGTCGGTGCCTCATTGAGCGTGCATTCCGTGTGACACCCGCCAGCGACAGGCTGAGTGAGTGTCCCGGTCACTGAAACGGGCTTAGCGCACCACAGCCCCGGTGTTGCTTTGGGAAGGCCGCCGGTGGGATCTGCGAGGAGGGCGGGGCAGCGCGGGAGGGCCAATCGGAATGCGGGAGCCAGGCACCGGGCGCGGCAGCCGGGAGGTGAAGCGAGGCCATCAGGCCACCAATCACCTGTCAGGAGGCCACCCAGCTGGCAAGCCAGGCAGGGATTCACAGCGGGCGACAGCTGCCGGAGCGCTGCAGCAGGCTGTCATCGCCAACAAGGTGCCTCGACAGCCTCGAAATCAACAGCTGCCCTGTTTGAGCAGTCGCCTCATTAACCTTGCCGAAACCATGCGCGAACGGATCTCATATCTCCAGAAGCTGGGAGACTCCCTGGAGCCCTCGGCCGTCACCGTCAATGGCGGCACCATCAGCGGGCCCGACGTGCACGCAGTCCGTGAGGACAAGCTGACCGTCGCCTTCGACGAGCTCCCCGCGGAGCTGCAGACAGTGCTCCGCGGCGATCAAGACGTCCATATCCGATGGGTCAGCACCGCGGCCTACGAGGTCGTGAGCCCCTTGGTGGCACGACTGCCTCCCGGCTTCCATCTGTTTTTCACACCGGGGGAAGGTGACGCTGCATCGTATGCTAATGCTACCTACCTCTCTCTGAGCTTGGGTGATCAGGGTGGCGTGCTGACAGGAGTTCAGCAATAGCAGTTATCTGTGCCCGACCTTGGACAAGATATTCGGGGAGATATCCTGTTCTACACCTGCCGTAAGCCACCCGGAACAAGAGTCGACGCCTCCCGCGCCCAGCTAAGGAGGCCATAGGAATCTTTCACGTCTCTACCCAGGGACCGCTTTCAGCACTCTGCCGCCTTCCAGTACTTCCAGCCGCTCGACAGCTTGTCGCGCTTTATTCAGTATGCCAAGGACCAGATATGCCCCCGATCCGACGCCTCGTGCTCGGCCAGGCTGAACACCCTATCCGAGGCCGGCTCGGTCGACGTCTCATACGACTCGGTCCAGCAGGTCTTACGGGTCACGGCCCAATGGCCGTACCAACGGCAACGCGTGCTCGCCACATCCCGCCCAGGGCTCCGGACCGAAGTTGGCCTCCTCTCGGCCGACAAGCCCCAGACCCTCGAGGCGCACGAGATTGCCGTCTCCGGCCTCCTGACCGTTCTCGGCCAGGACTCCAAGCCCTCCCCGACAATGTTCAGCTTTGCCTCACGCCACCGCGACGCCGAGTCGACCTTCTCCGCCCAATTCCTCACCCCCACCGGCCTGCACCCGACCCTGCAGCTCCGCCTAGCCTCCGACAGCCCCCCACCCTCCAGCAAGGACGACGACAGCGACGACAGCGACAACCCAACCTGCACCCCATACGCCTACCTCACCCTCCCGCGCGCCATCTTCGCCGACAAGTACCAGCTCGCAGACCCGCTCTTCCTCGCCTCCAAGAACCTGACCGCCCTCCGGCACACCACCCTGCCCGTCGACCTCGAGGCGCCCGAGTACGTCATCCCGCAGTGGGGCTCCTCGGTCCTGCTACAGCTCGCTCCCCCGTCGTCCGGGGGAGACGAGGAATGGACGGCCGAGATCCCGCTCCACCTGCGCTACCTCGCGCCCGCGCCGGGCGGCTACGCGACGGTCCCCGTGCCGTACCCGGCCGTGTTCTGGGCGTGTGATGCCGCGGAGGGCGTCAAGTTCCCGCCGAACCCGTTTGAGAAGGGGAGTTTGGGGTATGACGGGCTGTTTGGGGAGCGGACTGTGTTTTGGCACGTGCAGCCCCGGGCGGCGGTTGCGGGGGGGCAGTTGGTGAATGTTGTGAGGGTGCCTGTGCTGGATTTGGAGAGGGCTGGGTGGGTTAATGCGGGCACCGCGGCGGCTGTGGTGGTTGGGTTTGCGTGGGTTGTGTGGAAGCTGGTGGGGGGGTATTTGGGGAAGGGGGTGGGGGAGGCGGAGAGGGAGAAGAAGAGCCAGTGATCTAGCAGGAGTCATTGCGATTCTTGGATATTAAGGTTGTTGCCGTGTAATGGGATTTGTGGTCAATGGCAGGGAGGCCAACGGCATCTCGGACTCAAAGATATCACACATGCGGTATACTGGTGAAGTCTAGACTAATAGCTGAGCTCCTCCCGCTTCGTTCTGGCATCCATTACCGCCCCTTGTTTCTTCTCCTTTTCGCCTCTTATTTCTTTCCAATTTTCTATTTCTTTTCTCCAAATACGGTCCAGGGGCAAGGCTTCCCCACGTCCCACGATCTGGTCGTTGCCAAGAACAGGGTTCTGGCGGAGCCCAGCCGTGACGTCATGTCGAACTCGGCATCCCAACCTTCTGGAACTTTAGCACCTGCACTCCTGCACTAATTTTTGCAACGGTCAGCCCTGAATGCCCATGAACCCCTCGAGGCCTCTTCCCCGCGTGTCCGGTCTTGGAAGCGAGCGGCGCATGTGTCCTACCCACATCCATTCCAGATGTGAACCCCTCCTGGCCAGATTTGCTAGTGGGGGATCGACACCTGTTCCCTGATCCAAACCCAGCACACCCTCTCGAGCCTCTGATTCTTCACCGCATTACTGTTGGCCATTTATTCCATTCGCCGTCCAGAGAGGAAGTCCGGCACGTGCGTGGCCGGGGACTCGGGGTTTCCGTTCGGCGTGGTGAAGAACTGAAACAATGGGAGAGACGCTTCCGGCGGCGGTCTGCCTTGCTTGACCTGGTTCCTGCACATGCACTCCACCCGTGGGGCGACTGTCCCATTATGATGTACGGTTCTCGGGCTGTCGGGCCCACACGTACGCGTAGGGGTCCCCGAAACCGAAGGTGTAGGTACCTAGGTATATAAGAAACAGGAACCGTGGCGGTTGTGTGGTTCTCGTCCCTAATCTTCTCCTGTTCTTGATCTTTCTCTCGTCGTATGTCTTACTTGTCACGGTAAATCCACCAATTGAAGCAGTCAGCACTCCAAGTATCCCTACGCAACATACCTCACTCAACACATTCCACCATGTCCACCAAACCCATCTTCGTGGCCACTCACCCGAGAGCGTGCTCGACAGCCTTTGAGCGCGTCTTCATGACCCGCCGAGACGCCCTCCAGTGTGTCCACGAGCCGTTCGGAGACGCCTTCTACTTTGGCCCCGAGCGGCTGAGCAGCCGGTACGAATCGGACGCGCAAGCCCGTGAGAGCAGCGGTTTCGCCAACACCACATACAAGGATGTTGTCGACACCCTGCTGAACCCGGCCACCGCCAACGGCAAACGCCTCTTCATCAAAGACATCGCCCACTACCTCTCCCCTCCAGACCACAAGCCAGCCAGCATCGCCCCCTCCCTCCAAGACATCACCAACGGGGACAGCAACGGCCACACCAACGGCCACACCAACGGCACAACCCCCAACGGCACCACCACCAACCACGCGCTGCCCAACCCAACCGTCCTCCCCCTCCCCATCCTCCGCAACTTCCACTTCACCTTCCTAATCCGCCACCCCCGCCGCGCCATCCCCTCCTACTACCGCTGCACCATCCCCCCCCTCTCCGCCAAAACCGGCTTCACAGACTTCATGCCCAGCGAGGCCGGCTACTGCGAACTCCGTGCCCTGTTCGACTACCTCCTCCAGGAAGGGCTCATCAGCAAGGACCCGAAGGAAAATGGGGGTGTGAAAGTGACGGTGGTGGACGCGGATGATTTGTTGGCGAAGCCCGAGGCGGTGGTGAAGCGGTTTTGTGAGGATGTCGGGTTGGAGTTTGATAAGGGGATGTTGGGGTGGGGGGACGCTGAGGGGCAGAAGGTTGCCGAGGAGGCGTTTGAGAAGTGGAATGGGTTTCATGAGGATGCGATTGGGAGCACGGGGTTGAAGGCGAGGGTTGGGGAGAGGGTGAGTTTTTTTTCTTTTCTTTTCTTTTCTGTTTGTTATTGTGAGTGTATGAGAGTGTGTGCTGACTGAAATGCAGAAAACACCGACTGAGGAAGAGGAGAATGAGGAGTGGCGGGAAAAGTACGGTGAGGAGGCGCAGAAGGTGATACGGGCGTGTGTGGATGCCAATGTGGCCGACTATGAGCATCTCAAGTCATTTGCTTTCCAGGTATAGGCGGTGGGAGTCTGGAGGGCGTTCGGAGTTGATGTGGCGGCTATGCTTTGAGGCTCTCGGGTCGTTTGCCGTTCTGGAATTGTAGTATTTTCGAACGTATGCCTAGTAACACAGGTAACTTGGATAATATGTGAATTCTACTACTGTAGATGCTGTTTCTATTGCGTGATATACAGGGTACAATACAAATACAGACGGCAGCAGCCAGACCTGGTCCGTCCAGTCCTCCATCTCAAGCACCACCAGCTAGGCAGAACCGAATCTGTGCATCACTCCGCCTTGGCCGCCTCAGGCGCCGCCTCAACCGGCTCAGCAGCACCAGCCTCAACCACCTCCTCCCCCTCCTTGCCAACCCTCTCCGGCAGCCCAACAACATGCGAGACATTCTCCGTCCACGCCTCAGCATAGTACTTGTCCTGCTCATTCGCCCAGTACACCGTCGCCTGACGCAGCGCAACCTTCCCCTTCCCCTTGGCCTCCCCTTGCACCTCCACCTCGACC
>OUNM010210088.1_pt1 | contig 12281 bp, 13 predicted proteins | sample 1769961 | NCBI WGS metagenome assembly OUNM01 (sample SAMEA3914820, study PRJEB12502) | metagenome | biome: forest; material: soil | place: USA | collected 2012-03-12 | depth 0.3 m
CAATAGGGGCGTCAATCCACCGCCGAGAATGCCACCGACATTGAAGGCGAGCGACGTACCCGTGTAGCGCACCTTGGGCGGGAACAGTCCGGGCAGCCAGGCACCGAGCGGCCCGTAGACGAAGCCCATGGCAAACAACGCCAGGACCAGAAAAAGAAACACGCCGCCGATATGTCCGCTGCCGACCAGCGGCGCCAGCAACGCGCCCGCCATGATCGTGCCGAGACAGCCCCAGATCAAGACACGCCGCGGATCGAGAAGTCGATCGGAGAGCCAGCCCGCCAGCAGGATGCCCAGACCCATGAACAGGATCGCGCCAAGCTGCGCCTCCAGGAAGGACTGGCGGGCATAGCCGAGCTGGGTCGTGCCATAGCCGAGCGTGAAGGCGGTCGCGATGTAATACAGGGCAAAGCACGCGACGACGCCCAGCGTGGCGATCACAACGGGTCCGGAATGGTTCCGCAACACCTCGGCGAGTGGCACGCGGGGCGGTGGCTCCTGTTCGATCGCGGCGGAGAAGGCAGCGGTCTCGGTGAGCTTAAGCCGCACCCACAGGCCGAGGCCGACCAGCAGCGCGCTTGCCAGAAACGGAATGCGCCAGCCCCAGTCGCGGAATTGTTCCGGGTTCAGCCCAAGGCCTAGCAACAGGAAGAAGCCGTTCGCCGCGAGGAAGCCGACCGGTGCACCGAGCTGCGGCATCATGCCGTACCGCGCCCGCCACCCCGGCGGCGCATTCTCGACTGCCAGCAACGCGGCCCCGCTCCACTCGCCGCCCAGGCCGATGCCCTGTCCAAATCGCAGCAGGCACAGCAAAGCGGGCGCGATCCAGCCCACCATCGCGTAGGTCGGCAGGAAGGCGATCGCGGCCGTTGAAACTCCCATCAGCAGCAGCGAGGCGACCAGCGTCGACTTACGGCCGATCCGATCGCCGAAATGGCCGAACAGGGCGCCTCCCAGCGGACGGGCGAGGAATGCCAGACCGAAGCTCGCATAGGATGAAAGAAGCTGAGCGGAAGCGGAGCTCGCAGGAAAAAACAGAGGCCCGAACACGAGGCTGGTCGCCGTCGCATAGATATAGAAATCGTAGAACTCCACCGACGTACCGACCAGGCTCGCCAGCAGGATGCGTCTCGTCTCTCGTGCCTCGCGCATATCCCTCGCCTGTGTTGTTGCTGCGCCTCTGTTCCGAAGACACGAGCCGAACGATGTAAACCGCTAAAATGGTTTCCGCTCGTGGCGCGCGGTCGGCACGCACGGGCGGTAGGCGACGGCGCTTCGCCGAACGGGCGCCGGCTCTACTAGAAATTCGAAGAAGAGCAAAGAAGATGCGATATTTGAGACTGTGCGTCCAGTCAGTGGGACAATAAGGCGCGCTGATCCGATCAATTTCGCTTTCTCTCCGATGTTGTTTCGCGCGCATCTCACGGCCTTGTGCGATACGGGTCGTAAAAGCTGGCCTTCACGCGCCCCGAGCCGATGCCGGGGCGCCGCCCATCACCGCTTTGACTCCGATGACCACGCAATCGATCATCCGTGCCGTACAGGGCGATTCGCAAATCTCGTTGCGCTGATTGGGCAAACTCGGTTCCTGGAACAGTCGCGGAGACATATGTGCGCGAAGTGCTGGATGTCCTCGCAAGCCCCCAGCTGACCGCGATGGGCTTCGTCGGCCTGCTTTGCGCAGCCCTGTTGCGTGCAGCCGGATCCGAACATCGTGCCTTTCGAATGCAGTGCGGAGCGATCGCGATAGCATCCGCCATCTGGCTTCTCCTCGCAGGCCTGGGCATGTGGGGACCGGATCTGGCGCGCTGGTCACCGGTCGCACTTCTCTTCCTCGCCCTGCTCGACGACGATCGACCCGGAGCGGAGTTGCCGGGAGGGCAAAGGCAAGACGGGCGACCGACGGTGGAAGATGATCAAGCGTGGATGATCGCCATGGGACGTGAGGACGCCCGCATCGAGCCTGGCGCCGTCGAAGCGGGTCCCCCTCCCCGCTAGAAACGCCCTTATCCTTTGCCGTTTGAGATTCCGAAAAACCAAAGCGCGAGCAGGATCAAACCGATCACGAGGGCCGCCTTGATGATGCGTCGCACGATGCTCAGGAGCCAAGGCATGCGGGAAAGCAAAAGGGCCGTGCCAAAAAGAGCACCAATAGGAACTGCGAAGTCCATGACGACGGAGCCGAAACCGACTGTGTAGGCTTTCCAGGCCAGATAGCTTGCTAGCCCGATACCGATCATTGTTGCCAGGGTGAGATCAGGATCGGCCGGCGGCGCTGATGGACCCGAGGTATACGAAGGATCGTGAGCCCAAACGGAGCCGGTTCCGCCGCAGGTGGGGCAGAGCGAGCCGTTGTATATCCTCCCTCGGCCGGAGCACACAAAACAAACTTGATTCATGGCTGCCGCCTCCGACGTGGTGGATGCCAGCAGCGCGACAGAACCGATGTGCTCGTCCTCAGCAAACGAAACCCTGTGCCACCATATACCGCGCGCGCTCGCGGAGCGAAGCACGGGGAGACCGGCGGGGGCTATGATCGGACGACTTGCCTGATCGAAGATTTTCCATCCTACCAGTTTTCGCCGAACGGCCTCGCTTCGACCTCGAAGCTCCACGCCTGCCGATCCTGATGCACGAGGAACCAGGCAACCTCCGCAACGCCCGCGGGGTTCACGAAAAAGCTGTCGGGCTTCTCCGGCATCGCCTTACGGGTTCCTGGCAAATCGACCACTCCGTCAACAATTGTCAGGGCGACGTGGATTCCTTGCGGCCAAAGCGTCCGGGCCATGGATTGGGCAAGACTCCGCTGCGCCGCCTTGGCGGGTGCAAATGCAGCAGTGCTCTTGCCCCCGCGCAGCGACGCAGTAGCGCCGGTGAAGATGATAGCGCCGGCACCTTTTGTCTTCATCGCCGGGATCACGGCCTGAGCACAGAGTAAGGAGCCGTACGCGTTCACCCGCCACGCAGACTCAAACTCATCCGGCGTGATATCTTCGATCCCCTTGAAAACACCCGAGCCTGCGTTGAACAAGAGCACTTCCGCGGGGCCGAGATCGGCAGTGATGCCCTTGAAAGCCCGATCGACGGAATGGGGATCGGTGACGTCGCACACATAGCCTCGCGCGCCCTCAATCTCGCTTGCCAACGCCTCCACCTTGTCTGCGTCGCGCGCCAGCAACGCCACTGCGTAGCCGCCTTTGGCGAACCGCCGCGCAAGTTCAATACCGTTACCGGGACCGGCCCCGGCGACCACCGCCACACGTGTTTCAGTGGACATGGAGTATCTCCTATCTCCGCAATCGGTGAACGCTGACGCCAGTCGATATGCATCATTCCTAGCAGACGGGGGTCAGCGCCTCTGTCGGATCCTTGTTCCTTCTGCCGAGGTCGCCGACCGCGCCCGAGCCGCGTTCGGATGGCATCGCAGAGGACAAGGCATGAGGCATTAATGGCCCTATCGAGTTCGGTGATGATCTTCCGGGCTCCGGCGAAGCCTGTATTGGCGGCCGGCACGGCGGCGTAGATCGCCGTCTGCATCAGCACCTCATTGAGTTTGTCGCGCGTAAATCCGCCCTGGGTGAGCCCGGCGCAAAGATGCAGCGCACAACTTGTCCCAGCGGAAGGCGCGAAGCGCCAGACCGCAGGCTCGAGCTCCGACCCGATCGCGAAGGCACCGGGTCGACCACTTCTCTCGATCCGATCCGCGTCGATGGATGGGCGCCCCGCGCGGGCTAATTGCGTTGCTCCGGTTCGACCTTGAAGCCGCTTCGGAGCACTTACGGGGACCACAATCAATGGGAGGCGTCGCGCGTTATTCATGTTACGGATGTGTTACAAGTACGGCGAATGAGTCTCCGATGTTTGCTTCCAAATCGCCCGCAATAAGAAGCTCCCGGCCAATCGGCGGTCCCGGCCCGACCGCCCGCCAGACCGACAGGCTCACCGAACGCGAGCGCCAATGCCTGCGGCTGGTCCATCGCGGATTCGAATCCAAGGAGATCGCGGGCCAGCTCGGGATCTCGACGGATCGAGTGAACAAGCTGACGGGGTCGGCCAAGCGGAAACTCGGCGTTTCCCGACGCACGATCGCAGCCCGCATGCTTGCCGAGGAAGAACAGCCCGCTTCGCCCGAGCCGTTACCCACCCATTCGCTGGGTGGCATGCCAATGGGTGTCGCGGCCTCGCCTGCCGTGACGCTAGATGGTCACACCGACGAAGCGGGCGGAGCCGAACAGGAGGGGGAAGCCCCATCCGATCGACTGTCCCTGATGGCGACGGATCGGCCAAGTCTTTCGATGGCCGCCCCGCTTCCGCTTCGCGGAGTGAGGAGACTCTTCAATGACCTTGATCGACGTTCGACACTCGTCGCGATCGCCATGATCGCCATGGCCGCGACGGCAGCCGCGGGCGCAGGCGCTTCGCTGCTCCTCGTCCTGAACTGGCTTCAGGCGGCCCGCTAGCCCCACCTCCATCGCAATCTCGACAACCGCGCACGTCTGCTGCGCGAAAGGATGCCTCATGCCTGCAAAGCGTCTCATCATCGCCCGCTCCGTTGCCGAGCGACTTCACGCCGCCGAAAAGGCCCTGGATATAGCCGTCGCACGCATCGGCGAACTCAATGCGGCATTGCCGCTGGCCCGGCTCGACGCGATGCTCGCGGCCGAGATTGGGCAGGATGCACTCGAAAGCTCGGCAGCCGCCATCATGCTGGCGGCCCGCACCCGCGAACAGCTCGTCATGACCCATAGACGCCTGAAGTCGGCCAGCGACAGCATCGGCCTCCACGAAGTGGGCTTCGGCGACGCGCTGAAAGCGCCGTCCGCGACAGTCACACCCCTCCCCGTCGGCCAGGCAGCATGATGAGGCTGACGTCGCTCGGGCTTGACCGATCCCCCCCGAACCGCGCACCTCGACACCATGCTCCGGCACGGCTTCTTCGATATTCTGCTTCTCGGCACCTGCGGCTACGCACTCCTGAAGGGCGGCCTACCGGAGCGGTTGGGTGCGTTGATCGCGCTCTGCGGGACCCTGTTCACGATCCTGGTCGCTTCAACCTATTTGATGCGTTTCCGGCATGTCGAAACCGGCGTTTTCCTGGTCGACCTGCTCGTGTTCGCCGCCTTCACCTGCCTCGCGGTCCGCAGCGCGCGGTTCTGGCCGGTCTGGATTGCGGGCCTCCAAGGCGCGACCATTATCGAGCATCTGGTCAGGCTCGTGGCACCCGGCATACTTCCAAGAGCCTATATGGACGCCGTCGCGCTCTGGAGCTATCCGATCCTGGCGCTCCTCTTGATCGGAACCGTCCGCCATCGTCGCCGACTCCAGCTGTCGGGCGCCGATCCGTCCTGGAAGAACCCGGCAGGAGCCTAGCTCACGCGACTTTGCTGGGAGGGCGCAGATGGGTCCGCTAAATGTCCCCGCCCCCGATCGGATGGCGACCGACGCACGCGACCCGCCAATCGAACGGCGACGCCGGCAATGTCTCGCGCTCCTCCACGAACGACGGGTCGTCGGGGATCTGCTGGGTTTTCGACTCTGCCCGGATCCGGTGTGGGATATCCTGCTCGATCTCTACCTTGCCCATCTCGAGCATCGGATCACCTATCTCTGGCAAAGCTGCGTTGCGGCCAACGCTCCCATTTCAAGCGCACACCGCAAGATCGGTGAGCTGATCGAGCTTGGCCTTGTCGAGCGGACGGGTTCCTTCGCCGACAAGAGGCTGGTTGGCGTCCGGCTAACGCTAGAGGGCCGAACGAGGTTTGATGAGCTGACGGATCGGTTGCTCGATCAGACGCTGGACTAACGGTCCGACTTGAGCATTTACCTCACCAACACGCGCTTGCCCGCCAGCCCAATGGATACCGAAGTCTCTTTCAGATAGACGTCGGGTTCCGATATGCTCGTCCATGGCTGTTCTCCATAGATGCTTGGGCCCGGATTTTCGTCGTAAGCCCGTACTTCCATTCTAGTGGGGAACAGCCACCTGCCTTTTCGCCTAGCCAATCACGCGTCCACCTTTTGGCCGTGGATAACACCGACCTCGCCTGGAAGCGGCATCTGCGCGCCCTCAACGAAGCGCGCCATCTTCCACCCCGCGCTCGTGCGCACGAAGCCAAGTTCGAGATATGCATAAACTAGGACGTCCATGCCGGTTTTGGCGCGGCCCATTCCCGTCACATAGGCGTGGCCGATCGCCTCGTGCTCCTCCTGATGCGAGAGCCGGAAGTTGGTGATCAGGTGAGCGTGATGGCTCATATCGGCGAACACCCGAACGAAGAAGTCTCGGATACTGTCGCTCCCGTGGATCGCAGACAATCCGAGCCCGCTCAGATCGAAGCGCGCATCTTGCGTGAAGGTGTCTACCAGTCCATCGATATCAGACAGCGAGTCACACGCGGCATAGTAGGCAAGCAGGCAATCTTCCATCGCGCGGTGATCCTCGATCGCGCGGATCCGGCCCTCAAGGTCGAGCATGGCATTCTCCTCATTCGGTGCGGCCGCGCTATCAGCGGCGATCTTCCAGATAGTCGTTCAGGACCTCATGGAACCGGCGGACGCGTGCCTCCTGCTCGCTGAGGCAGGCGTCGCGATAGCCGCGCGAATGGAGCCCGCGCTGCTGCATGACGGCGACGCTTAGGTCCTGGTCGATGAAGTCGCCGACATCATCCACGCCGAAGATGAGGTTCTCCAGAGGCGCCTCGGCCAGCGGACGCATGCCCGCAACCGTCGCCACCTCCACCTGTCCCTCGTTGCGCGGCGCCAGCGCCATATATTCAAACGTGCACTTCTCCGGATCGGTTGGGTGCGGCTCGGTGCGGAAGAGATGCACAAAACCCCCGAACGGCGAGGCGGTGATCGTGACGTTCGGGAAGATCGTGTGGTGATAATGATCCGTCAGCTCACCGTCTTCTAGCCGGGAGATATAGTGGTGACCGCTGAGCGGCCCCTTTTCGCGCTTCGCCTGCTGCAAGGCCTCGCGCGCCTCGCGAGCCCGGCCGGCGAAATCGGCGGGATCGAGATTCCATTCGCGCAGCATGGCCTCCCAGAGGGGCTCCACATCGTTGGGACTGTCGGCCCGCATGGAAGGACGCCCGAGCTCGATCATGCGATTGTGTCCGCTCGGATACATCTCGAACACAGTGGCCTTATAATCTTCGTCCACAATCTGCCGCATCTGCGGGTGGACCGTCGGCAGATGATAGCTCTCGTTGAAATTATCCGAGGCGAACTTCCAGTTGGTGTCGACCGCAACCCTGCGCCACAGCACGCGCACCATGTCTTCGACGCCGCGATTGGCGAACAGCGCCTGCATGGGATCGAGATATTCGGCCAGCGGCAGGGCGTTCTCGTCCATGCTGTACCAGACGAAGCCGGCCCAGCTCTCGCTCGGCAACTCCTTCAGCCGAACGCGCCCGCAGGGCGATCCCCCGCGGAAGTTTTCGGAATCTTGTGCCTCGATCAGGGCGCCGTCGAGCGCGTAGCGCCAGCCATGATAGGCGCAGGTGAACGACGGCATCGAGCCTTCCTCGAACCATACGAGCCGATTACCCCTGTGCTGACAGACGTTGAAGAACGCCTTCACCGACATGTCCTGCTGGCGCACGATGAGCACGGATTCGTGGCGGAAGTTGTGGACGACGAAATCGCCGGGTTCGGGAAGCTCGCTGAGCCGGGCACCGATATGCCACACCCGCGTCCACATATGCTCCCACTCGCGCTCCATAAACGCCTTTGACCAGTAGCGGTCGCCGGTGATCGGATCGCCGCGCAGATTTTCGCTCGTGCCGCCGTCCAGCGCGGCCGACGTCGGATCGGGGGTGCGATGCATGTCCATGCCGCTCTCCATGCCCGGCGTTTGACCGGGGTTTCATTTTTTGGTTGATCGACCAATAATCTGCCCCGACGGCACGCGAGTCAATTCGTCGGCGCGGCAGCAGGGCCTATGCTTTATGGGAGGTAGGATGGACGCTGCAGCAAGAAGGGGCGCCAACACGCCGATCCGCCGCCGCGCCTCCGCGACGCGTCAGCGCATCCTCGATGGTGCCGAAGCCCTGTTCTCGCGTCAGGGCTATCACGCCGTCGCGCTCGCCGACATCGCAACGGAGGCCGGCGTGCGCGTGGCCTTGCTCCATTATCACTTCGGCACCAAGGACGAGTTGTTCGCGGCCGTGATCGAACGGCGTGCCCCCGAGAATGTCGCGGGTTTGAAAGCATCACTCGCGATGGCGCTGGCAATATCGGGTTCGCGCACCGAGCGCCGCGCGGCGATCATCCGCGCCTTCATCACGCCGGTCATCGAGAAGTCCATGCGCGGGGGCGAGGGCTGGAAGAATTATATCCGCCTGCTCGCGCGGCTGGCCAACCTGCCCCAGGAAGAAAGCTTCCTGTCGCCCTACCGGTCGAGTTTCGATGCCATCGTCGCCGACTACGTCGATGCGCTGCGCGCGCTCCATCCGGAAATGGACGGGCAGGATGTGCACTGGGCCTTCTACTTCCTCCAAGCGGCGGACACCCACATTCTGGTCGAGAGCGGCGTGCTCGATCGCCAGTCGGCCGGCACGCTCCAATCGAGTGGTCTCGACCTCGTTGGGGAGAAGCTCGTCGCCTTCTGCACCGCCGGCTTCACCGCGTTCCTGCCTGACCAAGGTGGCGGGGACTGATGTCATCAGGCGAACATTCAATCAGCGGATATGCCGAACCGGCCCTTCGTCGTTCGGTTAGGGCCCGACAGGATCGAGGTCCACGCACTCGACGCTGACCTTCTGACTGATAAGCTGCGCCTGCCCGAAGACCGTCAGGAAGCTGATATCCGTGGCATCGCGACCGACGCCGATCCGCACGATGCCCTCGATCGGGGCAAGCCCCGTCGGGTCGACGAGATGCCATCCTCCCTCGAGCCAGACCTCGACGACCGCGTGGAAATCCTGCGGGTCGAGCTGCCATGCATAGGCACCAACCATCCGTGCGGGGATGCCGGCCGCGCGCGCCATGGCGATGAGGAGATGCGCGAAATCCCGGCAAACGCCCCGATGGGCGACATAGGTATCGGCGGCGGTGGTGTTTACGTCGCTGGAACCTGGAACATAGTCGAGATGATCATGGATCCAGTTGGCAATCAATTGCACCTTATCGCCACCCTCCATATCGCCGAACTGCCGCCGGACGGCCGCCTCCAGACGGTCCGCCTCGCAGTATCGGCTGGGAAAGAGATATGGCACGACAACCGGCGGAAGATCCTTCAGTCTATCGGCGCCGAGGCGCGCCAGCACGACCGGCGCCCGGTTGATGTCGACGATCGCGGTATAGTGTGCGGTAACGCGGTTCTCGCCATGCGCCCAAGTTCTGCGGCCGAGGCTCTCATCCGCCGCGATGGGTCGCAGGGGCTCGACCCCGCTGACGACGAGGCGGTCCGTGACAAGAATCTGGTCGTGCATCTGGGCTGCTTCCAGCGCGAACAGGAGATCCGCCGGAGCCAAAAGGGCATAGTCGAGGTAGGCGTCTATCGAGAGGCGCATAGAGGATCGGTCTCTCATGCATGCGGCCCGACATCCGGACCGAAGCTGCTTTAACCCTGCCGGAGACAAAAGCGATCCGGCATTCTGATCCCGGGTCACACAACGTCATTTTTTAATGTCGCCCCCCTCCCCACAGTCGCACGATCGATCCCACAGATAGTTTGAGGCAACTCGATTGCCACGCGTGGCCGTTCGTGAGACCCCAATGCATGGCGCGCGCGACAAACCACCAGATGGGCATCTGGATGACCACCGCTTTAGTCGTCGGAACGATGATTGGCTCCGGCATCTTCATGCTTCCCGTCACCCTTGCCCCCTTGGGAATAAATGTGGTGTTGGGGTGGGTCGCGAGCAGCGTAGGAGCGCTGTGCATCGCCATCTCGCTCGCGCGCCTGTCCCAGCTCGGCGGCGACGGAATTCAATCCAATGTCGAGCGAGAGCTCGGCAAAAACCCTGCGTTCCTCGTCGCCTGGGCATTCTGGGTTTCCAACTGGGCGGCCCAGGCCGCGGTGGCGCTGGCCGGCGCCTCGGCTGTGTCGTGGATCGATCCGCACTTTTCGGGCCCCGGTTTCGTCATTCCCGTGGCCATCGGAAGCGTCGTCCTGTTCACGGCCATCAACACGCTTGGAGTGCGAGCGGCCGGGGGAATGTCGGTGCTCACCGTCGCGGTGAAGCTGTTGCCATTGGTCGCCGTAATCCTGATCGTCGCTATGCGCGGAGCCAGCGGAATTCCTTATGAGCCCTTTGCGCCGGCGCCGTTGACGCTTGCCAACTTCGCGACCGCCGTTGCGCTGACTTTTTTTGCGCTGACAGGCTTCGAAAACGCAACGACGCCCGTCGACAAGGTTCGCGACCCGGGCCGTATCATCCCGATTGCGATTGTCGGCGGCACCCTCTTCGTCGCGATCATCTACCTGCTATCCAGCACCGGCGTGCAGATGCTGCTGCCCGCCCAGATCGTCGCGGTATCGGCTGCACCGTTCGCCGACGTAATCGCCGCGCAATGGGGTGGTGCGGTCGCGTCGCTCGCGGCGCTGGCCATCTCTGTAGCGGCGTTCGGTTGCCTCAACGGCCTGATCCTTGGCACTGGCGAGTTGGGCTATGCGATGGGCTTGCGTGGCGATCTGCCCGCCATCATGACATCGACCCGCGGCAACAATACGCCGGTTGGAGCACAGTTGGTCGGGTCGCTCCTGACCATTCTGCTAATCCTCGCCAACAGCAATCGGGCAAGTGCCAGTCTGTTTACCTTCATCATTCTTTTGTCCACAGCGGCCGTACTGGTTGTCTACCTCGCCGGCGCGCTGACGGCCTGGCGGCTGGGCGCATCGCCTGCGGCTCGCACTCCACCCATCGTCGCTATGATGTTCATCCTGTTCGCCCTCTACGGGGCCGGTGCCGAGGCCGATTTCTGGTGCTTTGCTCTGCTCGCTATCGGCCTCATCGTTCGCACGATAATGCGCCGGATCTATCCGCACCCGATCGGCTCACCATTGGCTGCCGCTCCTGTGGCATCTTCGGATTGAGTTGTACCACGCCCGCGCCTTTCGCTCGACGACGCCGGGCGGCGCCGACCGGCGGTGCCCAAACTCCACCCGTCCCGAGGCGGACCATCAGCGCAGTTCGACGCGCAAATCCCGCACAGCTGAAACCCAAGCGCTGACGCAGTTTCTTTCGCAACGCCGCGCCCCTTCCAACGACCCTCGGCAGGAACGCGCCCAAAAGCCGCTCATCGGCGAGCGACGCGGCCGTTCCCGATTGTTGCCGGTCCGCTTTCAAGGTGACGGCACGTCGCTCCACGACCGAGCCATGTTTGGGCATGGTGGATCGTTCTCGGGCAAATTTCAGATGGCGACACGAGAATAACTGCCCACTGGCAATCGACAGCAAACAGATAGTCGACTCCGCCGCCGACAGTCACCTAAGTTAGGTCCGCAACCCAAAGCTCGTCGGGGCCATCGAGGTTCAGATCCTTCGCACGTTCGGGGAAATTCGGTCGATTATGGTCACTGCCCGTGGCGCCGATATGGCGGTGACGCGGGCGTAGATGACGGCAAAAATCATCGCAGAGCACCGAATCCAGAAATATAGACCTCAGGATGCCCAGGTTCAACAATACCCTTGTACACCAAACACGGCCTCGTTCCATATTTTTCTTATTTTTCAGAATATTATCTCGAAAATGAGCGGATTTCCCCTGTTAGGCGCAAACTGCGTGTGGTAACGCATTTACGTTTGGTCGATCGCGGAGCTAGTGGTTCACCCAATCCAGTGCAATCTAGCCGGCGAAGGGCAGTCATCCTGCGCCGATTGTGGCCGCTAACGTCATCCCGGGGGGCATATGGCTGACGCTCCAATTCCAATGCTGCGGCTTCTCGCGCAATATCCGTCGACGTTGAAAGCACCGCAAGAAGCCCTCTGGTATCTCGATTGCGTCGATGCGGCGACCGTCTGGGAAGATATGGCTGGAGACGGTCTGCGCATTATGCTTGAGCGGGGCGGATACCTTGTCGGGTGGGTCAAAATCGGAGGCAATGACGCCTGATCTCATCATGACCGAGCGCGTAGAGCAAACTTTTACCGTGCGATTACCTTACCGTCAGTCTAACGCATCATACCATGACTTTACCATCATCGTTCGCCTATACGTCCATATACATCATGTACTGGAACGTCGGTGCACTTAAGTCCGATCATCAGAAATCACAGCCTATTTCGAAAACACCACTCCATGGATTTGCCCGGCTCCACTCCAGCCGTGGGGCC
>OUNM010623658.1_pt1 | contig 12275 bp, 8 predicted proteins | sample 1769961 | NCBI WGS metagenome assembly OUNM01 (sample SAMEA3914820, study PRJEB12502) | metagenome | biome: forest; material: soil | place: USA | collected 2012-03-12 | depth 0.3 m
TCATCAGCGACGTGAACATGCCGGGCCTCGACGGCTTCTCGTTGTGCCGCAAGCTTCGCGAGAGCGGCAACGGCGTGCCGTTCGTGCTCCTCACGTCCCGTGACGACGAGATCGACGAGGCGCTCGGTCTCGAGCTCGGCGCCGACGACTACGTCGCGAAGCCGTTCAGCACCCGCGTGCTCCTCGCGCGCGTCGCTGCGCTCCTGCGGCGCGACGCGATGCGCGCCGCGCACCAGACCGAGCGAGCGGTCGCGAAGGGAGCGCTCGAGCTCTTTCCCGAGCGCCTCGAGGTGCGTTACGCGAACCAGCCCGTCACCGTGACCGTCACCGAGTTCCGCTTGCTCGAGGCGTTCGCTTCGCGCGCCGGGTTCGTGCTCTCGCGCGATCGGCTCCTCGAGATCGTTCGCGGGGACGAGTCGGTCGTCGCGGAGCGCATCATCGACACCTACGTGCGGAGGCTCCGTCGCAAGATCGAGGCGATCGATCCGGCGTTCGACCGCATCGAGACGGTCATCGGGGCAGGGTATCGCTGGAAGGACGGCTGAGTGACCCGCCCACCTCGGTTAGCGCCGCTCCCGCGCACCTCGCTCCGCGTGAACGCGTTCCTGATGGTGCTCGCGATGCTCGTGCTGCCGCAGGCGATCGTCGTCGGATGGAGCGCGATGGAGCGCGACATCGGCGGCAAGCTGCAATGGAGCGCGAGGCAGACGGCGCAGGACGCAGCCGATGTGCTGCGCGCTGCGCACGCGGAGGGCCTCGATGCGCAGCGAACCGAGGAGAAGCTCGCCGAGGTCGCGACAGAGCACACCGCGCGAATTCGCGTGATCCGCAAGGACGGCAGCGAGCGTTTCGACGTCGATCGCGATCAAGGGACCGATCTCGTGCACCAGGTCGGAACGCTGTTCTTCGGACCCGACGGCGCGCCGACCCTCCGCGAGTTCGACGAGACCGACGGTCCGGTGCAGAAGCGCCCCGAGATCGTGAAGATCACGCACTGGCACGTCGAAGGCGAAGCGCCGGCGCCCCCACCGCACGCGCCGCTCCCCGAAGGGACGACGCACGCCTCGAGCTTTCCGGTATTCCGCGGCGCTCCGCCTCCGCCGATGAGCCCGGACGTGGAGACGGGATGCCGGACGTCGCCGGCGGGCAAGCTCCTCGTCTGTCACGCGGTGCGCGCGATCGACGAGGGCGACGGTATCGAAGCCATCTACGTGCAAGAGTCGTCGCGTCGCGCGGTGCGTGCGCTCTACGACCTTCGCTACCAGCTCTTACGGCTGTCGCTGATCATGCTGCCGTTCGCGCTCGGCTTCTCGTGGTGGATGGGACACCGGATGGTTCGCCCGATCGAGTGGCTGCGCGAGCGTGTCCTCGAGAAGGCGAAGAGCGCGAATCCACGCGCCGATCTCGCGCCGCCGCCCGGTGACGAGGTCGCCGATCTCGCGGACGCCTTCAACGGCTTGCTCGGCTCGCTCGACGAACGGCGGCGCGCGAACGAGGGCTTCATCGCCGACCTCGTGCACGAGCTCAAGAACCCGGTCGCGGCGATTCGCACCTGCGCCGAGACCCTCGACAAGGGCGGCGTCGACGAGAAGCGCGCGGCGCGGCTCTCGAAGATCCTCGGCGACTCGACGACGCGTCTCGATGCGCTCGTCTCGCAGTTCCTCGAGCTGGCGCGCGCCGAAGCCGGTATGCCAAACGAGGCGCGTGGCTCCGTCGATCTCGCGGCGCTCGCACGAGGGGTGACGGGGGCGATCGAGCAGGGCCATCCCGAGGTGAAGTTCGAGGTGGTCGCGGACGCGCCGCTCACCGTGGTCGGCGTCGAGCCGCGTCTCGACTCCGTCGTGCGGAACCTCGTCGACAACGCGGCATCGTTTGCCGGCAGCGGCGGCGAGGTACGCGTCATCGTGCAGCCCGATCCCGAGGACGCTCGCCAGGCGGTGCTCGAGGTGTGCGACACCGGACCTGGGATCGCCGAGAAGGATCTGCCGCACATGTTCGAGCGCTTCTTCACGACGCGCGGCGTGCCGAACGGGAGCGCCGAGCCGTCGGAGCGGAAGCAGAAAGGCACCGGCCTCGGCCTGGCGCTCGTGAAGGCCGTCGCCGAAGCGCACGGCGGCTCCGTCAGCGCGCGATCCACGGCCGGCGGCGGCACGACGTTTCGCGTCGTGCTGCCGATCGCCTGACCGGCGCGGCGTTCAAACCGATTTCACATCGCTCGCGCTGTCGTTTCATCGCGCGGCGCTGCCTCATCCATGCGGAGGGCGCACAACCATGTTCGGAGGAAGCAGAGAACATGGGAACCCTCGTCACGCTGATCGACATCGCATGTGGCCGCCCGATACCCGCGGAGGACACGGGACGCTCGCGACGCTTGCAGCTCGTGGTCTTCTCGTTGCTTGCGTCGCTGGCGTTCGCGGCGGCATGGGGGCTCGCAGCCGGCAGCAGCTCGGCGGGGCTCGCGATCGCGAATCTCTACAAGGTGCCCATGGTGGTGCTGATGTCGTGCGCCTTCGCTGCGCCGGCCGGGCTCCTGGCGTGGCGTCTCTCCGGGACGCGCGTGCGGGGGAGCGATCTGGCGCTCGGCTTCACCGGCGGCGTCTTCGGAGGCACGCTCGTCCTCGCCGTCCTCGCGCCGCTCGTCGCGCTCTATTACCACTCGAGCGCGTGGGCCGGTCCGGTGCTCGGGATCGGCTCGGTCGGTCTCGCGCTGCTCACGGGCACGATCATGTTCGTACGCGGCGTCGTGCGGAGGCTCGAGCCCGGGACGCAGAAGCGGACCGTGCTCTTGCCCGTCGCCGTGACCCTCGGGATGCAGCTCCTCACGCTCGTGCAGCTCGCCGCGCTCGCCACGCCAATCTTTCCCGAGCGCACGATCTTCGGTGGTGGCATCGATCATCTGGCGCAGTCGAGCCATGTCATGCCCAGCGCCGCGGGCGCAGCGCAGGAGTGATGCGATGGATAGGATCTTCGTGCGCTCGGCGGTCGTTCGCATCGTGTTCGTGGTGGTGCTGGTGCTCATCGCCCTCGTCGCCGGCAGCGCGCACGCAGCGCCGGCTGAAACGCAGCTCGCGGACGCCCAACTCGCAGGCGCGCTCTTCACGCCGACGCGCACCGACGACGGCATCGACTGGACCGCGCACTGGGTGCTGACACCGGACGCCATGGCCGATGTCGCGCGCGGCGTCACGCGCGTGATCCGCTTCGCGCTCCCGCTCGGCGACGACTCGACCCTCGAGTCGACCGACGGTGTCGCGCCGCTCGTGGAAGGCGGACGCGTGACCGGCGTCGTCGTCGACGGCGCCACGCTCGACGGTCGCACCGTTCGCGCGGTCGTTCACCAGCGCGCCCATCACGACGGGACGATCCGCATCGGCGCGCCTGTCGCCGCCGGTCGAGCCTTTCAGATCGTCGACGGCGATCTCGGAGGCGGCACGCGTCTCGAGGTGCAAACCGGACGCCTCCTCGAGCGCAACGTCGGGCACGTGGCTCCGCCGGGAACCAGCCACGCCGCACGCGAAGAAGCGCGCCGCCTCACCGGCTACGACGCGCGCGTCATCGGCGCTCCGCTCTACGTGCGAGGCGACGACGTGCGAGCGGCGAACGGTCTCTCGGCGACGATCGTGACGGCGCGCGCACGTGGACGCGGTGGCTTCGTTGCGATCGGCGCCGTGTTTGCCGTCATCGTCGGCGCGCTGCTGTACGCGATGCGCAAGCTGCGTCATGCCGCGACGATCGAGCGCGCCGACGCGCTCCTCGCCGCCGACCTCGATGCGCTCGGCCGCTGAGCCGATGGGCGCCGAGGTGACCGCCCGCTTCAGCGCGCGCCGCGACCCTTGCGCGTGGCGCGTGGCAAGGACGTGCTGCTCGTCGCGACGAGGTCCCATCCGTCGCGCTCGCCCGCGCGAAGGCGCACGAGGCCGGCGTAGGCGATCATCGCTGCGTTGTCCGTGCAGCTCGCGAGCTCGGGGAGCACCGCGCGAATACCGTGCTCGCGCGCGAGGTCGGTGACTCGCGTGCGCAGCTCTCGGTTCGCCGCAACGCCGCCGCCGATCACGACGGTGCGCACCTTCTCCTGCACGGCGGCCGCGACGAGCTTCTTCGCGAGGACCGAGGTGACCGCGGCCTGGAACGACGCGCACACGCCGGCGAGCTCGCTCTCGGTCGCGGGGATGCCGTGCTCGCGAACACGCGCGGCCACCTGCGTCTTGATCCCGGAGAAGCTCAGCTCGAACGACTTGGTGTGGCCCATCGGCAACGTGAAAGGCACCGCCTTCGGATCGCCGGAGCGTGCAAGGCGATCGATCACCGGTCCGCCGGGATAGCCGAGGCCGAGCGCCTTGCCGACCTTGTCGAACGCCTCGCCGGCCGCATCGTCACGCGTCGCGCCGAGCTCGCGGACCTGCGCGGCGGAAGGACCGTCGACGCGATAGATGGCAGTGTGCCCTCCGGACGCGAGCAGCGCGACGAACGGAAACTCCGGCGGCGCCGCTTCATCAGCGTTCGCATCTGCGCTCGCGTTCGTGTTCGTGGATCGCCGCAGGAACACGGCGAGCAGATGACCCACGAGATGATCGACGCCGACGAGCGGCAGCCCACGCGCCCACGCAAGGCCCTTTGCCATCTGCACGCCCACGAGCAGCGCACCGACGAGACCTGGTCGATTGGTCACCGCGATTCCGTCGATCGCGTCCCACGCTACGCTGGCCCGCGCGAGCGCCTCGCGCACGACCGGCCCCGCATTCCGCAGGTGATCGCGCGACGCGAGCTCGGGAATGACGCCGCCGTACGGCGCGTGAAGGCTCACCTGGCTCTGCACGACGTCGGAGAGCACGCGACCGCTCTCGTCGACGATCGCGGCGCCCGTCTCGTCACACGACGATTCGATCCCTAGAACGAGCATGCGCCGTCACGTCGGTCGAGCGTGAACACGCCGAACAACGGAGATGCGACAGCCGGCATCGGCGCGCCGGAGTCGGCGACGGGCGCGCCGCGCACGAGCCGAACCTCGAGGCTGCCGTCGTCCATGAGCGAGAGGAAGACCATGACGTCTTGCAGCTCGTCCGCCGTTGCTGCCGCGTCTCCCGTGATGGACGGCGACGCGACATAGACCAGGTTCTGCGTCCGGCCCTCACCGAACGTCATCGTCGAGAGCGGATCGTGCCAGATCTGCGGGATGGGACGGAGCTGCGCATTCTTGAAGCGGCCGTCCGACGTGGAGAACGTGCCCGGCGCATCCTGGAGGTGTCCGGCGTCGAGGAGCAGGCACATCTTTGCGGCGTCGCTGACGCCGGCGCGCACGAAGCTGCCCTTCACGACGTCGCCCTCGTAGTGGTCGCCGTTCTTGCTCGAGAAGCGCGTGACGCTCTTGCAGCCCACGGCGCTCACGCAAAGCGCGAGGAGCGCGGCGAGCGTCCCGAGCACGATCACGAAGCGAGCACGTCGAGCCATCGAAGCCGCCAGCTTAGCAACGGGCTCACTTCCCGGAGCGGATCTTCGTCGCGGTCTCGCGCACGCGCGGCTCCGGGTCGGACTGCGCCATCGTCGACGCGAGCTGTGCCGCCTCGTTCTTGTCGTAGCTGGCCAGCGCCACGAGCGCGGCCTCGCGAACGAGCGCGTACGACTCCTTCGTTGCGGCTTCCTTGAGCTGGCGCGTGGCCTCGGCGCCGGCGCCCGCGACGCCGAGCCGACCGAGCGCCTGCGCGGCGAGCACACGCATCGCCCAGCTCTCGTGACCGCGCATGACCTTCGCGACCGCGGTCACCGACTTCGCGTCGGGATGCTGGCCGATGGATGCAATCGCGACGCGCTGCACGTTCTCCGACGAGTCGGTCACCGCCGATGCGATCGCCACGGCGGCCGCGTCCGACTTCGAGCGCGACAACAGGACGAGCGCTTTGGTCCGCACGCTGGGATCGGGATGACGCGAGAGCGCGATCACGCTCGGCTCCAGCGCGAGCGCGATGTCCCGCGCCTTGGCGCGTGCTGCGCTGAGCTCCGGCGCGTCCTCGTTGCCGAGGAACGGCTCGAACGCGCCTTCGCGCGCGCCCAGCGCATCGAGCACCGCCCGTGCTCGCTCGGTCGAAGTCGCCAGCGCACTCTGCGCGGCGCGCTTCAGCGGATCGCCGAACGTCACGAGCGCGGCTGCGCGATCCTTCGCGGAGAGGTTCCGCGGCACGAGCTGATCGAGCGACGACTCGGCGTCGACGCTCTCGTCCGGCGCCGGCAGCGCGTCGGCGACGTTGTCCGCCGCTCCCTTCGTCGCGAGCAGCACGAGCGCGCCCGCCGCGGCCTGGCGCAGCGTGTCCGACGACTGCCGCGCGCGTCCACCCTCGGCGTCACCGGAGAAGACCGCATCCGCGATCGACGCGAGCGCCGCCTTGCCGCCCGGCGGCTCGCCCCTCGCCATGCCCATGTGCGCGAGCGAGAGGATCGCCATCTGCCGCGGCAGCGCATCGGTGCCCTCGGCGAGCGTCACGAGCGTCGTGGTCTCGGTGTCCGCTCCGACCTCGCCGAGCGCGTAGGCCGCCGCCGCACGCGCGACGGTGCCGGCGTCGAGCGACCTCGCGGTCGCGGAGAGGAGCGGCGTGCTCGTCTTGTCCTTCAGCGCACCGAGGCCGAGCACCGCGAACGCGCGCATGTCCGGCGTGCCGCTCGTTGCGATCTTGCGGAGGAGCGGCACGGCCTTCTTGTCGCCGAGCTTCGCGGTCGCCCACGTCGCGGCGACCGCGATCGTGTCCGAGGCCATGGCCTCGCCACCGCCCTCTTGCTTCGGAAAGAGCAGCGCCTGGTACTTCGGCAAGAGGCCGACGTCGCGCAGCGCGCCGCACGCCAGCATCGCGCGCGTGCGCAGCGAGCCCTCGCCCTGTCCCGTCGCGAACGCGAAGAGCGCCGGGCCGGCATTCTTGTTCTGCACGTAGCCGAGCACGTCGATGGCGACGCGTTGCTGTCCTGCATCTCCGTCGGCGAGCGCGTCGAGCAGCGGTTTGACCGCGCGTCCGCCGATGCGCGCCAGCGACGCGCGCGCCTCCTCCGCTTCCTTGCCGTTGCCATGACGGCTTCGCTGGACGAGCGCGAACGTGAGGTTGCCGTAGATCTCGACGAGCAGCCGCCGATACACCTTGCGCTGCGGATTGCCGATCGCGAGCGGCAGGAGCTCCTGCTCGAGCGACTCGAGCGTGCCCTTTCCGAGGTTGATCTGCATCGAGAGACGCGCCGCGCGCGAGACGAGCTCCTCGTCGGGCGCGCCGCGGATCACGCGACGGAACAGGCGATCGGCCTCGTCGCCCTGACCCTTCGAGAGCAGCAGATCGGCGAGCTCGAGATACGTGATGTAGAGGCGATCGTTCTTGGCGATGGCGGCGCGGAACTCGACGATCGCGTGCTCGGTGTCCTGGCGCTGGCGATACATCTCGCCGAGGCGGCGGTGGCCTTCGGCGTCGTCGGGGTTCAGCTCGACGGCGCGCGCGGCGTACTTGATGGCGTCGTCGTCGCGATAGAGCTGGAGCGCGTATTGCGCCATGCGCTGATAGAGCTCGCGCGCGCGCTTCGGCTCGACGGCGACGAGCTTCTCGAGGACCGCGATGGCGTCGGCGACCTTGTTCTCCTGGACGAGCACGCGCTCCAGCGCGAGATAGCTGTCGGCGTCGCCCGGCGCGACGGTGACGACGCGTCGTAGGGTTCCTTCGGCATCGGCGAGCTTCCGCAGGTGGAGCTGCACCTCGGCGAGCATGCGTCCCGACTCGACGTCCGGCGGCGTCGTCCCGAACTTCTGCGTGAGCGTCGGGATCTGTCCCTCGAGGATGCGCTCGAAGCCCCAAAGCGTGACGATGCGCGAGCGCGCCTCGCGAGCGAGGATCTTGTCGCCGCTGGTCTTCGCCTTCTCGGCGAGCTCCTGCCAGATGACGCGTGACTCGCGATAGCTGCGCGCCCGTTCGAGCGCGCTCGCGAGCTGCTTCTTGTAGCCGAGGTTCTGCGGCTCGAGCTGCACGGCCTCCTTGAACGACGCGAGCGCGTCGGGCGTCATGTCGTGCTCGAGATAGACCTCGCCGAGCGCGGCGAGCGCACGGGCGCGCGGTGTCACCGTGGTGAGGATTCGCTTCCAGGTCTGGATGGCGAGCGCCTGGTTTCCGTCCTGGAAATAGCGGTCTCCGAGATCGGTGAGGTGGCCGGGATCGTTCGCGCCGACCTGCGAGAGCCGCGTCAGCACCTTGAGCGAGCGGTCGTTCTCTCCGATGCGTCCGTAGAAATCGGCGAGGCGCGAGAGCACCTCTTCGTCGCTCTGCCCGCGTGCCTCGAGCTCGGTGAGCAGCTTGAGCGCGCGCGCGCGATCGCCGCGCTGCATGAGCGCCTCGCACTGCTCGAACACGAACTGCGGATTGTTCGGAGCCGCGCGGATGAGCGCCTCGTATTCGGCGATGGCCTTGTCGAGCTCGCCTTGCGACTGCAGCACGCGGATCATCTTGAGGCGCAGATCGATCTGCTTCGGATTGACGGCGAGCGCCTTCTTGTAGGTCTCGAGCGCGCGCGTCGAGTCGCCGGTCTCCTCGTAGAGAGCGCCGAGGAGCGCGAGGCGCTGGAAGTCGCTCGGATGCTCGTCCTCGATCTGCTTGATGAGGACGGGGAGCTGCTGATCGGCGCGATAGATCTCGGTGATGGTCTCGTAGACCTCGGCGCGCACTGCCGCTTCTTGACCGGCCGCCTGGAGCGCGCGCTTGAGAGTCGCGAGCGCCTCCTGGTTCTTGTGCGCCTTGGCTTGCGCCTTTCCGAGATCCTTCAGCGCGGGCGCGAGCGCGCGATTGTCGCCCTGCGCAGCGGCGATGACGTCCTTGAACTCGACTTCCGCCTTCTCGTACTCGGCGCGCTGGAACAGCTCGCGTGCGAGCTCGGCGCGGACAGCGAGGCTCGTGGGCTGCGCCTTCACGAGCTGCTGGTGAAACGCCTTGGCGGCGGTGAAGTCCTTGCCGTCCAGGGCGAGCGTCATCAGCGTGCGGAGCGTCTGCTCGCGATCCGCGGGCGCGGTCTGCAGCGCGAGCGCGTCTTCGTACCGCTTGCGCGCCGATGCGTCGCCGCGATCCTGGAGGAGCCGCGCCAGCGCGAGGATCGCGACCGGATCGTTTCCCTTGAGAGCGATCGCCTTCTCGTACGTGCGGATCGCATCGTCCGGGCGACCGTCGATCTTGTAGACGCCCGCGAGCGCGACCGTGCTCGCGTATTGATCGCCTCCCGCCGTCGACGCGCGCGTCTCGAAATCCTTCACGAGGCCGGCGAGGTTTCCGTCCTTGTCGCGATAGAGCTGCGCGAGACGCTGGAGCGGGAACGGCGAGCCGGGCTGCGCGAGGACGATCTTCGTGTAACGATCGATGAGGACGGTCTGCGACTGCCCCGCGTCCGGGTTGCCGGGACTTGCACCGGGCTGCGCAGGTCGACCGCCGGGTTGCGCAGGGCGACCGCCGGGCTGCGCCGGCCGTCCTCCGGGTTGCGCGGGACGTCCGCCGCCCGGCTTGTGACGACCTCGCGGATCGAAGTCCTGCGCGTTCGCGGGAGGCGACACCACGAGTCCGGCGAGCCCCAGCGAGGCCAGCGCGAGAAGCCTTCGAAACCGCACGATTACAAGCTTAGACCCGATCGAGGGCATCCGCACTGGGTCGGCTCCTGCGATGATGCCAACGCGTCGAGCTGAGCCGTGATTCCTGGCAGCCTGACGATCAGAGCTGGAACGTGTAGCCGGCGCTGAGGCCGATCGTCAGGAGCGCGCTTCCACCGTCGTCTGCGGCGATGAGGTTCAAGTAGGAGAGCTGGAGTCGCACGTCGATCGGGAGGTCCTTGCTGAGCACGTAGCCAGCGCCGAGGTTGAAACCTCCTCGGTCGAGCGCGGCCGAGCCCGAGGCGACCGCCTCGGTCCCGTTCGCGTCGAAGTGGGACAGCATGAGGTTCGCGCCGATCTCCGCTGCGCCGTAGAACCCCGCCGACGCGTCCGTGAAGAAGTAACGAGCGCCGGCCCAGATCGGGATGTTGCTGACGTTCAGAGAAAACCCGGCGCCGGCGGTGGTGTTCAGCCCGAAGAGGTAGCCGCTGCGCAGCGTGATCTCGAGACGCGGGACGACGCGATACCCGAGGCGAAGGAGCGGGCCGAGCTGCACGCCCGTGTATTTCGTGAAGTCGCCGACGGGGAGCATGAACTGCGCGTCGACGCCGAGGCCGAAGCGTTTGGGGGATTCGTCGGGGGAGGGAGCGGGCGCGGGCGCGGGCGCGGGCGCGGGCGCGAGAGAGGGCGCGGGCGCGGGAGGGAGAGCGGGAGAGGGCGCGGGCGCGGGGGTTGGGGCCGGGGCGTCCGGGAGCTGCGGGAGCGGAGGCGGGGCGTCCGGGCTCGGCGCAGGGGACGGCGGAAGCGGCGGAAGCGCGTCCTGCGCAGAGGAGCGCGCCGGAACCAGCGCGCTCGACACGATTGCGAGAGCCAGGGCCATCGTCTTGATGGTTTTGCGCGTCGACGTCATCGGCGGCGAAGCATGCCACGGTCGTCGCTGCGTCGCGGTGCCCAAATGACGAGCGGGCCACGAGGTCTCCCTCGCGGCCCGCGATCGCGTTCGCTTCGCAGCTCTGAACGACTCAGAACTGGAACGTGTAGCCGCCGCTGATACCGATCGCGAGCAACGTTGGCTCGCTGACTCCAGCGACGTCGTTCTTGCCGAGCAGGTTGAGCATCGAGAACTGCGCACGGATGTCGATCGGCAGGTCCTTGCTGATCACGTAGCCGACCCCGAGGTTGAAGCCCTCACGAGTCTGGCCCTCCGAGGCCGACAAACCTCCGGCGGAGACGTGTGCGGTCATCAGGTTAATGGCCAGCTCCGCCGCGCCATAGAGGCCCGCATACGGCTCCATGAAGAAGTAGCGAGCGCCAAGCCAGATCGGGATGTTGCTGACGCTGATCGACGTGTCCGAGCCTGCGGCCGCTCCCTTTGGCGTCTTGCCGATGCCGAAGAGGTAACCGGTGCGCGCGGTCAGCTCGAGGGCCGGGATGACGCGGTAACCGAATCGCACGAGGGGTCCGATCTGCGGGCCCGTGGAATCGCTGAAGTCGCCGATGGGGAGCATGAACTGCGCCTCGACACCGATGCCGATCTTCTTGTCGGCCTCGTCGGTGTTTGTGTCCGTCGGCGCACCGGGAGCAGGGGTACCCGTGGTCGGGGGCGCGCCCTGCGCGAAGGCGGTGCCGGTGAACAGCATGCTCGTAAGTGCGATTCCAGCCATTGCCAAGATCTTGCGCATTCGGGATTCCTCCACCGGCAAACATGTCATGAGTGGACGGGCGGGCCCAAGAACTTTGCAATACATGCGAACCCTAAAAAATAGGGCGATGTTGCGTTTTGCACGCGTGCAATCGACTACGCACTAGCGTCGTGCGAACTACGCACTTCGACGATTACACGATTCCCGTCGTCCGCCGATACTTCGATAAGTGGGACACGAGGATCACGTGACGGCGGAGACGATCTCGATGGCCGCGAAGAACGCGCCCGCGGCGATGATCGCGTTGAAGATCGCGCCCGAGGATCCTCCCGCCAGGTCTCCGCGCCAGTGACGCACGCCGCGCCACGCGTAGGTCAACCCGATCGCGCCGAAGGCGAGACCGATCAGCGCGTGCACCGCGGTCGCGACGGTGTCGGACGGCGAGAAGGCGAAGCGCGCGATCGGCCAGCCGTCGGGACGATGCGCGACCTGCATGAGGAGCCCGGCGCCGAGGATGGCGACGAGCCCGACCACCCCCATGCCGACCACCGGCGCCACGGCATCGGGCTGCTGCGGGCGCACTCCCCATGACGCGTGCGTGGCGGCCGGCTTCATCGCCGAAGGGCCGGGTGCCAGGCCCACGCCGCTCAGCAGCGCGTCGGGCGCGAGCCTCGCGCGACCCGGCGCCTCAACCTCGCGCGGCGCCTGAACGGGCGCGGGGGCGGGCGCGGGCGCGGGCGCCGGCGCCATTGCCGTCGCTCCGCGCGGATCCACGCTCGGAGTCGGCAGAGAAGGCACGGAAGGCGCGCTCCGCCCCGCCGCCGACTTGGGGAGCCCGAGCTCGGGAATGACGATCGGCACCTGCGAGGCCGCAGGCAACGCCGCTGCCGCTGCCGCGGCCGTCGCCATGGCGGCGAGCGCACCGGGCGGGATCGATCGCCTTCCGGTGGGCTCGAGCTCGGTGCCGTCCATCGTGTGGCGCAGGTCGCGGCCCAGCTCGGCGGCGCTCGGGTAACGCTCGTCCGGACGGCGACGCAGGCATCGCTCGA
>OUNM010317914.1_pt1 | contig 12271 bp, 14 predicted proteins | sample 1769961 | NCBI WGS metagenome assembly OUNM01 (sample SAMEA3914820, study PRJEB12502) | metagenome | biome: forest; material: soil | place: USA | collected 2012-03-12 | depth 0.3 m
CGGTGGAGCTGCTCGCCGAGCGCGCCGACGAGATCCTCGCTGCGAACGACGCAGACCTCGCCGCGGCCGATCTCGACGAGGGTGCGACCGATCGCCTGCGCCTCGACGAGAGTCGACTGAAAGCGATCGCCGACGGCGTGCGCGCAACGCGGTCGTTGCCGCCGATCGAGCGCGACGTGCGCACATGGACGCTCGCCAACGGTCTCGTCGTATCGGAACGGCTCATCCCCGTCGGCGTCGTCGGTGCGAACTTCGAAGCGCGCCCGAACGTCGCCGTCGACGTCGCCACCCAGGTGCTGAAGAGCGGTAATGCCGTCGTGCTCCGTACCGGCAGCGCGGCGCTCGGCACGGTGACGGCGATCGTCGACGGCGTCCTTCGTCCCGCCGCCGGCGACGCTGTCGGGCTCGTGCGGGCCCCTGGGCGGGAGGGCGCCGAGGCGCTCGTGTCGCAGCCCGATCTGATCCCGCTCGTCATCCTCCGCGGCAGCGGCGCCTCGACCGCCGCACTCGCGCGCATCGCCGCCGAGCACGGCGTGCGTGCGCTCGCGCATGCCGAGGGCGGCGGCGTCCTCTACGCGCACCGGAGCGCGGACCGCGCGAAGCTCGACGCGCTCGTACGGGCGAGCCTCGACCGGCTCGGCGTGTGCAATCGGCTCAACCTCGCGCTCGCGGACGACGACGAGCTCGCCGACGCGATCGCCTCGGTGTGCGCCGAGCTCGCCGTCGCCGTCGCGGGCGAGCTGCCCGCGACCCGCGAGTGGGCGAACGAGCCGGACCGCGTCGCCACCATCACCCTCCGCCGCGTCGACGGAGTGGAGGACGCCGTGCGCGTCGCCAACGAGGAGACATCCGGGCTCGCGGCGGCGATCGTCACCGAGGACGCGGAGGCGGCCGGGCGCTTCCTCGCCGGCTATCGCGGGACGGCGGTGTTCTGGAATGCGCCTACCCGCTTCGCCGACGGGTTCGAGCTGCTCGGGACGCCGGAGACGGGGATCAACGTCGACCGCTTTCCCGGTCCCCGCGGGCCCGTCACGTACCGCGACCTCTGCCTGCGCCAGTACCGGGTCGTCGGCGACGGCACTCAGCACCGGTGACGGTCGTCGTCAAGCTCGGCTCGTCGCTCATCGTCGACGCGGGCGGCCGCGTCCGTCGCTCGGTGCTCGCGCAGCGCGCCGCCGACGTCGCCGCCATCCCTGATCCCGTGTGCATCGTCTCGTCCGGCGCGATCGCGCTCGGACTGCCCGTCCTCGGGATGAGCCGCCGGCCTCGCGCGACGCCGAGGCTCCAGGCGGCGTCGGCAGCAGGGCAGGTACGGCTCCAGCTCGCGTGGGAAGCGGCGTTCCGCCGCCACGGACTTCGTGTCGGCCAGGTGCTCCTCTCCGCCGGCGACCTCGCAGGGCGCGCGAGCTATCTCAACGTCCGTAATGCGCTCAACGCCCTCCTTCGCCTCGGAGTCGTCCCGGTCGTGAACGAGAACGACGCGACTGCGACGGACGAGATCACGTTCGGCGACAACGACGCGCTCGCCGCGCAGGTGGCGGTGCTGCTCGGCGCGCGGCTGCTCGTCCTGCTGACGGAAGTGGAAGGCGTGTACAGCGCGAGCGACGAGCTGCTCGCGAGCGGCGATGCGGTGGACGATTCGGCCTTCGGCGCGGGCAGCTCCCTCGGGCGCGGCGGGATCGCGAGCAAGGTTGCCGCTGCACGGCTCGCGGCCGGCGCCGGCATCCCGACGGTGATCGCATCCGGGCGCGGGCCCGGCGTGGTCGCGGCGATCGCCGGCGGCGAGGCACGCGGGACGGCGTTCGCTCCGGCGACGCGCCAGTCGGGCGCGTTCAAGCTGTGGCTCCGCCACGCGAAGCCGGCGAGCGGAAGGCTCATGCTCGACGACGGCGCACGCGACGCGATCCTCACGGGTGGCCGCAGCCTCCTCGCCGTCGGCGTCGCCGAGTGCGAGGGGACGTTCGAAGAGGGAGATGCGGTCGAGCTCGTCGCGCTCGACGGCACGCCGATCGGCAAGGGTATCGCCGGTGCCGCCGCGGCCGAGCTACGCGGGCGCCCGCGCGGCGTCGAGGCCGTGCACCGGGACCGCCTCGTCCTCTACTGAGTGAACGTGAGGCTGGAGAGAATGCCCGCAAACGCGCGCGCATAGTGCGCACGCTGGCTCGGCAGCGTCGTCAGCGTCAGCACGTAGAGGGTGCTGCCCGACTGGAAGTAGAGCTGATGCTGCGCGACGAGCGTCGGCCCGCTCGGCTCGTTGAATCGCGCCTCGTACGTCACCGAGATCGCCTTCGTGCCCGCAACCGTCGTCGTCGATTGCTTCAAGCCGATCGGATGCGCCACCTGACGAACCGTCGCGAGCTCGAGCGCGACGTTGCCGTCGAGGGCGGAGAGCGGCGCCCGCTCCGCGACGACGTTTGCATTCGTCGCAAAGCCTCCACGGGAGTGGACGTCGACGGCGACGAGCTTGAGCAGCGACCCCTTCTGCACCAGCAGCGAGACGAACGACGCCAGCTGCGGGTTGAGGGTGCCGACGGCATGGATGAGCTTCAGAGCGGTGGCGTGGTCGACCACCTCCCAGCCCGAGGGGAGCGAGATCCGGAGGGGCGTCCCCGGGACGATGCGCTGCGCCGGCGCCGCCGGAGCCGCGGCTGCGACGGCGAGCGCCGCGACGACGACGAGGATCGCCCGCACGCGCGCAGGGTAGCCTCGAACTAGCCGATTGTCTCGATGATCGCCTCGGCGATCACGCGCATCGGGCGGCCCGACGACTGGCTCGCGCGGCGGAGGCGCACGAACGCCTCCTGCTCGGTCAGCTTCTGGCTCTCCATCAGCAGTCCCTTTGCGCGCTCGATCGCCTTCCGCGCGGCGAGCGCCTCCGCGAGCGTGTCCACCTGCTCGCGCACCGCCGCGAGCTGCTCGAAGCGCGCCCTCGCCGTCGCGATCGCGGGTAGGAGATCCTCCTCCCGGAAAGGCTTCGCGAGATAGCCGTACACACCGGCCTCGGCGGCTCGAGTGACGAGGCTCTCCTCCGTGAACGCGCTGACGATGACGATCGGGATGGGACGCTCGTCGAGGATGCGACGCGCCGCCTCGACCCCGTCCAGGCGCGGCATCTTCACGTCGAGGACGGCGACATCCGGGGCCGCCGACGCCGCGAGCGCGACCGCCTCGACGCCGTCCCGCGCCTCCGCGCACACCTGGAGCCCCGCGCGCTCGAGCATCCCCTTCAGGTCGAGACGGATGAGTGTCTCATCCTCTGCGATGAGCGCTCTCATGACCGCGGCCGGACCTCGATGCGCCCGATGCTGCGCCGGGCGGCGAGCAGCTCGCGATGGCGGGCGGCGGCCGCGAGCAGCGCCGGGGCGACGTCGCCCTCGCGGAACGGCTTCAGCAGGTAGCCGAACGCGCCCGCAGCCACTGCGCTCTCCACGGTCGACCGGTCGCGGAAGGCGGTCAGCATGAGGATCGGAATCGGCCGCTCGGCGTAGATGCGGCGCGCAGCCTCGATCCCGTCGAGCTGTGGCATGCGGACGTCGAGGATCGCCGCGTCCGGTTGCGTGGTGCGTGCGAGCTCGACAGCCTCCAGCCCGTCGCGGGCCTCGCCGCAGACGGTGAACTCGTGCCGCTCGAGGATGCCACGCAGGTCGAGACGGATGATCGTCTCGTCTTCGGCAATCAGGACTTTCACGCACGCCTCCTTCGTCGAAAAGAACACGAAGGCAGCGTCGCCTCGAGTGCCGACGCTAGCAGATCGCGCGGCGAATCCCGCGCAGCGCCTGTGCGATGCGCTGCTCGTTCTCGACGAGCGCGAATCGGACGAAGCCCTCGCCGTCGGCGCCGAAGCCGCTGCCGGGACTGACGGCGACGTGCGCCTCCCGCAGGAGCCGCAGCGCGAACGGCTGCGACGGCTCGTCGCTCGGGATCGGCGCCCAGACGAACATCGTCGCGCGCGGCCGCTCCACCTCCCAGCCCACGCGCACGAGGCCGTCGCACAGCGCGTTGCGGCGGCCCTCGTACACCGACGCGGCGTGCGCAGGCTGTTCCCGCGCCTCGCGCAGCGCCACCGTCGCCGCGATCTGCAGCGGCTGGAAGCTGCCGTAGTCGAGGTACGACTTCAGCCGCGCGAGGGCGCCGACGACGTCGGCGCGGCCGAGGACGAACGCGACGCGCCAGCCCGCGAGCGAGAAGCCCTTCGTCAGCGAATAGAGCTCGACGGCCACCTCGCGCGCGCCGTCCGCTTCGAAGATCGACGGCGGGCGGTAGCCGTCGAAGGCGAGGTCGGCGTACGCGAAGTCGTGGACGAGGACCATCTCCTTCTCGCGAGCGAAGTCGACGAGCCGCTGCAGGTCGGCAAGCTCGACGCACGCGGTCGTCGGGTTGTGCGGGAACGACGCGAGCAGCACGCGCGGGCGCGGCTGCGCCGCTTCCCATGCGTCCTGCACGCCGGCGACGTAGTCGAGCGCGGGCACGCGCTGCACGGTGGCGCCGGCGAAGCCGGGCGCGAACAGGTGGATCGGGTAGCTCGGGCTCGGCACGAGCGCGGCGTCGCCCGGCCCCAGCAGCACCCACAGCAGGTGCACGAGCCCCTCCTTGGCACCGAGCGCGAGCGTCGCCTCCCGCTCGGGGTCGAGCTCGACACCGAAGCGGTCGCGGTACAGCTCGCAGACGGCCGCGCGCAGGTTCGGCAGCCCGCGGCTGGAGGAGTAGCGGTGATTGCGCGGGATGAGCGCCGCCTCGCGCAGCTTCTCGACCGCGACCTCGGGCGGCGGGACGTCCGGGTTGCCGAAGCCGAGGTCGATCACGTCCTCGCCGGCGCGGCGCAGCTCGAGCTTGAGCCGCTCGACCTCGGCGAAGGCGTAGGGAGGGAGCGCGTCGACCCGGCGGAACTCCACGGCCCCGGAAACCTAGATGCGGCCCTTGACAGGTGAGCTCGGTCGCGTTAGCTTCCGCCGAACGGTGTTCGACAATGTCGAATATTGGTCGGGAGTCGGGCAATGCGGCCCGTGCAGCGCAGCTGCGGGTCGTTGACATAGGAGGTTCCGATGCAGGAGCACTCGACGATCCAGCGCGCATTTGCCGAAGCGATCGGCACCGCGTTGCTCGTCTTTGTCGGCGCCGGATCGGTTCCGGCGATTCTCCTCCTCGAGGGCGGTTCGAAGGCGCCGTTCTCGGGAGCCGACTTGGGCATGATCTCGTTCGCCTTCGGCCTGATCGTCGTGGCGATGGTGTACACCGTCGGCAAGGTCTCGGGCTGCCACATCAATCCCGCGGTCACCTTCGCCCTCGCCTTGACGAAGCGATTGCCCTGGCGCGAGGTCCCGCTCTACTGGTCCAGCCAACTCGTCGGCGCAACCGCCGGCGCCTTCGCGATCTGGGCGACCTTCGCGGCGCGGGCGGTGCATCTCGGCTACGGCTTCGGGATGGTGAACTTCAACCATGCCTCGGTGAGCTGGGGCTCCGCGATGTTCGCCGAGGCGATCGGGACGGCGATCCTCATGTTCACGATACTCGGCATCGTCGACTCGCGTTCGCCTGAAGGCTGGGCCGGACTCGTCATCGGCCTCGTCGTGGTGGCCGTGATCATCGTCGTCGGCCCGGTCACGAACGCCGCCATCAACCCGGCACGCATCTTCGGGCCGCTACTCGTGCAGTCGATCGACGGGTCGCACACGCACAACTGGATCAAATTCCTTGGCGCCTACCTTCCGGCAGACCTCATTGGTGCCGGAATCGCGGCATTCGCATACGACTTCATCGCGACGCCGCGGAGGATCCTCCACACCATCGAGGAAGCCGTCACCGAGCCCGACCGCGCCGAGCCCGCGGTCGTCTAGAGAGGAGCGAGACGTGAGCGTCGCAGTCGCAAGCGTGAAGAAGTTCATCAACGAGCCGGCCGACGTGGTCAAGGAGTCGCTGACCGGCCTCGGGCTCGCGCACGCGGATCTCGTGCGCATCGACGCCGAGAACCAGCTCGTTCTGCGCAAGGATGCGCCGGTGCCGGGCAAGGTCGCGCTCGTCTCCGGCGGCGGCTCCGGGCACGAGCCGCTTCACGGCGGCTTCGTGGGGAAGGGCATGCTCGACGCCGCCTGCCCGGGAGAGGTCTTCACCTCCCCCGTGCCGGATCAGATGCTCGCCGCGACGAAGGCGGTGGACGGCGGAGCGGGCGTCGTCCACATCGTCAAGAACTACACGGGCGACGTCATGAACTTCAAGCTGGCCGCCGAGATGGCGGAGGACGACGGGATCGCAGTCGAGTCCGTCCTGACGAACGACGACGTCGCGGTCGAGGACTCGCTCTACACGGCGGGACGTCGCGGGACTGGCGTCACCGTGCTCGTGGAGAAGATCGCAGGTGCGAAGGCGGAGGCAGGCGGCTCGCTCGCCGACGTCGCCGCGGTCGCGCGCAAGGTGAACGAGCGAGGCCGCAGCTTCGGCGTCGCCCTCACATCGTGCGCAACACCCGCAGCTGGGTCGCCGACGTTCGACATCGGCTTCGACGAGATGGAGTTCGGCGTGGGCATCCACGGCGAGCCGGGTCGTCGGCGCGAGAAGATCCGCCCGGCCTCCGAGATCGTCGAGGAGATGGCGGATGCGATCCTCGGAGACCTGAAGCCCGCGAAGGGAGCGAACGTCCTCGCATTCGTGAACGGTCTCGGCGGCACGCCGGCGATCGAGCTCTACCTCGTATACGCCGAGCTCGCGAAGCAGCTCGACAAGCACGGCGTCAATGCGTCGCGCAGCCTTGTCGGCAACTACATCACGAGCCTCGAGATGGCGGGCGTCTCCATCACGCTGCTCGAGCTTGACGACGAGCTGACGGCGCTGTGGGATGCGCCGGTACACACCCCCGCGCTTCGCTGGGGGTCCTGAGTCGATGGGAGGGGCGAGCGTGGACGCCGAAACGGTGAAGCGGTGGCTCAACGAGGCGGCTGCGTCGGTGCGTGAGCAGCGCGACTACCTGACGCAGCTCGACGCAGCCATCGGCGACGCGGACCACGGCACGAACATGGACCGCGGCTTCACGGCGGTGGTGGAGAAGCTCGACGGGCTCGAAGGCCCGCCCGGGAAGCTCCTGACCACCGCGGGCTCCACGCTCGTCTCCACTGTCGGCGGGGCGAGCGGCCCGCTCTGGGGCACTGCGCTCCGCCGGGCCGGACGCGCGCTCGGCGACGCCGACGACTTCGACGGTTCGGAGCTCGCTGAGGCTCTCGACGCGGCGCTGGCCGGCATCGTCGAGCTCGGCGCTGCGCAGGAGGGCGACAAGACGATGGTCGACGCGCTCGCCCCGGCGGTTCGGATGCTGCGGTCGCGACTCGACGCAGGAAGCCCGCTGGGCGAGGCGCTCGCGGAGGCCCGCGCGGCCGGGGAAGAGGGGATGCGGGCGACGACGCCGCTGCAGGCGTCGAAGGGGCGTGCCTCCTACCTCGGCGAGCGCAGCATCGGCCACCAAGATCCCGGCGCCACCTCGACGGCACTGATCATCGCCGCGCTCGAGCGCTCCGTCGCAGTCTCGCCATGAGCGAACGCGAGATCGGCGGCCTCGCCGCGTCCCCCGGCGTCGCCGTCGGGCGCGTGCTGTTGCTCGATGTCTCCACGGGAGAGGACACTCCACACCGCGGGGCTGAGATCGAGACGGAGGCCGCGCTGGCGGCGCTGGACGCCGTCGCCGGCGAGCTCGGCGCGCGGGCGGAGCGCCTGCGCGCCGACGGGCTGAAGGCCGAGGCGGAGATCCTCGATGCGAACCGCTTGATGGCACTCGATCCGATGCTGCGCGCCGACGTGGAGGCGCTCGCCCAGGAGGAGACTGCGGCGACGGCGCTGCGGTCGGCCACAGGCTCCCACTCCGACCGCCTCGCAGCGCTCAGCGATCCGATGCTCGCTGCGCGCGCGAGCGACGTCCGGGAGCTCGGTCGCCGCGCGGCGCGGCGCCTCGTACAGCACGCGACGGAGATCGCGCCGGACGGGCCCGCCGTCCTCGTCGGCGACGACATCGGCCCGGCGGACGTCGCAGACCTGCGCGAGTCCGAGCTCGCCGTCGTTGCGATCGCGCTGGCGGCGGGCGCAGCGACCTCGCACGCCGCGATCATGGCACGCTCGCTCGGGCTGCCGATGGTGGTCGGCTGCGGGCCGGAGCTTCTCGACGCCGTCGCCGCGACGGAGATCGTCGTCGACGGCGACACCGGGCGCGCGTTCCTCGAGCCGACCGTGGAACGGCATGAATGGGGGCTCGCACGCATGGCCGAGCTCGCGCGCGAGCGGCAGCGCCACGCACGCGAGCGCGCGCTCCCCGCGGTGACGCTCGACGGGCGCTGGGTGACGCTCCTCGCGAACGCGGCCGCGCCGGTGGAGGTGCGGGCCGCCCTGGAGATGGAGGCCGACGGCATCGGGCTCCTCCGCACCGAGCTCGCGTTCCTCGACGCGCGCGCGTGGCCGACGGAGGAGGAGCACATCGTCGCGCTCGAGCCGCTTCTCGCCCTCCTCCCCGGTCTGGTCGCCACCGTCCGCGTCCTGGACTTCGGCGACGACAAGACGCCGCCGTTCCTCGCCGGCGTCGAGACGCGCGGGATCGCCCTCCTCCTCGAGCATCCGGACGCCCTCGGTGCGCAGCTGCGCGCGATCCTCCGCGCCGCCGGCGACGCCGATCTGCGCCTTCTGCTCCCGCTCGTCGAGTCGCCCGAGCAGCTCCGGGCGGTCCGCCGGCTTCTGTGCGACGCGGCGTCGGACACCGGCTGGACGGCTGCGCCACCGCTCGGAGCGATGATCGAGACGCCGCTCGCCGCCCGCCGCGCTCATGAGCTTGCGCTCGAGGCCGACTTCTTCTCCGTCGGCACCAACGATCTCGTGCAGTACACGCTCGGGCTCGACCGATCGCAGCCGCTCGCGACTGCGCGGTCGGCCGCCGATCCACGCGTGCTCCGGCTGATCGCGGATACCGTCGCCGCCGCTCACGAGGCGGGCCTCACCGTCGAGATCTGCGGCGAGTCCGCCTCCGTGCCGGAGCTGGCGATCCTCTACGTCGGCCTTGGCGTCGACGAGCTCAGCGTCGCGCCCGCGCGCCTCGACGAGATCCGGACGACCGTCCGCAGCGTCTCCGCCGAGCACGCGACCGATCTCGCCTGGTCGGTCCTCTCAGGCGAGGGCGGGAACCAGCAAGGCAAGCTGGTCGGCGGCCTCGGCGGCGTCGTCGCCTGATGCAGCGATGACGAGCTCGACCCCGCCCTCCGCCCCGAGCGAGAGGATGTCGAGGATGCTCTTGGCGTTGGCACGCCGGCCGTTGGCGCTGACGAAGATCTCTGACGTGAATGTGGCCGCGGCGCGCACGAGTGTGCCCGCCGGGCGCGCATGCAGCGCCACTCCGGCCGGCAGGCAGACACGGACCTCAGAGCTTCCCGACACCGCGGGCCTCTTCTGCGGCACGGGCCGCCTCGGCGTGCGTGCAACCGGTCGACGCTGCCACCGCGGCCGCGATCGCACCCTCGACGAGCGGCGCGTCGGCGACGCTGAGCCGCTCGACCTCCTCCGGGGCGAGCTCGGTCAGAGCCGCACGGACCGAGAGGACCGAGCTGCCGAGGTCGACGAGGACGACGGCCCCGGCGCCTTTCGCGGCGGCCCGGAGCGCGTCGAGGACGCGGCCGCCGTCGGTGCCCAGCGACCCGTCGACGGCCCCGCCCGCAGCCACGATCGGGACACCCGGCCCGGCGATCTGCCCTGCCATCTCCGCCAGCCCGGAGGCGATCTGCGCGCTGTGGGAGACGAGCACGAGAGTGACGGCGCCGTTGCCTTCGACCATGGCGGCCATTCTACAATGTCGAACGGGATTCGACAATAGCTCCGAAGACGATTCAATCGGTGGACCGCGCTGTCCGCCTTCTCAAGGCGCTGGGTGAGCATCCCGGCCGCCTCGGGCTGAGCGATCTCTCCGACCGGGTGGGCCTGGCGAAGACGACCGTCCACGGGCTCCTGCGGACGCTCCAGGAGCACGGGCTCGTCGAGCAACACCTCGACTCGGACAAGTACCAGCTCGGCCCGCAGCTCCTCCAGCTCGGGAACAGCTACCTCGACCTGAACGAGCTGCGCTCCCGCTCGCTCGCCTGGTCCGAGCTCCTGGCGGCGCGCGTCGGCGAGGCCGTCCGCGTCGGCGTCCCGCACGGCGACGGCGTCCTCGTCGTCCATCACGTCTTTCGTCCCGACTCGAGCCTGCAGGTGCTCGAAGTCGGCGCGCTGCTCCCACTGCATGCGACCGCGCTGGGCAAGGCGCTGCTTGCCTACGCGGACGACGACTACGTCGACGACATCGTCGCGGTCGAGTTGCCGAAGCTGACCGGGCACACGCACGTGTCGCCTGCGGCGATCCGCCGGGAGCTCGCCTCGGTGCGAGAGGTGGGCTACGCCGTCGAGCGCGAAGAGGCACTGCTCGGCGAGGCAGGCGTGGCGGCGCCGATCTTCGACCGCCGGACGGAAGCGATCGGCGCGGTCGGAGTCGCCGGGCCAAAGGAGCGCGTGCTGCGCCGGAACCGGTTGCCGGATGTCTCGGCTGCCGTCGTCGAGGCAGCGCGCGGGATCTCGCGCGACCTCGGCGCCCCCCGCTGGCCCGCACGCTGAATCGCCGCGCGAAGCGACACGACGTCGCCGACGACGACGAGCGCCGGCGTCGGCATGTCCTCGGCGGCCGTCGCGATCGCGCCGAGCGGCGCGGTGACGACCCGCTCACGCTCGGTCGTCCCCGCCGAGACGACCGCGGCGGGAGTCGCGGCCGGGCGGCCGTGCTCGATCAACCGCTCGGCGAGGCGCTCCAACCCCGCGAGGCCCATGAAGGCGACGAGCGTGCCCGGGGCGCGGGCGAGCGCGGCGGCGTCGAGCCGCTCGACGTCGTGCGCCGCGAACGCGGTGACTGAGGCCGAGAGACCGCGATGCGTGACCGGGATGCCGGCAGAGGCGGGGACGGATGCGAGCGACGACACACCCGGGATGACCTCGAACGGCACGCCGGCGCCCGCGAGCGCGAGCGCTTCCTCGCCACCGCGCCCGAAGAGGAAGGGGTCTCCGCCCTTGAGTCGCACGACGTCGTGGTGATCGCCAAGCGCGACGAGCAGGTCGTTCACCTCGTCCTGCTCGAGGTGGTCACGCTCGATGCGCAGCGCGTCTGCCGGCGCCTCGTCGACGAGCTCCGGCGCGACGAGGCGGTCGTAGACGAGCACGTCGCATGCGCGCACACGCTCGAGCCCCTTCACCGTGATGAGGCCGGGATCGCCCGGGCCGGCGCCGACGAGGGCGACGGTCATCCGAGGGCCCTCGCCACGGCGTCGCGGAAGAAATCGCGTCGCTCCTCGTACGTCTCGAACCTCTGCTTGACCCACGGCCGGATGCGCCGCAGCTCGGTGGCGAGCTGCTCGTGCTCGAAGCCGATCTGCGACGCGAAGCGGTCACGGAGCCACTGCGCGAGCACGGGGGACGCACCGCCGGTCGACACCGCGACGGTGATGTCGCCGCGACGATGCAGCGCCGGCAGGATGAAGGTGCACAGCTCGGGCACGTCCTCGACGTTGCAGAAGATGTGCCGCTCGCTCGCGTCGGCGAAGACGCGCTCACCCTGCTCGCGGTCGACGACCACGACGAGCCAGGCGCCGTCGAGCAGCTCCGGCCGGTAGCTGTCGACGACGACGACGTCGGCGCCGCACGCTTCGAGTGCGCGCACCTTCTGCTGCGAGCGCCCGACGAGGAGGACACGGCGTCCCGTGAGATCGAGGCACGTGACGTAGTGCTGGGTCATACGCCGACGGAGTGGATGCGCGCGCCGGCGCGGTCGAGCTTCACCGTCAGCTCGAGGCCGTCGACACCAACCGAGACGATGTATGCGCCGGGGCCGGACGACTGCACCGTCACGCGCTCGAGCGTCTTGCCCTCGAGGGCGGCGAGCGCGTCCGTCACCTCGCGCGCGCCGTCGGCGAGCTCGCGGCCCGCGGGGAGCCGCCGGTACGTCTTCAGCGCCGCCTGCTCGCCTTCGGGGCCGTAGACGCTGCGGATGCGTCCGGTCGTCAGGCCGAGCTCGATCAGCTCCTCGAGCGCCTGCGCGTCGTCGTCGTCGAGCTCGCCGTCCTGCACGGCGGCGACGAGGTCGGCCAGCCGGCCGCGGCGCTCGTCGTCCTGGACGAGCGCGAGCACCGCCTGCGCTTCGCCGAGCGCGACCTCTGCAGCCTCTCCACGCAATGCGAGCGTCATTTGCCGAGGATCGCCTTGAGCTCGTGCTCGAAGCCGCCGTGCTCGATCGAGC
>OUNM010095512.1_pt1 | contig 12269 bp, 13 predicted proteins | sample 1769961 | NCBI WGS metagenome assembly OUNM01 (sample SAMEA3914820, study PRJEB12502) | metagenome | biome: forest; material: soil | place: USA | collected 2012-03-12 | depth 0.3 m
CGCTGCAGCCGACCTTCGACGCCATCAACGCGCTGTCGGACAAGGCGTCGCTGTCGGCCTATCTCGGTTCCAAGCTGCGCGCCGACGTCGACGCACTCAACGCCACCGACTTCTATACCGACAATATCTTCGGCCTGTGGGTCCAGCAGGGCTTCGACGATCCCGACCACAACGCGCCCTACCTTCTCCAGGGCGGCCTCGGCATGCCCGACCGCGCCTACTATCTCGACGACACGCCGAAGATGGCCGAGCTGCGTACCAAGTACCAGGCCTATATCGCCGCCGAACTGAAGCTGGCGGGCGTCAGCGACCCCGAAGCCAGGGCCGCGCGCATCATGGCGCTGGAAACCAAGATCGCCCAGACCCACGCCAGCCGCGAGGATTCCGAGGACGTCCTGAAGGCGAACAATCCGTGGGCGCGTACAGACTTCGCCACCAAGGCGCCGGGTCTCGACTGGGACGCCTATTTCAAGAGCGCCGGCCTGACGGGCCAGTCGCGCTTTATCGTCTGGCATCCGACGGCCGTCACCGGCATCTCGGCCCTGGTGGCCTCTGAGCCGCTCGACGTGTGGAAGGATTACCTGACCTATATGACGCTCGACCACTACGGCGCCTATCTGCCCAAGGCCTTCGTCGCCGAGCGCTTTGCCTTCTTCGGCACGGCGATGCAGGGCACGACGCAGATATCCGACCGCTGGAAGCGCGCCATCGGCGCCACCAACGGCGCGCTGGGCGAGGTCGTCGGCAAGCTCTATGTCGAGAAATACTTCCCGCCGGCGGCCAAGGCCAAGATCGAAGCCATCGTCCAGGCCGAACTGGCGGCGTATCATACGCGCATCGAAAAGCTGAGCTGGATGTCGCCCGACACCAAGGCGAAGGCGCTGGCCAAACTCAAGACCCTGCATATCGGCGTCGGCTATCCCGACAAGTGGGTCGACTATGGCAAGCTTGACATCGTGCGCGGCGACGTCATCGGCAACCTGCAACGCGCCGAGCTGTTCGACTATCAGCGCAACCTGGCCAAGCTGGGGCAAACGCCCGACCGCGACCAGTGGGTGATGACGCCCCAGACGGTGAACGCCGTCAACCTGCCGCTGGCCAATGCGCTGAACTTCCCGGCGGCGATCCTGCAGGCGCCGTACTTCGATCCGCAGGCCGACAGCGCCTATAATTTCGGCGCCATCGGCGCCACGATCGGCCATGAAATCAGCCACAGCTTCGACGACCAGGGCAGCCAGTTCGACGCGCACGGCCGGCTGATCAACTGGTGGACGCCGGACGACCTCAAGCACTTCCAGGGCGCCTCGGCCAAGCTGGCGGCGCAGTACGACAAATATTGCCCCTATCCCGACGCCTGCGTGAACGGCAAGCAGGTGTTGAGCGAAAACATCGCCGACGTGGCGGGCCTGTCGGCGGCGTACGACGCTTACAAGCTGTCGCTGAAGGGCAAGCCGGACGTGGTCAAACGCGGCCTGACCGGCGACCAGCGCTTCTTCATCGCGTTTGCCCAATCGTGGCGTCAGGTCGAGCGTGAAGCGGCGCTGCGTCAGCAGCTCAAGACCGACGGCCATTCGCCGGACGAATACCGCGGCGATACGGTGCGCAATCTGGACGCCTGGTATCCGGCGTTCAAGGTGACCGAGGGTCAGAATCTGTATCTGAAGCCGGAAGACCGGGTGCAGGTGTGGTGATGGAAGCGGCGCGGCTGGACGACCTGAATGTACGGGCGGGCAAGTGGCTTGTCGGGCGGACGGTGGTGAAGGTCGGTTACCGGCGCGAAGGCCGCGAGTTGTTCCTTGAATTCGAGGACGGCTTGCGGCTTTTCGTTAATGCTCCGGCGGATCTCGATGTGTCGATAACGGAAGGCAGTGACGGATAGGGTCCGACACCGACGACACATCGCAGCGGCTCGAAAACGGTCATCGCCTATGGTAGACTGGGGCGATGGCCGACCAGGTTTATACGGTAGAAAAATATTATGACGGCCCTGTAAGCGGCACCGCCGACTTTTCAGGCCGTCCCCATATCTACCGGCGGTTATTTGACGACGCGGAAGACGAATACGGCTCCGAATTCGATTTGACACCGATCGATCAGTCGTTGTTGTTTCTTATTCTGGAATGTTGGGCAATCTGGCGACACTGGCAGAACCGCTTCATTCTGCTGGAGGTTTCCGTTGACAGCCACCCGGGCCATGGTGGCCGTGACGCGGACTATGATCAGTTGCAAAGTCTTATCAAGGCCCGGATGGACGAGATCACCGACAAGCCGGTAAGGGGGATCGGGGCGTTTCGGTCGCCGGTATCCGCGCAAAGTCCGATCGGCGCACGAATATTGGAAGTCAAATGGCGGGAGGCTGTGGCCTAACCCCCTTGCCTCCGCAGCTCTGCGCCTCTAAACGCATCCGCGATACCCACCAGGCTGAACACGAATGTCCGAAGAGCTCCATATCCTTTGCACCGACCGCGACGGGGTCGAACACAATCTGCCGGCGCTGGAAGGCTGGCGCGTCATGGAGATCATCCGCGACAACGGTCTGCCCATCAAGGCCGAGTGCGGCGGCGCGCTGGAATGCGCCACCTGCCACGTCTATGTCGATCCGGACTGGATCGGTAGCCTGGTGCCCAAGTCCGACGAAGAGGACGAGAAGCTCGACGACGCCTTCATGGTCAAGCGCAATTCGCGCCTGTCGTGCCAGATCCTCATGCGCCCCGATCTCGACGGGCTTAAAGTCACGCTGGCGCCGGAAACCGACTAAGGCTACGTTTCATACAAATGACACGACGACCCGATACACGGGCGGTTCGTATTATGGTGAGCGGCATGAAAGTCAAAACCCTCGTTTCGACCTTGGTCATCGGGTCATTTATCGCAACGCAAGCCCTGGCCTGGGGCGCGGCGGGGCACCGCATGATCGGCGAAGAGGCCATGCGTGGCCTGCCGAGCTACCTGCCGGCCTTCCTGCGCACGCCGTCAGCCATCGCCAATGTCGGCGAGTTCTCGCGTGAGCCCGACCGCATGCGCGGCGCCAGTAAGCCCGGCGACAATGACCGCCTGCCGGCGCACTATATCAATCTCGATACCGACGCCAAGATCTTCGGGTTGACGCTGGACGCGCTGCCGGCCAACCGCACCGATTACGACGTCAAGGTCCGCGCCGCCGGCGGCGATCCGTTCGACGCCGGCTATCTGCCCTACGCCATGGCCGACGCCTACGCCCAGGTCGCCAAGGACATGGGGTACTGGCGCGTCCTCAGCCTGATGGAGCAGCGCGAGACCGACAAGGCGAAGAAGGCCTGGTACAGGGCCGACCGCATCCGCCGCGAAGAGGTCATGCTGCGCGATATCGGTATCCTCAGCCACTATATGGGCGACGCCTCGCAACCGCTGCACGTCACCTCGCACTATAACGGCTGGGGCAAGGGGGAAAACCCGGACGGCTATACGACCGACCCGATCCACGGGCCGTTCGAAGGCGTGTTCGTCAACCACAACATCACAACGACGGACGTCCGTGCCAGGATGGGCGCCTATACGCCGTGCACGATGAAGCCCGAACAGTGCCTCGACGCCGAAATCCTCCAGGCCAATGCCCAGGTCGTGCCGCTGTACAAGATGCAGAAGGCCGGCGAGCTGGTCGACGGCAATGCCGATATGAAGGCCTTCGTCGCCACGCAGCTGGGCATGGGCGCGACGAGCTTACGCAACGCCCTGGTCGACGCCTGGCGCGATTCCAAGTCGATCAAGGTCGGCTATCCCGCCTTCGTCTATGACGACTTCCTGGCCGGCAAGGTCGAAAACCCGTGGGTGTCGCTGTATGGCGGCGACTGACGGCGCCCTGCTGCAATTCGGCGAAAAGATTTCGACGGACGCCTATCGTCCGCGCCAGGGCGCCTACGGCATACTGGTGCGCGACGGCCGTATCGCCGTCGTCCAGGTCGGCTATACCAGGTTCACCTACGACCTGCCGGGCGGCGGCATCGACGAAGGCGAGACGCCCGAGCAGGCCCTGAAGCGCGAATATCTCGAAGAGACGGGGCTTGAGGTCAGCGTCGGCCGCATGCTGGCCGAGTTCAACCACTACATGGTCCACGACGACGGCACGCCGTACAACAACCACGCGCGCGTCTACGACGTCGAATTCGTGCGAGAACGCCTGGACGCCAAGGTCGAGGACGACCACGAATTGATCTGGCTGCCGCCGCTTGAGGTCATCAAGCGGCTGAAGCGCGAAGGCTATGGCTGGGCCATGGTGCGGTGGCTGCGTCGAGAGAGTTGATAGCGGTATCGGGGCGCGCTATGCATTGGTCAAACCAATAAGGAGAACGCCCCGATGCCGATTCGCCGGACATACGCTGTCGCCCTGTGCGCGCTTGCCTGCATAAGCTTCGTCCCGATGGCCAGCATGGCCAAACCCAAGGCGCGCCCTGTGGCTGTGGCAAAGGCCGCGCCCGCCAAACAGTGGGTGGCGGCCTGGGCGACCTCGACCATGATCGCCGAGGGCAATAACCTTGTGCCCGCCGAGGACCTGACCGACGCCACGCTCCGCCAGATCGTCCGCGTGACCTCGGGCGGCGACCGTATCCGCATCCGCCTGTCGAACGCCTTCGGTACTCAGCCCTTGCAGATTTCGGCGGTTTCGGTGGCGAAGTCGAAGGTGAATACCGGCCCCGCGGTCGATCCGGTCAGCGTCCGCCCCGTCACCTTCGATGGCCAGGTGTCGGTGACCATCCCGGCCGGCGCGGATTACGTGTCCGATCCCGTCGACATGCCGGTCAAGGGCATGGACGACCTGGCGATCTCGATCTACCAGCCGTCGCCGCCGGGCGTGGTAACCAGCCATCCGGGCTCGCGCGCCACATCGTACTTCGTCCACGGCAACCACGTCTCCGACGCCGACCTCAGCGCCCCGGATCTGGCGATGAAGACGGCCGACCGCTGGTACGAAATCGCCGGTCTGGAAGTCGAAGGCACGCAGACCCAGGGCGCGATCGCCATCGTCGGCGACTCGATCACCGACGGCTATGGCGTCAAGCCCAACACCAACCTGCGCTGGCCGGACGCCCTGATCGCGCGGCTGAACGCCGAAAAGGTGCCGCTGTCGGTGCTCAACTTCGGCATCGGCGGCAACCGTCTGCTGCAGGACGGCCTTGGGCCAAACGCAATGGCGCGGCTGAACCGCGACGTCTTCAGCCAGCCGGGCGTCAGGTACCTTGTCGTGTTCGAAGGGGTGAACGACCTGGGGACCCTGACGCGCGACGCGCCTGTTGCACCCGAAGGCCATGCGGCCCTGGTGACGCGTATGGAGCAGTCGTACCGTCAGCTGATCGACCGCGCCCACGCGCATGGCCTCAAGGTCATCGGCGCGACGATCACCCCCTATATGGGCAACACCTACTATCACCCGGACGCATCGAACGAGGCCGACCGCCAGGCGATCAATGCCTGGATCCGTACGCCCGGCCGCTTTGACGCAATCATCGATTTCGATGCTTTCACGCGCGACCCGGCCAAGCCCGACCAGCTGCTGCCGGCCTATGATTCCGGCGACCACCTGCATCCGGTGGCCGGCTATCCGGCCATGGGGAATTACGTGGACCTGAAGCTGTTTAAGTAGGCGCAGCCTCGCACCTCCCTGTGCCCCGAAGCTTTAGCGAAGGGGGATGGGGAGGGGACCTTACGAGCCGCGAAGCGGGGAGATGTGGTGGTGGGGTTTCTTGCTTTACGGCACCCGCCGCAAAATGAACTCGTCGTCAAGCGTCTGCCCGACCGGGAACTTGTATTCGCCGACGCGCTCGAATCCGTAAGCCTTGTAGAGGGCCTGGGCCTTCAGGTTCTCGCTCCACACGCCGATCCATTGCGGCGCGGCGCCGTAAGTCGCTTCCATCCAGTCCATCGCCGTGGCCAGAAGCCGCTTGCCCAGACCCTGGCCCTGGGCGCTTGAATGGACGTAGATGCGTTTCAGTTCGCCGTGGGCTGTAGGATCGGCCTCGGTGTGGGGCAATCCGACCGGACCGCAATGCAGATACCCCCGCGCGCGGCCGTCGTCGTCGACCGCCAGCCGCCAGAACTGGCGAGCATCGGCGATCTCGGCCGCCAGCTTGTCGACCGCATAGGACTTCAGAAGAAAGGCCTCGAGATCCTCGGGCGGATAGAGGTGGCCGAAGGTTTCAGAAAAGGTCTCTGCCGCCAATTTGGACAGGGCCGGCAGGTGTTCGGTGGTAGGTGTGATCAGTTCCATGCTGAGCTGAATAGACGGGGCCGCGCAGCCCCGTCCAGTGTCAATTAAAACGCCGCCTTGTTGGCCTCGAAGAAGGCCCGGATCGTCTGGGGCTTGCGGCCCGTCAGCTTTTCCAGGTCGTCGCTTTTCAGGTTGAAATCGCCCTTGCGCGTGGCGGTGTCGAACGAGACGAAAGTCGGGATCAGGAAGTCGGGAAAGCCGGCGTGCTTCAGGCCCTCGGCCAGTTGCTCGTCGCTGACCTTGACGACGTTGAGCGGCTTGCCCACCACATCGCGCGCGATCGCTGCCACCTGGTCCGGCGACACAAGCTCGGGGCCAGTGATGTTCAGCGTCTCGTTCGCCGCGGGCTTCGACAGGGCCGCGGCTGCCGCCTGGGCGCAGTCGTCGTGGGCGACATAGGCCGTCACGCCGTCGCCCGACGCCGTGTACCAGTTGCCCGACGCGAACGCCGGCGGCAGGCTGTGCAGCAGGTTTTCGGCGTACCAGGCGTTGCGCAGGATGGTGTAGCCCATGCCCGACGCCTTGATGGCGTTTTCGGTACCGAGGTGGTCGGGCGCGAACAGCACGGCGGCTGTCTCCGGGTTCGGCATCGAGGTATAGACGACTTCCTTCACGCCCGCAGCCTTGGCGGCGTTGACCGCATTGGTGTGCTGCGTCAGGCGCTTGCCCGGAATGCCCAGCGCGTCGGTCGAAATGATCAGCACGCGGTCGACGCCGGAAAACGCGGCCTCCAGCGAGGCGGGATCATCGAAATCAACCCGGCGGGTTTCAGCCCCCTTGGCGGCCAGGTCCGAAAGTTTCGACGGATCGCGCGAGGCGGCAATGACGGTGTGGCCGCCTTGCTCCAGCAACAGGTTGACGACGTGGCGGCCCAGCTTGCCGGCGGCGCCGGTGACGAGAAGCGTGCTCATGGCTTTATCCTTCTTAAAAGTCTCAAAAGTAGACTAATGCACAAATAGAGACTAATATGCGGGTGTAAAGACGGCATCTTGGCCGCACCTGGTTACCTGGAGGGAACCCATGGAGACCCATATTACGCCGGGCATGCGGGCGGTTTTCACCGATATGATCGCCATGGTGACCGACCGCACGATGGATGCAGGCTCGTGTCCCGTGCGCGATGTCATGGACCATATCGGCGACAAATGGTCCAGCCTTTTGCTGTTTGCCCTGGCGGCGCGTCCGCACCGTTTCGGGGAATTGAAACGCGCCGTGCCGGATATTTCGCAGCGCATGCTGACCCAGTCGCTGCGGGATTTACAGCGCGACGGGCTGATCAGCCGCCACGTCTTCGCAACCGTACCGCCGAGCGTGGAATATCGTTTGACGCCGCTGGGCGAGAGCCTGATGCCCGCCCTGTTCGGGCTGATGACGTGGGCAAACGCCAACCACGAGCGGATCAGGGCGTCGCGTGTGGCCTTCGATACGCAGAAGGTGGAGGAGGCGGTGTAGCTGCGCAGGGAGGGAGGTAAGCAAGAAACCCCACCACCACATCTCCTTCGCGATTGCTTTCACAATGCTCAGTCGTGCGGTCCCCCTCCCCATTTTCTACGAAAACGGGGAGGTACAAGGGTTCGAAATCTCTAACCATCATCCTTGCACCTCCCCGTTCGGAACGAATGGGGAGGGGGACCGCACGAGCGAGCTTGGCCTAAGCCAAACGAGCGAGATGTGGTGGTGGGGTTTCTTGCTTACTTTTTCAGGGGCTTACCGCCCCAACGCCTTCCACGCGTCCGTAAACGCTTTCGCTTTACCAAACGCGATCTCCGCCGTGTCACCGGGCTTGTAGACGCTCGACCCGATGCCGAAACCGGCGGCGCCGACGTCGAGATATTCCTTCATATTGCCGGGCTCGACGCCGCCGACCGGGAAGACCGGCATGTTTTTCGGCAATATGGCCTTCAAGGCCTTCAACCCCTTGACGCCCGCCAGTTCGGCCGGGAACAGCTTGAGCGCATCGGCGCCGGCGTCGATCGCGGTAAAGGCCTCGGTCGCGGTGAAAAAGGCCGGGAACGAAATCAGGCCCAGTTCCTTGGCGCGCTTGATCACTGCGGGATTGGTATTGGGTGAAATGCAGATCTGCCCGCCGACTTCGGAAAGGCGATCGACGTCCTCGACCTTCAGCACTGTGCCGGCGCCGACGATGGCGTCCTTGCCGAATGCCCCGGCCATCAGTTTGATGCTCTCGAACGGCTCGGGCGAGTTGAGCGGCACCTCCAGCACCTTGAAGCCGGCGGCGACGATCTTTTCGCCGATAGCCAAGGCTTCACCGGGGGTAATGCCACGCAGGATCGCGACGAGCGGCAGGGTCTTCAGCGTGTCCTGCCAGCGTTCGATTAACGTCATATCAGTCTTCCTTGTTGCGCCATGGCCCACAGGCCGGCGGCAGAGGCGTCGTCGCCATCGTGGCGGGTGATCTTGTCGAAGCCGGTATGTTTCAACGCGCGTTCGTAGAGGCCGACCAGGGTGCCGTCGCCGATCAGGCCGACCGGGCGGACGCCGTGGCGGCCGATCTCGGCGCGGATTTCCGACCCGATCAGCAGGCCCGAAAGATACGACGACAGGCTTTCCGGCTTGATGTGGCCGAACAGGCCTTCGGTGCGCACCGAGAAGACGAGCGACAGGAAGGACTTGTCCTCGAGCGCGCGGTCGACGCCCAGCAGGAAGGCGTCGCTGTCGTCGACATCGTCGGTCATCAGGTCGCCGAGGATCGAGTGACGCTTCAGCACCTGGAACATTTCGCCGGTCATGTAGCTGGAGAAGCCGGTGATCTTACCGCCTTCGACCTGAGCCCACTTGCAGTGCGTGCCGGGCAGGATGTAGCTGGCGTCGCCGGCCTTGGTCGCCAGGCCGTAGATCTGGGTTTCCTCGCCGCGCATGACGTTGAGCAGACCCTTGTGGTCGGCCTCGGCCGACAGGCCGGGCACGATTTTGGCGCGCAGCTTGTCGGACGGCGCGGTGACGATGCCGGCGACGATTTCGGGCAGGCCGGCGGGGCAGTGGACGTAGGGCGCCTCTTGCCAGCCGGTGCGCGAACCGACCATGCCGCACAGCAGGATCGGCAGGTCCGGGCGGGCGAAGTCTTCCTTCATGACCGACAGCAGCGCCTGTTCGAAGCTGAGCACGCCCAGATTCTTCAACCCGATATTGGCGGTGTGGCGCGCGATGATTTCGCCGTCCGTCCCGAACAGGAAGAGCCGGAAATTGGTCGTACCCCAGTCGGCGGCCAGAAGGGCGGGAGCGCTGTCGGTCATGTTATTTCCATTTGGTGGGACTAAAAAAGTTAGCGCTATCTAGCCCTTAAACTTTTGCGGCTCAAGGCCGGTATGGCCGCGTAAGCATTCACTTGGGATTTCGAACAGTGTCCCGGCTTCACGGTCTTCCGGTAAGCCTTCCGCCGCAGAGGTGACGAACATCCGGTCGAGGTTTTCACCGGCAAAGCACGGCGACGTCGTCTGTTTGGCCGGCAGGTCGATATGGAAGTCTTCCGTGCCGTCGGCCTTGAAGCGCGTGACGCGGCCGGGACCCCAGTGCGCGATCCACAATCCGCCTTGGGCATCGGTCGTCATGCCGTCGGGGCCACCCATCTCCTCAGTGAATTTGATGAACAGGCGCTTGTTGGTCAGCTCGCCATGGTCGTCGATATCGAAAACGTAGACTTCGCCGAGGTCGGTGTCGGTATGGTAGACGGTGCGGTGGTCGGCGGTGAAGGCCGGGCCGTTGGCGATCTTGTACGGGCCGTCGACCTCCTGCACGGTCAGGTCGACATTGAGGCGGTAAAACGCACCGGAAATCTTCTCGATCGGCTTGTGCATCGATCCTGCCCAGATGCGGCCGCGGTCGTCGGCCTTGGCGTCGTTGAGCCGGTTTTCCGGCTCGTGCGGGTAGGGATTGGCAATGTGTTTGATGGTCAGGGGATCGAGCGTGACCTCGGCGAAACCGCTCATCAGGCCGGCGATGAAGCCGCCCTGTTCGCGTTCGATGACCCAGGTGACGTGTTCGGGGAACTGCCAGGTGCGCGCGCTGTTGTCGAGATAGTAGGCGTGCAGCCTGTTGCCGAGGATATCGACCCAGTAGACGCAGTTGTCGCGCCTGGACCACAGCGGGCCTTCACCCAGGAGTGCGCCTGGGGGCGAGCGGCGGATGATATCTGGCATTTTTTCCTCTTTTTGGTTGTCGTAACGCGCCTTAGTGGTGTCTTTCGCGTCGCCAGACAGGTTACGCAACGACATTATTTCTCCTCTCCCCACTTGAGGGGAGAGGAAAGGCGCGGAGCGCCAAGGTGAGGGGTATCCCACCGACGATACGCGCTCTGAAAGTGCAGTAGACCCCTCATCCGGCCCTGCGGGCCACCTTCTCCCCTCAGGTGGAGAAGGGAATACGTCAGTCGTTCACCACTCCCGCACATAGCCATCCGGGCCGCGCCAGACCGGATTGCGCCACGGTGGGCAGTCCTTGGCCAGCTCCCGCACCTTGTCCTCGTCGATCTCGATGCCGAGACCAGGGCCCGTCAGCGCCTCGACATAGCCGTCCTTCACGTCGAACACTTCCGGGTTCTTCATATAGGTCAAGAGGTCGTGGCCGTTGGTGTTGTAGTGGATGCCCAGCGACATCTCCTGGATGACGTGGTTGGGCGTTGCGATACCCAACTGCATGCAGGCGCCGAGCGCCAGGGGCCCCAGCGGACAGTGCGGCGCCACCGACACGTCGTAGGCCTCGGCCATGGCGGCGATGCGGCGGACCTCGGAGATGCCGCCGGCGTGGGAAAGGTCGGGCTGGATGATGTCGACGGAGGCCGCCTCGAAGAAGGGCTTGAAGTCCCAACGGCTATAGAGACGTTCACCGAGTGCGATCGGTGTCGTGGTCAGCTTCGACAACTGCGCGATGCCCTCGGGGTGTTCGGACAGCAGCGGCTCTTCGATGAACAGCGGACGAATGGGTTCCAGCGCATGGGCCAGCTGCTTGGCCATCGGCTTATGGACGCGGCCGTGGAAGTCGAGGCCGACGTCGAGGCCGAGCGCCTGGACCGAGGTCGCGCGTTCGAGCACGCCGTCGATCACCTTGGGGGAATCGAGCCAGCCCATGTCCTCGCTGGCATTCATCTTGATCGCCTTGAAGCCCTGCGCGATGCGGGCGCGGGCGGCGTCCACCACGTCCGACGGACGGTCGCCGCCGATCCAGGCATAGACCTGCACGCGGTCGCGCACGCGTCCGCCCAGCAGTTCCCACACCGGCACGCCGAAACGCTTGCCCTTCAGGTCCCACAGCGCCTGGTCGAAGCCCGACAGGGCCGACATCAGGACCGGTCCGCCGCGGTAGAAGCCGAGGCGATGGAAGGTCTGCCACATGTCCTCGATGCGGCTGGAATCGTGGCCCATGAAGCGCTCGCGGATTTCGGCGAAGGTGGCTTCGACCGCTTCGGTATGGCCTTCCAGCGAGGCTTCGCCCCAGCCGACGGCGCCGTCGGCGGTCTCGACGCGAACGAACAACCAGCGCGGCGGCACGGCGAAGGTTTCGATGCGGGTGAGGGCGGCGCCCTTGGTGGTAAAGGTGCTCGAAGCCGGCATGGTATTCATCGTGGAAAGTCCTTGTGTCGCCCCCTTGACCTAGGCGCAGGCGGCCCGGAGGTCAAGAAAATTGTACTATAATATACCAAGACGCACGAGCCTCGATTTTCCGCCAGGAATTGATGCGTCCCGGACACCGTAATGCACGTTGGATCTGCCGCATTGCCCCTTCCGTCTGGATCGGCTTGACGCCGACCCAGCCACCTTCCCCGCTTTGCAGGGAAGGAATTGAACGATTAAACGCCCTTCCTTCCCTGCGAAGCGGGGAAGGTGGCTCCCCGAAGCTTTGGCGAAGGGGAGACGGAAGGGGCGAGCCCCATTTTGCCGCGTGCTCGGACTCACACTAAGTTGACTTTACGTCGCATTATATTTTGCCCGTTATCTTGACGTTCGCGTAAACATCGCGCACATAAGTCGCAGCATAAAAAGGCGCCGCGAGCGATGTGCGGAAAAGTGTCAGC
>OUNM010969645.1_pt1 | contig 12268 bp, 15 predicted proteins | sample 1769961 | NCBI WGS metagenome assembly OUNM01 (sample SAMEA3914820, study PRJEB12502) | metagenome | biome: forest; material: soil | place: USA | collected 2012-03-12 | depth 0.3 m
CGCCTTCCACTCCCCGCTGGTGTCTGGAATGCGCGAGATCGTCCTGTCTGCGCAGCCCGTATTGAACGAAGCGCGCTAGGCAAGCTATTTGCGGTGACGTATCGCCATGTGAGCGGCGGGATGTCGTGCGAGTAGTGCGCTTGCGACGGCGAGCTGGTGCCGCGTACCTGCCTCAAGCAAGGGGATGGAGTCATTCGAGGTGCGGCATCCTTACGCTGCTAAAAATTGAACGTCTACGGTCGTCAGGTCGAGGACTTGATGCGAGCGAATATCAGCTACGTGAGCAAGGTCGAGTTCCTTGTTCCTTTCGCGAGGCCTTCTTTACCTCCATCACCAAGAGGAATATCCAGGGCGGCTTCGCAGGTGCTGGCCTAGTGCCGTACGATCCAGAGAGGCTGCTTTCTAAGCTGGACGGAAAGCTTCGTACGCCAACACCCCTGAACGCTCGGGCTGGCACTCCACAACCTTGGGTGTTCCAGACGCCACACAGCCCCCGAGAAGCCAATTCACAGTCAACGCTCACCAAAACTCGCATTGCTGACCATCAAAATAGCTCCCCAACCTCGCTGTTGAGGACCAGCTTACCAAGGGGACGATGGCTGTGATACACGAAGCGGCTCTCCTGCGCCAGCTATTTCTGATGTAATTATAGTTGGTTCCTAGTGTTGTTATTTTGCAATCGAGGATGGTGTATGCAGAGTGGTAGAGAGTGCGCAACTCGCTTTTCTGCGCAACTCGCTTAACTATCAAATACGTTAGTTTAGCTGAAGAAGAGGAATGATACATACGACTTGACCGTGACTGCCCCAACGGCTTCTTTACCAGTGTCCTCGCCGAGAAACCTGGTTTCCTTGGAGGTTGCCCACACGATGGAATTAAGAGGAGGGATAATTAGAGCGAATGAATTATTGCTGTTCGTTCAGGTTCTTCGAAGGCTTGGGCTTGTCGCGTTTAGGACCGTGGAGGCTGACTTCAGAAGATGGAGATCGGAGATACTAACACCCTATGAATGCGGCGGCGGAGTCTACTTAGAGCCACCACTTGTTACACCGCCCTCCCTTTTACCGTTAACTCTTGTTCAGCGGAGAGCGCAAGTTTACGCGCTCGCCTATCCTCCTGCCACCCTGATTACTTTGTGCCTGGAATATCCGCGGCGCCTCTTCCTGCCATGCCCACAGTACGTGTGCATTTTATCCCGTGGCACACTCTCCTGCCACACTTCGTGACGAGTACATAGACGCACGCAGCTGCACACCTTCCAAGTTCGGTGTGGTTGGCATTTGTGACACCCTTTTCACCCGCTTCATGACGAGTCAGGCTGACGGGTTGAAGAGCATTCTTGGCATCCATTTCTGCTGGTTACAGTAGCTTGCAAAAATCGGGTTCACCCCCCAATTCGTTGAGAAAAAGTTCAGAGCACGGACACAGATCCATTTTAGGCGCTGAAACAGTTCGTTTCAGCTGTTTTAAGCATTCCACCACCTCTAACGTGCTGAATTTGCTCGGTATTGTGGTAACTTAGTTATGGAGGTGCCGGAACACTCCACATCGCCACCGAATGTGTATAGATTCACTGTGGCCTCTTGAACCCTCCAAAGGCAAAGAGATACAAAAATATGGTACGATGAAATATAGCAAATGATCCTGCATAAAGAATGACGAGCTACATGAGAGGCCTGTGGCGGGACTGGAACGCGAAGTGGAAGACTCGTCCTGACGGGATCCCATAGCCACTGCCGACGTTGTTGTATCTGACTGTACCGGTCGGTACGTTGCAGGTTGGCTGGCTGTGCACTTCCTGTGGCTGCCCTAGAGCCAAGGAAGCGGAAAGAGATAGAGAACGGGACAGAGAATCTAGGATACACAAGAGGGCATATACTACATACGTACTCTATATCCGTGTAAAACACGCCACTTCACCTTGACGTTGTTGCCCGTCCAGGTGAGCAACCTCCGCGCCAGCTCCGCACTGACGCCTGGGCTGGGCGTGAGCCCGCCGCTCTGGTGGTATGATGGGAAACCAAGTCGATGGGAAATCGCGAAAGATTTGTCCAGGCCTTCAGTAAACTCCACCAGGCTTTGACAGGTCTGGGCAGGCCTGTACGCCCACGTTGTCCGTGCGCGCGAGCCAGGCCCGGTCTTAGTTTGCCACGCCCAGGGGCAGACACGAACCAAATGCAATGAGGAGCTAACTTATCGTTATCTGGTCCATGGCTGCCTTCCCAAATCTGTTTTCTGACCTGGCAGCCTGCTCACTCTTTGCAAGCCGAGAGCCGAGAGCCGAGAGATAAGGGAAGTCTCCAAATGACTTCTCCCTGGCCATGGCATGTTGAATCAACAACCATTGCATATTGCATTGCACGCCTGTGGCAGTGCTGTACGGAGCGTAGGCGGCATCAAGAGCGGCCGCGTTGGCGTCGAGCTTCTTGGCGAGCTGGTGCACTGCCGTGTCGATCGGCTGGGCGGTCACGTCAATGGCCAGCTCTGCGAGGAGCGCCCGCGTCTCGGCCGAAAGGTGCTCCAGCGCGCTGCTCAGGAGAGCAAACGACGGGCCGGGGGGCGGCACGAAGGCATGTCGAGCTCGCGGCTGTCGCTCTACTGTCCGGATTGCGTCGAATAGCACCTTGGACCTGTGGACGAGCGGCTCTGCTAATGTGGATGGCTGGATCGGCCTTGCTTTGAACGTCTGCCGTTGGCGCCGGTTTCTCTTCTTCCGCCTCCGTCGAAGCCTCTCCTGGCTCGGCCGTGGCACCCTGCTGTGGCTGCTTCGGGCTCTTGCCGAGCCTCATCTCGAACGCTTGGGTCATGAGGCTGGACATGTTTTCGACGAGCTCGAGGTGGCGGAGGGCCAATTCCGTATGGTCGAGTTTGGTCGGCGTGGGCTCGGGGCGGAAGGCCTCGGGTTCCACAACGGCGCGTTGGCTGGCCGGTAGGGATAAGATCTCGTTGATGGCCTTGTCTATGCGGAAGCGCAGGGAGTAGATATCCTTGATCTTGGTCTGGGCGATAGCTCTCTGCTCGCGATCGGCAGCGGCAACGGCCGCGCGCTTCTTCGCCGTCCATATCACGGGCTTCAGTTCGGCAAAGGTCGGCACCTGCAGCGGGCGCTGGAAGTACTTGCGTAGGTCATCGCTGTCCAGGGGGAAGTTGGTGTCAGTAGTGACCTTGTGGGTCACGCCGATGGTGCGGAGACGCCGGGCGAGGAAGGCAAGATTCCCGGCTTCCAAACAACCAAAGTAGAGCACCAAGGCAAGCTGGAACAAAAGGGCATCAACCAAGCCGCTGACCGACACGCCATTTTGCCACTGCAGGCGCCTCGACAATAGTTTCACTTTCCCCCAAACCCGTCGTATTGTCTCCCACAAACGGCTCCCATCCTTCCGGAGCCTTTGACTCGTCCGACTCGCGTCTCAGGTCACGATTAGACAACGTCGAGCGTAATGTCACCTCCCTGTTAGTCTTGGGGTGTATCCCACCAAACTCGCGAGTGACGCTGACCTCGGTCGTGATAAAGACTCCCCATGTCGTCGTCAGGACCAGCCAAAACACAGGTAGGGCAGCGCAGACAGCTGCCAGATAGACCTCGAGACATGCCAGGCCGCCCGTCGTAGAACTGTACCAGCTTGGGTCGAACCGGAACGTGTCGTCCTAAGACCGGTGAATAATAAAGACCATACGCAGGACTGCGCATGAGATAGTGCTGCCGGGGTTGTTGTCAGTACCGAGTCCGACAGGAGGGAGGGTATAACAGGGAAGTAACAAACGTAACGTAACGTACAAAAGGCCAAGGATAAAAAGTCCCACCAGGCAGAGTCTGGTCTTCCTCGGAGTATCTAGCTTAAAGCAGAGCGGTATTAGAATTGTAAATATAGTAAGGTCGAGCAGGGCGCTGCTGGAAGCTTAGCTCACAAAGACGCGCACAAACGCCTGCAGATTACAAGAGCCGAACCCCCAACAGTAAGGGTCCCTAATAGAAGCATTCCAGTAGGAAGAAACGGGGTAGCGGGGACCTAACGTAGCACAATAAAGGCTACGCCCCACGCAGCCGTGATAGCGATCATAAATTAGGAGAAGCGCCAGGACCGGGATCCACGCTCGAACACGCAGAGGTACTAGAACAACAACGCCAGCTTTATCAAAGTATATGAGAGAGGGTACGTGGCGTTGCCGACGTAGAGGATCTTGAGGGTGGTGAGATTGAGGAGAGCCGGTGGTTTAGGAAGTATAGATAACGAATTACATACCCTCATGAACTCTTCAATCTCGGGGAGAGTCATTGTGTAGATGGATCTCCCCAAACCCAAGTTTAGTACTAGGGAGAGAGTCAATACGTTATAGGAGATGCGGAACTGCGAAGTGGACGAACATATGCAGAGAATAATGGGGCCCGTGGCCGTCGACAGCTGCCATAGAGAGTCAGAAGAGGCGCCAGTATCCTGTTGTTATTGGGGGGGCTGCGTACCATGGTAAGGATAATGAATAGGTCATCCCATCCCAGCGCGTGGAGAATGAAAGGCCGAGTATACAGCCGCAATAAGCAACAGATCCACGAGAAAACCTACACACAAAGTCAACTTCAACCCTGCAGATTAAAGGCATCAACATAACCAGGGGCAGAGGGGATCTCGGAAAGCCAGTCGCCATACCATAAAGGAAATCATAAGAGTCAAGAGGGTTGGCCGGCGGTTCAAGGTTAGCACCGGCCGGTACGCCCAGGGGTCCAAGTGAGGGGTTAGGGATAGTGATTCCGTAGTCCTAAAGAATTGAGGCGTGTCACGCAACACGAACATCATAGATCCAACGAGGGACGAGGGCGAGGGAGAGAACAAACTCGTGACGTCTCGTCGACACTCAGCACGATGATCATAATGAAAACGAAAAGTGCTGGTTCGTCCCCCCCATCTCTTTTATCCGTTCTGTGGCGCTAAGGTTGAAAGCTGAACCGTCCCCAACGCCTGTGGTAGAGACACAGGGATAGAAGGAGGCGAATCCCTCACGCCAGTGACGGCGCAATTGCCCGAGAACAGATCGAGCGTGTGAAATAGAGCCGGAGATCAGGTACGAAAACCCAGTATCACCCCAGCAGTTTGCAAGCCCGTGGCAACGGAACGGTGTGGGATGCTCCATCAAATAGCATTCGGGACTGAGGCCATGGCTGGGTAGGTAGGTACATCCCTGTTCTGACTCTCAAGCTAGGTAACCCGACCAATCCAGGGACTCGAAGAGCGCCCTACCTACGATTCGTATCCGCCAGCTCGGACAGCGATCTGCATGTCCACAGACCCCACAGCTTGATCAAGGTTGTTCCCTCGACAACCTCCTCCGAATCGCTCAGATACCGCTCAAAGGATCTCGCGCACCGGAGTGACAGGGCGATGGCCACCGGAACCTCAACCGCAACCGCGATGCCCACAGCGAGAAGCGCAGGCTTCACAATGCGGAGGATAGTACGGAACGCAACGCGGCCGGGCTTGAGCGTGTTCGTTCCGACCTCGCGCCGCCATACGCCCCAGAGACAGCCCACAAAGGCAAGACTCATAGCCTAGAGCGCTTGCACAGGCACCATAACCAGGCCCCAGCAGATTGTGTTGAAGATACCCCAGACGGTAGGTCTTTTCGCACTACAGATCAGATTAGCTAGGATATCGGCGCGTCACCTAGCGATTACGTTGTTGCTAGTAAGTGTATGCTAGATCGTATTAACGGAAGCTTACTATAAGCAGCTTGTAACAACGAGGTTTTAACAAAGACCGTCCGGGACATCGTAGCGAAGCATCCCCGAGATACCGCCTTCTATAAACTACAGTATCGGCCGGGAAAAGTGGATACAGGTATACAGCTAGGCTAACTGCCAGCATGAATTTACTGTGTACGGAATGCTGAAGAAGTGCCACCAACATAAGGGCGTCCATAGCTGCCTCAGAACTTTGAGCTCAAGAAATAGGGGCTGCCGTGGTAATAGCTTCGTAACGGTGGTATACTCCGTATCGGACTTGGCCCGAGCTGCTGGCGATCTCAGGCGGCGACTAATTAGCTAATACGTTGCCGAGTGGGGATGTGGCGCTGTCGCCACCAGAGCAGATAGTGTGAGGGTGGCTTGAGCTTGCGACGATTGGCGTCTAGAATGCCTGTCCACCCGAGACGTGGCCCGAGACAATGGTCTGTGTCCACCCGTGACATGGCCTGTGCCAGACGGCTCCCCCAGCGTGGTGAGGCTGCTTCCAAGGGACATCTCTCGGATGAACTCCTCTTTCGGCACATTAGATGTATAGATTCCGTCAAGCGTCTGGCTAGCGTAAGCGCGGAGTTGGAAGACGCCTCTAAAATCGCCCACTTCCTGTTGTAAAATCTGATGAGTCGGTGGCCGCGGCGAAGTGCCACTCATTGTGTTTGCGCCTCTTTCTTCCCTTCATCCCCTACGGAACCTTGAAGTCAGTGCCCCTTTGAAACGGAACTTCCCGCTGGCTTGGGACCAACTGCGTGCTGCATGGTGTGACACTCAACGGCAAATTAGCTAACCCATGAGCCCATGTCCAAGGTTCACATAGAAGCTTTCTGTATTCCAGACTTGTTCCCAGCATGCCAAGTCTGTCCGCCACCCGAGCGACCCAATGGGGCGTTGGGGTGGCCGCTACACGAAGGACGCTGGTGTGAAATTACTGGGACGAGACCCTGTCACCCCTCAGCTCGTTTCCGGGCGTTGAAGGATCCCTGGTCCAACCTTCATGCTGTTTCTGCGCGGGCACGAGCCACGACTTGTCATCCCCAACAACGGAGAGAACCAGTGACCAAACCTGGTCCATAGGACCGGCAGGTATACTAACGTCACATGGAGCTCACCAGAGCAGATGAGTGTGAGGTCAGGCCGTAGCCACATCCCGTATTCGAGCTCAACCCGTCTCCGCGGGGTGGCCAACCCCTAATCGCAGCGCCGGCCACGGGGGCAGTCGAGCCCTGGGCCTCCTGGCTAGTAGACATGCTAGGCTGGTCGCCGAGGCTTATGGTGGCCAAAGGGCATTGGGATACCTTGCGCTGCATAGTAGTAGACGCTGACAGGGGTGGCGATCTGGCCAATGCAGCCAGCAAGGGGGGTGAGAACTTGGAGAATACATACATGTGCCTGGTACCAGGTTGTCGTCGACAATAGGCATCGGCACTTGAACGATTTAATGCCATTGTCAAGCTGCTGCAGCGCCGCCATCACCGTCTAATTAAGACAACAGCCGGCCCTCGCGAGTCCGGCTCGTCATAACAGCATCCTGCAAGCCCTAAAGCTAGGGGAGCTCTCTCACCTCTCTCACTTCGCTTCAACTCTCTCGGCTCTCACCTCGATCTCACCTCGACAGCTCTCGACACCTCGACATCTTAACACCTCCACACCTCCACATCTGGACACCTCATCGCTCTGACAACACCAACAGCTCGACATGGGCTACGCTGGGAGTCCCGCAAACGATGGGCCAGCCCTGAGCACGACCATCGTTGCGTTCATAGCCCTGGCACTGTACAACGCCGTCGAGCTTAACGTCATCATCTTCTCCTCGTTCAAGCGCCAACGTGGCCTCTACTTCTGGAGTTTCCTCGCCGCGACCAACGGCATCATTCCGCATAATATTGGCTTCCTCCTGAAGAATGTTATCAACTCGCACACCTTCGGCCTCTATATCACCCTCGTGTCCGTCGGTTGGGTGCCCATGGTCACGGGCCAGGCGCTCGTCCTCTACTCACGGCTCCATCTGATCTTCCGGAACCCTTTTTGGCTCCGCATGGTCCTGGCCATGATCCTCATCAACGCCTTTGTCCTGCACGTCCCCATTATCATCCTTATGTACGGGTCTAACAGTTCGGCGGACAACTCGTGGGCACCCGTGTACGACATCTACGAGAAGGTCCAAGTCACCACGTTCTGCCTGCAGGAGCTCATCATCTCGGGCATCTACATCAAGACGTGTTACTCCTTCTTCGACACCGAGAACAGCCTGTACGGCGACGCAGTGCGCAAGATGCGCCACCACCTGCTGCTCGTCAACGTCGTCGTCATCCTTCTCGACATCCCGATCCTGATCCTCGAGTACACGGGCCTGTACGACCTGCAAACAGCGTACAAATCGTTCGTCTACAGCATCAAGCTGAAGATGGAGTTCCGCATCCTGAACCAACTCATGGACATGACGCGGGCACAGAACGACATGGACCGGCTCTTCCACAACAGCTCGAGCATCCAGATCCACCGCGGCCCGGCTCCTGGCTCGGAGCTCTCACAGGTCACATCGAAGCCGAAAAACGGCTGTAAGGTCGTCGCATCATCGGCAGTGCTTTTAGTCTTCGATGAGAAGAGGACAGCTGCATTCCGCAGTGCGGGGTAGGGCTGAAATGCGGCGGATGGCTCGTTTGCCTGTTGGTCACACAAGTGAAAGTTGTGGCGGCGCTATTGGACGAATGGCAGCAAAATACTCCCTGATTTGTGCGAAGAAACTGGTGCAAAGTCATCGTAAGATGTGACTCCGGCCTGACTTGGATGTACCCGGAACGCCAACAACACGATCCTCCGTTTTTGATGGAAGGATCCTGTGCAAGTCTGCGGATGTAGACTGGAGTTCTTGCCAGAGTATTCTGTATACAAGCGCCTGTCGGATGCTGGGGAGCAGGGATCGCCCCCGCCTTATGCAGCGTTCGCGTTGTGCATCCTAAAACAGAACACTGACAGTTATCTCCTCCTTGTTGCCTGACGATCCTAAGCTGACGGCTGCAATACTTCGGAAGTTGACGCGGCAGCATGTCTTCGCGCTGGTCGCGGCTGCTCCACTGGCCCCGCAGCCGACCATCAACGGCACCCTGCACGTCTCTACAATCTAATGCAATTCCTGAAGCATCTACGCTGCGAGCTAGGACAACGTTCGCTGTTCCTGTTGCGGTCTCCGACCCCTGTCCCAAGGGCTTAGACATCGTGGCGGAGGGAATCGGCCCTTTGTAGATGATGTGAGAGCTTTGTTTGTGACAGTAATATCTCGCAGTTTTTGAAAGTTACACTTGGATGGGCGTTATCGTGACACCAATGGCTCCCCCACCTTTGCAAGATGTTAGCACCGCCAATTTTGGTATCCAAGATCAAGTATTAAATACTAGTCCGCTAGCCTCTGTTGAACAAGATATTAATCTTATACCTTTAAGGAACGATGGATATGTCGAAGCTGTTGGGACTACGGCCACTAGGAGCGAGGCTACCGGAGAGTAACCTCCGGAAACTGGCTCAGGAGGCTGGGTCGCGTGAGGAGAGCTGGGCACGACGAGAAAATGTGGCGGGAGGAGAGCTTTACGAATGCTTACACGGCGATCTGCACGAACGCATCTTGACAGAATTCAGGAAGGAATACGTACGTATTTACACGCACCTACGTGGACTCGCTGCTCACGGGCAATACAGGGGCCGGCCGTACGCGATTGGGCGACAAGTCAAAACCTCAGCCTCGCTAAAGTCGATGTACGAGCTCCATGTCTGCTCAAAAAGGCTCCCTGTCAACATCAAGCGGGGGGTTCGCCGTTCTTATCCCGTTCCCTTTCCAGGATTGCGCAATCCAACACCAACCCAACAAGCATGACACTGCGACTCGAGAATCTGCCGATTGCTGGATCCAGTCCCCCTGCTCGAGAACAGCGCGCTTATTCTCCTGAACGGTGAGATCAAGTTTTGGCCGGAGTCTTTTACATTGCAGGAGTCTGGGATGACGACTCCATGGTTGGTAGAAAGGATATCAGGGAGGAGGAGGCAGAGCAGCTGCAGTGAAATTGAAGAATGACTCGAATGAGATGCATCCCGAGACCGCCCCAACGTCGATGTGTTCCGTGCTTGAGACTTCCCGCAAATCCCTGCCGGAACTGGCTTGCCCATGGTCGTCCGGGGTCAGACGTGAGATTTCCGTGGCAGAAGCGTTCACAGTTCCGGCCAGAACTCCTCGTCGGCGCAACTCGAATGATTCCGACCGAGAAGAAGAGTGTCATTCTGCCGCTTCATCCTGTCCCGCGGCTTGCCCAGCTGCCTCAGAGAGCATCCTGAAAGACGCCATTTGCTGGCCACCCTCGGCGTTCGGACGGGGAGAAGCTTGATCAACCATCAAACCAATTCCAGGTGGCGGAAGGCCAATAGGCGCAGTTAACTGCTTGGGCCCTTTCACACGATCCATCCGGAAGGCCGTTTACCGAAGGTTGTCCCACGGATCCAAACCCCCAGCCAAATGGCAGATCGAGCTGGGACGGCGATGCAGCATTTTCGACATGATGTGGCGAAAGTGTAGGGAGTGGGCTGTCTGGCGGATCTGCGCGGCGCCTGCTTTTGTGCCACGGGTAATCCTGACCATCGAGGCTGCCTGGTAATCCAGCACCGGATTCGCTTGGCGGCGAGACGTGGATCGTATACTCGGGAATTACAGCGGCGCTGAATTGGCTGGCCTCGGTAGGCGTTCGCCTTGTTCACTGGCCGGTGTTCGTCTTGTACTTTGTTCGTTGGTAAGTGCTCTGCTTGCGCGGCACGTGGGGACGAGGGCGACGAGCGGCTGATCTTGTCGAATCCATGTGAGCCATTTACGCATGGCTGCTTAGGGCTCGAGTGCGGCCGTGGCGATGGGGACGGAAGGGGGGACGGGATGTTTAAGTCGCCGTGGAAATTGTTTCGCCACTGGGCGTGCAGCATGAAGCCCTGATGTGTGCCGTGATGTGGGAGCGAGAGTCGCTGGGCGGCGGTCGGCGAGACTTCCCAATTTGGGCTAGCGCAAGCCGTCTTTTCTCGTTCTGGACTAACCTCATATTTTTTCTGATTCTGGATTAACCTCATTGGGTATCTTGGGTGCGCGGTTGCAACGCTACAAGGCTGCGCCGCATCACATTACGGAATGCAGACGACAGATTTCAGCTTCCTGCTTTTACCCCTGCTGCTCCGGCGGGGTCGCGCGAGCAGGTGAGCGAAAAGCGGCGAGTGCTCACCCGAATAGCACCTTGAAGACACAGTCCTCTAGCGCGTTACAATAGACGGGTCGCTACACACTTTTATAACGTAGTTCCCTTAGGATCGGTGCGTAGAACACGTAACATCTAAGGAATAGCGCCTTGAAGACGTAGAACTCGAGCCCAGTACAGAGGCTAGTTCGCTACCCACTCTTATAGTACAGTTCACCTAGGATCTACGCGTAGAGTATAGAGCAGGGTACTGTAGAACAGAGAGTCAGGGCACCACTACGAAGAGGCACTGTCCAGCAAGACAAGACAGCAACAAGATTATAAAGCACAAGGACAAACCAACTTCGACTTCAAGGAGGGCAAGATATACGAAAGCGGACGAAGCAAAGATCCTTCAGCTAAAGGGGCAGGGACTTTCTTGGTCCGCGATCGCCAAGCAGTTCCTAGGGCGCAGTGCTAGGGCTATTCAGGTAAAGTATCAAACCAAGCTCAAAGCTACCGAGGAGGAGTAGGAGGTGGAGGCGATTTGCAAAAAAAACAGGCAGGATAATAGCGGCTAGGAACTGCTTGTGAAGTAGAAGGGTGGAGAGGAGACATAGGAGCCTTACGAGAATGTAGCGGAGACAGAGGCGCTTGACAAGTATAAGCGCCTCTATAGGACGTTGACTGTAGATACCGTAGATGCTGCCTGAGGATTTGCCTCGGCTGCGAATGCTTACCCTTGTTCTACGTTGTGTTGGTGGTTACCAGAGAAGCGCTTCATTTTCACACTCACTCGGCCGCCCAGCCACAGCAGCATGCGAGAGAAGCGGGGTCACAAGAGGCTTGCTCACCCTACACAAAACGTCAGGGTAGGTCGATCCGTGAAGACATTATCTCAAACACATCAGCTTGGAGGCGCGGCTTCCCCCTAATGGCGGACCGAACCGCCAAAGAGGCCGCGATGTCGCTACAAAAAGAAGCGGAGCGACGCAAAAACATACAACACCAGGGATTCACTGGTCGCCACGGACCTACTGATCTGGCTCCCGTGAACCCACCAGGAAAACAGCAACGAACGTCGACTACCTCGCCGTCGACTGCCCTGCGCGCGCCCCCGTCGTCCTACTTTATTCGCCTACCGTGCGCGTGCGCTCTCTTCTCCCACCTTCTGCTTCCCCGCTGTGAACCCCGCTATCGCGTCGCGCGCCATGGGACTAATCTACAAACATTCAAACATCTTCAACCTTATTTGCGGCTCCACATTGGAACTCACTTCACAAAAATGCCCCCAAGACCACAGGTGGAATGGTTTGTGCAGGGTTGTGGAAGCATGAAG
>OUNM010156276.1_pt1 | contig 12264 bp, 10 predicted proteins | sample 1769961 | NCBI WGS metagenome assembly OUNM01 (sample SAMEA3914820, study PRJEB12502) | metagenome | biome: forest; material: soil | place: USA | collected 2012-03-12 | depth 0.3 m
GGGCTCCCGTTTTTTCCTCACCGACGCCCCCGCCGAAAAAGCCGCGGAGATCGAAAAAGAGCTGTCACGCGGGCTCGCGGATCGTGGCTTTGAAGTAACGCTCTCGGCGCGCCGTCTTGCGGAATTTCAAGCGGTGGAAAATACCTATCTCTCGATTTTCCAGGCGCTCGGCGGGCTGGGCCTCCTGCTCGGCAGCCTGGGCCTCGCCATCGTCGTGGGCCGCAATGTGCTCGAGCGCCGCAGCGAGTTTGGCCTGCTCGAAGCCGTCGGCTTTCGCTCGGGCCAGTTGCGCACACTCGTTTTCCAGGAGCACTGCTGGTTGATCCTCTGCGGCTTGCTGATTGGCGTGGGCAGCGCCTTGGTGGCCGTGTGGCCGCACTTACGCAGCGGCTTTCCCTTGTCTGAAATGGCAGTGCTCGTCGCAGCCCTCACCGCCGGGGCGCTTTTCTGGACCGGCCTGGCCACCTGGCTTGCGCTGAAAGGCCGTCGAATCGAAGCTTTACGCAACGAATGATCTGCAAAAGGCGCCAAAGATATTTTGACTTCTGAGGTCGCCCGCTGCGTCATGAGATGCGGCGTCCCCGCGACGCCGCCAGCCAATCCAAACTCCCTACCCGTATGAAAGTCACCAGAATCCTCCTCACCATCGTCTCCACCTTTGCTTTGGCCGCCGGCGTATTCGCCGCGGACGAAGACACGCCGCTGACCAAGGAAATGACGGCGCTGAACAAGAATCTCCGCACGCTCAAGCGGCAGATCGCCGACGGCTCCAAGAAGGAAGAAAACCTCAAGCTGATCGATACCATCAAGAAGCACTTCGATACCGCCAAGGACATGGAACCGGCTTCGACCAAGGATCAGCCGGCGGACAAGAAGGCCGCTTACGTGGCCAAGTATAAGGAAGAGATCGCCGCCACGGTGAAAGATTTCGATGCGCTCGCCGAAGCCGTGAAGGGCGACAAGGCCGACGAAGCCAAGACCATCCTCGACAAGCTGCAAAAGGACAAGGAACAGGGCCACAAGGATTACCGCGTAGACGACAAGTAACATTTCGCCGGCCATGACCCGCCAGGAATTGCTCGACCTCTACTTCATGGACGCGCGATCCAAGCTGATCGATATCGCCGCTTTCCTGGATCGCGTGGACCGCGCCGAGGGTAAGGCCGATTTCCGCCTGGCGGCGTTTCAACAAGCCATCGAAGAGCTCATGCAAAATGAGCCCGTGCGCGCCAAACATGTGCTGCTGACTTTCAGCGATCCCACAACCGAACCGCTCGCCGCCGCGCCTGGCAAAGGGGCGTGCGGCGCGTGGCCGGGCGCGCAATCCTAGTTTCAAAAAGCCATGCGTTATATCGAACCGCACGCCCACATGGTGAGCCGCGTCACCGATGACTATACGGACATGGTGACCGCGGGCTGTGCCGCGGTGTGCGAACCGGCATTCTGGGCGGGATTCGACCGGAGCAGCTCGCAAGGCTTTTACGATTACTTCCGCCAGCTCACGGATTTTGAGCCGCAGCGCGCGGCGAAATACGGCCTGCACCATTATTGCTGGCTGTGTATCAATCCCAAGGAAGCGGAGGACATGACGCTGGCTCAGGAAGTCATTGATCTCATTCCACAATTTCTGGATCGCCCGACAGTGCTGGGCATTGGCGAGATCGGCCTGAACAAAAACACGCGCAACGAACTGGCCATCCTGGAGCGGCATATCGATCTCGCCATGCGCTATGACCAGATGATCCTCGTGCACACGCCACATCTCGAGGACAAGCTCAAGGGCACGCAACTCATCGTCGATGTGCTCAAGTCCGACTCACGCGTGACGCCCGAACGAGTCATCATCGACCACGTGGAAGAGCACACCGTGCAGATCGTGCTCGATGCCGGCTTCTGGGCTGGGATCACGCTTTACCCGGAATCCAAAGCCACCCCGGCTCGGGCCATCGACATGGTGGAATCCGCGGGCATGCGCAACATCTGGCTGAACTGCGCCTGCGACTGGGGCCGCAGCGAACCGCTGGCCGTTCCGCGCACTGCCCTGGAAATGCGCAAACGCGGCCATTCCGATGAAGTGATCGACCACCTCATCTACGGAAATCCCAAGCGCTTTTTATCGCAAAATCCGCGGTTTGTTGTGGATTGAGTTTCCCGGCAGCCATTCTGGCAACGCGGGGATTGAACATTTTCCGCGCTTAAACTAAGGCGGGATACCAAAGGATGTTTCTTGCGCCTTTCAAGAAAGAGTGCGCATAGGTACAAGCTTTAAACATTCCGACTCTTCGATCACTATAAAAATGGATCGCCGCCTCGCTCTGAAGCTATTTGTCATTGCTGCAGTTGTCTGCTTCGGATTTGTTACTTTACGGTGGGCGCTCGACCGCCATGCTCATCGAGGCGGTGTTTATGAAACACCCGAAGCCCACGGAGCCGCGGGAGATGGCATCAAGGATGATACCGCCGCCGTTCAAGCGGCGCTGGATGCAGTTCACTCTGCCGGCGGCGGTGCGCTTTATCTAGGCAAAATCTATCGCACCTCCTCGACGCTTCGTTATATTCACAAGGAGCCGATTTTTATTTTCGGAAATGGCGCCTCATCGAGCATCAAATCGACGATGGATTCCGGCGATATCTTATTCATCGGCGCACCGTACACTCTGGCCACCCAGCAAATTCTGAACAGCCCGGATACGCCTTCTGTCGAGGCGGATGGAAATCTCGGAGTCAGACTGGACAACTTCAGAATTTTTTCGACCGTTTCCAGGACGAGTGGCTATGGCCTGCATACTGGCTGGACCGACAGCGCCATGGTTCATCGGATCAAGTTTGGCTCGATCGACGAGCAACACTGGAAGCTATACGGCGGAATCTCCATGGAGGCGCAGTCGAATTGCGACATCGCAAACTGTGAAATCTATAGCACCATGTGCGGTATCCAGGTGAATGGGTGTCACATCAGGCCGAACAAAATGGCAGGGGGAATATCCAACATTCCCATGTTTCATTACGACGGCCAAATCAGAGCCTGCGTCATTTGGGGATCAGGCACTCAGGATGATCCGCGAGCATGGAAGCCAGGCAGCTACGGGGTCTGGCTCAATGGTGGAGTGGGAGGATTTCGTATCTGCGACAACACGAATGTCAGCGGCTACCAATACGGTTGTTACGTGAATACTTTTGATGGTGCCGGCAAATTCAAAGCCTTGGAACGAAATCGAGAGCTTTTCCTAGATAGCTCCTATCTGGATTCGAACGGCGATGCCGGGCTTTACGTGGCAGACAAAATTGAGCGGCTAACGATTAATGATGGCTGGGCTATCGCCAACAACCAGGACCCGGCGCATACTCACGGATATGGAATCTGGCTCGCCGGAGGAGTAGCTTACGGTGCAACGATCAGCGGTGGTGTGTTCGATGCCAATGAGGGTTCCGATCTTTATCTGGACAACCCCGATAACACGTTGAATTGCACCGGCGCGAGTTTCCAAAAGGTCACTCTCCGCGCAGGAAGTAATGTCGCCATTTCCGGTGGAAGTATCGGAGCTGGACTCGCCATCGGAACCGTAGCGACCCTGCGGATTTCAGGCGTACTCGGCTTCGGAGATACCGGTACGCAAACCAAGCGGACGGCTGTCGCTGCAAATTACACGGCACTCCCAACAGATTCGACGATTGCAGTGACCGACACCTCGAGTGCGCGCACCATCACTTTACCGGCCGCAAACGCCGTGGCGGCATCTGCCAGTTCGGCATTTCAACTGACGATCAAGGATGAGTCCGGGGGCGCCGCCACCCACAATATCACGGTTTCGGCAGTGGGTTCGGATACGATAGACGGCGCCAAAAGCAGAACCGTATCCACCAACTACGGAGCCATTTCTCTTTATTCCAATGGCAGCGGTTGGTTTACCAAGTAACGAGGGCAGCCAGAGAACCGGCTGACGGTCGCCAGGAGAGTTACTTTCTTTGCGTCCTTTGCGCTCTTTGCGCCTTTGCGTTTAAAACCGGCCTCCGTGCGAACGAGACGTATGATTTAACGCAAAGGCGCAAAGAGCGCAAAGGACGCAAAGAAGGATTCACGCAATCTTGAGGCATCCGTTGAGACACGCCGTTCAATGCGCCCCGCGCACGTCCTCGAAAACATGTCCGCCGACGGACGGGTGCCTTCGATTTCCTTCCCCTAAAGCCCCCTATTCCCAGGCTGGCGCTTCGAAAAATCCTCGCTAGACTTCCTGTTCCATGTTTCGCGCCAGCTTTGCCTTGTGTCTCTCGCTTTTGACGGCGGCTTTTTCCGCCGCTGCGCCGCGCGAGGAACCGGTCTCCCAGATCGTTCCAGGCCATGGAGCGGTCGCGACAGCCCAGCCGCTCACCGCACTCACCACCACCGGAAAACCCGGCGCCCAGCCGGCCAAGCCAGCCGCAGCGCCAGGAGACGCCGGTTTCACTCCCACCTGGGAGACGCAAAAGCACGCGCAGACCTTCATGCTCGGCATCCCTGCGCCGCGCGGCCAGATCGTGGATCGCAACGGCGAGCCGCTGGCGCAGACCCGCGTGAGCTACAACCTCGGGATGTCTTTCCCCACCCCGCTGAATTTTTCGGACCAGGAAGTGATCCGCTTTGCCCAGCAGCAGGTGCTGAAAGCGCAAAGCCTCACGGGGCGGCCCATCTCGCTCACGCAGGAGCAGGTGCTGAAGCATTACAAAAATCGCGGGATCGTGCCGATGCTCATCGCACAGGATTTGCGGCCGCCGGAGCTGGAATCGTTTCACCACGCGCATCCGGAGCATCTCACGCTCATGCCGATCTATCAGCGCTTTTATCCCAATGGTCCGCTGGCCGCGCACATCATTGGATATGCCGGGCGCGAAGGCCGCACCCAGGATAGCCCACTCGAAAATAACGAATTGCTCTGGCCGAACGCCAAAGGCCGCGAGGGCTTGGAAAAATCCTTTGATGACCAGCTGCAAGGCAAGATCGGCCAATATAACATTTCCTTTGATGCCAGCGGACGGAAGGCCTCGGAGCAAATCTCCATCCCTCCCCAGCCCGGATATAACGTTGTCACAACGCTCGATCTCAATATCCAGCGTCTTTGCGAGCAGGCCTTGGAAAAAGGCTGCAAACGTGGGGCGATGGTCATCATTGACCCAAATACCGGCGACATCCTGGCTATGGCCTCCTGGCCGGAATTTAATCCCAATTCATTTATTCCCACGATCTCGCCAGAGGAATTCAAGGCGCTGAATGATAATCCGGACATTCCGTTATATCCGCGCGCTTTCCGCGCTGCTTATCCGCCCGGCTCCACTTTCAAAATTATTGTCGGCCTGGCTGCACTGGAATCCGGCAAAATCGAGCCGGATGAAGAATTCTCCTGCCCGGCGGCCATGGAGATCGGCAATTTGACCTTCAAAAACTGGAAGCACAAGGATTCCGGAAATCTTAACTTTGTCGAAGCGCTTACCCAATCGTGCGACACCTGGTTTTATCAGGTCGGCATGAAAATCGGCCCGCATCTCATCATTGATTATGCCCAGCAACTCGGGCTCGGCCAAAAGACCGGCATCCCGCTCAACGACGAAGCCGACGGCTTGATCCCGACGGATGAATTCATGCTGCGAGCGCACAAACGCAAACTGCAGGGCGGCGATGTCGCTAACCTTTCCATCGGCCAGGGCGATACGACCGTCACTCCGTTGCAACTCGCGCAGACCATGGGCGCGGTAGCGATGGGTGGAACCATCCATCAGACGCGGCTCGTGTCACAAGTGCAGAGCATCGATGGCCAAATCGTCACCGGATATGATGTGCGGATCAAAGGCCAGGTCGATATCGACAAGGCGGTGATGAATCGCATTCGCAAAGGCATGGTTCAGGTCGTGTCCGGGGCCGGAGGCACGGCGCACGAGGCAGAAGTGCCCAACGTGGAGATGGCGGGAAAGACCGGCACAGCGGAATGGGGCCCGAAGAAATCTGAGAAAAACGCCGCCTGGTTTTCGGGGTTCGCGCCGGCGGACAAGCCGCGCTACGCCTTCGCGGTCGTGTATGAAGGAGATGCCGGCGTGAACGCCCACGGCGGCACCTACGCCGCGCCTATGATCGGCAAGGTGATGCGTGAACTTTTCAAAGGCGAAAAACCGGAGAAGAAGAAGGCGAAGAAAGACGAGGATGACCAGGACGATTCCTCCGACGACAGCGGTGACACGCCGCGCGCGCATCATTCGCATGACGACGCTCCACCACCTCCTCCGCCGCCACAAAAGAAACCGGCGCCGGTGCCTTTTTGGAAGAAGTGGTTTCAGTAGCAGTGAGCTAACTAACTAGTCTTTTTTCTTCCGCTGATGGATCACCACCGTGTTTCCATCCGGATCAAAGACCGGGACCATTCTGCAGATCGGCCCGTCGTACGGCTCGCTGCGGAAGGGGACGTTCGCCGCGCGCAGCTTTTCCACGGCGGCATCGAAGTCACTCACTTCCAGTGCCACACCGCCTCCATCGCGGCTTGGCTTCCAATCGCCACCACAACCGATGGTCAGCGTGTGTGGGCCAATCTGGTATTCCACCCAAGGGGTCTCCGCTTCGGGCCTGCCCAGGAAATCGGGTTTCAGGCCGAGCACGCCTTCATAAAAGGCGCGGGCTTTAGGAATGTCGGTCACGGGATAGCAGGTGAAAGCGATTTCGGTGATGTTCATTGGTTCGTGAATCGTAACTCGGTTGAGAGGCGGACGGCGAGAGGGACGTGCGCTTCAATCAAAAATACCTGTTCCGCTTTCACAGGCGCTCATAGAAGTAAATATGATCCGTGGCCCAAGGTTCAATCGGTATTAAAACTAGCTTTCCCTTGTACTTGCAGAATTGCAAAGTACGTGAGCCGACTTTGTCATTTTTACGAGAAGGATGGATCGTCACCCGATATCCGTCGTATTCCCAATGACCATGAGTCGTAGAGGAATCACCCACAATATCTGAGAAGACGGTCTCCGTATAACGGTGATCGGGTTTGAATTCAAAAAGGTCGCCGCCGCTGAAATGACCTCCATGCTGCCACGCCCCAGCGACTTTTGCCTCGGGCAACGATTGCGGGATGGGAAACGTGGTGCAATTGGCAAGCAGCGAAATCCCCAACACTACGGCCGCTATTTTGCAAAGGTGTTCGATTTTCATGTTGGCGCTGAATGGCCGATTGAGTCGCTCAGTTCCCTGACGTACTCTCGCGGACGCTTACAGTTTGATTTTGACCGAGCTGAACTTGGAAGAATACCGGGCCAATCCTTCAAACCCAAATACGTCGGGAAACGCATGAAATAGCCGCATTTCTTTTCCGGCCGGATTACGCACCGAGACCGTTATTGAGCGCAAAGACCGCTTCAGGCACCCAGTTTGCTTTGGCTGGATCGGTTTTATGTCCGACACCGTCCCATCCCGTTCTGAGGCCATTTTGATTTGCGACCTTTGCGGCAGAAGCTGCCAGCGCGACAATCTGGCCATTCGCGGGAAAGTGAATTTTTGCCAGGAATGCGCCTCTTCCCGCCCGGCGGAATGTCTCTCCGCGCTCCAAACGGGAAAAAGCTCAAAGTGGATGCGCAACGGATTCCTCGCGGTGCTCAGCCTCGGGGTGATCGGCGGGGGCGGATGGGCTGGTTGGACCTATTCGCTCCAGCACGCTCTGCCGCCGAAGGAGAATCCGTCGCGGACGGAAAACTCGTCGCTCACGGAGAACGTCCAAAAGCTGGAACATCAGACTGAGGTCCTCACCAAAATCACCACGAATGCGCTGCAGAAGCGGCAGGTCACCGATGTCGGCAACGTTCACCTGCTTTTCGTCGCCGAGCCGGGCACCGACTCCACCATGGGGCTGGCTTCGCGCCTTTATGCGATTCGGGAAGCGCCGGATCCTCTCAGCGCCAAGCTCACCGGCAAAGTCGGCAGCGAAATGGAGGCCTCTTTTCAAGAAGGCATACGCTACGTGCAAAAGCTCCCGCGCGATTGGGAAAAGGATTTCTCCATCCGCCTGAGCTTTGAAGACAAGTTCACGCCCAAAGACGGCGCGTCCGCCGCCACCGGATTCACCGTGGCCATGCTGGCGGCCATTCAAAATTTTGCGCTCGATCCCGAATTGGCGCTGACGGGTGATCTCACGATCGATGGCGAAGTGCAGCCGATCGGCGGAGTTCCCCACAAAATTCGCGGCGCGATCATGAGCAAATGCAAGATCACGCTCGTGCCGGAGCGGAACTCCCGCGATGTTGCCGATCTCGTGTTACTTGATGGAATCGCACCGCTGTGGGACACGCAGGTGTTTTCCATCGCGACCATCGATGAAGCCGTGGCCATGGTGCGCCAGGATCGCGACGCGACCGTGCAGCAGGGCATTGACCGGTTCAACCGGCTTCGCGCCCGGCTGCCTGCCGTGGTGACGACGGATTACTTGAAATCGCCGATTGTTATTTCCGAGCTCATGGAGGTGTTGAAGCTGGCCCCTCATCATCTTTCTGCCGCCACTCTGCTGCAGGTCATCGATGGCCGAATCCCCAAAGAGCTCAGTCTCAATCAATCCGTGGATGAGATCATTGAAGCGTCCTATCTCTTCATTGCGCCGGTCGTTACTCCAGAGAAGGAGCCCGCAAAAAATCAATCCTCCCACGACAAAGGTCTCACGGTATTTCCCGAGCGTGAATACGGCGATTGCATCAAGAGGCTGAACACGCTCACGCCCATTCTGGACAAGCGTTCACTCGATCTCAAGGTGGCCTGCATCGGCTATGCGAGCGCATTGCGCGCCAGCGTGACAAACTATAGAGCATCCGACGTCGATGCCTTCCGCGCACGCGCCCCGTGGTCTTCCTGGGGAGTGCGCGAGATCAATTACGCTCAACAGCACGTCAAGGACGAAGACGACGCCCGCTCAAAGCTCCTGCTCACCCTGCGCAAACTCCACACCGATCACAGCCTGCTCACCGAGCTGAATAAAAAGTAACGCTGGCTAGAATAGGAGCCACAAAAAACACAAAGAACGCAAAGAGGGATCCGGGCGGATGTGGCGGGAGATCCACAGGCTATTTTACTCCGAGTTTTAAGAGAAAACGCAGAGGCGCAGAGACGCAGAGGATCGCAGAGGAAAAGACACTGAGAATTACGGCGGGCCGCCCCACTCTTCTCTGCGCCTCCGCGTTTATCTAACCCGGCGGCAACCCGTCTGAAGCCGTCTCGGCGGGCAATGGCTTGGAAGGCCCTTTCACCGCCTTCGCGCAAAGCACGAGCACACAAAAGATCGTGCACAAAACCAGCGCGAAAATGTTTTCCCATTTGCGGGGCGAAAAAATCAAAAGAAAGCCGCGCCCTTTCACCAGCGCGGAGAAACTGGAAACGCAAAACGGCATCATGAAAAGCCGCACCGTGACCCAGCTCAGCAGTTTGGCGTTTTCATGCCAGGTGCTCAAAAGCAGCGCAATCCCCACAATGGCCGAGATCCCCACGGAAGTGAGCCAGAGGCTCGAATTCCGGTCGAAGTAGCGCACCACAAAAAAGAGATACCAGATGAAATAGCACCAGAGGACGATCCGGCCGGTGGTGAGATTGGCAAAATACCGCATGGATAGAAAAAGGCTGACCGAGAATTGAGCGGGTCTTTCCCGCAATTCCGAGTCCAAATCTCAGCCCGTGTCGCCGGGCCTCAATACCGCCGTCATGCTAGCCTGTCCCATCCGTCCCATCCACCCGAATGCCTCGCCTCTGACATTTCTTTTACAATTCCCTGAACCATTTCTGACACGGTTCCAAGCGGCCCATGTTATGGTGCCCGGCTAACCACTCCCCAGCCCTCGCAATGAAAAAAAGCCTGGTCGTCCTGCTGCTCGCCGTGCTCGTCCCGAGCATTGGCCTCGGCTGGCTGGCCATGCGCAGCGCAGAAGAGCAGCAGATCGTGCTCGAGCGCCGCACCGCGGAGCTTTACCAGAAGGAGACGGAGGCCGTCGCGGAACGCGCACGCAGCCTAGTCAACGACCAGCGGCGCGCCTTTGTGGAAGTCGTGCGAAAATTGCTCACCGATATCCCGGCGCAAACCCTCGCGGGTGATTTCACCGGGGCGCTGGCGCGGGATTGGCCGCAAAAAGCCGTCGGCTTTGCCGTCAATGAACACGGCGCACTGCTTTGCCCCACGGCGCGCGACGCGGCCAATGAAGCAGCGTGCCAGGAGTTCCTTTGGGACAACGGCGCTTTCATCGGCAACAAGACGATTGCCACCGTCTATCCCGTACCCGGTTCGGATGTAAATCGTGCCGAGCAGGCCATTCGCAAAGCGCAGCAGCCGCAGACCCAGCAAACGCCGGTGATGAGCAAATTGCTGTCGAATCAGCGTCCTCCGGAAATGAAAAAGGAGCTGCCGTCGATGGCAAAAGAGGTCGGCAATAGTGCTGGAGGAGAGTCGCAAGGCGGGGTGCTCGTGATGAAAGATCCGCCTTGGGATGCGAACTCGGCGAGCAAATCTCCCTCCATCCGCAATGTCTTCCCCGTGGGGAATGCCGGGCCGGCGGAAGCGGACAATTCGGCCTCGCAAAGCGCGTGGACGGTGAGCGACTTCAAGCAGCTTACGGCCGGCGAAGAGGAAGGCGTCATCAACCGCTTCGTACAGGATAAATTAAACATGATCTTCTGGGTGCGGCCAGCGCGCGCCCCTGGTTACTTGTTTGGCTGCCTTATCGAGGTCGCGGATCTGCGACGCCTGTGGGAGAGCGCTCTTTCACCGGAGGAGAGTGTGGCTGATCGGGGCGCCCAACCGCGGGAATTCACCCTCGCGCTCCTCGACGATAAAACCAAACCGGTGGTCACTCAGCCATCCGGAAGTAAAGTAACCGACTGGAAACACCCCTTCGTCGCCTCGGAGATCGGGGAAGCGCTGCCGCACTGGGAAGCGACGCTTTATCTCACGCACCCGGAACACTTGCAGCAGGCGGCGGGACGCATCCGGCACACCGTCGTCCTGCTGGTCGCTGCCGCTCTTTTGGCCATTGCCTGTGGGGGCAGCTTGGTTATCCTGGATACGCGGCGGCAATTGCTTCTGGCCCAACAGAAGACGGACTTCGTTTCTAACGTCTCGCATGAACTGAAAACGCCGCTCACTTCGATCCGCATGTTTGCGGAACTGATGCACGACGGCAAAGCTGATGAGGAAAAGCGATCGCAGTATCTGCGAATCATCACCGTGGAAGCAGAACGCCTCACGCGACTCATTAACAACGTACTCGATTTTGCGCGGCCCGAGCGGCGGCAGCGGCCACTGGACAAACGGCCGCTCGATCTTCATTGCGTAATCACGCGCGTCTGGGAATCGCAGGAACTCCACCTGCGCGACCACGGCTTCACCACACACTGGGAGGCTGCGCCTCCGCCTTATCCAGTCGTTGGCGACGATGACGCCATTACCCAAATCCTTGTCAACCTGCTTTCCAACGCCGAGAAGTATTCCACTGAACAGAAGGAAGTTTCGCTCCATAGTTATATCGACGGAAACTTCCTTTTCGTCAGTGTGCTCGACCGCGGCTCCGGTGTCCCTGCCGGGGAACAAAACAAAATCTTCGACGCTTTCTATCGTGCCCACGATTCGCTGGCCAGCGGAGTGCAAGGCGCCGGCCTCGGCCTCACTCTGGCCCAGCGCCTCGCCCATGAACACAACGGCGAAATCACCTACCAGCCTCGTCCCGGCGGCGGCAGCAACTTCACCCTGAAGCTACCTCTCTCTGAATGTTAACAAAACTAACTTCTCGACACGCCCGGTCCAAAATTACCGATCATGCATCCACGGCTTATTGGATGTTGAGAGTTGAAATCTGAGAGTTTCCCCTATTCCCAAAATGAAGCGCCATCTCCTCATCGTGGAAGACGACCCGCACATCCGCCTCGGCCTTTGCGACGCTCTGCGCGCGGAAGGTTATGAAATCACCGAGTGCGGCGACGGCGCTCAGGCGCTTCCGTTGCTGCGCCAAAATCGCCCGGATCTCGTCCTCCTCGACATCATGCTCCCGCACAAAAGCGGCTACGATCTGTGCCGGGAAATCCGCGCGGCGAAAAACCCGGTGCCGATTCTCATGCTCTCGGCCAAAGGCCAGGAGATCGACAAGGTGGTGGGATTGGAACTGGGCGCAGATGACTACGTCACCAAGCCCTTTAGCGTCCGCGAGCTGCTGGCCCGCGTTCACGCTCTGCTCCGCCGCGCCGATTCGAACAGCGTCGCTCCGGCACTGCCTGAAGCCATCGAATTCGGCGAC
>OUNM010177656.1_pt1 | contig 12261 bp, 13 predicted proteins | sample 1769961 | NCBI WGS metagenome assembly OUNM01 (sample SAMEA3914820, study PRJEB12502) | metagenome | biome: forest; material: soil | place: USA | collected 2012-03-12 | depth 0.3 m
GACCGGTTATGACGCATCACGGCGCTCTCGCAAACTTATGGTCGGCAAACTTGGCGGTTTGCCTAAGCCTCGTGTAAACCCGCGACCGCATCATGACCGAGCTCCCTTACACCGCCGAAGATCTGGCCCCGCTGCGCGACAAGACCCTGGTCCTCGTGGGGCTGATGGGCGTGGGCAAATCCAGCGTCGGCCGGCGGCTGGCCGGCGTGCTGGACCTGCCGTTCCGCGACGCCGACAACGAGGTCGAGGCCGCCGCCGGCCGCTCGATCCCCGCCATCTTCGCCGAGCTGGGCGAGAGCGCCTTTCGCGACGGCGAGCGCCGGGTGATCTCGCGCCTGCTGGACGAGCCGCCGCACGTGCTGGCCACCGGCGGCGGGGCCTTCGTCAATCCCGAGACCCGCGCCCTGATCAACGAAAAGGCCGTCTCGGTCTGGCTGAAGGCCGATGTCGAGCTGCTGGCCCGCCGCGTCTCGCGCAAGGACAACCGGCCGCTGGTCAAGGGCAAGGACCCCGTCCAGGTGCTGACCGAGCTGGCCCGCGTGCGCAACCCCGCCTATGCCGAGGCCCAGGTGCACGTCCAGACCGGCGACACGCCGCACATGGTGGCGGTCGACGCCATCCTGGCCGCCCTGCGCGCCCGCCCCGTCCCGACCGCCGAGTAGGAGTATCCCCATGATCCGCACCGTTTCCGTCGGCCTGGGCGAGCGCGCCTATGACGTGGTCATCGGTCCGGGCCTGATCGACCAGGCCGGCGCGCGGATCGCTCCGGTGCTGGGCAAGCGCAAGCGCGTGGCCATCGTCACCGACGCCAATGTCGGCGAGCACCACGGCGAGCGCCTGGCGGTGTCGCTGGAAAAGGCCGGGATCGCCGTCGACGTGATCACCATGCCGCCCGGCGAGGAGACCAAGAGCTTCGAGGATCTGGCCGAGCTCTCCGACCGCCTGCTGGCCCTGGGCCTGGAGCGCGGCGACCAGATCGTGGCGTTCGGCGGCGGCGTCGTGGGCGATCTCGCGGGCTTCGCGGCGGCGATCTACAAGCGCGGCATCGACTTCGTGCAGGTGCCGACCACCCTGCTGGCCCAGGTCGACAGCTCGGTCGGCGGCAAGACCGCCATCGACACGCCGCGCGGCAAGAACCTGATCGGCGCCTTCCACCAGCCGCGCCTCGTGCTGGCCGATCTCGACGTGCTGGCCACCCTGCCCGCCCGCGAGTTGGCCTGCGGCTATGCCGAGATCATCAAGTACGGCCTGCTGGGCGACTTCGCCTTCTTCGAGTGGCTGGAGGCCAATGTCGCCAAGGTGCTGGAACGCGACGTCGACGCCCTGGTCCGCGCCGTCGGCCGCTCGGTGGAGATGAAGGCCGAGATCGTCGAGGAAGACGAGAAGGAAGCCGGCCGCCGCGCGCTCCTGAACCTCGGCCACACCTTCGGCCACGCGATCGAGACCGAGGTCGGCTTCGGCGACACGCTGAAGCACGGCGAGGCGGTGGGTGTGGGCATGGCCCAGGCGTTCCGCTTCTCGGTCAAGCTGGGCCTCTGCCCCAGCCAGGACGCCGTCCGCGCCGAGGCCGCGATCAAGGCGGCGGGGTTGCCTACCACGATGGCCGACGTGCGCGCCGAGCCGTTCTCGGCCGACGCCCTGGTCGCCCACTGCGGACAGGACAAGAAGGCCGAAGGCGGCAAGCTGACCTTCGTCCTGGTGCGCGGCATCGGCGACGCCTTCGTGGCCAAGGACGTGGACCGCGAGGCGCTGAAGGCGTTCCTGGTCGAGGAAGGGGCGGTCTAGGGATCCCTCTCTCTTTGAGAGAGGGAGGGGCCCACGCTGCAAGCGTGGGAGGGTGAGTGGTTACGCTCTCGCAAGCAAACCCAACGCCTCCGAACCCGCGCCAAGATCGTCCAGGGCTTCGCCAACCACTCACCCTCCCACCGCTTCGCGGCGGGCCCTCCCTCTCTCAAAAAGAGAGGGATTTTACACGCTGCCTGCGCTAACTCCCTGGGATGGCAAAACCCAAGCACAGCGTCGCCGAGTTCGAGATCGAGGTCGACGACGAACCCTATCTGTGGCGGCTGCAGCGTCAGCCCGGCTGGTCCAGCGACACGCCCACGCGGCACGGCATGGCGATCGCCCTGCGGCACAAGGAAGGTCAGCGCGAGGCCGTGGTGGAGTTCCCGCCCGGCCCTGAGCCGCGCTACGGCGCGCCGCTGCTGAAGGCCAACCGCATCGACCAGAAGCTGATCCGCAACGCGATCATCTCGGCCATCGCGGCGGGCTGGGATCCGCTGTCTCGCGGCAAGACCGTCGCGATCGTCGTGGACGAGAACGGCTCCTGATTTTTCTCCTCCCCAAGAGGGGGAGGCGTTAGCCCCGCTTGCGCCCTTTCAGCGTCAGCGCCACCGCCGCGATCAGGAAATAGAACGCCCCGAAGCCGGCGTAGGGCGCGACCTCGACGGCGGCCGGCGCGCCTGTCGCGACCAGCGAGCGGCTGATCATGAACGCGCCCGCCAGCATCGATTGCGCGCCGCTCAGGGTCATCGGCCATTGCGCGCCCACCGAGCGCCAGCGGCGCACGCCGGCGATCAGCTGCAGCAGACCCGCGAAAGCGGCCCAGACGCCAAACACGGCCAGCACCCGGCGCGGATCCGCCTGCAGCGCCAGCAGCACCGTCAGGGCGACTAGGGTGCTGACCACGACGTTGAAGGTTTGGGGCGGATTGGCTTTGAAGCCGCCGTTCGACCGAGCGTCCAGCGTATTGGCCAGCGCGTCCCAGGCCGGATAGGCCACCAGCAGCAGACCGGCGGCCAGCGGGTTGTGCGCGCCAACCGCGACGGCCGCGAGGATCCAGGCCACGGACACCCCGGCCCGCAGGAAATAGTAGCGCTTGAGCGCGTCGCGCTGGACGTCGTCGACTTGGGCCATGGCGGCCTCCCTGAGGTTCGATTTCAATGTCGAGTCATCATATGTCGCGACATATAAATGCCTCTAGAGGCCGCGCCGCCGCGAGTCCAGCCAATATTTGTCACGACATCTATTTCTGTGGCAGGAAACGCCGACGCCCCGGAGCCCGCCATGTCCGACTACATCCCCACGCTCGACCAGCAGCTGTGTTTTTCGCTCTACGGCGCCAGCCTGGCGATCAACCGCGCCTACAAGCCGCTGCTGGACGCGCTGGAGATCACCTATCCGCAGTATCTGGTGCTGAGCGCGCTGTGGGAGACCGACGGCCTCTCGGTCGGCGCGATCGGCGAGCGGCTGGGCCTGGACTCCAGCAACGTCACGCCGCTGGTCAAGCGGATGGAGAGCGCGGGCCTGCTCTCGCGCGTTCGCAATCCGGCCGACGAACGCCAAGTGGTCGTCAGCCTGACCGACGCGGGCCGCGACCTGCAGGTCCGCAGCACGTGCCTGGGCCAGACCCTGTTCGCCGCCGGCGGCATGAGCGTCGAGCGGCTGGTCAGGCTGAACGAGGAGGTCCAGGCGTTCAGGGATTCGGTCGCGCGTTTCGTCGGCGATCAGTCAAAGCCCTAGGATCGCCGAACCATTCCCGCCAACGCCTCGTTGATCCGCCCCTGCCAGCCCGGCCCCTGGGCCTTGAAGTAGTCGACGACGCTCCGATCCAACCGGATGGACACGGGAACCTTCGTGTCGGCCTTTTGCGGTCCACGCACTCGCGCGGTCGTCTTGGGAAAGGCCGCCAGCACATGGGCGGGCAAGCTTTCAGGCCCCTTGGCTCGGGCGAAGTCGCTTTCCGTCCATTCCGGGTTTTCGGGATCGATGACCGGCTTACGGGACATAGCGCTTCATCTCCTTCTGATGGGCGCGGCGCAGACTGATGGCGCGCAGCACGCCTTGGCGATCGGTGAAGACCAGGCAGTGGGCTACGCCATCGATATGCCCGAACGCGCGATATCGGATTTCGCCATAGTCTTGCCGATCGTCCTCAAGAACGGCCTGGATATCCAGGTCAGCGGCCCGCTCCAGCGAAACACCGTGCTTGGCGATGTTGGCTTCGTTCTTCGCAGGATCGAACTGCATGACAGATCGTATATACGATCTGAATATTCAATTCAACGCCGCCCTCCCCGGCGGCGTCGGTTTGGCTTAGTACAAAGGCCATGCTCACCGCCCTCCTCGGCCTCGCGCCCATCGTCATCGCCTTGCTGGCCCTGTCGGCGATCTTCTCGGCCGCCGAGACGTCGATGACCGGGGCCAGCCGCTCGCGGATGCACCAGCTGGAGCGCGAGGGCGATCGGCCGGCGCGGCGGGTCAACAAGCTGCTGGCCGACCAGGAGACGATGATCGGGGCGGTGCTGCTGGGCAACAACCTGATCAACATCCTGGCCTCGGCCCTGGCGACCCAGGTGCTGACCCGCCTGATCCCCGGGCCGTGGGGCGTGGCGGTGGCCACCGCCGCCATGACCGTGCTGGTGCTGGTGTTCGCCGAGGTGCTGCCCAAGACCGTGGCCATCGTCCGCTCCGACGACGTGGCCCGCGCGCTGTCGGCCCCGACCCTGTTCATCGTCCGGGCGTTCGGCCCGATCATCTATGTGATCCAGTGGGTCGTCCGCCGCGCCCTGCGCCTGTTCGGGGTCAAGCTGGACATGGCCGTCGACGTCCTGGCCGCGCACGAGGAGATCCGCGGCGCGGTCGACTATCACCACTCCGAAGGCCTGGTCGAAGCCGGCGACCGGCGGATGCTGGGCGGGGTGCTGGATCTTTCGGACATGGACGTCTCGGAGATCATGGTCCACCGCAAGTCGATGGTGCTGCTGGACGCTGCCCTGCCCGCCCGCGAGCTGGTCGACGAGGTGTTGGAGGCCCAGCACACCCGCATCCCGATGTACCGCGACGAGCCGGACAACATCGTCGGCGTTCTGCACGCCCGCGACCTGCTGAAGGCCCTGGCGGAGTCGCCGACCGGGGTGGAGGGCCTGGACGTCGCCGCCATCCTGCGCGAGCCGTGGTTCATCCCCGACACCACGAACCTGAAGGACCAGCTGAACGCCTTCCTCAAGCGCAAGAACCACTTCGCCCTGGTGGTCGACGAATACGGCGCCCTGCAGGGCCTGGTGACGCTGGAAGACATCCTGGAAGAGATCGTCGGCGAGATCGACGACGAGCACGACACCGCGCTGGACGGCGTGCGTCGCCAGACCGACGGCTCGGTCAATGTCGACGGTCCCGTCACCGTGCGCGACCTCAACCGCGCCATGGACTGGCGCCTACCCGAGGGCGAGGCCGTGACCATCGCCGGCCTGGTCATCCACGAGGCCCAGGCGATCCCCGAACCTGGTCAGACCTTCATCTTCCACCGCCACCGTTTCCAGGTGCTTCGGAGGCAGAGAAACCAGATCACGGCCTTGCGGATCAGCGCTCCGCTGGACGAGGGCGAAGAAGTCTGACCACATCCTCCGCAAGGTCCGCGGGAACCGGATTTAAAGAGGCGCGTTATTTGCCTCTATCGGCCAGGGGCGGCCGAACTTGGGGGGCGTATTGGCCAGTTTGGCTGAGAGCGAGGGACGTGTGGACGGCATCACAGCCGACCTCTATGCACGCCTGGCCGCCAACGAGGCGGCCCTGGCCGAGGAAATCCGCAAGTCCGAAACCCTGGCCCGCGTGACCGAGGCCGTGGCCTCCAGCAACGACGTCGACACCTGCGTGCAGGTCGTCATCGACGGCGCCCGCGAGCTTACCGGCGCAGCGTTCGGAGCCTTCTTCTACAATCTGGTCGACCCACAGGGTGAGAGCTACACGCTCTACCGCCTGTCCGGCGCGCCGCCGGAGGCGTTCGCCAATTTCCCGACGCCGCGCAAGACCGCCGTCTTCGCCCCGACTTTCGACGGGACCGGCACGGTGCGGTCGGACGACATCACCCGCGACGTGCGCTACGGCCACAACGCGCCGCGCAAGGGCATGCCCCCGGGCCACCTGCCGGTGCGCAGCTATCTGGCCATTCCCGTCTCGACGCGAAGCGGCGAGGTGATCGGCGGCCTGTTCTTCGGTCATCCCGAGCCGTGCCGCTTCTCGGCCCGCGACGAGGCCCTGCTGGTCGGCCTGGGCGCCCAGGTCGCCGCGGCCATCGAGTCGATCAAGCTCAACGCCGGCGCCCTGGCGGAACTGACCGAGCGGCGCCGCGCCGAAGAGCGGCTGAAATTCGCGCTGGACGCGGGCGGCATGGGCTCGTGGGACCTGGACGTCGCCACCCGCGACTACGACGCCTCCGACCTCTGCCGGCGCAACTATGGCCGCAAGCCCGACGAGGCGTTCGGTTTCGCCGACCTGGTCGAGACCATCCATCCCGACGATCGCCCGCGCGTCCTGGCGGCGATGGACAGCGCCATCCGCGACGGCAGCGAATACGATGTCGAATACCGCGTCATCCACCCCAGCAGCGAGCTACGCTGGCTGCACGCCCGGGGCCGCGCGGCCCAGACCGCCGACGACGGCGGCGTGCGCCGCCTGGCCGGCGTCTCGCTGGACATCACCGAGCGCAAGCGCGCCGACGAGCGCCAGAAGCTGCTGGTCAACGAGCTGAACCACCGGGTGAAGAACAGCCTGGCCACGGTGCAGTCGATCGCCGCCCAGACCCTGCGCTCCAGCGCCTCGCCCGAATTCTTCCGCGAGGCCTTCGAGACCCGGCTGATCGCCCTGTCCCACACCCACGACCTCCTGACCAAGGAGAGCTGGGCCGGCGCCAGCCTGCGCGAGGTGTTCGACGTCGAGCTGCACGCCATGGCCGGCGAGGACCGCATGTCGTTCGACTACGCCGCCGACGTGCGCCTCAACCCCAAGGCCGCCGTGGCCCTGGGCATGGGCATCCACGAACTGGCCACCAACGCCGTCAAGTACGGCGCCCTTTCGACCCCGGCCGGCCGCGTCCACGTGGCCTGGACCCTGGACCAGGACATCCTGCGCCTGGTCTGGACCGAACGCGGCGGCCCCGCCGTCACCCCGCCCGCCCGTCGCGGGTTCGGCGCCCGTCTGCTGGAGCGCGGCCTTGCGGCAGAGCTATCCGGCGGCGTGGAGCTGACCTATGATGCCGCCGGCCTCGTCTGCCAAATGGCGTTGCCTCTGCGCGCGCTGGAGCCCTGACACACATGAAGACTCTGTCGTCCCTCAAGGTCCTGGTCGTCGAAGACGAAGCCCTGGTCTCGATGCTGGTCGAGGACATGCTGACCGACCTGGGCTGCACGATCGTCGGCCCGGCGGCCGAGATCGAGGAGGCCCTGCGCCTGGCCGGCTCGGCCGACATCGACGCGGCCCTGCTGGACGTCAATCTGGGCGGCCGTCCGATCTTCCCCGTCGCCGACGCCCTGAAGGCGCGCGGCGTGCCGTTCGCCTTCGCCAGCGGCTATGGCGAAGCAGGCCTGACCGAGGACCATCGCGGCGCGGCCGTCCTGCAGAAACCCTTCCGCGAGGCCGATCTGCGCCGCGTGCTGGAAGGCCTGGTCGCGCAAACGGCGTAGACTCGCACTCAATCGAAGCTTCGCGATTCTTGGCAATCTTCAAAACTTGAAACCCGTGTCATCCCGGAAGCCTCGCAGAGGCTATCCGGGACCCAGGGGGTGAAGGAATGCCGTGCCGGCCGCCCTTGGGTCCCGGCTCTCCGCGCTCGCGCGCTCCGGCCGGGATGACACGGGTTTAAGGGCTTCCAGTTACAGCCTAAGCTCCCACCGGGCCTGTCGCTGTTCAAAGCCATGGCGGTCGCCGCCTAGATTTCGATCACGACAAACTGCGACGCATTGTCGCAAGAATTCGAAATGGTGGCGTTAACACGCCGTTTCCAGGCTTTTGCGGCGCTTCGACGCGGGTCGTCGATGCGGCCGCATGCCCGCCCACGCAAAAAATGACCCCTTGCGACCCGCGTTCGCCTGGGTGACAAGGCTGTCCCGCGACCAAAATATTCCAAGTTTGACACGAGACGGTCGAATTTGTGTCTTTTCGGTAACGGAACGTCGTCCAGGCGACCCAATTCCGCCATGATTGCTTCTAGCTCGGCCGGAAACCGGTAACGTCCCCCTCGAGGAATGGCCCTCTTGCTCCCGATGCGCGGCTGGCGCGTCGGGCGCTCGTATCTTTGAGGACAACTAGACTATGGCGTTGAAACACAAGCTGCTCCTGGCGACGACGATGCTGGGCGGCCTGACGATGTTCGCTCCGACCGTGACGCTGGCGCAGACCGCCGCGAAGCCGGCGGCGGACAACACGGCCGTCGAGGAAATCGTGGTCACGGGTTCGCGCATCCGCCGCGACACCTTCAACTCGCCGGTCGCCATGTCGGTGATCAGCGCCGAGCAGATCCGTGACTCGGGCAACCCGTCGATCGCCGAGACCCTGCTCGACGTTCCGATGATCAACGCCAACACGAACGCTCAGAACTCGTCGAGCTCGCTGTACCTGGCCGGTCAGGCCCGCGCCGACATCCGCGGCCTGGGCGCCACCCGCACGCTGGTCCTGATGGACGGCCGCCGGATGGTCAACTCGGACGCCTCGTCGCCGGGCGTCGACCTGAACATCATCCCGTCGATGATGGTCGAGCGCATCGAAACCGTCGCGGGCGGCGCCTCGGCCGTCTACGGCTCGGAAGCCATCGCCGGCGTCGTCAACGTGCTGATGAAGAAGAAGTACGAAGGCATCCAGTTCGACGCCCAGGTCGGCGTGTCGGGCGAAGGCGACGGCCGTGAGCGCCGCCTGTCGTTCCTGGCCGGCCACGGCTTCCTGGACGGCCGCCTGAACGTGCTGGTCGGCGGCGAAGCCTCGCACGCCGATCCGATCTACCAGCGCGACCGCGACTGGGCGTTCCCGGGCATCCGCCGCAACACCCTGGTCTCGCCGCAGACCATCCTGCCGGCCACCCGCTCGAACACCGCCCCGACGGCGACGTTCCAGCTGATCGGCGGCGCCCTGGGCACCGCCAAGGCCGTGACCCTGGACTATCGCGACCCGACCAAGGTGGTGGCCCTGAGCGCCCCCTGCTCGACCGCGACCGTCCAGCCGACCTGCCAAGATGAATCGCTGATCTACAGCGGCATCTACAACGCCCTGCAAGGCGAGACCGACCGCAAGACCCTCCGCACCTATGTGGACTACCGGGTCACCGACAACATCAAGGCGTTCCTGGACGCCAGCTACTCCAAGGTGAAGGGCTTCGGCATCTTCCAGCCGGCGTTCTCGTCGGCCGCCGGCGGCGGCACCATGCCCGTCACCCTGAAGGGCGACAACGCCTACCTGGCCGGTACGGACGCCACGGCGACCGCCCTGCGCAACGCCTGGACCGGCGCTGGCAAGGCTCTGACCTCGACCACGACGGCCCAGGTCGGCAAGTTCTGGACCGAGTTCGGCGGCCGTAACGTCGCCACCGACCGCGACACCAAGCGCATCGTCGGCGGCATGGAAGGCGACTTCAACGCCCTCAAGCGCGACGTCCACTGGGATTGGTACGCCCAGTACGGCGAGACCAGCGGCAAGACCACCTCGTTCAACGTCCCGAACGTGGCCCGCGTCCAGCAAGCCACCGACGCGGTGTTCGTCAACGGCCAGATCGTCTGCCGCGACGCCACCGCGCGCGCCGCCGGCTGCCAGCCCTGGGACCTGATCCATGGGCCCTCGGCCGCCGCCGTCGCCTGGACCAACGCCCAGTCGACCAGCGAACAGAAGGTCAAGCAGACCGTCCTGTCGGGCAACCTGACCACCGACCTGTTCACCCTGCCGGCGGGTCCGGTCGGCGTGGCCGTCGGCGGCGAATACCGCAAGGAAGAAAGCAGCTTCGTCCAGGACGCCCTAGGCGCCTCGGGCGCGCTGTTCTTCAACGCGGTCGGCACCCGCGCCGGCAAGTACGACGTGCGTGAAGCCTATGGCGAAGTGCGCGTCCCGCTGCTGAAGGACTTCATCCTGGCCAAGGACCTGTCGCTCGAGTTCGCCGGCCGTCTGGCCGACTACTCGACGATCGGCCACACCAAGCAGTACGAGATGCGCGCCGAATGGGCTCCCGTTCGCGACATCCGCTTCCGCGCCAGCCAAGGCAGCGCCGTTCGCGCTCCGAACATCGTCGAACTGTACGCCCCGCAAGGCGTGAACTTCACGACCTCGGCCATCGACCCCTGCGACAAGGACTCCTACGCCGGCGCCAACGCCGCGCAGAAGGCCGCGCGTAACGTCACCTGCGCCGCCGCCATCCCGGGCTGGAACGCGACGACCTTCGTGTCGAACATCGGCACCGGCCGGCCGTCGCTGCAGCTGCTGCAAGGCGGCAACCCGCAGCTGGGTCCGGAAACCGCCAAGACCTACCAACTCGGCGTCGTCGTCCAGCCCCGCTGGATCCCGCGCCTGTCGGTCTCGCTGGACTTCTTCAAGTACAACATCGCCGACTCGGTCGGTACGATCCCGATCAACACCCTGTTCCAGGGGCTCTGCTACGACTCGACCACGGCCTATGCCAGCAACCCGTACTGCGCTCTGATCGTCCGCGATCCGACCGGCACGAACGGCGGCGCTGTCGTCGGCGGCGTGAAGACGGTCATCCTGACCAACCAGAACGTGGCCAAGACCAAGGTCCAGGGCTGGGATGGTTCGGCTGAGTACGGCCTGAACCTCGAAGACGTGTTCAAGAAGGACCTGGGTTCGCTGGCGTTCCGCGTCGACGCGACCTGGATGTACCAGTGGGCCCTGCAAGGCCTGCCGGGCCAAGCCTACACCCAACTGGCGAACAACATCTCGAACGCCACGCCGGAGTGGAAGGCCCAGGGTTCGGTTCAGTGGACCTACCAGAAGTTCTCGGTCAACTGGACCACGCACTACATCGGCTCGATGGCCTCGACGACGGCCTTCAACGACACCCAGCTGGACCCGTACTACACGGGCGCCTACTACACGCACGACGTCCGCGTGAAGTACACGCTGGACGACAAGCTGAACGTCCGCGCGGGTATCCAGAACCTGACGGACAAGCACCCGCCCTACCTGCCGGAAACCCTGCAGGGCACGGGCACCGGTTCGTCGAGCTACGACAACCGCGGTCGCTTCTTCTACGTCGGCGTGACCATGGCCTACTAAGAGGACGAACCTCTCGCCGGGTCCGCGAGGATCCGGCGAGGGATCGCCCGAACGGAAAAGGGGACGCCTCGCGGCGTCCCCTTTTTTGTTGTCCGGATATCCGCCTGGAGCGGCCAATCACTCCAGGTCGCGCGGCCCGAACGAGTGGGGCAGCAGGCTCCAGAAGTCGATCCGCTCGGTCGTCGCCCCGCCCTGCACGGACACGATCTCGCAGGTCCGCCCCGCGAACTCGGCGATGCGCTGGCGGCAGGCGCCGCAGGGCTGAACCACGGCGTCGGAGCCGGCTGCGATCAGCACCTTGTCGATGACCCGCGAGCCGCCGGCCGTGATCATCGCCCCGATCGCCGTCTGCTCGGCGCAGGTGCCGACCGGATAGGCCGCGTTCTCGACATTGACGCCGTAGTGCACGCGGCCCTCGTCGTCGATCACCGCCGCGGCCACCGTGAAGTTCGAATAGCGCGCATAGGACCGCGACAGCAGCCCGGGCAGAGCGCCCGCGGCCTGGTGTTCAAGCGTATCGGTGGCGGTGACGACGTCGGCGCTCATGCTGTTCCCTGCCTTCCGGCGGGATCGCGCCGGGGACAGAGGCAATCAGTCGCGGGGGCCGCACGCAAGCGAAAAAGTAAGCATCGCCTTAGTCTTCGCCGGGCGCCGTCGCGATGATCGAAAGCGCGTGCACGGGGCCCGCCAATTCGTCGGCCAGGACCTTCATGACGAGGCGCTGGCGCATCACCCGGGCCTTGCCCGCAAAGGCTTCGGCTTCGATTCGCAGATTGAAGTGGCTCTCGCCCGATCCGCTGTGCCCGGCATGGCCGTGATGGCGGTCGCTGTCGTCCACCAGCTCCAGGCGGGAGGGCGAAAAAGCCTCGGTCAGCTTGCGGCGGAGGGTGTCGGCGACGTCGCCCATGTGCGTCTCTTGCTTGTCAATCCTTGAACGGAAATAGCGCGGGATTACTCTAAGCGCCATGAACCGGCCGTTCGAGTACCGCCCCAAATTCACGGACATCCGGGTCCGCCCCCCCAAGAAGGGCGAGGACGACCCGGTCAACGACGTTCTGGGCCTGAAGCCCGGCGAAAAGCGCTGCGATCATCCCGACTGCCGTCTGGCGGGATCGACCAAGGCGCCGAAGTCGCGCGACCTGCCGAACCAGCACTACTGGTTCTGTCAGCAGCACGCGGCCGAGTACAACAAGAACTGGAACTTCTACGCCGGCA
>OUNM010956797.1_pt1 | contig 12258 bp, 12 predicted proteins | sample 1769961 | NCBI WGS metagenome assembly OUNM01 (sample SAMEA3914820, study PRJEB12502) | metagenome | biome: forest; material: soil | place: USA | collected 2012-03-12 | depth 0.3 m
GAAAAGAACAGGTTGTGCTGGCCGTCGGGAAGGATTTTGACGCAGCCGGGCAGCAGGGCCACCCGCTGATCCGGGATTTGGGCCGGGTCGTTGTAAAGCTTTCCAGCGGAAGCGCTGGTGACCAGGTACTGGCAGCCGAGGAGGACTGCGACGCCCAGCAGCGCCACGACGGCCACCCTTTTGAGCCAGAGACGGAGCTTCATAGAAAGTTACTTTTCCAGCGCGGGCTCCGCCATCGGCGTGCCTTTTTGGGCGAGCAGATGGGTGAATGGGTTGCTCGCGGCGATGTTGTACTGCTTGATGGCCAGCGACCAGAAGCGGGCTAGCTCATTTTCGGAGGCGGACCAGAGGCGGTAATGGAGATTGGTGACGGTCTCCGTGTCGTTGATAATGGCGTTGATCTCGCGCGGCTTGAGGGCCTGCGGGCCTTCGTGGATGAAGCGGCGGGCCAGTTCATCCAGATAGTCACGCGACAGCTCGGTGTAGCGGCGGCGGCGCAGCAGGCTCACGTGCAGACCGTTCACGTATGGATCGAGGCAGACCTGCATGAGACCGTAGCTTTTTTCGATCTCCGGCGGCAGGCTCAGGCGGCCTTTGACTTCGGCGAGGTTGTCTTCCAGGTCGCTGAGGACGGTGGGCGGCTCCACTTCCTCCGGAGTGAGGAAGAGGCCGAAACGCAGGCCGGACTGGCTGCTGGATAGCAGGATGGCCAGGGGAATGGCGAGGAGCAGCGAGACGAGAATGGGACTGATCCAGAGCAGAAACTGATGAGAGATGAGGAAGGCCAGCAGAGTCCAGATCACGCCCAGCAGGGTGACGCCCCAGAAGGTGAGGATGACCTCCTGCCAGTCCACGCCGCCCGCCTTGCGCCGCTGGTTCACCCAGCGCACGCCCTGGCCGAGGATGATCTTCATCACGAAGCGGGAGTGGAACCACATCATCACCGGCGCCATGAGGCTGAAGATGACGGTGTCGAGAATGCTGCTGATGAAGGCGAGAATGCGCAGCCGGATGGGCTTGAACAAGCGGCCGGTGAGCAGCTCATCAATGAGGATCACCAGCTTAGGCAGGAAGATGAGAATGCCGGTGAGCCCGAGGAGGAGCTGGCCGGCGAGGTTGGTCTGCTCCCGATGGGCGTGGCTGAAGACGTGATCCGGCGCGGCGGCGAGGATGGTGGAGAACACCAGGAACAGCAGCCAGAGCGGCGAGCTCACATAGCTCAGCACGCCGTGGGCAAAATTGAGGCGGCTCATGGGATGCCAGCCCTTGGCAAAGAGCAGCCAGAAGTGCTGCATGTTGCCCTGGCACCAGCGGCGGTCGCGCTTGAGCATGTCGATAAGCGAGGGCGGGCCTTCCTCGTAGCTGCCGCGGGTGGCGGGCAGCAGGCGCACGGCGTAGCCGGCCTTGCGCATGAGCGCGGCCTCCACGAAGTCGTGGCTGAGGATGTGGCCGCCGAACGGCACGGTGGCAGGCAGAGGCGGCAGGGCGCAGTGCTGGATGAAGGGCTCCAGGCGGATGATGGCGTTGTGGCCCCAGAAGTTGGCCTCACCGCCCTGCCAGTAGTTGATGCCGGCCATGAAGGCGGGGCCGTAGAGCGCCTGGGCGAACTGCATCAGCCGGCCCAGCAGCGTTTCGGAGGCGATCTGCTTGGGGAAGGTCTGCAGTATGCCCAGGCCGGGATTCTTCTCCATGAGGCGCACCATGGCCACCATGAGCGCGCCGGACATGAGGCTGTCCGCATCAAACACGATCATGTACCGGAAGCGCTTGCCCCAGCGGCGGCAGAAGTCAGAGACGTTGCCGCTCTTGCGGTTGATGGGCTTGCGGCGCTTGCGGTAGAAGATGCGGCCAAACGCACCTAGCTGGCGGCAGAGCTCCAGCCAGGCGACCTCCTCTTCGATCCACCGGTTGGTGTCGTCCGAGTCACTGAGCACGAAGAAGTCGAAATGCTGGAGCTGACCGGTTTTTTCCAGTGAAAGGTAACAGGAGCGCAGGCCTTCCCACACGCGGGTCACATCCTCGTTGTAGACGGGAATGATGATGGCGGTGTTCGCCGTGAGCGGGGTGCCGTCATCCTCGGGCTTGAGCGTTTTCCACAGGTCGATGGGGTCATCCATGGGCCGGTTTTGCAGCCATACGCCGATGAGGGCGGTCCAGAAGCCGGCATTGAGCTGGTAGAACAGCGGAATGAAGACCAGCATGAGTCCGATCTTGGACCAGCGCCAGCCGCCGGCGGGGCCATTGAGGCGCACTGCCAGGAGCCAGGTGCCCAGGATGGTGCCCAGCAGCACCAGAACGAAGAACGTGGCGCGGCGCATGCGCGCGACGTTCTTCGGCGGCATCCCTTGATGGGGGACGTGATGGCTTGCGGGAGGAGTGCCAGTGCTCATTTCAGCAGCTTGTAAACATACCCGAGCACCAGAACGACCAGCAGGAGCAGGAAGCCGTAGCGTGCGTAAGGGTACTTGCCGAAGCGGTCAAAGGTGTCTTCGGCGACGTTGGTCAGGCCCAGGTCGATGTCGCGGGGGGTCATCTTGGAGACCTGCATGCGCGGGCCGGAAGTGCGCACGGCAAGCCGCATGGCCTCGGCCATTTCCTCCGGCGGGTTCTGGTCATCCAGGAAGAAGTGCGGCCATTTGTCAGGCCCGCCGGAAAGGTGAAAGCCCAGGCGGCCGGAGGCCTCGATCTGCGCATCGGTCATCTGCATGTCGCGGTAGATGCGGCCCAGCCAGCCGCGCAGCAGCACGTGCGCCTGCTCGATGGCGAGCTCCGTGGGCTTGCGGGAAGGGTCCTTGGCATGGACCTCCGCCGCCTTGCGCAGCGTGGTGAGGATGAGCTGCGTGCGGCGGATGCGGTTGTGCAGGCGGTAGGAGCGGAAGTAATCCGAAAGGCGGGCGTAGGCCTCGGTCCATTGCTCCTCCGTGCCGGTGGCCGGATCGAACTGGATGTTCAGCGCCTCCATTGATACATCCAGTGTTCGGAGATGACGGCTTCCTTGTCTTTAAGTTCGCAGCTCATTTCGAGAAGGTTCGAATCGGCGGGGATGTCCAGCTTAAAGAACGCGCGCCAGCCGCCGGTCTCGCTGTTCTTCATCACGCGCTGGTCGAGCACCTTGGCCTTGCCGCTGTTGATCTTCACGTCGATACTTGGCACCCAGTCGGCGGGCTTTTCACCCTGGGCTGAACCTTTGGTGAAGTCCACCACGTAGAGGTGGTTGACGGTGTCCATGACGAAGCCGCGACGGGTGGCGGTGACTTTGGCCAGCTTCGCGGGCTCGTGCTCATCAAGCCACTGGAGACGGTAGCTGAAGTTGATGGGTTCATCCGCCGTGGGCATCTTGTCCGGCTGGTAGAAGGTCACGATGTTGTCCCAGGTCTCCTCGCCGGTGGGGATTTCCACCAGGGTGATCTTGCCACCATCGAAGCCGGTGAGCGGCTCCACCCACACGGCGGGCCGGCGGTGGTACGCAGCCTCAAGATCCTCAAAGTGATCGTATTCGCGGTCGCGCTCGGAAAGGCCGAAGCCCTTGAGCTTGGGGGCTTCAAACAGGCTGAGGCGGAGCTGGCCGGGCGTGTTGTCGAGCGGGCGCCAGATGGTGGGCCCCTTGTCGATTTCGATCTGCAGGCCGTCGGAGTCATGCACCTCGGGTCGGAAGTCGTAGGGCTTGGGGTGGCTGTTTTCACCGAACCAGAACATGCTGCTGAAGGGCGAGATGCCGAGCGACTTCACCGGCTTGCGCAGGTGGACGGTCCCTTTGACGAACATCTCTGTGGTCTTGCCAGGCATGGCCTCGAAACTGTAGGCACCTACCACGCTGGGGCCGTTGAGCAGGGCCAGCACCTTGAAGAAGCGGTCCCCGGCCTTGGGCTTTTCAAACCAGAAGTGGGTGAAGTCCGGGAACTCCTCGGGCTCGCCACCGATGGTGTTGACCGCCAGGGCGCGGGCGGAAAGGCCATAGCCCAGGTCAGTGGTGACGGCGCGGAAGTAGCTGGCGCCCATGAACACCATGAACTCGAAGCGGCGGTTGAGGAAGGAGTCCGGAGCCAGCACGCGGAAGCCGGCGAAGCCATCGGGGTACTTGGTGCCTTCCGGCACCTTGAGCTGTCCCCAGTCGAACAGCTTCTGGTCGTAGCTGATGGGCGAGGCGTTGCCATTGGTGAGGTCAAACATTCCCACTGTCTTCTTGGCGGTCCAGCCTGGATGGAAGAATTCCAGCCGGAAGGTTTCGCCGCCGCCGTACTGGGCCATGTCTTCGCGGAAGCGGATCTGGCGGTGGCCGTCGTACTTCAGCTTGTCGAAAAAGGGATCAAGCGGCTTCTGCGGAGCGGCGTAGGGCTGGTGGGCCAGCTTGGCCACAAGGGCCTGAAGCGAGGCGTAGTCCTTGACGGAGAGGGGATCGGCTTCCTCAGCACCAGCGTTCAGGGAGCTAAAACCCAGGCTTGCGATGGCGACCAGAAATGTTTGCCGAAAAAAGGAGGAAAGAATCATAGACATTTAACGAGGGGGCGGGGGACAATGGCGCAAGCATTGTGGCAGTCAATGGCGGGAGGCGGGGAAGTGCGGAACTGGAAGCCGGGATTGCTGAAACGGAAATGAGAATGTAGGGTGCTTCAGACGCCATGTCCCTCGAAGCCATTCAAACCGAAGTTTCCTCCTGGCCGGAGGAGATGGTGCGGCGCCTGCAAGGCTACCTGGTTGCGTTGAATCATCAGCGTGACGGCACCTTGCAGCGCCTTTCCGACAAGCTGGATGACACAGACCCAAGACGCTGGGTTTCGTTGGAGCAGGCCGAGGAAATGCTCGGATTGAATGACGACGACGGGGATGAGGAATGAACTATCGCCTGCTGATTGACTACGAGGCGCTTGAGTCTTTGTCGCAGCTCAAGAAGCCCGTGCAGCGGATGGTTCATCGTCGCTTGAAGGAAATTCAAGACCATCCTGCCCGCTGGTCTGACTATCAGGAAAGAGACCCGACCGACCGTCTGCTTCACGTCAGCATTTGTGGTGGTTACGCCATCACGTTTTGAGAGGATTTCGCCGACCGGCAGGTCAAGGTGCTGCAAATCACCCGCGCTGATGGTTAGGTTCTGACGCAGCCCCTCTTTTTCTCCCATGCCCTACCGCACCGCCCCCGAAGCTACTTCCCGCATGCCGCGCGGGGTGCCGTACATTGTCAGCAATGAGTTTGCGGAGCGGTTCAGCTTCTATGGCATGCGGGCGATCCTCATGGTGTTCATGACCACGGCGCTGCGCGATCATGCGGGCGCGCCGGACTTGATGGACAAGGAGACAGCTTCGACCTGGTTTCACGCTTACGTGGCCGGAGTGTACTACACACCCCTTGTGGGCGGGCTGATTGCCGACCTCTGGCTGGGAAAGTACCGCACCATCATCTCGCTCTCGCTGGTGTACTGCCTGGGCCACCTGGTGCTGGCGCTGGACAACACGCGGGACGGGCTGTTCTGGGGGCTGACGCTGGTGGCGATCGGTGCCGGTGGCATCAAGCCCTGCGTGGCCTCGCATGTGGGCGACCAGTTTGGCAAGACCAACGCCCATCTTCTCACGCGGGTGTACAACTGGTTTTATTTCTCCATCAACTTCGGCTCCACCTTCTCCATGATGCTTACTCCGTGGTTGTTGAGAAACTACGGCCCGCATGTGGCTTTTGGCGTGCCGGGCGTGCTCATGCTGGTGGCGACGGTGGTGTTTTGGATGGGACGCAACGTCTTCGCGCACATTCCGCCGCAGCCGAGGCAGTTTTTGGAGGAACTAAGCCGCAAGGAGGTCTTGAGGGCGCTGGGCGGGCTCATACCCATCTACATCCTCACGGCGATGTTCTTTTCCCTGTTTGACCAGACGGCATCGCGCTGGGTGGACCAGGCGCGGCACATGGACCTGCACATGTTTGGCTTTTCCGTGCTGCCTGACCAAATCCAGAGCTTCAATCCGGTGCTTGTCATGCTGATGATTCCCCTTTTCTCCCTGGTGCTGTACCCTCTGGTGAACCGGGTGGTGGATTTCACTCCCTTGCGAAGGATTGGTGTCGGTTTTGCTGTCGCTGTTCCGTCGTTTGTCATTCCCGCCTTTGTGGAAGGCTGGATTGCCGAAGGGCAGACGCCGAGCATCTGGTGGCAGGCGCTTGCGTATGTGCCGATGACCGCGGCTGAAATCCTCATTTCCATCACCTGCCTGGAATTCAGCTACACCCAGTCGCCGCCGCGGCTGAAGTCCTTCGTCATGTCGTGCTACTACCTGTTCGCCGTGGCGCTGGGCAACACGTTCACCTCCTTGGTCAACCACCAGATTGAAAAGTCCGGCCTCGCCAGCTCGCTGCAGGGCGCAGCCTACTACTGGTTCTTCGTCAAATGCATGGCCGTGACGGCGGTGCTGTTCGTATTCGTGGCACGGCTCTATCGTGGGCGGACCTATCTTCAGGAAGAGTCGTGAGTGTCCAGGAGCGAGGGCGGCACAACGCGCTTCGGATTGGCAATGGGCTGGCAAAACAAAAAGGCGAAGGGAAACCCCTTCGCCTTTTTGACACAATGACAGCAGCGGTTAGCGCTTGGAGAACTGGAAGCGCTTGCGGGCACCGGGGCGGCCGGGCTTGAGGCGCTCCTTCATGCGGGAGTCGCGGGTGAGGAAGCCGGCCTTCTTCAGCGCGGGGCGAAGCTCGGGGTTCGCGGTGATCAGCGCGCGGGCAAGGCCCATGCGCACGGCGCCCATCTGGCCGGTGACACCGCCGCCATGGGCGAGCACCTTCACGTCAAACGTCTGACGGGTGTTGGTGATCGAGAGCGGGGCGATCATCTGGTTCTGCAGCGTCAGGGTGGGGAAGTACTCTTCGAAATCACGGCCGTTGATCGTGATGGAGCCGGTGCCGGGGCGGAGGAACACGCGGGCGACGGAAGTCTTGCGGCGGCCCGTGGTCGGTTTTTGCAAAGTGGTGCTCATGAGGGATGTCTAAAAGGTGTGGCGTGCCGGAAGGGGGATTAGGCGACGGCGAGGGGCTCAGGGGCCTGGCCGGTGTGGGGATGCTCGTCGCCGGCGTAGATGCGCAGCTTCTTGAGGATGGCGCGGCCGAGGCGGTTGTGCGGCACCATGCCCTTCACGGCGTGCTCGATGAGAAGCTCGGGATGGCGCTCGCGCACCTTCTCGACGGTCTCCACCTTCTTGCTGCCGATGTAGCCGGAGACGCGGGTGTAGGTCTTTTGCACTTCCTTCTTGCCGCTGAGGACCACGTCCTTGGCATTGATCACCACCACGTAGTCACCCGTGTCAACGTGCGGGGTGAAGATGGGCTTGTTCTTGCCACGAAGAACGTTGGCGGCGGTCACGGCGACGTCTCCAAGGATCTTGTCCTTGGCGTCGATGATCCACCATTTGCGGTCAACTTGTTCGGCCTTTGCTGAGAATGTATTCATTGTCTGACTGACGTGCTGGAGAGCGAGGGCAGCACGGAATAGACGCCGCAATGCGCCCCGACAGGGGAGCGCGACTCTATGGAGGAGTGAACAACAGTCAACAAAAATTGTATACGTGGCGGAGCTTGCTTCCGCCTGCTCCCGGCGGCAACATCACCCCCCATGGCCGCCAACCTTCATCGCAGCACCCCGGGCCGCCTGCTGGTTCTCTGGGCGGGGCTCATGACCTGCGTGCTCATCTTTGCCTGGCGGGTGCATGTGAACCGGGCGGACTACGACTGGTGCGAGTACCCCACCGGCCTGGGCGACCAGGACTACTACCAGCCGTTTTCGGCCAGTGATTTCCACGCCCCGGCGCTGAAGTTTCCAGGTCATCCCGAGGGGCTGTACCGCCGCAGCGGCCGGCCCGTGAAGCGCAACGATGCGGACATGACCCGGCTGGCGCGCGACACCGCCGGCCGCCTGTTTGTTTACACCGACGCCCGCAGCCCCGCGAAGTTCTACGTCAAGACCGCCCAGGACCGGTACCTGGAGTTTGGAGCGCGGAAATTCTGGCCGGAATACAGGCCGGGCGCGGCCCCTGGCGCACCACACGGCCTTTGACTTCCCCGGAGGAGGCCGCTAAAAATGGCGCCCTGCGCAGCCGCGCCGCCCGGGATTTCCAACCGCCTCCTAACATTCGACTGCAATCAACACGACCATGAGCGCCCCCTTCAAGAACCCTGCCAAGAAGATCATCAACGACCCCGCCGCCTGCGCCGACGAACTGTTCGAGGGCCTGGTGCTGGCCTATGACGGCAAGGCCCGCCGGGCCGGCAAGCGCTCGATCGTGATGAACGACCTGCGGCCCGACGCCCCCGCGCTGCTGGTGGGCGGCGGCGCCGGTCACGAGCCCATCTACCACGGCCTGGTGGGCAAGGGCATGGCCGACGGCGCCGCGGTGGGTGAAATCTTCGCCGCGCCCCCGCCTGACATTGTGCTGGAAGCCACACAGGCCGTGAACCGCGGCAAGGGCGTGCTCTATCTGTATGGCAACTACGCGGGCGACGTGATGAACTTCGACATCGGCGCGGAGCTCGCCGCGGATGAAGGCATCGAGGTGAAGACCGTCATCATTGCCGACGACGTCTGCTCCGCCCCGCCCAGCGAGAAGCACAAGCGCCGCGGCGTGGCGGGCCTGGTGGCCATCACCAAGCTGGCCGGCGCGGCCGCCTCCACCGTGGACACCCTCGACGAGCTCGCCCGCATCGCCCAGAAGGCCTGCGACAACACACGCTCCGTGGGCGTCTCCACCAAGCCCGGCTCCATCCCCGCCACCGGCGAGGCCACCTTCGAGCTGGCTGACGACGTCATCGGCCTGGGCATGGGCATCCACGGCGAAAAGGGCGTGGGCCTCATCCCCATGTGCACCGCCAACGAGCTTGCGCAGAAGATGCTGGACCTGCTCCTTGGCGACGACCTTCCGCTGGGCGCGGGCGATGAAGTCGTCTTCCTGGTCAACAGCCTGGGCTCCACCCACATGATGGAGCTGCTCATCCTCCTGCGCGCCGCCCGCCCCCTCCTCGACGCCAGGGGCATCAAGGTGCACCAGACCATTGTGGACAGCATCGTCACCTGCCAGGAAATGGCCGGCGTGTCCTTCAGCATCACCAAGCTCGACGCCGAGCTGAAGAAGCTCTGGGACCTGCCGTGTGAGAGCGTGGGATACACCAAGCTGTAGAGCGTCGGCCCAGGTTTGGAAACACCCCGGCGCACGCAGGTGTCCCGGGGTGTTGGTTTAGGGCGTGGAATTTGACTTGCTGCGGGCAAGTCTTTGAGTCATTTAGTTAATCATTCTTAACAAATGTCTGACACGGTTGCCATGGACAGCACTTTCGAGAAGGCGGAGGGCCGCCGGCTGCCCCTGCTTGCCCTGCCTCTCTCCTTGATTCTCGCGTTGCTGGCGATGGTCTTCGTGCCGCCCATCCGCGGCAATCCCCGGCTCATTGGCGCCTTTTGCGGCGCTGCCGGGGGGCTGTTCATCTGGCTGGCGGCCCTGTTCTTGTACAACCGGGCCAAAGGCCGCCGCCTGGAGATGGTCTTTGTGCCGGTCAGGTCGCACTACATCCAGGCCTGCCTGCACTTCAGCATCTACTGTTACTGGGGGTACTACTGGCGCAATGTCTATGCGGAGGCGCCGCTGATTCTGGCCCAGATCATCTTCCTTTATGCCCTGGACATGCTGCTGTGCTGGTCCCGCCGCGACTGCTGGCGGCTGGGCTTTGGCTGCATACCGGTCATTTTCAGCACGAACCTGTTCCTGTGGTTCAAGGACGACCGGTTTTTCCTCCAGTTCCTGATGGTGACGACGGGCGCGCTGGGCAAGGAATTCATCCGCTGGCGGCGGGAGGGGAGGCTGACCCACATCTTCAATCCTTCCGGCTTTTCGCTGTCCGTCTTTTCCATCGGCCTCATCCTCACCGGCACGACCCACATCACCTGGGGCATCGAAGTGGCGACCACCATGTACCGCGCGCCGCACATGTATCTGTGGATCTTTGCGGTGGGGCTCATCGTGCAGTACTTCTTCGCCGTCACGCTGATGACCCTCTCCGCCGCCGCGGTGCTGGCGCTGCTCAATGTCATCTACACCCACGTCACCGGGGTGTACTACTTTGTCGACAGCAACATCCCCATCGCCGTCTTTCTGGGGCTGCATCTGCTCATGACGGACCCGTCCACTTCGCCGCGCTCCAACCTGGGGCGGATTCTTTTCGGGGGATGTTACGGGCTCGCGGTTTTCGCCCTTTACGAGATGCTGGAAGCCTGCGGGATCGAGGAATTCTACGACAAGCTGCTGCCCGTGCCGCTGCTCAACCTCAGCGTCCAGTGGATGGACCGCCTGGCTGGATCGAACCTCATGTCCAGGCTGGAAGGCGCCACCCGTGCCTTCGGCGCCCGGAGGTCGAACCTGGTCCACATGGCCGTCTGGATCGCGCTGTTTGGCGTCATGTTCCGCACGGGATTCGTCGAAGGCCGGCACCCGGGGATGAGCATCGAGTTTTGGAAAGAGGCCGCCGCGCAGGGGAAGCGGAAGGCATCGGACAACTTGATCAGGTCGCTGAACCACTATGCCAGCGAGGGCTCGGCGGAGGCTGGCAACGACCTCGGCGTCATCTTGCTGGAAGGAAAGTATGTGCACCGCAATCCCGAGGCCGCGGCCACCATCTTCGCCAAGGCCTCCGACGAGGGAAATGTGCAGGCCTCCTACAACCTGGCCAACCTCTGGTTCCTCAACCAGGTGGGCGATGCGCAGGATGTCGCGCGGGCGCTGGACCGCATGGAGGCCTCGGTGGCGCATGACACCGACGGGCGGGTGGCTTACGCCCTGGGTTTCGCCTATTCGAGCGGCAACGGCCGGCCCCTCAACAAGGCCAGGGCCCTGGAACTGTTTCATAAGTCCAGCGATCTGGGCTGGCTCGACGGCTCCCGGCAGTTCGCCCGCATGAGGCTGCTCGGCGACGGCGTCGCCATCGACCTGCCCGAGGCCGCCACGGCGCTGGAGAAAGCCAGCGCCGCCGGTGATGCCAAAAGCTCCTACTTCCTGGCCCTGATGCTCCATGAAGGCAAGGGCCTTCCCCAGGATGATGCCAGGGCGGTGCAGCTCCTGGAAAAAGCCAAGGCGGCCGGGTCCTCCGAGGCCGCGGCCCTGCTCCAGACGCTGCACAAGTGATGCGGCGGCCGGTTCATCCCTCCCGCTGTGCGGCGGGCTCAAGGGAAGAACCCAGGGGCGCACGAATTGATTCCTTGTTTCCAGCTTCAGGCCGTCGTACGCTCCGCAAACAGACGGCAAGCGTTGATCAGCTTGTCTTGGGCGGGCAGTTCCGTCCCTGTCAATGATCGGCAGGAGGATTCAACCAGTGGCAGCACCCAATTACCAGTTCGAGAAGCGCAAGCGCGACCTCCAGAAGCAGGCGAAGAAGAAGGAAAAGGCCCAGAAGAAGCTGGAAAATGCCGGCAAGCCCTCTGAACCCGCCATCATCGAGCCCGTGCCTTTGATCGAGCCTGAGGAAAAAGCCGAGTAGCGGTTCTTCAGCTCCTGCCGTCTTTTTGATCAGCCATCTCATCAGCTTCGGCTGATGGTGCGCGATGCAGGTTTCGAACCTGCGACCCCTACCGTGTGAAGGTAATGCTCTACCACTGAGCTAATCGCGCGATGTCCCGGACGGAAAACGTGGGGCGGGTATTTACGCACGGGTGGCGGGGTGCGCCAGCGATTTTTTCATTTTCGTTTCGAAGGCCGGAGCACGCGCTGGCCGCGATTTGATGCGTTGCACTCCAACGGGGTTCCTCTTACCTTTCCTGCCCACAACCATGGACAATCCGCCTCTTCCTCCAATGCCGAGCATTCCGCCGCCTTCGCCATTGCCGCCGCAGCAGGGGCCGGTGCGTCCTCTGTCGTCAAACACCATGCCTCCGCCCGCTCCGCCTCCGCCGCTTTACAGGATGTCCCCGCCGCCCCCGCCGCGTTCCAACGGCTGCCTCTGGGTGGTGGTGATCCTGCTCATCCTCCTGCTGGCGGGCAGCGTGTTTTTCAACGTCGTGATGGCTGTGGGCACGGGTGTGCGGTCGATGGCGGACTTGCAAAGCGTGGAAAAGCTTGGCTCCGGGGTGACGGTTCCCCATGCCTTCAAGCAGATTCAGGAGCAGCCGGGCAAGAGCGGCTCGACGGATCGCATCGTGCGCATTGACCTGGAGGGCATCATCATGTCCGGCAGCGTCACGGAAGGGCTGTTCAGCGAAGGCGTGCCGATGGTGGACAAGATCAAGCGCTCGCTGGACCAGGCGGTGAAGGA
>OUNM010819997.1_pt1 | contig 12250 bp, 10 predicted proteins | sample 1769961 | NCBI WGS metagenome assembly OUNM01 (sample SAMEA3914820, study PRJEB12502) | metagenome | biome: forest; material: soil | place: USA | collected 2012-03-12 | depth 0.3 m
GCGCCGGCGCGGAGACCCGCGGCCGTTCGGCGTGCTGTTCGTCGACATCAACCACTTCAAGAAGATCAACGACGAGTTCGGCCACGACATGGGCGACGCGGTGCTGCAGGAGCTGGCCACGCGCCTGGAGTCAGCAGTGCGCACGGGCGACCTCGTCGCGCGCTTCGCCGGCGACGAGTTCCTCGTGCTGCTCGACTCGATCGAGCGGCGCGAGGACGCGGAGCGCGTCTGCGGCGAGATCGAACAGGTGCTGCGCCAGCCACTCGAGATCCTGACCGGCAGCAAGACGCTGGTGCCGTCGCTCGGCGCCGCCGTCGGCGTGGCCGTCTACCCCGAGGACGGCCAGGACGTCGACACGTTGATCCGCCACGCCGACCAGCAGATGTACCTGCGCAAGCGCGTCGGCTGACCAGGCCGGACCTCGATCGCGCCGCAAGCGAAGGCGCTTGAGCAGCCCGTTAGGCCCGGCCGCTCCGAGCCCCCCAAACATGAAGCCCGTCCACGCCAGAAAGTTGTAGGCAAGCTTGCAACGCTGCCAGAAAATCGCGTCTCCAACGTGATTGGGCCCGCGTCATGAAATCGATCCTCACCGGATTCCTGATTTTCCTGGCAACTGTCTCCGGCGCCTCGGCCAGCACGGTCGTGTCGGCGCCCACGGCCAGCGGAGGGCCGGGCCAGTTCAGCATCGCGATCAGCGTTTCCGGCGCGGCGGATGTCTACGCCTACCAGTTCGATCTCGGCTTCGATCCGAGCCTCCTGTCCGCCGTGTCGGCTTCCGAGGGGTCGTTCCTGTCGCCCGCCGGCGCCACCTTCTTCGTGCCCGGCACCATCGACAACACCGCAGGCGTGGTCAGCTTCGTGGCAGATACGTTGTTGACCGCGACGCCCGGCGCGAATGGTGCGGGCGAACTGGCGGAGATCACCTTCATCGCGCTGCGCAACGGCGTCAGCGCCTTGAGCCTGAGCAACATCGTCCTGCTCGATTCCAGCCTGTCGACGATCGCGACGACCGCCAGCGACGGCGCGGTCACCGTCACCGCCGGCGTCGCCTCCGTTCCCGAGCCGTCGTCCGGCGCCCTTCTCGCGCTGGCGCTCTCGTTCGTCGTCCTGCGGCGCGTTTCGCGACGGCGGTCGACGCCGGTGCCGGCCTCCGCCTGGAACCGTCGGACTGCATCGCCGTGAGGCGCCCGTGTCGCGCGATCGTGCACGCATTGCGAGACGCGCTGCGGTCGTCGCCTGCTCGATGTCCGTCCTGGGGTGGGGATTCGCTGCACGCTGTGGAGAGCCCGCCGAGACTCGCGACCAAATCCATAGCCGCTCGGTACGCATAGAGCGATTGATCGACAGGAACCGGCACCTGTCGGGACATCATTCCCCGCTTCCCTCCCTGGCCATCACCCAGGCCACGATCACGGCCGTGCGGCCGGAAATCACGCGCGCCGATGCCCACGCGCTCATCGAACTCGCGATGCGCTCGGACTACCCGATGCAACAAGCCGCGCTCGTGCTCTTGAACGGCGTCGACAGCAAGGCCAGCAAGCTCGTCGACGACGATTTGACCGTTGAAACCGATCCGCAGCGACGGTCCACGCTGCATTCGCTGGCGCGAGATCTGCGGCTGATGGAGGCTTCGAGCGCAAGCTCATCCGCCACCAGGTAATCAACCATCGCTCGACTGCGAGGCACCCCATGAAGGCTCTGCATCTCCTCCTCATCCCCGCAGCCTGCGCGGCCGCCTGCGGCAGCGTGTTCGGCTTCGCGCCGGGCGGCTTCAAGTTCTTCCCGGGGGCCAAGACGCACGTCGAGATCACCGAGGACGCGCTGGCGAACATCTACGCCGAGCTCGGGCAGACCACGGTCACCAAGTCGATGAAGGCCGCGCGCACGGAGATCACCGATGCCAACAAGGACGTCGACCAGGATCAGTTCCAGGCAAAGCTTCACTTCGACGGGGAATCGTTCAACGACGGACAGAACCGCGTCGTGGCGCTGCTGTCCGACGCCGTCACCGAGGCGCAGGCCAACAACATGGCGGACGCGCGCAAGAGCGTGGGCAGCGCCTTGCACACGGTGCAGGATTTCTACGCCCACTCCAACTGGATCGAGCTGAAGAACACGAGCCCCAGCAGCGAGCTGGGCCGGCCCGGCGTCATCACGAACCAGTCGCCTCCGGGGGAAGCCACCTGCATCCAGGCGCCGCGCACCAACCCGTGCTTCAAGGCCAACCTCATCACGTCCCACCTGACGAGCGGCTACTACGGCGGCGAGGACACGCCTCCGTCAGGCCCGGTGCCGCCCGCGGGCAAGTGCCGGCACTCGGGCTTCTTCGATTCGAGCTCAGGGCTCGGCGGCATCAACAAGGACTCCGACATCTGCATCGGCGTCTACGATCCCGGCATCCTGGACAGCCCGCACAACGACAGCAACGCGAGCGCGGCCAGCGTGGCCACCGCGGCCAGCCAGCAGGTGTTCGAGGACTTGCGTGCGAAGCTGACGCCGACGCAGTTCAAGGCGCTCCTGGGCATCGGGCCCAGCCTCGGCTTCGCGATCGACACCACCGGCAGCATGGGCTCGGTCATCGCAGGGGTGCAGGCGTCGGTGATCGGCATCGTCAACGGTCGCCTGGGCACGCCGGACGAGCCTTCGCAATATGTCCTCAGTCCGTTCAACGACCCCTCGGTCGGGCCGGTGCTGTCGACCTCGGATGCCCCGAGCTTCAAGGACGCCGTCAACTCGCTGTTCGCGAGCGGCGGCGGCGATTGTCCCGAACTCGCGATGGCTGGCGCCTACAACGCGGTCGACGCGTTGACCGACGGCGGCGAGATGTTCCTCTACACCGACGCCACGCCAAAGGACGCGGCCCTGATGGGCGCCGTCCGCTCGCTGGCCAACTCCAAGAACATCAAGACGTTCTTCGCCCTGTTCGGAAGCTGCTCGCCCTACGATCCGGCCTACTTCGCGCTGGCCAACAGCACCGGCGGCCAGGTCTTCATTCTCGGACGCTCGGAGGCCGGGACGGTCACCCAGCTGAGCAGCCTGCTGGCCGGCAACAACACGGTGGACATCGAATCGATGCAGGCGACCATCAGCACGCCCCGCACCATTCCCTTCAGCATCGACTCGTCGACCTCGACGTTCACGCTGTCGTATTCGAACGTGAGCGGCACCGCGCTCAACCTGCTCGCCCCGGACGGCACGACGGTGACCGCCGGCACGCCGAACGTGTCGACGATCGCGTTGAGCAGCGGCATCGTCTACACGATCAAGTCGCCGCAGGTCGGCGTCTGGAAGGCCCAGATCTCGGGCAGCGGCCAATTCTCGATCCTCGTCAGCGGACAGAGCGCCGTGTCCTTCGACGAGTTCAAGTTCGTCACCGCCGGCGGCCGGCCAGGCCACCAGGGTTACTACGCCATCCCCGGCTTGCCCAAGCTCGGGACGACCACCAAGGCGGTGGCGAAGGTGTCCGGCGTGTCGAGCACCGTCACCTTCCAGTACAAGGATCTCGACGACAAGCTCATCTCGTCCTTCGTTCTTGCCGACGCGAACGCGGAAGACGGACGGCTCATCGGCGACACCACCATTCCCAGCCAGAGCTTCCGCATCTATGCCACGGGCACCGATCCCGGCGGCGCGGCCTTCCAGCGCCTGATCTCCACGGTGGTCGTGCCGCAGTCCGTCGCCGTCACGCCGCCGTCGCCCGTCGACCTGGGCCGCGGGCAGGTCACGAAATACATCTTCCAGGTCACCAACAGCGGCGCGGCGACGACCTTCGCCTTCACGGCCAACGACAACAAGAAGTTCGTCAGCGCGATCTCGCCGACCGCCAGCACGCTCTCGACCGGTCAGTCGGCGCTGGTGACGGTGACGCTGACGGTGCCCGCATCGGCGGCCATCGGTGCGATCGACACCTTGACGTTCAATGCCGTCAGCACGGCCGACCCCAACGTGCAGAATTCGGCCGTGCTGTCGTCGAGCGTGGTCGCCGCGAAGGTGCTCGGCGACGTGAACGGCGACGGCGTCGTCAACTGCGCGGACCTGGCGCTCATCAAGGCCTCGTTCGGCAGCCGCTCGGGCGCGCCGGCCTTCAATCCGGATGTCGACCTCGACTCCAACGGCCTCGTCGACATTCGGGACCTGGCGATCGCAGCGCGGCAACTTCCGCCAGGGACGGTCTGCAAGTAGGCGTCGCGGCGCAGCCGCCGTCGACCAAGTCGGCGGCGTCGCGCGCTACCGCTGGTGCGCTTCCTGGACGGCTGCCAGCGTCTGCCTCACCCCTTCGGCGTAAGGCGTCTTGCGAATCGGCCCGACGAGGCGCTGCAGCGCGGAGTCGTCCATGATGAACGGCGCGGTCAGCAGGTAGTTCATCTCCACCATCTCGGCGATCATGCGGTTGAACAGGCCCAGCACGCGCAGCATCGTCTTGCCCGCGACGCGCAGCGCGATCCTGCGGCCCGTCTGGCGCTGCATCTCGTCGACCAACGCGCGCTGCGTCGTGACGCCCGCCCCGCCCAGGTGCCAGACGCGGCCGAACGCCGCCGGCGTGTCGATCAGGCGGGCGACGACCGGGCCGACGTCCGGCACGAAGACGAACTCGTGCGGACGGTCGATCGGGCCGATCATGTCGGCGGTGCCGCCCTTGACGGCCGCGACGGCCGCGCGGTGCAGCAGGCTGGCCTCGACGCCCGGGCCGTAGAAATCGGGCAGGCGCAGCACGGTGGCGTTGATGCGGCCTTCGGCGTGCGCCTGCAGCAGGATGTCCTCCTGCTCCTTGCGCATGCGACCCTTGAACGTGTGCGGCTCGCGCGGGTGGTCCTCGCGCGCCGGCGTCGCCTGGGCGCGACCATATGGGTAGACCGTGCCGATCAGGATCACGTTGCGCACGCCCGCGGCGATGGCGCCGTCGAGTGTCTTGCGCATCAGCTGCGGATGCAGCTCGAACTGCCAGTAGTTGACGCCGACCAGGTAGACCAGCGTGTCGACGCCGCTGGCCGCGGCCTGGACCGAGGCCGGCGAGTCCGGGTTCCAGGTGACGATCTCGGCGAGCGGATCGGCGCCGAAGGCCTTGCGCAGGCTGACCTCGGAACGCCCTACCACGCGATACGGCTGGCCCTTGGCGGCGAGCGCCCGGGCGATGGACTGGCCGATGGCACCGGCGGCGCCGAACAGGGCAACTTTGGACATGCGAATTCTCCTCGGGGTCTCAGACCGGAAGTTTGCGGACGAAGGCGGCGACACCGACATGCGCCTCCTGCAGGTAGCCATCGAACAGCGGCCTCAGCGGCACGCGCAGCCAGGCCTCGAGCCCGGCCACCGCCAGCCCGAACGCCGCGGCGCCGGCCAGGCGTGCCATCAGCACGAGGTTGCAATCGACGGGGACGGACGAGGCGGGATTGAACATGGCGGGCTCCGTTGAAGGACTGGCTTCTGCTGCGATGCCCGCAGTCTGCGTTCTCATGGAGCATTTGAAAATCGCCTAGAATTGCATCGCCGCTATACGTGAATGCATACCTTGGCCGACACCGAACCGAATTGGGAGTGGTACCGCAGCTTCGTCTGCGTCCTCGAGACGGGCTCGCTGTCGGCCGCCGGCCGCGCGATGGGCATGACGCAGCCGACGGTCGGCCGCCACATCGACAGTCTCGAGACGGCGCTGAACCTCAAGCTGTTCACGCGCTCGTTCGACGGCTTCGCCCCGACCGATGCGGCGCTCGAGCTGCGGCCCTACGCCGCCAGCCTGGCCTCGACCGCCGCGGCGCTGCGCCGCGTCGCCAGCAGCCAGGGCGACGGCGTGCGGGGCACGGTGCGGCTGACGGCCAGCGAGGTGGTCGGCGTGGAAGTGCTGCCACCCATCCTCGCCGCGCTGCGCCGCCAGCACCCCGCGCTGGTGGTCGAGCTCGTGCTGTCGAACCAGGTGGACGACCTGCTGCGCCGCGAGGCGGACATCGCCGTGCGCATGGTGCGGCCGACGCAGGACGCGCTCGTGGCCAAGCGCGTCGGCGGCATCGAGCTGGGTCTGCACGCGCACGAGCGCTATCTGGCCGAGAACGGCACCCCGCGCACGATGGATCAGCTGCAGCGCCACGCCGTGATCGGCTTCGACACCGAGACCGCATTCATCCGCCAGGTGCAGCTGCGCTATCCGGCCCTGACACGCGCGCTCCTCGGCTTTCGCTCCGACAGCGATCTCGCCAATCTGGCGGCCGTGCGCGCCGGCTACGGCATCGGCATCTGCCACGTGAGGCTGGGCGCGCGCGACCAGACCCTCAAGCGCGTGCTGCGCAAGGACTTCGCGCCGGTGCTGGACACCTGGGTCGCGATGCACGAGGACCTGCGCGACAGCGCGCGCTGCGCGGTCACGTTCGCGGCGCTGGCGGCCGGGTTGCGGGACTACATCGAGCCCGACCGGGTCAGGGCTGGCAGCCGGTGACGAATTCGAAGAGGCAGTTCGAAGGACGCTGAGCGCCGGCGCCTTCCCAACGCCCTGGGCACCGGCCCGGTGGTCGTCCGCCGTGCGGCGACAATCGACCGGACGGGCAGGCGCCGCGAAGTCTCGTTTCGACGGATTGGCACCGTCGAGTCGATCAAGTAGCGTCGTCGCTCGACGAACAACGTGTCGCTGCGACACGCTCACTCACCCGAGGCGTGCCTCGATCCTCTTCCGGCAGCGGAGGCGATCGGTTGCGCCGGGCAAGGACTCCTCCGGCGCGATGCTTTTCAATTCATATGCGTTCCTGTTCGGCTTCCTGCCTTGTGCAGTCCTCGGATTCTTCGCCTTCGGCCGCCTCGGAAAGAACTGGGGCGCCACCTGGCTGGCGGCCTGCTCGCTGGTGTTCTACGGCTGGTGGAACGCCCACTACCTGCTGCTGCTGGGCGCGTCGATCGTCGGCAACTTCATCGCCGGCGCGACCATCGCGCGGCATGCCGGCCAGCGCAGCGGGCGCCTCTGGCTGATCGCGTCCGTCGCAGCCAACCTGCTGCTGCTGGCGTACTACAAGTACGCGGACTTCCTCCTGGGCAGCGTCGACGCCCTGTTCGGCGCGCACTGGCCGCTGCTGCACGTGCTGCTGCCGATCGGCATCTCGTTCTTCACGTTCACGCAGATCGCGTTCCTGGCCGATGCCTATGCGGGCAAGGTGCGCGAGTACCGCTTCGTGCCGTATGTGCTGTTCGTCTCGTACTTTCCGCACCTGATCGCCGGGCCGGTGCTGCATCACAAGGAAATGATGCCGCAGTTCGACGACGACCGGAACTACCGCGCGTCGGCCACCAACTTCGCGGTGGGCTCGACGATCTTCGCGATCGGGCTGGCCAAGAAGGTGCTGGTCGCGGACAACCTGGCGCGCTATGCGGATCCGCTGTTCTCGCCGCACGCCGAGCCCGCGTCGCTGCTGCTCGCCTGGGGCGGCGCGCTGGCCTACACGTTCCAGCTCTATTTCGATTTTTCCGGCTATTCGGACATGGCGATCGGCCTCTCGCGGCTGTTCGGGGTCAAGCTGCCGCTGAACTTCGACTCGCCCTACAAGTCGCGCCACATCGCCGACTTCTGGCGGCGCTGGCACATGACCCTGTCGCGGTTCCTGCGCGACTACCTCTACATCCCGCTGGGCGGCAACCGCCATGGCCCGGTGCGCCAGCGCTTCAACCTGATGACGACCATGGTCCTCGGAGGACTGTGGCACGGCGCCGGCTGGAACTTCGTCATCTGGGGCGCGATGCATGGCGCCTTCCTGGTCGTGCACCAGGTCTGGCAAGGCGTGTCCGGCCGGCTGCGCCTGGGGCTGCCGCCGCGGCTGACCGCGGGCCTGGGCATCGCGACGACCTTCGTGTGCGTCGTGTTCGCCTGGGTCTATTTCCGCTCGCCCGACCTGGCCACCGCCAACCGCATCGTGATCGGCATGCTGGGCGGACACGGCGTGGAGCTTCCCCAGGCCATCATGTCCCACCTCGGCGCGGCCCAGGCCTGGCTGAGGCGCCTGGGCGTAGGCATGTTCCTGGGCGGCGGGGGCACCTTCATCGAGACGTGGAGCTGGGTCTTGGCGGCCGCCGTGCTCGCGTTCGCGGCGCCGAACACCCAGGAGATCATGTGCCGCTTCGAGCCGGCGCTGGTGGACGCGCGCCGAGGCCTGCACTGCGCCACCGCGCGCCTGACCTGGCTGCCGACGCGACGCAGCGCCATATTGCTCGGGCTCCTGTTCGGATGCGGCATCCTTGCGCTGAGCCGGCCGACCCAATTCCTCTACTTCCAGTTCTGATGGACACACCGACAAGCGCGCCTTCGAACGGCGCCTACCTGCGCTGGATGCTGTCGACCGTCGCCCTGCTCGTCGCGGCCGTCGGGTCGTTCAACGTGCTGGTCGACCCGCTGGGCGTGTTCGGCTCGCCGCGCGTCGCGGGGTTGAACGCGCTCAAGCCGCACCTGGAGCACGACCGCGAGCTGACGCACTGGATGGGCGCACGACGCCTGTGCTCGAAGACCGGCATCTTCGGCAACTCGCGCGCCGAGATCGGCTTCGATCCGGCCAGTCCGGTGCTGCTGGCCCACGGCCTCCCGGCCTATGACCACGCCATCCCGGGCACCAGCGCCGACCTGTCCTACCGGCAATTGAAGTGGCTGCAGGAAGCCGGCTGCATGCCCGGCACGATCTTCCTGGGCGTTGACTTCTTCGACTTCCTCGGCGCCGGCCCGGCCCCGGCGATGCGCGTCCTCGACGCCGCGCCGGCGCCGCGCATCGACGGCAACTTCGTCGGGCAGGACGTGCTCTCGCTGACCGGCCTGCAGGACTCGATCGAGACCTTGGCCATCCAGCACGCCCGTCATCCGGCCACGCTCACCGAGCGCGGCTTCGATCCGCTCGACAACTATGTCGCCGAGGTCGAGGGCAACGGCGCCTACGCGCTGTTTCGCCAGAAGGCCCAGGACAACATCCGCAACTGGGGGCGGCAGCCGCCGCGCATCCAGCCTACCGGCGGCGGCGTGTGCGACACCGAGCAGGGCATCGACGCCTTCGTCTCGCGGGCGCGCGCCGCCGATGCCAAGGTCTACCTGGTGATCTATCCGTACCACGCCGAGACGCGCCTGATCGTCGAGCGCCTCGGGCTCGGGGGCCTGTTCGCCGAGTGGAAGAAGCGGATGGTCGGGCTCGCGGCACGCCACCAGGAGCCGGGGCATTCGATCGAGGTCTGGGATTTCAGCGGGCTCTCGCCACAGACGCTGGAACCGATTCCACCTCCCGACGACCGCGGCACCCAGTTGCACTGGTTCTGGGAGGCCGGCCACTTCAAGAAGGCACTCGGCGACGTGGCGCTCGCCCGGATGCTGGGCGACGCGAACGGATTCGGCCTGCGGCTCGACACCGCCAACGTCGACGACTGGGTCGCCAGGGATCGCGACAGCGTCCAGGCGTTGATGTCGGCGCCGTCGCCGTTGATGACCGAGCTCGACTCGCTGCTGCCGCCCGGCGGCCCGCGCAAGCCGTAGCGCGGTCGTCCAGGCGGCCGCCCCTTCAGGCCAGGTCGCGCAGCGGATGCGCGTGCGCCGGCCAGGGCGAGTCGAAGTACGCGGCGACCATCGCCGCATCGACGTCCGCGATCGCCGCGGGGTTCCAGCGCGGCGCGTGATCCTTGTCGACGGCCAGCGCGCGGATGCCCTCCAGGGTCTCGCTGTCCGCCTTCGGCCGCAGGTGGAAGCAGTGGCGCACGAGGCCGCGTTCCATGCGCAGGTCGTCGGCCAGCGTCATCGTGCGCGCGCGCCGGATCTGTTCCAGCGTGACCGCCATCATCAGCGGCGAGCGCTGCGACAACGCCTTGGCCAGCGCCGCGGCGAACTCGCCCTGCTGCGCCGCCAGCGCCGCGACGATGGCCGCCAGGTCGGGCGCGCCGAACGCGTCGTCGATCACGTCGCGCTGCGACGCCAGCATCGATGCGCCGGCATCGAGCGCGAACGCGTTGACGGCCGACAGCGCGCCCACGCCGCCGTCGTCGGTGGTGTCGGCGATCGCCTGCACCAGCTCGTCCAGGCGGCTCGAGGCGACACGGACGTCGGCCCAGTCGACGGCCAGCGCATCGGCCGCGCCCAGGGCCTGGCCGGTCAGGCCGAGGAACTCGCCGAGATAGCCCGGCATGCGCGCGAGGAACCAGCCGCCGCCCACATCGGGGAACAGGCCGATGTTGGTTTCGGGCATCGCGAGCTTCGAGTGCTCGGTGACGACCCGCATCGAGCAGCCCTGCGCGAGGCCCATGCCGCCGCCCATCGTGATGCCGTCCATCAGCACCAGCGTGGGCTTGCCGAAGGTGTGGATCAGGTGGTTGAGCGCGTATTCCTCGCTGAAGAAATCCTCGAGCGTCGGATCGCCGGCGAGCGCCGCCTCGTGGAAGTAGCGGATGTCGCCGCCCGCGCAGAACGCCGGCGCCTTGCCCTCGCGGTTGGCGCCGCGCAGCAGCACGGCGCCGATCTCGGGATCCGAGCGCCATTCGAGCAGTTGCGCCGTGACCAGGCGGATCATCTCCAGCGACAGTGCGTTGAGCGCCCGGGGCCGGTTCAGCGTGAGGATGCCCAGGTGCTTGCGGCGTTCGGCCAGGACGGCGGGCGAATCGGGATGCGACATGACGTGTCCTACCTAGGATGGCCGCGCGGACTGCCGCCCGCGCAGGCTCAGCATTTCATTGAAGACGAGCGCGCCCACGACGATCGCGCCGCCGACCAGCGCGGAGCTGCCCGGCGCCTCGCCGGCACCGATCCAGGCCCACAGCACGCCGAAGATCACCTCCAGCAGGCCCAGCAGCGCGACCTCGGGCGCGGGCAACGCGCGCGCGACGCGCACGAGCAGCAGGCAGGGGATCGCCAGCTGGAACACGCCCAGGCCGAACAGCAGGCCGAGGTCGTGCGCGTTGGACTTGAACGGCCAGGCGAGGGGCAGCGTCACCAGCGCCGAGATCGCGGCGCCGATGAGGACGGCGCTGAATAGATCCGGCTGCTGCGCGGGCGTCTGCGCGCTGTCGTCGTCGACCGCCTGCGCGCGGCCCGCGTGCTGCAGCACGGTGTAGTTCATCGCCGTGGACAGCGGCACCGCGAACGCGACGGCCATGCCCACGAGGCTGCGCGCGTCGGCCGTCTGCATGCTGCGGCCGAACATCCACGCGATCCCCACGCCCGCCACCGCGATCGCGAACCACGTGCGCGCCGGTTGCCTGTGATGCAGGAACACGCGCGCGAAGACGGCCGTCAGCAGCGGGCTGATCGACATCGTCACCAGCACGTTGGCCACGCGCGTCATCGTCAGCGCCACCATGAAGGCAGTGAACATCACGCTCCAGCACAGGCCCGAGATCCACACGACGCGCGGCGAGCGCAGCAGGTCGATCCACAGGCTCGCGCCGCGCATCCACGTCAGCGCCAGGCCCAGTCCGAGGAGGTTGAACAGGCTGCGGAAGAACGTGACCTCGAAGCTCTCGGCGGTCTGCAGCGAGCGGCTGACGACACCGGCGGTGCTCCACATCAGCGTGACGAGCACCATGCCCGCGGCGGCGCGCGCATGGTTCATGGAAGGCGTTGCATTCATCGCGTCGAAGTGTCGCACGGGTCGCACGGGTCGCCGGCGAGGCGGGTGGCGAGGTGTCTGGCATCGGATCGTCCGCGCCATCGCGCTGACCAAGGCGCGATCGCCAGCCGCGGACGGTTCGGTGCCTGACGCCGATCGTCAGCGGGATCGGCGCCGGGATCGGCGTCAGGCACCGCACCGTGTCGCTGGCAAGCTCGCCGCGGTGGCAACACGCCGTGCGACACGATGCGGAGCCAGACACCTTCGGCAGCGCGATCCAGTGCCAGACACCTCCGGCAGCGCGATGCGGTGCCAGACACTTCCGGCCGCGCCAGCCTCGAGGCTTGAAATGCAGAGCTGCTTCGAGTCGCGGCAATGAAAAACGCCGCAAGCGCGCGGCCGTCGGCCGAACGCTTGCGGCGCTTCGCGCCAGCAAGACGGAAGATCAGTCCCCGGTCTTCTTGTTGCGCTTGCGCTCGTTCTCGCTCAGGTAGCGCTTGCGCACACGCACGCTCTTCGGCGTGATCTCGACCAGCTCGTCGTCGTCGATGAACTCGACGCCGTATTCCAGCGTGAGGTCGATCGGCGGCGTGATCTTGATCGCGTCTTCCTTGCCGGAGACGCGGAAGTTGGTCAGCTGCTTGGTGCGCGTCGCGTTGACGACCAGGTCGTTGTCGCGGCTGTGGATGCCCACGATCATGCCTTCGTAGACC
>OUNM011037264.1_pt1 | contig 12248 bp, 14 predicted proteins | sample 1769961 | NCBI WGS metagenome assembly OUNM01 (sample SAMEA3914820, study PRJEB12502) | metagenome | biome: forest; material: soil | place: USA | collected 2012-03-12 | depth 0.3 m
CGACTGGGAAGCCCCCACCGGCGGCTACTTGCTGCAAGCCTGCTTCGCCACCGGCACCCACGCCGGAAACGCCGCGGCTCGCGCGTAGCTGCAAGCGGAATAGAGCGGAGCGATATAGCCTGGCATGCGAAGCGGGCCAGCCCGCAGGGCCGGAGCGGAAGCGCCGGGCAACCTTGCAGACTGTGGACGCGACCTTCGCGCTTGCCCTGGAAAAGTCCGCGACTACGCAATCCGCACCGAGTGCGTCTTATCCAGCTTCAGCACGTCCCCGCTGGCCGCCGTGGGCGTGGCTTTCGGATCGCTCACCTTCTCTCCGCGAAGCTGCACGCTCCCCTGCTCCACGAGCCGGCGGGCATCGCCGCGCGACTTGGTGATCTGAAAGCCCTGGCTGAACCCGGCGACCACGATGCTCACGATATCCGGCGCGAGACCCGCGAGCTGGAGCGCCGGCAATTCCACCTTGTCGAGATCCCGCTTGGAAAAGCGCAGCTCAAAATCCTCGCGAGCCCGCGCCGCCGCCTCGGCGCCGTGGTAGCGCTCCACGATCCGCGCCGCGAGGCGCTTCTTGGCCTCCATCGGGTGCAGATCGCCAGGCACCGGCTCACACAGCAGCAACTCGTAATAGCGCGCCATGAGCGTGTCCGTGATGCTCATGAGCTTCCCAAACATCGATTCCGGCGCCTCTCCGACTCCGACATAATTGCCGAGGCTCTTCGACATCTTGTTCACGCCATCGAGACCTTCGAGCAGCGGCAGCAAAAACACCACCTGCTGCGGCTGCTTCTCCTCGCGCTGAAGATCGCGGCCCACCAGACAGTTGAAAAGCTGATCCGTGCCGCCGATTTCCACATCAGCCTTGATCATCACCGAATCCCAGCCTTGCATGATCGGATACTGAATCTCGTGCAGGTGCACCGGTTCCCCCTCCTCGAGCCGCTTTTTGAAATCCTCGCGCTGCAGCATCTGCTGCATCGTCACGCGCGAGTTCAGTTTCATCACCTCGTCGAAGGTCATCAGCTCAAACCACTCGCCGTTAAAGACCACCTTCGTCCGCGCGGGATCGAGAATCTTGAACGCCTGCTGCTTGAACGTCGTGGCATTCGCCATCACCTCGTCGTGCGTAAGCTGGCGGCGCGTCTTCGAGCGTCCCGAGGGATCGCCGATCATCGCCGTAAAATCGCCGATGATCAGGATCGCCTGGTGACCCAGGTCCTGGAATTGCCTCAGCTTGGTGAGGCCGACGGTAAAGCCGAGATGGATGTCGGGCGCCGTGGGGTCGACGCCGAGCTTGACGTTAAGGGGACGGCCGAGGCGCAGCTTCGCAAGCAGCTCCTGCTCGGAGATGATGTTGGCGGCTCCTCGTTTGAGGATTTCGAGCTGTTCTTCCGGAGAAGGCATGGTTGGAAAAGAAACGCGCTTCGCCGGGGTGGCAAGTGCACGCGTTTTCCTATCCAGAGCTTCGCCCTGCGTCCCCTGTCAATTCTTGTTCAACAGCTTCTTCACATCCTCGATGGACATCGGCCTCGTCAATTGCTGCAAATCGCCGGTCCAACTCTCGCCACTAATGCGGTCTCCTCCTAGCGCCATCGCCGCCGGGCCCTTCGAATCGTAGTCCGCCTGGCGCCGTCCTTTTACGAGAAACGGCTTGTCCTCGATGATGGACGGACGGGTCGCCACACTCTTGTCCGAGTAACGCGACTTGCTGGTATCGTAGGTCTTGGTGCGCGCGGTCAGTTTCGAAAACCACGACTGCCGCACCGGCGCTGCCTTCGTCTCAAACTTGACGTCACCCATCCACGCGTTCTTCGCCGTCGCGTGCTCGCGCGTCGCGAACTCCTTGGTGCGCACGTGTTCGGTGAAATTGAACGTGGTCGTCTGCGCCGACTTGGCGCTGAGCGAGCGGGCATGGCCAAATTGCGCCGTGGTCGGATCGAAAGTCTTGTCCGGGTCATAAACCGCGATCTCCGCGCCGCGTTCCGTGAGACCCTGGTCGGCGTTCATTTCGATAATGTTCATCCGCTTTTGCTCCAGCGCCCGGGTGTTCGCCCGCTTGATATCGAGGATCTGCTTCTCCGCCTTCGACGCACTGGACGCGCACGCCCCTAGTAGCGCGCAGGCGCAGGCCAGCAGGAGCGATCGGTGGAGAAGCATGGGCGCGACAGGTGCCAGACTTTCCGGGCACTGGCAAGATTACGATGCCGTAAGGTGTACCGTCGCGGCGACCGGAAGGTCGCAGTCACTCCCGGCCATCGCCACTCGCCCCCAAATCACCGAGCGCCCCAAGGAGCGCTGCCGCTAAAACAGCTTCGGCGGCTGTCCCGTGCTTTCGAGCACCGCCCGCCAGAGATCGCCGCCCGTATCCACCTTGTGCCGGCCCACCTGCGTCACAAAGGAAATCGGCAGATGCACGTAGGAGCAGTGCCACCGGCCCACGAGCATGCCCGTCTTTCCGGCCATCGCCGCATGCACGGCATGCTGCGCCAGGTGCTGGCAGTAGAAATTGTCCTGCGCATTCGCCGGCACGCTGCGGATGATGTAGCTCGGGTCGATGTATTTCAGGTTCAGCTCAATCCGCCGCTCACGGAAAAATGCGCTGATCCGATCGCGCAAAAAGACGCCGATGTCCTTCGGGCGCTTGTTACCGCTCGCGTCCACATCCTCATAGCCCTGCATGAGATCGGATCCGGCGCCCTCGGCCACGACGATCACCGCGCTCTTCTTGCGCGCGACGCGGTAGCGAATGGCCTCCAGCAAACCGCGCTCGCCGTCGAGTTTGAATGGCGATTCCGGCACGAGGACAAAGTCCACGTTGCCATCCGCCAGCGCCGCATAGCACGCGATGAAACCGCTCTCGCGACCCATCAGGCGCACCAGGCCGATGCCATTCGGCGCGCCCAATGCTTCCGCGTGTGCGGAGCGGACCGATTGCACCGCCTCGCCAAACGCGGTTTCGAAACCGAACGACTTGTCCAGGTACTGGATGTCATTGTCGATCGTCTTGGGAATGCCCACGATCGCCTTTTTCAGCCCGCGTCGCTGGATTTCCTCCACGATGCGCTCCGCACCCCTCAGCGTGCCATCGCCGCCCACCACGAAGAGGATGTCCACCTTCATGTCCTCAAGCGTATCCACCATTTCATTGATGGCCTGCTCCCCGCGCGAGCTGCCAAGGATGGTGCCGCCGAGCAGATGGATTTGCTTCACCGAATCCGGCTTCAGCATCAGCGGCGTGTGCCCGTACTTCTGCACGAGACCCTGATAGCCATAGCGAAATCCGTAGATGCGCTGGACCCCGTAGCGGTTCCAGAGCTGCATCACCAGGCCCTTGATGATGTCGTTCAACCCCGGGCACAGGCCGCCGCAGGTCACGATGCCGGCCGTAATTTTCGAAGCTTCGAAGAAAATCATCTCGCGCGGCCCGGCCACCTCAAAGCTCAGCGTGCGTCGCGATGCTGGGTCGAGCGGGGGCGCGTTCACGTCCACACAATGCTCGTAAAGCACCCGCTCGCTGTCCGTGCGAAATTTGGCTTCGACCGCGCCGATATCGTGAATGGGCGAACGGACCGCACAGGGCCCGAGACTCTGAATCGTAGTCGGCATACCGGGAAATGAGTTGGCGTTCCATGCCCTCCGGTGCAAGCGCAATCCATGGAGGCCGTTTCTTTCGATGGTTACATGTTGATTACGCCCGCGCCAAAATGGCGGGGCACGCCAATTTGGCACAACTTGTTTTGGGCCCATGATCTTTTGCCCCACGTTTAATCCCTCTGAAAGCAGGCCTTTCCAAGCCGGCCAACGGCTCTGTCACTTGAAAAAACACCATGGCATGAGCGATGCTTGGACATCTCCTACAGATATGCTCACGCTCACGAATCGCACCCACGAGCACTCCCCCGACACATACAAGGCTCTGCAGGCGGCGGAAGGATTTGTCTATCTGGGCATGCACCGCGAAGCCTTGAAGGAACTCGACCGCGTCCCCGAAACCGAGCAGGAACTGGCCGACGTCCTCATCGCCCGGGTCCGCGTGCTGCTCCACTTGAACCGCTTCGCCACCGCAGCCAAACTTTCCCAGCGCGGCGAAACGCTGCACCGCAACGAAGACGAGTTCACCGTGCAGCGGGCGTTTGCATTGCATAAAATGGAAAAGCCCGAGGAAGCCGCGCGCGTGCTGCAGGAAGCCCCCGGCTGGCTCCGCCGCACCGGCATCCTCCACTACAATCTCGGCTGCTACGAAGCGCGCTGGGGCAACCTGGTCGTCGCCCGCCAATGCGTGCAGACCGCCATCGAGCTCAACAACGCCATCAAGAAAAACGCCCGCCAGGACCCCGACTTGGCCGAGCTCTGGAATTAACCAGCAGCCTCTTCCAAATCACGGGCAGGTGAACGTGGGACCGGTTTTCAACCGGTCAGGGCGAGCAAAGCGAGGTGGTGGGGCGTGGACGGGGGCAGTCCCCGGCGTCCTTTAGGGAGACGCCGAATCAAGCGGCCAGTCATGGGAGCGCGGCAGTGTCGCAGACCAGCCGCTACTCCGGCCAGGTCTTCAGCGCCATCTCCACCACACTCATCAGCTCCTCACAACTCGCCCCGCTCGTCGCCTGCACGGACATCCCCTGCATCACCGTGCACACATAGCGCGCGAGTTTCGCGGGATCCGCTTTCTTCGGCAAATCCCCCTCCGCCTGCGCCCGCACGAGTCGCTCCCGCAGCGCATTTTGGCTGGCCGCGCGGAGCGCGATGAGCTCCCGCCGCACCACCCCGGCTTCATCCCCGCACGCCAGCGCCCCCTGCACCGCGAGGCATCCCCGCGGATTCCCCGAGCCGCATTGCGCTTCCGCCGCCCCGCGCAAAAGCTGCTGCACCACGGCCCGCGCGGTGGACGCCTCCAGCGCCTTGCGAAAGAACGACGCCGGCCCCGCCGCATACCGCGCCAGCGCCTTTCGGAAAAGTTCCTCCTTGTTCCCAAACGCCGCGTAGAGGCTCGGACGATTGATGCCCATGGCCTTCGTGAGATCCGTAAGCGACGTCCCCTCGTATCCCTTCTCCCAGAAAAGACGCAGCGCCTGATCGAGAGCGATCTCGATATCGAAGGCGCGGGGACGCCCTGGAGCCACACTCATTTCCGGGTCTTTCATACTGCTTGGTAAATAATAATGGTTGACGCGAAAAAGTCCATCGCTTAGTTTTTTACCGTTCGATACACATCATGAGCACCCACACACCTAAACTCGCCAACAAAGTCGCCCTCGTCACCGGTGCCTCCAAAGGCATCGGCGCTTCCATCGCCAAGCACCTCGCCGCCGAAGGCGCCGCGGTCGTGGTGAACTATTCCTCCAGCAAGGAGGGCGCCGACCGCGTGGTCGCCGAAATCACCAAGCAGGGCGGCCGCGCCGTCGCCGTGCAGGGCAACGTCGCCAAAAAGGCCGACATCACCCGCCTCCTCGAGGAAACCAAAAAGGCCTACGGCAAACTCGACATCCTCGTGAACAACGCCGGCGTCTATGAATTCAGCCCGCTCGAAGCCATCACCGAGGAGCACTTCCACAAGCACTTCGATCTGAATGTGCTCGGCCTCCTGCTGACGACCCAGGCCGCCGTGCCGCTCTTCGGCCCGCAAGGCGGCAGCATCATCCACATTAGCTCCGTCGTAAGCACCTTCGCTCCGCCAGCGTCCGCCGTCTACTCCGGCACCAAAGGCGCCGTGGACACCATCACCCGCGTGCTCGCCAAGGAACTTGGCCCGAAGAAAATTCGCGTGAACTCCATCAATCCCGGCATGGTGGAAACCGAGGGCGTCAAGTCCGCCGGTTTTTCGGAAGGGGATTTCCGCAAGCAGATTGAATCCACCACCCCGCTGGGCCGCATCGGCCAGCCGCCGGACATCGCGGGCGCCGCCGTCTTCCTCGCGTCCGACGACTCCGCCTGGCTCACCGGCGAAAACATCGTGATCTCCGGCGGCCTGAAATAACGCGCGGCGCGATATCCACAAGCCAAAGCACCAATCCTATGAACCTCGCCAAAGATCTCAGCAAACAAGCGCCCCGCAGCCCGCGCCAGCGGCTCGGCGGCTATGCCGTCGCTGCCCGCATGATCGACAAAGGGCGCGCTCACTTCGCCGGCACCGTCGGCGAATATCACTTCGACTGTCCGGTGGACAAAATCCTGTTCGAATTCAAAGGCATCACCGCTGCCGACCTTGAACCCCAGCTCAAATCTGGCGCCACCGACGACGCCATCGTCGGCTGGCTGAACGGCCACGGCACCCCACGCTCCGGCGCTGAAGCCAAAGAATGGTCCGACAAAGTCGAAGCCACGCTGCCCGCTCAAAACCCCGACCACGCCGAGTGGTTCGCCGGCGAATGCTCGCGCCTTGGCCTCGACCCGAAAAAGACCACCCTCTTCGACTACCTCGAAGCCGACGACCGCGACACCTTCAAAAAGTAAAGGTAGGGACGGCACGCCGCTGCCGTCCCTGATCTTGGGGCGGTAATGCGGGCAGGAAAGCCATGCGTCTCTCGCGGAAAATCAGGAACGCCGTCAGCGCGGCGCGAATGTGGCTCACGCGGCCCCTCCGCGTGATTTGAAAATTAAAGCGCGAAGCGCTCGCGCCCGCCGTCGGCAGCGCCGCTTCACCGAGATCCATTAGCGAAGATTAGCGAGAATCAGCGGTTAAAAAAACCACCGCTCCTTCTCCGCTACTCTTCGCTAATTTCCGTCTCAGCGTTCAGCGTCACTTCGCCGCCGCAATCATCTTCGCCGCGCCATCCGCGCTCACGCCTTCGTGCACAATCGCCATGAGCGCCCGCGTCATTCCCGCCGGGTCATGGTGCTGAATGATATTGCGCCCATAAACAATTCCCGCCGCCCCTTGCTTCATCAGCGCCTCGGTCCGCGAAAGAATCTCCGCATCGCTCGCCTTCCCGCCCCCACGCACCAGCACCGGAATCCGCCCCGAGGTTTCGACCACCTTGTGGTACACCGACACATCGTCCGTCGGATCCGCCTTGATGATATCCGCCCCCAGCTCGCAAGCCTGCCGCACGAGCGGAATGATCTTCTGCGGATCCCCGTCCACCATATAGCCACCGGCCTTGGTGTTCGGCTGGAAAACGAGCGGCTCAATCATCAGCGGCACACACCAGCGGTCGCACTGCGGCTTAAGCTTCAAAATATTCTCGATGCACTGATCCGTCACCTCCGGCTCGTTGGGAATCCGGAAAAGATTCACCACCACGCAGGCCGCATCCAATCGCACCGCCTGCTCCACCGCGTTATCGATCATCCGGCTGAACAGCGCCCGCGGCAGATCCTTGCCGTAAACATTCGCCACGTCCGTGCGCAGTACCAGCGCCGGCTTCGGACGCACCGGCAGCGATTGCAAATAATGCGCCTGCCCAATCGTGAGTTGGATCGCATCCGGCGCCGCAACCGTGAGCACTTTCACCGCGTCCGCCAGATTTTCGATGCCCTGTAAAAACGCGGGCTCATTGAAAAATCCATGATCGACGGCCACGTCGAAACAGCGGCGAGTTTGCGGGTTAAAAAGTCGGTTGAGACGGTAATCCTTCATTGGGAAACCGCAGGCTGGCGAATGCGCCCCGCCCCGAGCAAGGCGAAACGAATGACGGACGACAACAGCCCACTGGGAGCCGGGGCGCCCTCGCCCCGAGCTTGGTTTGAAGGTCAGCGTATCCAATTTTCAGCAACCGGCCCCGAAAGGCGCCACTGAAAACTGAAAAGAATGCCGAATACTCGACCCATTAAACGAAGCTCGGGGCGACGGCGCCCCAGCTCCCAATGCGCATTCATCCTTTAGGTCCTTTCCAGTCTTTGCAAAAGTGCTCGCCACCAAAAGCCATGCGCCGCACCACTCCACTGCCTAAAGCCTGTGCCCTTTCGCTGGCCCTGCTCGCGGCCACCGCCAGCGGCGCCGACTGGCCCACCCTCCACGGCGATTCCCAGCGCAGCGGATTCGCCGCCGAATTTCCCGCCGTCAAACTCGCCCTTCAATGGCGCCAGGATCTCTGGCAGGAAATGACCGCCCCCCGCGCCGAAATCATCGTCGCCGGCGGCCTCGCCTATCTCGGCACCTACGCCGGCGCCATGCACGCCTGGGACGCCGTTACTGGCGAAGAACGCTGGAAAATCAAGGCCGGCGGCCCCATCGGCCATTCCGCCGCGTACGCCGACAGCACCCTCTTCTTCGGCTCGATGGACAAAAAATTCCGCGCCGTCAACGCCGCCACCGGCGAGCCGCGCTGGGAATTCTCCGCCGAGGAAGGCATCTGGACCGCTCCCCTCGTCGCCAACGGCAAAGTCTTCTTCGGCGCGCGCGATGGCATCTTCTACGCCCTGCATGCCAGTGATGGCCGCCTCGCCTGGAAATGCCCGACCGACGGCCCCATCCTCCAAACCGCCTCGCTCAGCGAAGACGGCACCCGCGTCATTTTCACCAGCGAAGATCTGCACGTCTACTGCCTCGCCGCAGACGATGGAAAAGTGCTGTGGAAATCCCCCAAGCTCGCCGGCCTGAGCGCCCGCGACTACGCCCCGCTGATCGCCGGCGGCCTGGCGATGATCACCACCAACCCCGCCAAAGATTTTCACACCACGCTCGGCGAACACGAAAAGATGCTCGTCGCCCGCACCGGCTTCACCGGCAAAGACCAGCGCTACATCCCCGGCACCGAAGCCGACGTCCGCGCCGAACAAGACTTCATCGTCGACTTCCTCCGCCAGCACCCCGGCGAGCGCACCTTCTATGCCTTTCGCCTCGAGGACGGCACCGAGCCCTGGATCGCGCCCATCCTCTTCACCGGCGGCCTGCACAATCCCCCCTCGCCGCCCTGCGTGAACCGCCAGACTGGCGAGGTCTTCGTGCAACTCCGCAGCGCCTACGACACGTGGGACGGCGGCGGCGAAGTCCGCTCCTACACGTGTTTCGGGCGCCTCGATTTGAAAACCGGCCGCGTCGCGCTCATCAACCACAGCTACCCGAGCAAGGAAACAGGCCGCCCGCCCGGCGCCAAAGACATGCCCTGGATGGCGTTCAACTACATCGGCGACGAAACGCAAACGCTCTCCTGCGCGCCGGGCCGCCTCTTCAGCAATCACCAGGGCTTCCTCGGCTCGCTCGATCTCACCACCGGCAAAGTCGAAAGCCTCTTCGGCCAGCGCGACACCTACGGCGGCTTCTACGGCCCCGGCCAATGGGGCTGGGAAGATAAAGGCGGTCCGGAAAAAGCCCGCGCCGCCGGCCAGCCCTACGGCATCCTCAACGAATGGCACGGCCCGGCGCGCTCCATCGCCAGCATCGCGGACGGACGTGTCTTCTACCACACCGGCTCGCAAGTCTTGTGCTTTGCTCCCAAACGATGAGCGCCTCTCACGGATACTTCATCGCCGGCACTGACACCGGCGTCGGCAAAACGCACGTCGCCGCCCTGCTCGTTCGCGCCCTGCGCTCCGCCGGCATCGACGCCGCCGGCTTCAAACCCATCTGCTGCGGTGACCGCAACGATGCCGAAAAACTCGCCTCGGCCGCTGGCCATCGCCTGCCCCTTAACGAAGTCAATCCCGTCTGGCTCCGTCCGCCGCTTGCCCCGTACGTCGCCGCGATGATCGAATCCCGCACCATCGACATCGCGCTCATTCACGAAGCCTTCGCCCGTGCCAAAGCCCACTGCCCCACGCTCATCGTGGAAGGCGCCGGCGGCTGGCTCGTGCCCATCACTCGCGATTTCTCCATGGCCGATCTCGCCGTGGAATTCGCCCTGCCCGTCCTCGTCGTCGCCGCCAACCGCCTCGGCGCACTCAATCACACCCTCCTCACCGTCCGTGCCGTGCAAGCCTCCGGACTGCACTGCGCCGGCGTGATCTTGAATCAAGTCCGCGCCGCCACGGACGACGACCCCGCCACGATCACCAACGCCTCCGTGCTGGAAGAATTGCTGCAGAATCTGGAAGTCCCCCTCCTCGGCGAACTCCCATACAACGCGGAAACTCTCCCGCTTAAAATCGCCGAATCGCTCACGAAGTAGCGAGTGATCAACGTGGCTCACGCGGCCCTCCGCGTGATTGGAAAGCACAGCGCGAAGCGCCCAACATGTTCATCAAGGAAAAAGCGCCCGCTTACTTCTTCTTGAAAAACTTCTTCAAGTTCGCGAGCCCCTTCACCGCGATCTCATTCCGCGTCGGCTCAATCCGGCGCCAGATGGCCGCCGCGCGCGCGATGACCTTCACGTCCGTCGTAAAGCTCTCGATCACCACGTCGCCCTCATACCCAATCTTCTTGAGCGCCGCGACAATCGGCTTCCAGTCGATGTGATCGTTGCCCGGCGTCCCGCGGTCGCTGCCGCATGCGTGAAAGTGCCCCAGCGCCTTGCCCGCCTTGAGAATAGCCGCCGCCTGGTTCTTCTCCTCGATGTTCATGTGGAACGTATCGAGGTGCAGCTTCACCGCCTTGCTGCCCACCGCCTTCAAAAGCTTCAGCCCCTTGTCGCACGTGTTGAGAAAATCCGTCTCGAAGCGGTTCAGCGGCTCGATGCAAAGCTGCACGCCCTTGCTCTCCGCATACTTCGCGAGCGGCTTGAGATTCTTCACCACGAGTTCGAACTCCGCCTTCTGCTGCTCGGGCTCCACCGCGTCCGCCTTGCCCACCACCGAGTAAATCGGCCCGATGATCCGCGGGCAGCCCATCTCCGCCGCCTGATCGATCAGCGTGCGCACATAGTCCGAGCCCGTCTTCTGCTCCTCCTCGGTGCCGCGCAAATCGCGCCCCGGCCCCATGCACGCGCACACGCTGCCGATGGCAATGCCCGCCTTCTTCGCCGCCTCCTTTAGTTTCGCGGGATCGATGTGCGAAGGATCCTCCACCGGAATCTCCACGGTATCGAAGCCCCACTTTTTGAATTGGGCAAAAAGCTTGGTGCTGGCGGTGACGAAGGGGGAAACAAAGAGAAACGAATTAATGCCGAAGCGCATGGTGGTATGGGTTGGAAAGGAGCCGCGTTGTGCGCGGGATGCGGCAGGGAGTCAAGTGCGAGGCTTCATCATCATTTGCCCCCCCTATGGCCCACTTCACCATCACTTGAGCAAAGCGTTAAATCCCGCCTGCTCGAAATGTCGGTCTCCTGTCAACGCATCCCGCAGACCGCGTTCCTCCATGATGACAAAGCTGATGCAGTCCGTCAGCGTCCAGTCCTTATCCGCGCGCTGATGATAGTATTCCAAGGCGCGATCATGCAATTCGCGAGAAGCCGCCACAACTTCGCACGCGGCTGATTGGCGCAAATGCAAAATGAAATCCCGAATCCGGTTCCGAACATTTGACTTCGAGAGAGCATCGGCCACCTCCATCAACACCCAGTCTGTGGTCACCAAGCGGGCTCGGAAAGTTTGGGTGAATTCAACCACCCTGCGGTGAAACTGATCGTGCCGATTCAGCCGCGCCACAAAATAGAAGGCATCAGCGAAAACCAGGCTCATTCACGGGGGTGTCCGTGCACATAGTGATCGATATTCGCCGATAAATCGGCAGGCAAATCGGTGGCAATTCCGTCAAACTCCTTCATCGCCTCCCAAAGCGTCGGCACCTGTTCTTCGACAGGTTCGATCCTCACCACGGTCCCATTCGGCCACGGCGTGCCGGGAGGCAGTCGAACAGCGCCCGCTTCAACGATCGCAGTGATACTCATGTCCACTCTTTAGCCCATTTGAGGGAATTAGACAAGACGTCCCTCACGGCACAAACACACTCAGCCGGAAAAACAAGCTGAGCGGCATCGAACCATCGACCGGCACCGTCACCTGATGGGTCTCCCCCTGCGGCGTCATGCCGACGATCGTGTCGCTCGCCGCCGTCCAATTGTGCAGATCCACCGATTGTTCAATCGCATACGTCGCCCCCGGCCGATCCACGGGTTTCGTAAACGTAAACACCAACGCCGCCCCCGCCCCCGTCGTGCGCACCAAGGTCGGCGCGAGCGCAAATTGGTTCTCGGATACGTTCGGATTCGTCCCGCGCCAATACTCCAGCACATTGCTCGCACCGTCATTGTCCGGATCGTCGTCCGGACCGCTGCCCGGACCGCCACTTGGAAAACTGGCGGCGAGCCAATCGGCAAACGAAGCGAACCCCAAGGTCCCCGGCGATGGCGGGTCCGCCCGCCAGCTCCCGATCGTCCCGCCCGGCGTGGAAGTTCCGCGCCGATTGAGCGAATATCCGCCCGTGGTTCCCGGCCACGCCC
>OUNM010382356.1_pt1 | contig 12245 bp, 10 predicted proteins | sample 1769961 | NCBI WGS metagenome assembly OUNM01 (sample SAMEA3914820, study PRJEB12502) | metagenome | biome: forest; material: soil | place: USA | collected 2012-03-12 | depth 0.3 m
CAGCCGCCTAAGGGGACCATCGCCGCCCGCCAGAACGGGCCGAGACGGAACAGACATCCGCCCCGACACCGCCGTGCGCGTGGGGGCGCCGGAGTGGCAAACATGACCGACACGATCCTCGTTTTCGACACCACGCTGCGAGATGGCGAGCAGTCTCCGGGCTGCTCAATGAACCTCGAGGAGAAGCTGAAGGTCGCCGCCCAGCTCGAAGCGATGGGGGTAGACATCATCGAGGCGGGTTTCGCGATCGCCTCGGACGGCGATTTCGAGGCGGTGAGCGAGGTCGCCAGGCACGCTGATCGCGCCATCATCGCAAGCCTCGCCCGCGCCGCTGATGCCGACATCGATCGCGCCTGGGAAGCGGTGCGCCATGCGCGGCGGCCGCGCATCCACACCTTCATTGCCACGTCGCCCCTCCACATGAAGGTGAAGCTTGGCAAGACGCCCGAAGAGGTGATCGCTTCGATCGAGCGTTCGGTAGGCCGCGCGCGCAACCTCTGCGACAACGTCGAATGGTCGGCTGAGGACGCCACCCGCTCCGACCCCGACTTCCTCGCCCGCGCGATCGAGACCGCAATCAAGGCCGGTGCCACTACGATCAACCTGCCCGACACCGTCGGCTACGCGACGCCCGAAACCTACGGTGCCATGTTTCGCGATATGATCGACCGGGTGCCGAACGCCGACAGGGCGACCTTTTCCACCCATTGCCACAACGATCTCGGCCTCGCCGTCGCCAACTCGCTGGCTGCGGTGATGGCCGGCGCGCGGCAGGTGGAATCGACCATAAACGGCATAGGCGAGCGCGCTGGCAACGCCGCGGTCGAGGAGATCGCGATGGCGATTCGGGTACGCCATGACGTCATGCCGTTCCGCACCAACGTCGTCTCTACCGAGATCACGCGCGCCAGCCGGCTGATTTCGGCGGTGACGGGCTTCCAAGTGCAACCCAACAAGGCAATTGTAGGCGCCAATGCCTTCGCGCATGAAAGCGGCATCCACCAGGACGGGATGCTGAAGGACGCCAACACCTACGAGATCATGACCCCTGAGAGTGTGGGCGTCTCCACCTCCAACCTCGTGATGGGTAAACATTCGGGGCGCGCAGCCTTCCGTTCAAAGCTGGAACAGCTCGGCTATGCGCTGGGCGACAACGCGTTCCAGGACGCCTTCGTCCGTTTCAAAGCGCTCGCTGACGCGAAGAAGGCGGTGTTCGACGAGGACATCGTCGCACTGGTCGACGACGAGGTGATGCGCGGCCACGATCACATCCAGGTGAAGGATGTCGAGATCCATTGCGGCACCGGCCCCGCGCGCGCGATCCTGACGCTGGAAGTGGACGGCGAGGAGAAAACCGCCGCCACCAAGGGTAACGGCCCGATCGATGCACTCTTCCACGCCATCCGCGAGATTGTGCCGCATGAGCAATCGGTGTTGGAGCGCTATGAGGTCCATGCCGTCACCGGTGGCACCGATGCGCAGGCCGAAGTGTCCGTAGTGCTTGCCGAAGATGGGCGCACTACACGTGGCACCGGCGCGCATCACGACACACTAGTCGCGAGCGTGCGAGCCTATGTGAACGCACTCAACAAGCTGATGGTGAAGCGCGGCAAGCACGCACCTGACGCGATCGCCAGCTGATACGAAACCGCCGGCGTCGCGGGGTCCGCGACGCCGGCGGTTGTCGGCAGGCCGGGCCGTTCATCGCGGCCCGACACAGCCTCAGCAGCGATGCGTGCCGTTGCGAGCGATCGCGTTGCCGGCGAGCGCGCCGCCGCCGGCCCCCAGCACCGTGCCGAGCGTCTTGTCACCGTGACCGGCAATCGCGTTGCCGAGCAGGCCGCCCGCGACACCGCCGATGATCGCACCGCCGGTGCCGTCGTTGCGGCAGCGGCGGTCATAGCCGTGATGATCGTGCCAGCCGCGATCGTAGTCGCGATGATCGTGCCAGCCGCGATCGTGATAATAGTCGTGATGACCGTGCCAGCCGCGATCGTGATCATGCGCCTGCACGGGCGCGGTCGCGAACACCGCAATGGTTGCGAGGACGGCGGCGGCCACGGTCTTCCTGAACATCGAACACTCCCTTTGTACTCAGACGAATCGCGCTCTGCCTGAACGGCATTGGCGCCTAGCTGAACCGCCCTGTCAGCCCTGGTTCAGGTGGGATGCACGCGAAGCGCGCGGCGCAGCCGGAGGAGATTCGAGCCCCGGAATAACGGCCGTGGTGTAGGCGGCATGCTTGTCCCATCCGATTGCCTCGTACAACCACCGGCCCGCCGATGTCGCGACCAGCACGCCTGCGTTAACGCCGCGTTCGAGCGCCACCACGGTGAGAGCCGCCATCACGCCGCGCCCCAGCCCGAGGCGGCGATGCGCCGCGTCGGTTTCGATCCGATCAAACACAGCATGCCCGCCCGACCGAATGAGGCGACCGCTCGCCGCGTCGGCACCATCCGGCCCCGCCACGATAACGACCAGCGCAGCCCCCTCTGCCCGGGTTGAGAGGGAGTAGCCGCGTGGAAGCGAAATCTCCCGCTCCACTTTGCCGAGGGGCGCCGTCATCATCGTCGCAGACGGCTGAACAACCCAGCGTTCCGGCAAAGCTTTCGCCAACATCGGCGCGGGGAGGCAAACCTTCAGGACACCCATGGCTCGTCGATTACCTTAGCTCTCTCGCGTAGCTCCACGACGTCGATCGACGGGAAAACGTAGCGGGATCGCTGGGTAGGTAGCCCAACGTCAACAAAGTGGCCGCAGCCTTCCGATCGCGGCGCTCCCACTCCCGCCACCCAATCTGCCAGCACTCCCCGATCAGCGCCGAACTGCATCGAGCACGTCACTTCCGCCCAAACAGCTTCTCGATGTCGCCATGACCGAGCTTCACCCAGGTCGGACGGCCATGGTTGCACTGGCCGGAATGCGGCGTGACCTCCATCTCGCGGAGGAGCGCGTTCATCTCGGCGACCGACAGAACCCGCCCCGCCCTAACGGACCCATGGCACGCCATCGTAGCGGCGACATGATCGATCCTCTCCTTCAAGCTCAGCGCCTCGTCGTAGGCGGCGATCTCATCCGCCAAATCCTCAACCAAACCGCGTACGTCGGTGCGGCCGAGCATCGCTGGAACCGCACGGACCAGCATCGCGCGAGGGCCGAAACGGTCGAGCTCCAGCCCCATCGCCGCCAGCTCCTCCAGCCGGGGCTCGAGCCGGTCGCACGCAGTCTCCTCAAGCTCAATCACCTCGGGGAGCAGCAATGTCTGCGCGGCGACGCCGCCATCCGCCATGGCGCGACGCATCCGTTCGAGGACCAGCCGCTCGTGTGCGGCATGCTGGTCAACGAGGACGAGGCCGTCCTCGGCCTCCGCCACGATATAGGTGGCCGCGACCTGCCCGCGGGCGACGCCGAGCGGATGCTCGACCGCCGCCGGTGGCGCGGCGACCGCCATCTCGGCGCGGCCCGATGGCCCTGGCGCGGCAGACGTCGGCATCATGTACGACGGGCGCGCGTCCCACACGCCATATTGGCGTTCGCCGACCGGCAACGACAGGGGAACGGAGGCCGGCTCGGCATTAGTGTGGGCGAATGGCTCGGCCTGCCAGTTGCCCAGCGCCGCTGCCGACGGACGCTGGGCGCTGCGATGGCCGGCGGTATCGAGTGCGGCGCGCAGCCCCCCCACGATCAGGCCACGCACCAGCGCTGGCTCGCGGAACCGCACTTCGGTCTTGGCGGGATGGACGTTCACGTCGACCTCGTTGCCGGGCAGCGTGATAAACAAGGCCACCACCGGATGCCGGTCCCGCGCCAACAGATCCTGATAGGCGGCGCGGACCGATCCCGCGAGCAACCGGTCACGCACTGGGCGGCCGTTGACGAAGAGATATTGATGGTCCGCCACGCCGCGGTTGAAGGTGGGCAAGCCAATCACCCCCGCAAGCCGCACTTCGCCCCGCACATGATCGACGACAATACTGTTGGCTGCGAGCTCGCGGTCGGTGAGCGCGGCGACGCGCGCGGGCTGGTTCTCCTCGGGCGGCACCGAGAAGATGCGCCGGCCGTCATGCTCCAGTGTGAATCCGATTTCCGGGCGCGACATCGCCAGCCGTCGTACCGCATCGACGCAGGCGGCATATTCGGATCGTGACGATCGGAGGAACTTGCGCCGCGCCGGCACGCGCTCGAACAACGCCTCCATCTTCACCCGCGTTCCGGGCGGCAGGGCGGCCGGCCCTTCCCCTGTCACCGCGCCATTGTCGACGATTCGGCGCCAGCCATCGGCCCCGCGTACCCGGCTTTCGATCGAAAGCCGGGCAACGCTGGCGATGGACGGCAGCGCCTCACCGCGAAAACCGAGCGTCTCGACTGCTTCGATGGCGTCGTCGGGCAATTTTGAGGTGGCGTGCCGCTCCAGCGCAAGCGCCACTTCGGCTGGCGTCATGCCACATCCGTCGTCGATCACCTCGACCGAAGAAAGGCCGCCGTCCGCCAACGCCACTGCAATTCGCGACGCCCCCGCATCGATGGCGTTCTCGACCAGTTCCTTGAGCGCGCTCGCGGGCCGCTCAACGACCTCGCCGGCTGCGATGCGGTTGACTAGATGCTCGGGGAGGCGCCGTATTGACATGGGCCAACTCCTAGCCCAAGCGGCGGCATCCCGCGACCACAACAATCATCGGAATTTCGGGCCGATGGGGGAGACTGGGCGCGGCATATCCGGAGGCAGACGCCGTCGTTGGGCGACGATGGTGTGGTGGGCGAGAGCGGGCAGAGAATGGTCTTCACGCGTTTCTTTAAATTCATGTCGCACGACATGGCGATCGATCTCGGCACGGCCAACACGCTGGTTTACCTGCGCGGCCGCGGCATCGTGCTGAACGAGCCGTCGGTGGTGGCGATCGAGACGGTTCAGGGCGTGCGTAAGGTCCGCGCGGTCGGCGAGGATGCCAAGCTGATGATGGGCAAGACGCCCGGCAGCATCGAGGCCATCCGTCCGCTGCGCGACGGCGTCATCGCCGACATCGACGTCGCCGAGCAGATGATCAAGCACTTCATCCATAAGGTGCATGGTCAGCGCCGCTTTCCGCGCTGGCCCGAGATCGTGATCTGCGTTCCGTCAGGTTCCACCTCAGTCGAGCGCCGCGCCATCCGCGACGCGGCCTCCAACGCCGGCGCCTCTCAGGTTTTCCTGATCGAGGAGCCGATGGCCGCCGCGATCGGCGCCGACATGCCCGTCACCGAGCCGGTCGGTTCGATGGTCGTCGACATCGGCGGCGGCACCACCGAGGTCGCCGTACTGTCACTGCGCGGCCTCGCATACACCACCTCGGTGCGCGTCGGCGGCGACAAGATGGACGAGGCGATCGCCTCCTATGTCCGCCGCAACCACAACCTTCTGATCGGCGAAGCCACAGCCGAGCGCATCAAGAAGGAAGTGGGCTGCGCCAAGATGCCGCCGGACGGCATCGGCGAAACGATCCACATCAAGGGTCGCGACCTCGTCAACGGCGTGCCCAAGGAAATCACGATCAACCAGGGCCAGATCGCCGACGCGCTTTCGGAGCCTGTAGGCACGATTATCGAGGGCGTCCGCATCGCGCTCGAGAACACAGCGCCCGAGCTCGCGGCCGACATCGTCGACCAGGGCATCGTGCTGACCGGCGGCGGCGCCCTCCTCCAGGGCATCGACGAGGTGTTGCGCGACGAGACGGGTCTGCCCGTCACTATCGCGGATGATCCGCTGACCTGCGTGGCGCTCGGCACCGGTCGAGCCCTCGAAGAGCCGATCTACCGCGGCGTGCTGCTCACCGCCTGACGGAGTCTGACGCATGAAGGCGCCGACCCGTAACCGGCGCCCCGGCTTCTCGCGCCGCGCACAGTACGGACTGTTCCTGTCCTACGTCGTCGCGGTCACGGGTATATTCGTCGGCCTGGGGCTGATCGTCATCTCTCATGTCGATCCGCAGGGCTTCGCCACCCTGCGCACGGCCGCCCTCGACCTCACGATGCCCGTCTCCTCATTGGGACGCGGCATCGTTCGGGGTACGGGCTCCGCCGTGGATGGTGTTGCCGGCTATTTCGACGCAGCCTCCCGCAACGCGTCAATGGCGCGCGAACTCGACGCGAACCGACGCGAGCTGGTCCGTGCGCGCATCCTCGCGCTGGAGAACGACCGGCTGCGCAAGATGCTGCATCTGGTCGAGAACCGGCCCGGATCGATCGCCGTCGCCCGGATCGTAGGCTCCACTGGCGTAAGCAGCCGTCGCCTCGCGACGCTCGACGCCGGCATGGCGCAGGGCGTCCGCCCCGGACAGCCCGTCCGCTCCCCGGAAGGGCTCGTCGGGCGCGTAGTCGAGGCCGGCGTCATCGCCTCCCGCGTGCTTCTCATATCGGACAGCTCCAGCGTGGTGCCGGTGCGCATGGCGCGTGGCGGCATGCCTGCGCTGGCGGCCGGGCGCGGCGACGGCTCGATCGAGATCCGCCCCTTGGGCGCCGGTGGCAATCCGTTCGACCGCGGCAATATCGTGCTGACGTCGGGCACGGGCGGCCTCTATCCACCAGATGTGCCAGTGGCAGTGGTGCTGCGCAAGGAAGGCGACGTGTCGGTCGCCTGGCCGCTTGCCGACCCCAGCCGCCTCGATTTCGCTGTAATCGAGCCGCCCTTCGCTGGCCCCCCGTCGGCCTCGACGAGCAGCCCGGCCAAGCCGGGCGCCAAGCACTGATGCGCGCGCCGCGCAGCTCGGCACCACCGGATCGCTCGATCGAAATCAGAGCCCGGATCGTGCCTGTGGCGTCAACGCTCGCAGGCTCTGCGAGCGCATTGCTGCCAGTCGTGGCGCTGTCCCCGTCCTGGCCGCCGTTCGGGCTGTTGATGCTGCTCGGCTGGCGGCTGATGCGCCCTGAAATGTGGGCGGCCTGGGTTGGATTGCCACTGGGTCTTGCCGACGATCTCCTGACGGGGCAGACGCTGGGAACAGGCATGGTAACGTGGACGGCGTGCCTCTTGCTCGTCGATCTTGTGGAAGTGAGGCTGCTCTGGCGGGACTATTGGCAGGAATGGCTGCTGGCCGCGATCGCCATCGCGCTCGCGATCCTTGGCGCGTGGGCGATCGCGTGCTGGACGGGCGGTGCCACACCGGTGGAGTTAATCTGGCCGCAGATCGCCACGAGCGTCCTGTGCTTCCCGTTAATCGGGCGGCTGTGTGCGTTGCTGGACCGCTGGCGGCTGGCGATTGGCAAGATCCGCGCGCCGGACTGAGAGGCCTCCCGTGAAGCACGACGTCCATCGACGCGGCGGTCGCCTGGTGACCGAGGCGCAGCAGAGCTTTTCCTTTACGCGTCGCACCTTTGCTCTGGGCGCGATCCAGGGAACGATCGGCTTACTGCTCGCCGGCCGTATGGCGTGGCTGACGGTTGCCCAAAAAGACAAATACGCTGCGCTCGCAGAGAGCAATCGGGCGCGATCGACGCTGGTGCCGCCGCGCCGCGGCTGGATCGTCGACCGCTACGGTCAGCCGATTGCTATCAACCGCTCCGACTTTCGCGTCGACCTGATCCCGGACCTCCTTCACGACAAGGATGCCGAGATCCAGCTCCTCCAGAACATCCTCGGCCTCGCGGCAGAAGATATCGAGCGCCTCCACGACAATCTCGAAAAGGCGGCGGGATTCCAACCGGTGCAGGTAGTCGAGGATCTCGATTATGAGCGCTTCGCCAGCGTCAACCTTCGCTTGCCGGATCTTCCAGGCGTGGTGCCAGCGCGCGGTTTCTCGCGCTTCTATCCGACCGGTGCTGCGGTCGCGCATCTGGTCGGCTATGTTGGCTCTGCCTCGTCAAAGGATTATGAGAAGGAACGAGATCCCCTCCTGATCACGCCGGGCTTCAAGATCGGCAAGGAAGGCCTTGAGAAGACGTTTGAACAGTATTTGCGGGGCAAGCCAGGCGCGAAGCGCGCAGAGGTGACCGCGCGCGGCAAGCTAGTGCGCGAACTCACCACCCAGCCAGAAACGCCGGGCCACACCCTCCAGCTCACTATCGATGCCGGTCTCCAGGATTATATCGCTGAACGGATGGGCATCGATTCCGGGGCCGCCGTGGTAATCGACACGATTAACGGCGACATCCTCGCGATGGTATCGATGCCGGCCTATGATCCCAACAGCTTCTCGCGCGGCATCAGCCATGACGAGTGGAACATGCTGTCCGGCAACGACCATCTGCCGCTCGTCAACAAATCGCTCCAGGGCCTTTACCCGGCCGGCTCGACCGTGAAGCCGATGAACGCACTTGCACTGCTCGAAGCGGGCGTGTCGCCCGATGACAAGGTTCTGTGCACGGGCGCCTATCGGGTGGGTAATAGCTTCTTCCACTGCTGGCAGCATCGCGGCCATGGCGCGATCGACATGCATCACGCGGTCCAGCAGAGCTGCGACGTCTATTTCTACCAGATGGCCCGACGGGTCGGCACCGAGAAACTGGCGGCGATGGCCAGACGGCTCGGCCTCGGCGAGCGCTTCGTGTTGCCGTACGGATCGCAGCGCTTCGGTACCATCCCCGATCCGGCGTGGAAGCAGAAGAAATACCACAAGGAATGGACGGTCAGCGACACGCTGAACTCGTCGATCGGGCAGGGCTATACGCTCATCAACCCGCTCCAGATCGCAATGATGGCTGCGCGCATCGCCAGCGGCAAGCGGCTGATGCCACGGCTGGTGCATCGGCTCGACGATAAGCCAGCAGAACCGCTCGACATCGCGCCCGAGCACTTGGCCTTCATCCACGAGGCGATGGGCGCCGTGGTCGGACCGGGCGGCACCGCGAACTCGGCCCGCATCCCGCTTCCCAACGTCAACATGGCAGGCAAGACCGGATCGGCGCAGGTCCGCCGCATCAGCATGGCCGATCGCGCAGCCGGTCGGGCCAAGGCACTCGGTGCCGGCGGCGACTGGAAGCTTCGCGACCACGGCCTGTTCATCGCATTTGCCCCGGTCGAACAGCCGCGTTACGCGATGGGTGTGATCCTCGAACATGGCGGCCACGGTGCGGCCGCTGCGGTAATCGCACGCGATGCGATGACCTATCTCTACGACAAGCAGCGCGCGCTCGACACCCTCGCCAAGCTCCAGCCTAGCTGGGGTGGCGACATCGCCACGCGCATGGCCCGCGAAAAAACCGCTTGGCAGGCTGCTAAGGCAGCCACCGCCGCTGCCGCACCACCACCTGCCGACGAAGGCGACACAAGCGCACAGGCGAACGCCGCGACGCCCCCGGCGACCGCAGCCGCCACTGCCGCCGCGCCCCCGTCCGAAGCCGAAAACAGCCAGGGCCACCATTCCGGGACCATGGACGAATGATCCGCAACTCGCTCGTTCCGGCCCAGCTCGCCCAGTTGCCGTGGAAGGTTATCCTGACCGTGATGGGCATCACCGGCTTCGGGTTGGTGGTGCTCTATTCGGCCGCCGGCGGAAGCCTGCAACCCTGGGCACTCGGCCAGGGCCTGCGCTTCTGTGCCTTTCTTGGTGGAGCGGTCGCTCTCTCCCGCCTGCGCGAGGAGCAGATCAAGAAAGCAGTCGTCCCCTCGTACGTCATTCTGATCGTCGCGCTGGTGTTCACCGAACTGCTCGGCAAGGTCGCCGGTGGAGGCCAGCGCTGGCTCAACCTTGGCATCATCCGCCTCCAGCCCTCGGAGCTGATGAAGCCGGTGATCGTGCTGATGCTCGCGCGCTTCTACGACATGCTGCCGGCCGGCGAGATCCGGCGCTGGAACGCGATCTGGCCGGCGCTGGGACTGATCGGTGTACCGGCCGCTCTGATCCTTATCCAGCCGGACCTCGGTACCGCGACGATGGTGTTGGCGGGCGGAGCGTTGACAATGTTCCTCGCCGGCCTGCCGTTGCGCCTGTTCATCGGCGGCGCCCTTTCGGTGATCCCGATCGGTGCCGGCGCCTGGAGCATGATGCACGAGTATCAGCGAAATCGCGTACTGATCTTCCTCGACCCCGAGAGCGACCCGCTGGGCAAAGGCTATCATATCAGCCAATCCAAAATTGCGATCGGCTCGGGCGGGCTATTCGGCAAGGGCTTCCTCAACGGCACCCAGAGCCATCTGGATTATTTGCCCGAGGGGCACACCGATTTCGTGTTCGCGACCATGGCCGAGGAATGGGGGTTGGCCGGTGGTGTGGCGCTGATTGTGGCGTTCTTGTTCGTGGTCTGGTGGGGGCTGGGCGTGGCACTGCGCGCGGAGACCCGCTTCGCCCGCCTGACCGCGGCCGGACTTTCCACGACCATCTTCTTCTACGTGGCCGTGAACCTGATGATGGTGATGGGCCTGGCGCCAGTGGTGGGTATCCCGCTCCCGCTTGTGTCTTATGGCGGATCGGCCGTGATGACCGTGCTGATCATCCTCGGGCTGCTGATGGCGATCGACCGCGGACAGCGCGGATCGCACTCGTCGTTCCACTAATTTCGCATTCGCAAAATAAGCTGTTTACAGCCCCCGATTCGATTGGTAATCGGCCGCTCCCGACGGCGATCAACGATCGCACTGACGGTGTGGACGCATAGCTCAGTTGGTAGAGCAGCTGACTCTTAATCAGCGGGTCCTAGGTTCGAGCCCTAGTGCGTCCACCATTCCTTTTCAAAGGCTTACAGGCGATTGCTCACAGGTTTGGCCGCGCCGCGGCCGACACTATGACCATTTTTGTGACCTGAAGCGCCGGATCCGTTTCCCGGAATTCGGCCGTTCCCGAGTGTGACCGGAAATGTCAGCTGGTCGGCATAGGGCGCCAGATGCTTCACAGCTTGGGCGCAGGCTTCAGGAAGGTTTGCGCATGCCCCAACCTGACGATCCGCACCCCGCCGCTAGTGTGGCAGCTGCGCACGGCTCAAAAGCGCGGCTCCGGAGGAGTGCATCCGCCTCCGGCCCGAGACAGCGCTCCTGCTCAGTGAACCAGTCGACAAGCATGTCGACGAACACACGCACCTTGGCGCTGAGGTGTCGGCGGTGGGGATAGAATGCGTTGATCTCGATGCCCTGCACCCGGTAGTCGGGCAGTAAGGGCACCAGTGCTCCCGAAGCCAGCAGGTCCGCGACCAGGAACGGGCCGGTCAGCACCAAACCCACGCCGGCGGCGGCGGCGGCGTTTATTGTCTCGGTGCTAGTGGAGATGAGACTTCCAGTTACCCGCGCGACCGCAGGATTGCCGGCTTGATCCTCAAAATGCCACTCGTCCGGAGCCGGGAAGTTGGACGCATGGCGAAGACAGTTGTGGCCAGCAAGGTCGGCCGGAGACTGCGGCGCCGGATGTCTTTGGAGATAGAGAGGAGAGCCGTACACCCTCCGGCTCACAATTCCGAGGCGGCGCCTCACGAGGGTCGCGTCCTGCGCCGGAAGTGGGCTGACCGCCAGGTCGAAGCCGTCTTGTACGAGATCGATCATCGTAAAGCCGGTGCGGAGGTCGACCGCCGCTTCAGGGTGCCGCGCGAGGAAATCGGTGACGACCGGCGCGACGATCCGCGCGATGTTCTCGTGGCAATAGATTCGAAGTTGCCCGCGCGGCGTTGCCTGTTGCGCCCCGGCGGCTTCATCGGCCTCTTTCAAGTCCTGTAGTATTTGCACGCAGCGCTCGTAATAGCCGCGGCCGGCTTCGGTCAGGCTGATGCGCCTGGTCGTGCGGTTCAGAAGGCGCACGCCAAGTGCATTTTCTAGCGCCTGAACTTGGTCGCTGACTGTCGCCTTCGACAAGTTCAGTCGGCGACCCGCGGCCGAGAAGCCAGCGCTCTCGACGACCTGCACAAACGCCCTAAGGCTGGCGAAGCGATCCATCGGGCCTCTCTTATTGTTCGGTAGGGTCGAACATAATGTTCAGCCATGACATGATTGTCTTCCTGTATCGGACGCATGATCTTCCTACAAGATTTTCATCGACGCGAAGCTGCACTTCGCTGAGCCAGGAGAGACCCGATGCCAAAGCTGGTCACAGCCATCGTGCCGCCCTCGATGAAGGCGGCCTCCGAAACTTACCAGTATTCCCCGGCCGTCCGGATCGGCGACCAGATCCTCATCTCCGGCGTGGTCGGAGCAGACCCCGCGGGGCAGCTTCCGGCCGACATCCGCAGTCAGGCGGAGAACGTCTTTACGACGCTCGAAGCCATTCTCAGCGAAGCGGGAGCGACACTCGAGGATGTGGCGAGCCTGAACAGCTATCACGTCGGCGACTTGGACAGCCAGTTGCGCGACTTCA
>OUNM010929966.1_pt1 | contig 12242 bp, 13 predicted proteins | sample 1769961 | NCBI WGS metagenome assembly OUNM01 (sample SAMEA3914820, study PRJEB12502) | metagenome | biome: forest; material: soil | place: USA | collected 2012-03-12 | depth 0.3 m
CTCTTTCGCTATTCACGCGGTGCGCCATACAGGTCCCATCTGTCCCATAGGTCTCATAGGTCTCATGCCGCTTGCCCGTTTTGAAGCGTGGCGCGAGGTTTGGCAGAACTTCTCAAAGGTTTGGCAGAAACCAGCGGTTCTGAAAAACAGAAATCGCGCGATTTCACAGCCCGGTTCGGACGATCTCGTCGGTGAGGTTGAGGCCGATGGAAATGCTGGAGCCAAAGGTCGATCCGCCGGTCAGAGCAAAGCTGCCTTTGGAAAAATCCCCACCTGAACCATAGTGCACCGTGCCGGCTGCCGGACCTGGCGTGATCAGCTCCGTGAGGTCATCCAACGCCCAAAAGCTCTCCGCCGTCACGCCGCCGAAATACGGGATCGTGGTGGCGTCTTCCACGCCGCTGGTGTCGTCAGGCTCATTGATCGGGTACCCAGCCCAGCGCGGCCCCTCCGTGCTCTCCGGTACCAGCTCTATCGTGATCCCAAAATAGCCGATGTGCGGATACCCCAAAATCGGGCACGCGCTGTTGGCGTAAAACGACACGTAAATCTTCGCTAAAATCTTCGTCGAACCCAGCGTCCACGGCGAAGGATCACCCCTCAGCGGATACCGCCACGCGAGCAGCCCCGTGTCGATCGTCGCGAGAAGCGAATTCCCCACATTGCTATAAGCGCCCGGCACCGCCCAGCGCAGGTTGCCCGGAATCCCCACATTGCCCGACGAGTTCACCCCCGGCACCACGATGGGCGTGATCAGCCCTACGCCGCCGCCCTGGTACACGCGCGTGAAAGGCATCTCGCTCATGCAATAATTCCGGTCCGGCGTCGTCCCGCCCACGCCCATCCAATCGAGGATCGATTCCGCCGGCACCTCCAGCGCCGAGAGCGTGGACACAATCGGATGATCGCTAAAACTATAATTCCACACATCCGGCCCCGGCGGCGTCAGGTACTCCAGGCTAGGAGTGATCGAGATCAGCCCCGTCAGCGTCGCCGTGCGCCAGCCCTGCGTCCGCCATGCGCTCTTCAGGTGCCCGGCGTAGCTCGCATCGTCCGGGAAATGGTAAGGCGTTCCGTCGCCGATCAGAATCTCGCCCACCGTCGATAAATCCAGCGTCGGATCGTAATAGACATCATCCGCCGGCACCGTCCCCGTGGTGGCATTCGTACCGCGTATCGGCACCACGCCCGGCAGCAGATTCGAGAGCGAATACAGCGTGCTCATGGCGCGAAAATCACGGCCCGGTAAATTCCCCTTTATCCACGCCCTCGATCTCCAGTTTGCGCCCGGAAAGCGCGCCGTCCACCACCGTGGCGGCCACCACCGTCACCGTCACCGTCCCGGCCTTGTCTTTCTTCGGATCGGGCGGCGCGAAACCGTACTGCGATTGGCCCGCCTCCGTGGGTGGTTTGCGCAGCACAAAAGGCCGCCGCAGCGCCAACAAATCATCCGCGCCGATGTGCGCCGGCAGCCCCGTCTTGTACGTTACTTGTCCGCGCCCGATGTCCCGCGTGACCGTCTGCAAGACGCTATTCGCCTCCACCAGTTCCGCCGCCCCGTTCACCCCGCACCAGAGCGACCCCGGCGCATGCACCCAATCCACCTCCTGGGCCGTCGTCTGAAATTCCAGCTCAAATTGATCCCGCGAGAAAGGCCGCATCATCTGCAAAGCCAGGCCATCGGCCGGGATCGGCTCGGGCGCTTCCCAGACCGTCCCATTCCAGATCAGCCCGCGCAGATGCACCGTCGCCGCCATGGTGCGCCAGGAGCCATTCACCACCGTGTTTTGATCGACGTGCGTGGAGTTCCATTTCACCACACTCCCATCGGTCTCCGTGTAGCTATCTTCGAAAATATAAATGATGGAAAATTGATGCAGGAGCACGTCGCTCCGATCCGTCCACGAAAGCGAACCCGTCCACGAAAGGCCCGTGCCCCAGTTCGGCGCCGCCGTCACATCCACGATCTCCGGCCCCACATGGCCGGCCCGCGGAAAATCGCCGCCCGCCGCATCGCCGAAGACGATCCGGGGCGGCTCCACGCTATAATCGATGCGCGGTTGCACCTCCGGGACAAAGCGCAAGACCTGAGTGATGGCCTGCCCGCAGGAAATGCTCTCCTTTTGATCCTCCGGCGCGATCAGCGTGGGCACCCGGCTCACATCGTATTGAAAGACCGCCCCCACCACGGAAAGGCAATAATCGAGAATCCTCGTTACTTGATCCTTGATGGAGATCTTCACCCCGGTGAGCAAATCCCGCGAAAGGATCACCTCGGTGGTGTAGCCCTGGGTGAGATTCACGATCTCCGCCGTGGGATCGACGGCATACTGCCGCAGATCCGAAAATGTGATCGCCTCCAGAAACGTCTCCCACACCCCGGCAAAGTTGTAAGCCGCGTTCTCATTCGACCCACGCGCCGTGGCCTTAAACGGCTGCCGCCACCCGCGAAAGCGCCGGTTCCCCAGCGAGTCGAAAAGATCGATGCGCTGAAATTTCGGCCAGAAAGGCGACTCCGTGATCGCCTCATCGCGCGGGATCGCTACCGTCATCTTATCCTTGGCCGCCAAGCCTATTTCCACAGTGCAAGCCGTCGCGCCCCAGGCCTGCAAGGTCTTGCGGTTGGTTCCATCGTCCAGCACATGATTGGAAAGGCTCATTACAAGTAACTATTGAGCGGGCGTAGCATCGCGAAGCCCCTATCCATTGTCCTGCTTCAGGCGGCCCACTTCGTTTTGCAGCTGCTTAATATCATTCTCCAGCTTCTTGAGCGGCCCTTCGGATTGCTTTTTCAGGTGCCCCGTAACCCCTTTGATCACCGTCGAAAGATTACTGATCGCACCCGCAATCGCGTCCATATTTCCACCCTGCACCACGTTGGCAAAAGCCTTCGCCGCTGCCTCCAAGTCCCTGGTTACTTCCGGTGATTTGCCTTGCAGTCCACCCGCATCACCCGCCGCCGCTGCCGCCTGTTTTCGAATCTCGGCCTCCTGCTGCGCTCGCTTTGCCGCAGCCGCATCTCGCGGAAGATTCACGTCTCCTTTATGCTCACCCTTTTGCGCTTCCTCCGCGGCTTTCTTGCGCGCTTCACCCGCCTTATTTTCTGCTTCCACCTCGTCTTTTACATAGCGCTCGTTGATCTGCTTTTGCTTTTCACGAAGCACTTCGCCGTGCGTTTCGAGATCCTTTATTTTATCGTCAAATTTGCCAATTGATGAGCGGGCGCCACCCATTTCCGCATCATGTTTCGAGGCCTCTTCGCCCGCTTTTTTTGCCTCCTCCTTTTGCGCGTCGATATATTCCTGTATTCCCTTAGATCCTGCCCGATCGGGAAATGTCACTTTACCCAAAGCGGTCTCATTTTCTTCCTGTATCCGCTTTTCTCGCTCAAATTCCGCCGAGCGAATGTTATCCTCTGCCTCTTTCTTTTTTTCGTAAGCATCACGCGCCTTTTTATCCTCCTCTTCCGCAGCCTTCACCGCTTCCTCTCGCCCGAGCCGGTTATTAAATAAGTCGAGCGTATTTCCTTCCTGCTCCCGCTGAAGCTTCGCCCTTTCGGTTCGGTCGCGGATTTCCCCACGCTGCCGCATCGCGTCCGGCGCGGAGATCTGCCCGGCAGCCTCGGCGCTATCGATCTTAGCAATAGCCGTGGCGGCTTTGGCATCATCCAACTCGTCGAAACGCTTCCGCGCGTGCTCCGCCGCGCTCGACGCCTCCTCGATGGCTTTCGCATAGCCTTCCACGATGCCTTTACCTTGTTCAAACGCTTCCTTGGAACGCTTCACCGCTTCCGCCACTTCGTCAATCTTCGGAGCCGCGTTTTCGCTCTCTTCGCCCGCCTTTTTTGCGCCCTCGGCAGATGCCTCCGCCCCCTCATGAAACTTTGCCCATAGGCCCACAGCTACGGCGAGACCTGTGACAAGTAACCCGATGGGGTTTTCCGCCAGGGCGATCTTAAGACCCTTGAAGCCTTTAGTCACGCCCATGAGCGCGCCCTCCAAATCACCACTGAGTAACCGGCTAAACGAAGCGGTGAGCAAATGCGCGCTGTGCATCCCGTGCCCCATTTCGCTCACTTCACCCCGCAGCTCATTCGTCGATTTTCCTGCGGCCTCTGCGCCCGTGCGCATTTCCTGTGACATCTGCGCCGAATTGGTGCGGATGGCCTCCATATCCTTCTCCATGGCCTGCGCGCCGGCCGCGTCGTACTTCGCCATGAAGACGACGTTGTATTGGTTATCCTGGGAAGCCATTTTCGATTTTCGATTGCCGATTTTCGACTAGGCAGCCGCGCCGTCAGAACTGCGTGACGGTAGCGCGAAAGGTGCCGCTCGCCGGGTCCACGGAACCAGAACTATAATTGTTGAAGCGCACCGTCACGGTATTCGTGGCGCTCACCCAGCCGGAGAAGGAGGTGTTAGCATTCACGCTCCCATTCGGCACGCCGAGGCTCACCGTATCACCCACGGCCGCGCCGGTGACCGTGATCGTCAGATCCGCGCTATTCTGCGCGCTCGTCGAGGGAAAATCCAGCGTCGCCGTGGCGCTGAGAACCTTGGTTATCGGCGTGCCGCCGGCGATGGCCAGCGTTCCTTCGACGTTAAGCGTTGCAGTGCCGCTGGGTTGTGTGGACGCAGCGTGCCCGATGCTTGTCCGGTTATTGGCGCCATCGATCCAGAAGACCGCTGTGCCGGGATTGGTGGTCGCACCACTCTGGTAACTCGTGGCGCCCGTTGATGTGCTGCTGGAAACGAAAATGCCAAAATCATCGGCCCACGCTTCATTGAGCACCGCCCAATTGCGCACGGCATCGCCGGTCTTTCCCGTAAAGTAAATCCCTCCGCAGGAAAGGCTGCTGCCGGGAGTTCCGTGCGTTCCTCCGCGCAGGTTGAACCACTTCCCGGTGGTTCCATCCCATACCGTCGTGTCGCTAATGGTCGTGCCCGCCAGAGTGGTGGCGCCGGAAACGTTAAATGAGCCTTCCACATTCAGAGTAGAGGTTCCGGATGGCTGGGAATTCGTTGCGTGGCCTATGCTGGTTCGATTATTCGCCCCGTCGACCCAAAAGACAGGGATTTTCGGGTTCGTGGTGGACCCGCTGACAAAATCGCCGGTCGCCGCGGAAACGGAACTCGAATAAAGTAACGCGAATTCATCGGCATAGACCGCATTACCCAGCGACCAGTTGCGCGTAAATGTGGGCAGTCCTTGAAACATCAATACTCCGCTCAAATTGCTTCCCGGACTTCCATGCGATCCACCCGTGCCGAAAACAAAATTGTTTCCGCTGGAGCCGTTCCAGGTAAAGGTTCCTCCCGTGGTCACCGACTTCGCCGTGTTGATGGTGCCGTTGCTGCTAATGTAAATGCCTATAGGCGTTCCCGTGGCGGTGTAGAGCCCGTTCGAGAGCGTGCTCCTCGGGTCGTAGATGTTCAGGCCCGTGCCATTGGTGACCAGCACTCCCGTCGCGCCCGCGCCATTGAGCTGGTTGAAAGTATGGTTATACAGATTCAGGATCCCGCCAGTGCCGGTGATATTGAAAAAGGAACCAGAGGTGATGAAGACGTCACTCGATCCTCCCTGCACGGTCACGTCATTGGCGCCGTCCATGGTCAGCCCCGATTGCTGATAAATCCCGCCGATCTCACACTCCACGATCCGGATGTTATAGCCATTGCTAAACCGAAAACCGGTGACGTTGCCGCTCAACTCGCCTCCGATCAGCGTATTGGCAAAGGTATTGCTATGCCCGTCGCTGGCGCCGTCGAAATAGACGCCGGTGATGTTGTTCCCGAAATCGCAATTTCCAAAATTGCTGCACGTGATGGCCGCGGAGGCCCGGACACCTTCGGAGAAACCGTTGATCGTGACTTGTTGAAAATCCACCTTTTCATACCCATGCGCCGAGCTTTTGGTGAAGCGGATGCCGGCGTGAGTGCTGGTCCCCATGCCTGGCCCGATGATCTGGAGACGAGAAAAAGAAGGATTATAGACATCAATCGATCCCGTGGTGTAGGTGATGGCGTCCGCATCCGCCGTCTGGTGAATGATCGACCCGCCCACCGTGTTGGAGAGCCGCAGATCCGGACCCGCGGCATCGCCGTAAAGGACCACGCCCACCGCGGTGGAGAGGGTGAGGGCGGAGGTGATTTTATACTCGCCCGTGGGCAAGTAACCAGCGCGCCCCGTCGCCACCATGGCATCGAACATACGCTGGAGCGCAAGGGTGTCGTCGGTCGTATTATCTCCCGCCGCCCCGAAATCCGTCTTGGCGTTGTACGGTGAGTTCTCCACGCGGCTGGCCTCGGTGGCGCTAGTCGTACCCGTGCCCGTGCGCGTATAGGCCACGCCGCCCGCAGGAAGGCCCGTGCAATTAGTCAAGGTGCCGGCGCTGGGCGTTCCCAGGTTCGGCGTGGTCAATACCGGGGAAGTGATGGAGATCCCGCTCGGTAAAGTAACCGTGCCCGTCAAGGTGGGGCTGGCGATGGTCATCCCGCTGGGCAGGGTGATCGTCCCCGAAACCGTCACCGTGGATCCACTCTCAAAGCTAAACGATTTCCCGGAAGGCACCGCCACCGTCTCATTGATCCGATGCGTCGTGGGATCGACGGAAAGCGGATTGCGCGTGGTCGTGGAAATCTGGGCCGATGCAAAGCTAGATAGCCACCAAAGAGCACCGAGAGCAGAGAGACGGAGCATTGAACGTTGAGCGTTGAAAGTTGAACGTTTTTCCATGGATTATGAGGAGGAGGAAGAGGATGAGGATGAGGATCAGACCTGCCGGAAATCCCAGAGCTTCCACGCCCCGGAAATGAACCGAAAATCGAGGCGATAATTCCGCTGCGCTCCCGCATCCCCCGCAATGATCGCCTTGGGCGCATCGCCCACCGTGGGCGCGCGAAAAGTCACGGTCGGGTTAGCATTGGCCGGCATTTCCACCAGCACCTCCACCTTGTCCCCGTCCCGCCGTCCCGTGACCGGCAGCACCACCTTGTATTCATAGGCCCCCAATCCCGCCGCCGGCGCGAAGTAGAGATAGTGATGCCGCCGATTCGCCGGCATGGCCAGATTGTAGGTGGCTGCCGCTGCCGGCGCCTGGGTATCGCCGGTCGTGAGCACCACGAGATTGCCGCCGCCTGTCACGCCATCGCCCATCGTCAGCTCATTGGTATCGGTGTTCACACCCGGCTCTGCCATGGCCAGGGTGGCGAGAAGGCGCTGGGCATTGGTGCCGCGGCGAAATTGAATGGTATCACTCATGGGATTTTCGATTTTCGATTTTCGATTGCCGATTAAGTGAGGTCATTCGTTAAAAAGCGCCTCCATCCACGGATGCGAAAAAGACCAGGCCATCCGCATAATTACCGCCGTCGAAAGAGCCCTCCGGCGTCACGGGAAAGCTGCCGAAATCGAAAGGACCATCGCCCGCCGGCGCATTAACCACCGTGAAATCGTTGAGCGCCGTTACTTGATAGGTGCAGGTCACGCTCACGCCCTTGAGGCGCGGGCGTGTGGTGCGCCAGAGCGCCCCGGCGCTCGTGGCCGTGTAGATCGTCTCCCCGTCTTCCGTGAGCGAGATCTTCAGCGCGCCCACGTGATCGGTCTGTTGCCGCATGCGGATGGCCGCATCCGCCGCCGCGGTGATGCCGGTAAAGACCCACGAGATGACGATCTCCACCTCGTTGCTTTCGTTATAGCGATCAAACCCCACCTTGTTAATCGCGCGGATCACTTCCTCAATCTGAAAAACGGCCTCGCTGTCGATGGTCAGGCTCTCACAAATCCCGCCCTCTGCCGTGCCATCGGCCAGCACGGTATCGTGGTTCTGAATTTGAAATAAACCGATGATCACAACGAGTCGAAAATCGAAAATAGGTTAGCTCTGCGTGGTGAGGGCAAAGAGCGGCTGAAGCACCCCCGTCACGGCTTTCTGCGCCGCCATCAATTTCAGCCCGGTGATGCGGCCGCCTTTTCCAAAGCTGATCCCGCCCGGCCCCGCCTGGGCGCTGGCCATGGTCAGGATGGGATCGCCGGTATTCGCACCGGTGCAGGTGAAAAGGCCGCCGGGCGTGCGCTTGCCGCGCCCGCGCGAACCGCTGCCGCTCACCCCCAAGAAGGTGGACAAGTAATCGCTCTCCGTGAGGTTCACGGGTTTCAACGAAGCCTCCGCCGTCAGATCAGTGAGCCGCGAATTGATGATGCCCACGCTATCCGCGGTCACATCCTCCCACTTATACTTCGCCTCAAAATCCACCCCGTCTTCCGTCTCGATCCCATCGAAAGGCGTGCTCGGCGTGTCGCCCCAGGCCACCGTAAAGCGCGGGGAAAGGATGGTTGTCGGATCGAGCGTCGGTTCGCTATACGCGCTCGAAGCAATCGCCACATAAGCCCCGCTGGCCGAAGGCAGCGAACTGGTCTTAATCAGGCAGCGGATGGTCATTTCCCCGAAAAGCTTCTTCTTCGGCGAAGTGGCGAAGCTGATTTTCGGCGAAGCATAGACATAGCCCGCGGCAAAAGTGAGCGATTTGCCTGCCTTGGTCTGGATCACGGCCGGCTTATCCGAAGCGCCTCGCGCCAGGTTGCCGATGCTCGTCTTCGCATAGGGGAAAAGCTTGGTCAGATTCCCCCAGATGGCCAGCGGCGTGAAGACGAGATCGAAGCCGATGGTTTCATCGCGCACCTCCAAGGTGCCCTGGAGATTGGTCGTGATCTCGCCGGTTCCCATGATTTCCTTGACCGTCCAGTCACTCGCCATCTGGTAGGTGACGGAGTCAAAGGTGAGGTAAGCGGGGCCGCCTACGGGGATAGAGACATCAAAGGGCATAGGTTATTTTGGATTAGCGATTTTCGATTTTCGACTGGAACGCTGTAGCGCGGGTCTGTGACCCGCGAGGCACGTTACTTGTACTCGGTTTTGGGCTCCGCGGGTGCGGGAGATTGCGTTGCCGGCGCCGGGGGAATCTTAGCCGCTTCTTCGGCGGCGCGTTCGGCCACTGCCGCTTGCACGGCGGCGTCCCAGCCGGGCATATCCGGGTCCTGCCCGATCTCGATGAGCGCGCGGACGTAAGCGGCATTCGCCTCCTGCCGGCGTTTATTGAGTTCATCCACCTTGGCGTGGTGTTCCAGGCTTTGCTTTCCGTGGATGCGGTAGGCGCGCTGGGTGAGGTCGTCGTCGAGGACATAGGTCGGGGCGTTGGCAGTATTGGCTTCTTCAGGCATATGTTACTTGATGGTTTCTGCTTTCAATCGAAAATCGAAAATCATGGGCAGTCGAAAATCCTAAGTCGTTTTGTAGCGGATGACATCACTCCCATTCCGGCTCCCATCATCGGCATAAGCGGCCGCCATGAGGATCTGCCCGCCATTCACCCCGCCGATCGGCCCGTCGTAGCGCTGGGCATCCGCATTGGAAGGCCCCGGAAAGGACCCGTCGAAAGTATAGTAAATCGTCACCCCATCCTCCGGCGTATTCAACCCGAGGACATCCGCTTCCTGGTCCACGCCTGGCGCCAGGCATTGCACCGGGCGCGGCTGACCCGCTTCCCAGAGCAGCGTGTGCATGAAGCCCACCAGCCCATCCTCTTCACTGAGCGGCTCCACGCTCTCCACCATCACGGCGCGCCCGGCGATGACCCATTGGTGAAAGAGCTGGTCGATCTTCTGCGAAAGCAGGCGGCTCGATTTCTGCAAACCATTGGGCGCATTGTTCAGCTTCGGATATTCCGCCACCTGCACGGCATTGCGCACCTCGTATTGCGGCCCGCTCTCTTCCGTCTTCGGCTTCAGCCTCGGCAAAAGAATATAGACAATCGCCCCCGCTTTCTTGCCATCCGTCTCGCGCTCTCCGGAAAGCCGCTGCAAAACTTCTGTCACGGCCTCGCCCTTGCGCACTTCCACGATGAGCACATCGGCGAAAAGCGGATCGCTGGCAATGCGCCCCACCACGAAATCCTGAAACAGATCGATGAGATTATCCGGCGGCGTCATTTTCGATTTTCGATTTTCGATTTTCGACTAACGCGGCCCGCGCTTCGTGATAGCGATGCAGGAGCGCGGCCAGGCCGCCAAAAAGGTCCGCCACGGCCTTGGGATCCGCATCGAGGGTGATGGGCGCCCCGCCCAGCTTCAGCTTGATCTCGGCGGAGCCTTCCGTTTCCCCGTCCCGCACCTCGACCTCTGTTACTTGAAGAAGACGGCTCATGCAGCGCCTTTCTCCCAAAATGCCTTGAGCGCGCGGCTCAGCTCCCGCGGCACGATGTCCCCGTGATCCGCGATCCCGTGGCGCATCGGCCCCCGCGCCGGCATGCGCATGTGGCGGGTGTGCGCCTTCACGGTTTCCGTGCCCAGGGCGGTTTCCCGGCTGGCCTTCGTTTTCCGCTGCTCCTTGCTCAGGCCGCCGCCTTTCTTCGTAAACTGCGTGGGGCTGACCTGCCGGGTGAAACTGCGCACGTTGACGTCACCCTCAAAACCTTCTTCATGCACGCCAAAGTAACGCGTATTCGAGCCCAGGGCGCCCTTCACCGTATCGCCCTCGATCTCCGAGGCCGAAGAACGCAGGGAAAGCCGCAGGCGATTCGTCTTCACCCCCAGCCGCCCATCGCTCACCGGGAAAGGCCCTTCGCCGGTGAAGCGTTCCCGCGTGATCACCCCAAGTAACAGTTGCAGCCCCTTGTCCATCCCGCGCGCCATGGCCCCCATGGCATCCTGGGGATAGGTGAGGAGCCGCTGCCGCAAGGCCTCGCTCCCCGGCGGGATGCTCACGTCCCATTGAAATGAAGATTCGGCGCTCATGGAATCGAAAATCGAAAATCGCTAGTCGAAAATCTCACGTGGAGGCATAGCGGATGTATTGCTTCAGCGTTTCCTTGTTGATGGGCAGGATCTCAATCGTGGCCACCACCTGGGGCTGTTCCGTGCTCTTGATGGCGGCGCTGCGCAGGAGATCGCGGCGCTCGATGACGTGCTGGCATTGCAGGATCCAGGCGGCCTTCAGATCCGCCGGCACTTCCGCGGCGGCCTCCGGCTTCTCGCCGCTGTAGTCTTCGGAGATGTCGTACCAGAAGCCACCCGTGTAGGTCACGCGGATCTGCGAGAGGTGCGGCCCCAGGCGCATGCCGAAATCGAGGAACCCGGCGGCTTCGCGCATGTTGAAGAGGATGGTTCCGTCCAGCGTGTACCAGCCCACCACGAGATCGTCCCGCTCTTCGACCAGTGTTACTTGTTCTATGGGAAAGCGCGGCACGATCACGGTGCTGGTATTGGCCATGAATTCGTAGGTATCGGCCACCACGCGGGAAAACTTGCGATTGCAGAAGTTTTCAAACTGCGCGGCCACCCCTTTGCCCACGGTCTGCAAGGGCTGGTCCCACTGGGTATCGCCGCGCACCGCCGTGGGGAGCAGCTCGCGCTTCAGATCGTTGAGATTGCCCAGGCCGAGGTCCATTTTCGATTAGCGATTTTCGATTTTCGATTGCGGCTCCGCGCCACGCTTGCGCTGTAGCGCAGGTCTGTGACCTGCGGGAGTGGGAGGTGTCTTCCCTCCACGCGTCTCGGCGTCCTGCTCCCGGATCATACGATCACGAGCAGGCCCGTGGAGATGAGGCGCGTGGATGGGAAGAGGCTTGCGCATGCTAACTAGCTTCCTTTGATGAGGCCCTTCTCCACCAGGGCCGCTCTCTCTTCATTGGCCAGCGTCTTGATCGTCGTCAGATCCGTGGTGGAATTGTTCCCCACGAGAATGACGAGATTGGCCGCGCTCAAATTGGAGGCGCTGCTTTGCTGGATCTGGTTATTCACGGTTACCGCGGCCTCAAAGGAAGAGGTGGCCGTGCCGGGAGTGGTGAGATTCACGATGCCGATCACCGTGTCCCCCACACTCAACCCCGTCGCCGTGCAAGCGCCGGCGCCGTTGTGCCCCACGAAGGCAATATACTTCAGGCTGGCCAGCGGGACATAACCCGTGAGCGAGCCGATGGCCGCCTGATTCGCATTGGTGCGCTGTCCCACGGGCGTGGCCCCATGGAAAGCGAGCTTCTGCACGGTATCTGTGCCGTAGATGGCCCCGCCGTTTTTCTGCTTCACCTGGAAGGTATCGGCGAGCGCCGCGAGGGCGAAGCACGTCACGCCCACCAGCAACATAAATTTCGTTTTTGGTTTCATAGTTTTATCGCTGAGGTGGTGAAGCGCGGGCCATTCACCCGTTCCCGCGCCTGCTGTTGAACCACCAACAAATGGTCTTGAGC
>OUNM010107654.1_pt1 | contig 12240 bp, 8 predicted proteins | sample 1769961 | NCBI WGS metagenome assembly OUNM01 (sample SAMEA3914820, study PRJEB12502) | metagenome | biome: forest; material: soil | place: USA | collected 2012-03-12 | depth 0.3 m
GGTCATCGCAAAGAAGCAGCGCACGAAAAAGCAGCGCTCACTTTGCCTCGGCGATTACGAAGTCGAGGTTTCGCCGGAAGGATTTGGCAGCATCAAGCACGTGCCCTCTGGCGAACTCATGCATTCGCGGAACGCGCCCATGGATGAAGCACGCGGCCTTTATATCGAGCAATCGGCACTGGCCGCACGAGTGCAGCTTCGGCCCGATGAATCGCCGGAAAACGCGGAGCCGCTGGTGATCTGGGATGTGGGCCTCGGCGCGGCGGCGAATGCGATGGCAGCAATCCATTGTTATGAAGAGGTCGCCACGCGCGGCCCGGTCCGGCCGCTGCAGATCGTGAGCTTTGAAAACGATCTCGACTCGCTGCGGCTCGCCTTCCGCCACAACCGCGTCTTTCAATATCTGCGCCACTGCGCGCCGGCAGGCCTGCTCGAAGAAGGCCGCTGGCACTCCAAGTTGCATCCGGGCCTGGAGTGGACGCTCGTGCCAGGCGATTTCATGGAGACGCTGACGCATGCCCCCGCACCGCCGGACGTGCTCTTCTACGACATGTTCTCGAGCAAGACCCACGGCGAGCCGTGGACGCTCGAAGCTTTCCGCCAGGTGCTCACAGCCTGCGATGGCCGACCTGCAGAACTGTTCACTTACACGTGCTCGACAGCGATCCGCTCCGCGCTACTCGTCGCCGGATTCCATGTCGCCAAGGGACGTTCGACCGGCGTGAAAACAGAGACCACCATCGCGCTCACGCCCGCCGCAGCAAATTCAGAAGCCGCACAGCGCCATGATCTGCTCTCGCACGACTGGCTGCTGCGCTGGCAGCGCTCCGGTGCAAAATTCCCCGCTCAGATCGCGCTGGGGGAGCAGGCCGAATTCGAACGGATGATCCTCGGCCACACGCAGTTCGCCGGGATCGCCGCCGCCGTGTAACCTGGAGCGCGCTTTGCGCGTCTGGCAAAGGCGAGACTTGCCATGAAATTTCGATCCGCCCTGTTCTTCGCCGCCACGCTCATATTCGGCGCGGTCGCCTGCCACGCCGATGAATTCAGTTCGGACGGCGTGAAGATTCACTATGTCGTAAAAGGCGCGGGCGATCCGGTGATTCTGATTCACGGCCTTTTCTCGAGCGAATGGATCAACTGGGAAATGCCGGGCCTCGTCGAGGAACTCGCGCAAAAGCATCAGGTCATCGCCTTTGATTGCCGGGGACACGGGCTTTCCGACAAGCCGCAGCAGGAGCACCAATACGGAGTGCAAATGGCGGAAGACGTCGTGCGCCTGATGGACCATCTGCACATCGCAAAGGCGCACGTCGTCGGTTACTCGATGGGCGGGATGATCACGATGAAATTGCTCACGCTGCATCCCGAGCGCGTCAGTTCAGCAGTCCTCGGCGGCATGGGCTGGCTGCAGCAGGGCAGTCCGCTGCAAGGATTTTGGAGCCTCATCAAACGCCCGGAGCATGAGCATCCCGGACAGGGAGTCCCGGTCGCCTGCCTGCGCGGACTCGGCGATCTGGCCGTGACCGAGGCGGCTGTGAAAGCCGTAAAGGTCCCCGTGGATATCGTCGTCGGAGATCGCGATCCATGCAGGCAATTGTATGTCGAGCCTCTGCGTAAGGTCCGGCCGGACTGGCCGGAACACATCGTGCTAGGCGCGGGCCACATCATCTGCATCGTGAAGCCCGAATTCAAAGCCGAGGTCGCCGCCGCGCTCGACCGCAAAAGCAATGCGGTAAAGTAAGTTCAGATCAGGCCGAAAAGCCGCGGCCTTTTCGCCGCAGGCGATCGCCTACTGACCTCCGGCCTTCATGAGAGCATCGAGCCTTTCCTGATCGAGGCCATCCGCCCTCAACTCTTCGGAAGAAGCTTGGACTTTGAGCACCTGCTCGCCAGCCATGAGTCGGAGGATCCATCCGTACGGATGTGAGCCGGTCCGCGAGACGGAACCGGTGCGGTTGGACACGACGGGGCCACCCGTACTCGGATCGGTTCCGACGCCGATCTTCGTCTCGCGAGTGAGCGTCTGGGTAAGGGGCGCCGATTTCAGATTCATCACCGATTCGGCGTTGGACATGAACTGGAAATCACGGACCCCGTGATCCCAGACAAACCTTTGCTTCTCCGGACTTTTGGCGATGAAATACCACTCGCAATGGGCAGCGTCCGGGTGCGGGGAAAAATTGCGGATCCGGACCTCCAGGGCTTCCGTGTTCTCCTGGTTCCGCGTGGTAGTGTGGACAAGGGCCGCCGCCGGGATGGTCGTGTTGTGATGATAGGTCAACGACGCATTCTCCGCGTTATCAGTCTCCTTCGTCTCGGCCTTGCCACCGCTCCCGACCGACTTGGCCTCGAGGCTGAAGCTATGGCCGGCAATGGAATCGTTTCTGACGACGCGCTCCACGGCAGGCGGGCGGACGGAACCGGGCGCCGCCGCGGCAGAGGATACGGGGGCAACCACTGGCGATGGAGCGGGCGTGGCCTGCGGTGTCGGTGTTGCAGGCTGCGCGGCAACCTGAGGCGGTGGAGTCGATGGGCTCGGGACTGGCGCGGGACTCGGATTTTGGGCGAAAGCAGAAAATGAGGTAACGCAGAGGAAACAACCAAATGCGTACCGGCTTGGGCGAATGAACCACTCCATGTGGCGAGATTAGCAACCGTCTGCGGGGACGGCAAGGAGACCGCGCGCTTTCGCTTTTGTCCGAAAAGAGCTGCCTTTGAACCGCACGTAGAGCACGCGCCGCCGCGTCCTTTTCGTCCCTGAGGTCATTCCTAAAACCGCCCGTCCTCAACGCCCCGGCATCACAAACTGAAACGGCGGAGCCGGTGTCGGTGCACCGCCTGCAGGAAACGGAAGCCGGTTTGCGCCGGGAGCTGACGGCGGCTGGTTTGCAAGAAGCTCATCGAGCTGCACTTGGTTACGGCCAATCTCCTCCAGTGTTGCCGAGGATGCCTGGACCTTGAGGATCCTGCCATTGGCGGTCAACCGGACAATCCAGCCATACGGTTGCGCCCCGGTCCGCGTCTGCGAACTGGCGACGCCAATCGGATTTGGAACACCAGCAACATTCGTGCGGTTGCCCGTGACATGAGTTTCCCGCGCCACGGTCTCGACGAGACCACTCGAAGCAAACTGGGTCGTGGTCTCGGAATGAGCCGGGATTTCGATGTCCCGGTCGCTGTGATCCCACACATACATCGGCTTGTGCTGGCTCTTCGCGACGAAGTAGCACTCGAAACGGACGGTATCCGGCTGACCCGCCAGGTTATGGACGATCACCTGAAGCGTTTGCTTGTTTTCCTTGCTCCTCACCGAGCCTTGGGCGGCCAGGGTATCGCCAGGAAGGCGATTGGGAAAACTATTTGGGTTAAGATGATTCAATTGATCGGTCTTGGCCGAGCCACCCGAAGCCACCGACTTAACTTCAAACCCGAGACTGTGTTCAGTGTCGGGAAGTTGTGACTTACCGGCAAGTTGTGAGGTTCCTGGCAACTGCGGCACGGCGGGCTGAGTCGCTCCCGGCACTGGAGGCAATGCAGGAAACTGCGCAAACAAAGAAAGCGGCGTCGCGCACAGCAAGCCAAGAGCACAGCGTCGGGAGAAAGTGGGCCAATCCATGGGGAGCGACGTTAGCAGGGATGTAAAGCGGAGGAGCTGCTGCGAGCTCAGTGACGAACAAACTCCATTTTGCCAAAGGGAGCGTCTTTCTCCAATTCGCCGAGTTCTGCTGAAAACTCGACATGATGGGTCAGCGAACCATCGGCTTTGCGAGCTTCGGTATACCAGATCGCTTCCCGTTTTCCGGGCTCCTGCAACAGGTGTGCAACATACTGGGTACGTCCCTGCCCTCCGCTTTCCATCGCCGGAACGGTGAAAGATCCGGAAAGACCGCCAATGGAAATCGTCCACTGCCGGCCATGCTCTCCGTCCTTGCTTTCGGAGACGCAGAGAACGGTGGTCTTCGCCCGTTTGGCCTCTTTTTCCGGATATGCGGCAATGACGATTTCCTTCGGACTACCGGCCGGCTGGTGATCCTCCGTTTCCTCGGTCCACGCTTTCAAATGGAGGATGACTTTATGGTGCGCCGGCAGATCGAATTGGAAAGGCGTATGCTGGATGCCGAGCGTTCTCTCGATGAATCCCACCCGCCATTCCTCGCTGAAGGCGTTCGCCAGATCCGGCGAGCTAAAGCCCGTGTCGGCATGAGCAATGTTGGCAAGAGCCGCCGCAGCCAGGCCGAGAAGAATCCATTTCATTCGCGATGGGGTCACAGGAACGTGGCTTTAACGCAAAGGCGACCCGACACAAAGCACCAACTCCGTGGAGAGCACGCAGGGGTTGCCCTTCGGCGAACATTCCCGCAGGATGAATGGTCCTATCACCATGGCTGCCGACTCTTTTTTCCTGACGACTGCGATCGACTACACCAATGGCGCCCCGCATATCGGGCACGCCTACGAAAAGGTGCTGGCCGATGTCATGGCCCGTTACCACAGACTGCGCGGCGACGAGGTGTTCTTCCTCACCGGCGTGGATCAGCACGGGCAGAAGGTCCAGCAATCGGCTGAAAAGGAAGGCGTCAAGCCGCAGCAATTCGTCGATCGCATCACGCAGAAGTTCCTCGATCTGTGGGAGAAGCTTGGCGTGCAATATGACGGCTGGGCCGCGACTACTGCCGATCAGCACAAGCAAATCGTGCGCGCGATCCTGCAACGTCTCTGGGACGAAAAGGATCCCGCCACGGGCCAGAGCCGCTGGATTTATAAGGACAAGCGCGGCGGTTACTACTCCGTGCGCCAGGAGCAATTCCTCACCGACAAGGAGCGCGGACCCGATGGCGAATTCGGACCGGAATGGGGCCAGGTTGAGTTTCGCGAGGAGGAAAACTATTACTTCCGCCTCTCGGAGCATCGGCAGTGGCTGCTCGACCTCATCGACCGCCGGAGCGCTGAAGGTCGGCCGCTCGTGGTTCCGGAATTCCGCGTGCCGGAATTGCGCAATGCCGTCGAAAAGATCGCCGGCGACCTCTGCATCTCGCGGCCGAAATCGCGCCTCGACTGGGGCATCGAGTTTCCCTTCGACACCGAGTTCGTCACGTACGTCTGGTTTGACGCGCTGGTGAACTATATCTCTTTCGCCCCGGGTTACGATCCGGCGGTGGGCGCCGATCTCACGACCTTCCGGAAGTGGTGGCCGGCACGGCATATTATCGGCAAAGACATCCTCGTGCCGGCGCACGGAGTGTACTGGCCGATCATGCTCAAGTCGCTGGGCTTCACGGACGACGAGATTCCGAAGCTGGTCGTCCACGGCTGGTGGAACATCGCGGGCGAGAAAATGAGCAAGAGCCTGGGCAACGTCGTCGATCCAAATCAGCTCGCCGACATCTATGGCCCGGAAGCCGTGCGCTATTACCTGATGAGCGACATCGCCACCGGGAAGGACGCCGATTTCTCGAATGAGCGGCTCATCCTGCGTTACAACACCGATCTGGCGAACTCGCTCGGCAACCTGCTCAACCGCAAGCTGAACATGGCGCAGAAGTACCGTGGTGGGAAGCTGGCGAAGTTCCAGCATCCCGGCAGCGTGAATGTCGAGGCGCTGGTCAATTCCCACGTCGCCACGTACCGCGACCGCATCGAAGGACGGCTCACGCTGCCCGATGGCACGAGCCAGCCGGCCGAGCCCTACCAGATCCACAACGCCCTGGCCGCGGTGTTCGATCTGGTCAATCACTGCAACCAGTTCATCGATTCCGAAAAGCCGTGGTCCCTCGCGAAGGACGAGACCCAGGCCACGCGGCTCGACGCGGTGCTGTATCACCTCGCCGATTCGCTGCGCATCATCGCGATCCTGCTCTCGCCGGTCGTCCCGAAGGCCGCGGCGCGGATCTGGGAACAGCTCGGTTTGCAGGGCGAATTCCGCCTAAGCGATGCGAAATGGGGCGTCCTGCCTGATGGGCACCAGCTCGGCACGCCATCGCCGCTCTTCCCGCGCATCGAGACGCCGAAGGAGTAAGTGATGGCGAAGGCTGAATAACGAAATCGGAATGAGGCCCGAATGACGACGACCGGAAGCCCCGCCGCTTTGCAAGGAGTCAGAGGGCTTCGGTCCGCCGCAAGGCTGCGTTTCTTTGGAACTGAACGTGAGTCCGCACGAATGACCAAAGGCCGCGCGCTTCGGCCTTCGGAATTTTTTCTGGTTTCGTCATTCGCCATTCGTCATTCCGGCTTCGTCCGTTAACCTCCCCCATCCCCATGCCAGAAGATTACAAAGTCCGCCTCGAGGTCTTCGAAGGGCCTCTCGACTTGTTGCTCTACCTCATCAAGCGCGACGAGGTGGATATCTACGACATTTCGATCGAGCGCATCACGACGCAGTACCTGGAGTTCATGGATGCGTTCAAGATCCTGGACCTCGAGGTCGCGGGCGAATTCGTGGTTATGGCGGCAAACCTCATCTATCTGAAAAGCCGCAGCCTGCTGCCGGTCTCCGTGCAGCCGCCGGAGGAAGAAGCCGAAGAGGAAGATCCACGTTGGGAACTCGTGCGGCAGCTTCTCGAGTACAAGAAGTTCAAGGAAGCGGCCCAGCATCTCCAGCAGCGCGAAGCGGAACGGGAGAATCTCTTTGCCCGCCTGCCGGAAAAGCCGGAGCAAGCCGCGGAACGCCCGCTCGGCGAGGTCAGCGTCTTCGACCTCATCAATGCCTTCAACAACATCCTCAAGCGCATCGACCAAAAGGAAGACCTGCGCGAGATCTTCGAGGAACGCTTCACGGTTTCGGACAAGATCGAGCTGGTGATGAAGCTTACCGGTTCAGGAGTGCCGTTGAAATTCACGGAGCTTTTCTCGGGGATGGCCTCGCGTGGCGAGATCGTTGTCACTTTCCTGGCCGTGCTCGAATTGGTCCGCCTGAAGCAGCTTCGGGTCGTTCAGGAGGAAGTCTTTGGCGAAATCGAGTTGCGGAGGACTGCCGCTTAGGAAAGGAGTTTTGCCGGCATGACGCTCAAACAAGTCATCGAGGCGCTGGTCTTTGCCTCACCGAAGCCTCTCCTGACCAAGGAGATCGTGGCTGCATTACGTAGCGCTGGAGAGGAGACGGAAGATCTGGAAGCACTCGCTTACGCAAAGGTTGGCGAGGAAGAAGTCCTCTCGGCGCTGGAGGAATTGAAAGCCGAGTACACACAGACGGGCCGTCCCTTCCAAATCACAGAGCAGATCAATGGCTGGACGCTCGTAACTGATGGCAGCGCCGGTCGCTGGGTACGCCAGCTTTATCCCGAAGCAAAGCCGACCCGCCTGAGCGGTCCGGCACTCGAGACACTGGCCATCATCGCCTATCGGCAGCCGGTAACGCGCGCCGACATCGAAGCGGTCCGCGGCGTGGCAGTGGATGGCGTCATGCAGGTCCTGCTCGAACGCGGACTCGTCAAGATCGCCGGCCGTGCCGAAGTGCCCGGCCGCCCGCTCCTGTATTCCACCACGGAATATTTCCTCCAGCACTTCGGCCTGAAGAACGTGGACGATCTGCCCAATGCCGGCGAACTCCGGCGCATTCCGCTGCCCACGGCGCCGCCTCCTACCGAAGAAGAAGCCGCCAAGCCGAAGAAAAAGAAGAAGGGCGAAAGCGGAAGCGAAGAAGCTGAAAAGCCCGTCGAGACATCAACCGAAGGCACAGCTGCGACTCAGGAAGTTCAACCGGCAGCCGAAGCCCCAGCTCCTGAACCCGCCTCAACAGCCGAGACCACGGCAGAAGAATCGCCCAAGCCCGAGCCAAGCGTCGAAGTTGCCGCCGATGTTTCCGAAACACCTGCTGCCGAAGGCAGCCAGAGCGGCGAATAACGAATCCCACCCAGAAAGCGCGTCCCTTCCACAAAACAACTGCCGACAGTCCTTTATTCTAGGAACTCGGCTTCGCGGCCAAATCCAGGTCCTGTCGGCGACAAGTAATCTCAGGCGGCCTTCTCCTTTGGTCAAGTCGCCGGCTGCAATTTAATGGCACCAGTTATCTAATCCCGACGCTGAATCGCACGATCCAAGAGATCTGCGCTGGCGAAACCCGGAAAACTTGTTTTCTTCCAACGGAGCAAACCTTTAACGTCCACTTCACCGTGTCGCTTTCCGATATCCGCAGAAAAATTGATACACTCGACGACCAGCTCCTGAAGCTGCTCAACGAGCGTGCAGACCTCGTGCACGAAGTGGGCGTGGTCAAAAAGGCCGAGGGCACCGAGATCTACGCGCCCGAACGCGAGGACCAGGTCTTCCGCTCGATCATTGATAAAAATCAATCGCTCGGCGGGCGGCTGCCTGAGAGGTCGGTCCGCGCCATCTATCGCGAGATCATGTCCGCGTCGCTGGCGCTGGAGAAGGATCTCACGATCGCTTACTTCGGCCCTGAGGCCACGAACACGCATCAGGCCGCCCGGAACAAATTCGGGGCGAGTGTCCGCTATGTGCCGCAGGTGAGCATCGGCGATGTCTTCGACGTCGTGGCCCGCGGCAATGCCGATTACGGAGTCGTCCCGATCGAGAATTCGACGGAAGGCGCCGTGAATCACACGCTCGACATGTTCATGGAGAGCGAACTGCGCATCTGCGCGCAGATCCTCCTGAAGATCGAGAATCACCTGATCGCGAAAATCCCGCTGCAAGAGATCCGTAAGATTTACACGCACCCGCAGGTCTTCGGCCAATGTCGGCAGTGGCTCCGCCACAATCTGCCGCACGTCGACCTCATCGAAGTCTCCAGCACGCCTCGCGCGGCGGAACTTGCAGCAAGCGAACCGACCGCAGCAGCCATCGCGGGCCGCATGGCTGCGGAGGTGTATGGCCTCAATATCATCGAGCCATCGATCCAGGACATTCCGAATAACACCACGCGCTTCCTGGTCATCGGCCACACGCCGTCGCCACCGACCGGCAATGACCGCACGTCGCTCATGTTCTGCGTCCGCGACGAACCCGGCGCGCTCTTCCACGCTCTTGAGCCGTTCAACCGCCTCAAGATCTCGATGAGCAAAATCGAGAGCCGCCCGTCCAAGCGTAAAGCCTGGGAGTATTTCTTCTTCGCCGACGTGGATGGCCACGCCAGCGAGCCCAAGTTGGAAGAGGCGCTCAGCCAGCTCGAGAAGCACTGCAATTTCGTCAAAATCCTCGGCACCTACCCGAAGACGACGGCGGTGTAATTCAGAGCTCCTTTACGTCTCGGGCTCAGACGTTCGTCCCCAACTCCCGTTTTGTCTTTTTCCCCGGCCCAGCCGATAATATGCGGCTATGCCGGTGCGCCGTTTTCTCGCCATTTCGCTTGCGCTGACCGCGGCTGCCGCGGCGGGGGATCTTCCGTCGCAGAAGGTCCTCGACCGCTACAAGGAAATGCTCGCAGCCAGCCCGGTGGAAGGCACCGCGTTTGACCGTCTTTGGAAAGCATACGCGGAAGCCGGGCGGACCGCGGAGTTACTCCAGGAATACGCTGCGCAGAAGACGTTCCCCGGTGAATTGATTTACGGCTATCTGCTGGAAAAAGCCGAACAACCCGAGGACGCCGCAGCCTCATTTGTGCAGGCAGCCACGCTGGATGCCAAGAGTCCGCTGCCTTGGCTCGCACTGGGCCGGTTGCGCGCTAGCCAAGGCAAACACGCAGACAGCGCTGCCGCTTTTGAGCATGGGCTGTCGCTGCTGGACGAAAAAGATCCGCGTCTGTTGGACACGCTTCTTTCGCTCGGAACCGAATGGCTCGCCGCAGGCAATCCCGGCAAGGCCAGCGATGCCTGGGAGCGGACCGCCGCGCTGGATCCGGAAAATGTCGATCTGCACCACCGCCTCGCTGAAGCCTATGTGCAAAATGGTCTACCCGATCGTGCGCTCCCGCATTTCGAGTATCTCGCAGCCAATGCGGCTCCCGGCGACAGGCCACGGGCACTCGAAGAAATTGCGCGTCTTCATCAGGCCGCAGGCCGCGTGGACGAAGCCATTCGGAGCCTGGAACAGGCGATCAACCTGACCGCGCCGGAGAACTGGCTGCGCGCCGAGTTACAGGACCGGCTCATCCGCCTGTACGAACACGCGCATCGCACCGCCGATCTCGAAGCCCGTTGGAAACAGGCGGCCACGGAAAATCCGCGCGATCTCGCTGCTTACCTGCAACTCGTGGCGTTCTACGAAAAAATCGGCAATCAGGAGCAGCAGCGCGTCTGGCTGGAAAAGCTCGTAACGCTTTCCCCAAAAAATGCAGCCGCGCGGATCAAGCTGGGACGGCTGCTCGCGCAGATCGACCAGGTGGAGGCAGCGATTCCCATTTACGACCGCCTGCTCGCGGAACAGCCGCAGAATGCGGATCTCATCTTTGAGCGAGCCACGCTCGATCTCCGGCGCAACGCTCCGGACGCAGCTCGCAGAAGCATCGAAGCCTTTCTATCCGCGCACGCGGGCGACGAAGCGGCGAGGACGCGCGCGCTTGATTTCTACGAGCGAAACCGGTTTCGGGATCTTGTCGAAAAGCAGCTCGCAGCCGAGGCCGAGCGCGGCGGCAGCGATGCCATCACAGCGCTCGCAAATTTCTACTTCCAGGAGCATCGCGAACCAGAGGCGCGCCAGCAAATCGGGCGACTGGTCCACGCAAGCGATCCCCCAGAAGCACAGGCGGCGGCATGGATGCAGGTCGCGCAGTTTTACAAGCGCCGCAATTCTCCAGCAGGTGCGGTCGATGCCGCCGAAAAGGCCGCCACCTTCGCGGGCAAAGTTCCGCCCGCCCAGGAACGGGAAATCCGAATGTTTCTTGGCGAATTGGACGAATTGGCGGGCCGGCGAACGGACGCTCAGCAGGCCTACGCTTTCGCAGCGCGATTGAGCCGAACCGAAGCGGATATCGTCGATGCCGATCAAAAGCGCTTCGATGCCCTGCGCCCTCCAGCTGCAACCCCATCGTCGGAATCGGAGCCACACGGAAAAGTCGAAATGACGCTTCCCCCGCCCGGCGGCGAGCCGCACGAGGCGCCGGATCCAGCCATGAAGCGTGTCATCGCAGAGCTAACACGCGAAGCCACGACCACGCCCTCAGCCGCCGCCTGGTTGCGCGTGGCCCGCTGGCAACTCTGGATCCGCAATCCGCATGCGGCGGCGGATTGCGCAAACAAGGCCCTGGCGCTCGATCCCCGCTCGATCGCGAGCCACGAGTTCCTGATCAAGCTCGCCGCGATCGAACCCGGCTCACCGCTTGCCACCTGGCATCTTGCAAAACTCGCCGAACTGGATCCCGCAAACCGCGTCGATTACGACCGGCGTTCCGCACAACTTCAGTTCCAGGCGGGCCACGCGGACGAGGCGCTCGAAGCCCTCGAGGTGCTCGCGCGAAATCATCCGGGCAATCCCGACGTGCTCAACGATCTTGCGCAGGCTCAGCAGCGCACGGATCATTGGGCCGATGCACTGGCGACCTGGCAGCGCATTTACGCGACCGCGCCAAATGCACGCAAACGGGATGCTCTCGCCTCGCTGATCCGCGCTTACGATCATCTCAACATGGCCCAGCCTGCGGCAGAGCTGCTGTTGAAGGAGATTTCGCTGCGGCAGGATCCGCACGAGCAGATGGAGCTCTTCCAGGAATTGGTCGGGCATTGTGAACGCTGCAACCTGCTTCCCTGGCTGCGCGAGCGCTGGGAAGAGCGACGCAAACGTGGCGGCGATGACGATTTCACCGAGCTCGCCTACGGGCGTCTGCTCAAGGCGGCAGGTGATCGCCAAGGCGCCTTCGAAGCCCTGAGCAATGCTGCGCTCACCGCGGCAAATCCCGCTGATTCGGTGCCGGAACTCGTCCGCGAAGCGGAAGCGCTCCGTCGCCTGGATGCCGCGATCGCTTTGCAGGAAAAGCTCACGCTCTCCGCTGCGGGACAATCTTCTTCCGAGGCGCTGGAGCGTCTCGCGGATTTGCAGGAAAAAGCATTTCGGCCCAACGACGCCACGCGGACCTGGGAGAAAATCGTGGCGCACTTTCCACGCGATGCCGGCGCTCTCATGCGCGCGGTGGATTTTCATCTGCGATCCGGGAACCCAGATCCAGCCCCGGCCCTGCTGCGACGACTGCGGGAACTCGATCCCGACAATACCCGAGCGCTCCTCACGCTTGCCACACTGGACGCCGAAAGTGGTCACGCGGCAGAGGCGAAGGAATGTCTCGAGCGCATCGTCGCCCTTACGCAAAACGCGAAGCTCGACGGGATCCACTTCCCCGCACTCAAGAAC